>Ga0302325_10002589_pt1 | contig 43676 bp, 43 predicted proteins | sample Palsa_T0_2_FD_201948 | JGI IMG/M metagenome (GOLD analysis project Ga0302325, IMG submission 201948) | Peat permafrost microbial communities from Stordalen Mire near Abisko, Sweden - Palsa_T0_2 | ecosystem: Environmental > Terrestrial > Soil > Palsa > Peat permafrost | place: Sweden: Abisko... | reverse complement strand
GCGTCGCGCTTGCCGCAAGCTCGAGCTCGCGGTGCGCGATCTCCGCCACCGCGTACTTCGCCGTCAGCACCTCGCCCTGCTCGGTGATCTTCAGTCGACCGTTGACGGTGCCGGGCGGGAGCGCCTGGATCGCGCCGTTCGTCGGCCCGCCACCGCGGCCGATCGCACCGCCACGGCCGTGGAAGAAGACCCAGCTGGCGCCGTGAGTGGCGATCACCTCAGCCAGCTGCGTCTGGGCGCGGTAGGCGGCCCAGCCGGAGGCGACATAGCCGACGTCCTTGTTCGAATCCGAATAGCCGATCATCACCTCCTGTTCATCGCCGACCGACGCCAGCGCGGCGCGGTACACGGGCTGGCGCAGCAGCCGCTCCATCGTCTGCGGCGCCTGGTCCAGCCCTGTGCCCGATTCGAAAAGCGGCACTATCCGCAGCCAGGTTTGCTCGCCGCCGGCCTTTGCCAGGCTCGCCTCTTTCATCATCAGCAGCACCTCGAGCAGGTCGGCCGCCGACTCGGTGCCGGACACGACGTAGCTCTGCACGGCGCCACGGTGGGCTGTGGAGAGCGCGTCGCGCAGCATCCGGAAGGTTTCGATCGTCTCGCGGGTGCTGTCGGAGAAGCCTGCGATGTCGGTCGGGATCAGCGGCCGATGGTCGGCGATGTCGTGACACAGCAGCGCAATCCGCTCGTCTTCGGCCAACGCGTCGTAGTCCTCGTGGATGCCGAGCGTGGCGTAGATCTCATTGACCGCTCGCCGGTGAACGCGGGCGTGCTCGCGGATATCCAGGCGCGCGAAGTGAAAGCCAAACACCTCCACCTGGCGGATCACGTCGTGGAGATCGCCCGCTGCGGTGAACTCCCCGGCACCGTCGATCAGCGCTCCTCGGACCACCCGTAGGTCGGCGAGCAGCTCTGCGGGCTCGCCATAGCCGCCGGCGTCGCGCGCGAGCGTGGCGCGTACGCGTTCGCGGATGAACGTCAGCGCACGCCGATACGGCTCCTCGGGGTTGCGCGATGCGAGCGCCGGGAACTGCTCGGCCCCCGCGGTCAGGATCGGCTCGAGCGCCGGCGCCGCGCCGCTGACGCGCTCGGAAAGCGACAGCCGGCCGGCCAGAAGCTCGATCCGACCCTCGAGGAAGCGCAGGCACTGCTCGCGCATCAGGTCGAGCGCCTGCACGGTCGTGGCCGGGGTCACGAACGGGTTGCCGTCGCGATCGCCGCCGATCCACGAGCCAAAGGTCAGCAGCGGTGGCACCTCAAAGCGCTCGTCGGGATAGAACTCCTCGAGCGCCTGCTCGAGGTCGCGGTAGACGCGCGGCACCGTCTCGGCGAGCGTTGTCGCGAAATGGATCAGCCCGCCGCGGACCTCATCGAGCACGGTCAGCGAGATCGCGCGCAGCTCGTCCGAGCCCCAAAGCTCCTGCACCGTGGCCAGCAGACGGCGCCGCGCGCCGTCCTCGTCGCTATGCGGCAGCTCGTCGAGCTCGCGCAGCACGCCGAACACGCGCGCGAGCTTGTCGATCGTCGTGCGCCGCCGCGCCTCGGTTGGGTGCGCCGTCATCACGAGCCGCAGCTCGGCGCCGGCGAGCAGCGCCTGCAGCTCCGCGGCGCTCGTCCCGCGCTCGGCGAGCTCGGCGATCGCTTGGCGGATCGAGCCGCGCCGCGGTGTGCCGCTGTCGAGCGCGTCGCGCTGGCGCAGGCGGCGCACACGCTCGTTGTCCTCGGCCAGATTGACGAGCTGAAACCAGCGCGTTAGGGCCCGCACCAGCACCTCTGCCTGCGCCAGGTCAAGGTCCGCCACCAGGCCCGCGAGACGGTCCGCGGCCAGCGCGTCGCCACCGCGGACGGCGCGGCCGAGGGCCGCCGCGTCGTCCAGCAGCGCCACCGCCGCTGGACCATCGCTGGCCTGCACCACGGCGCGTAGGACCTCGGTCAGGAGCGCTTCGTCACGCGTGAAATCGCGTGCCGTCGCGCCCGCTCTTGCGCCGCCGGTGCTCATTGCGACACATGCTCACAGCTCGGCCGGGACGACGTCGCAAAGGACTCGCCCGAGCGGCTGCGGCCCCCGCGCCACGGTCAAGCGAACGGTGCCGGCCGGCGTGGCCCGGCGACCGGGTTAGACGCCCTTGGTAGCGGTGATCCGCCCGGATTTGATCGCCGCGAGCAGCGCCTGATAGTCGCGCTCGTTCTGCTCGGCGTAAGCGTGTGAGAACTCGACGATTGCGCGCTCGAAGACCGCGCCCGAACCGAGGTAGCTGGCGATCGCGATGCGGTCGCCGCTGCGCGCGTGCGCGCGGGCCAGCGCCCAACCGCACCAGCGGCCGTACTCGGCCATTGCCGCCGGCGTCATCGTGGCGATGTCGCCGGCGCCCTTCCAGTCGCGCAGCTGGCGCACGTAGAAGTCGATTGGCGGCCGGTCGCTAACCGCCTCGAGGCGAAGCCAACCAAGAAAGATGTCGCTGGACGCCTGCATCAGCTGTTGACCGGTGACGACGCGTTCGGCGTGGTTGGCGAACTCGCTCGGGCCGAGGAACTCCTCGAGCACCGATGCGTCGGCCTCCTTGAGCTGCAGGAATAGCGGGTCGCCCCCGTCCAGCCCGAGCAGCAGCGCGATCCAGGCGCGCGTGCCGACGCTGCCGACGCCAACGACCTTGCGCGCGAAGTCGACGACGCGGAACTGCTCGAGCAGGACGCGCCGGTCCTGTTCCAGCGATTCGCGATAGGAGCGCAGGTGGTCGTGCAGGGCGTCGATCATGTCAACGCGCTCACTGCCCTGGGCGAGGTCTGAGATCGGCACGATCAGCGGCGGCTCGGCGACGATCCGCGGCTCGCCATCGACGACCTCGGTCAGTTTGGTGGCGGCGGTCAGCCCCGAGCTCGTGCGCGCCTTGGACAGCGATGCCTCGGTCTGCTTGACGGTCTTGGCGTTTCCCTCCAGGCCGAGTTCCGCCAGCGCGTCGTCAACGTCCAGGTGCGCGTACCAGACGTCGAGGTTCTTCATCGCCGCAAAGCGCGCCATCGCCGTCCGATACTGCTTGACGGTGGCGAGGGCGATGCGGTCCTGCACCTTGAGCGCGAAGCCGCTCTCGCGCGCCGCGATCACCATGCTCGCCGCCAGGCGCTTGAGGTCCCACTCCCACGGCCCCGGGAGCGTCTCGTCGAAGTCGTTGACGTCGAACACCAGCTCGCGCTCGGGTGAGGCGAAGACACCGAAGTTCGCCACGTGAGCATCGCCGCAGCACTGCACGGTCAGCCCCGTTCGCGGCGTCGGCGCCAGGTCGCTGGCCATGATCTTCGCCGCGCCGCGGTAAAACGCAAACGCCGACGCCGACATCCGCCCGTAGCGGATCGGCAGCAGTTCGGGCACGCGCGTCTGATCCTGGCTCTCGAGCAGCGCGATCGGATCGCCGCGCTGCGATTCCGGCTCAAAGGCCGCGTGACTGGAGCGCGGCACCGCCGACCGTGCCGCCTTGCCCAGCGCCGCGCGCTCGGCCACGCTCAAGTGTGCGGCCGGCGCCGCGGTCGTGCTGCTCGCCATGCTCAGACCATACGCTCTGACTGTGACCTGTGCGCGGCTTTGCGGTTGTGGTCGGGACGCGCCGGCGCGCACTTCACGACGAGGGCGCCCGCACGAGTGCTGAAGCGTCGGCCGGTCGCTCAGCGTGGATCGACGGCTGCCGCGCTGGTCGTCGGCCGAGCCAGCTCGGCCCGGATCACCGGCGCCACCTCGGTGCCGAACAGCTCCATCGAGCGCAGCACGTCGCGGTGCGCCACGGCGCCGACGCTCATCTGCGCGACGTAGCGCTGATGGCCGAACAGGGCGTGCTCGGCGAGGATCTTCTCGGCGACGAGGCTCGGCGAGCCCACGGCGAGCGGGCCCCGGGCGGAGCGCAGCAGCTCGTACTCGCGCTGGCCCGAGGGCGGCCAGCCACGCTCGCGCCCGATGCGGTTCATCATCGCCAGATAGCCGCCGGCGAAGGCGCTGTCAGCCGCGGCCAAGCTGTCGGCGACGAAGGCGTGGGTGTTGATTGCCAGCTTCGGCTCTGCCGGATCGTGCGCCGCGGCGGCGAAAGCCTCGCGGTAGAGCTCGGCGAGCGGTGCGAAATGGGCGTAGGTGCCGCCGATGATGGCGATCGTCAGCGGCAGGCCGAGCGTGCCGGCGCGGATCACCGACTGCGGCGAGCCGCCGACGGCGACCCATATCGGCAGCAGGTTCTGCAACGGTCGTGGCCACACGCCGGCGTTGTTCAGCGCCGGGCGGTGAGCTCCTGACCAGGTGACGTACTCGCTGGCGCGGATCTTCAGCAGCAGGTCGAGCTTCTCGGCGTAGAGCTCGTCGTAGTCGTCGAGCTCGTAGCCAAACAGCGGGAAGGACTCGATGAACGAGCCGCGCCCGGCCATGATCTCAGCCCGTCCGCCGGACAGCAGATCGACGTGGGCGAACTGCTGGAAGACGCGCACGGGATCATCGGAGCTGAGCACCGTGACGGCGCTGGAGAGCCGGATCTGCTCCGTGCGCACGGCCGCCGCGGCCAGCACCGTGGCCGGTGAGGAGACGAGGAAATCCGGCCGGTGGTGCTCGCCGATTGCGAACACGTCGAGTCCGAGTTGGTCGGCTAGTTCGACCTCCTCCATCAACTCGCGCATGCGCTGCTGCGGGCTGACGCCCGTGGCGAGGTCGGCGAAGGTGGCGATTCCAAGCTCCATGACCAAAGACTAGCAATTTACTTGCGTGCGCAAGTGATTCTTTGCCGGCTGATGCCGGGCGAACCTGCGCTCAGGGCTGCGAGACGCAGAACAGTGACATGCTGCCGGTTCACCAGCTCGTCCAGGAGGAGGCATTGTTGGCATGAGCGACCCGCTGGGACTGGGTGTAGAGGAGCCCGAGAACCGTAACGGCGCCTTCCCCCGATTGGACGAGCAGCAACGGGCCCGGCTGCGCGCGCTGGGAACGGTGCGCGAGGTGCAATCCGGCGAGGTCCTGTTCCGCGACGGCGACGCCGGCTACGACTTCTTCGTCGTCGAGTCGGGCGCCGTGGCGATCGTCCAGGGCTACGGCAGCGAGAACCGCGTGATCGCCGTCCACGGCGCCCATCGCTTCCTCGGTGAGCTCAACTTGCTGACCGGTGCGCGCGCCTATCTGACGGCCGTGGTGCGGGATCCGGGCGAGGTCATCCAGGTGCCTCTGGCGGCCCTGCGTGCGGCCAGCCACGAAGACGAGGAGCTGAGCAACATCATCCTGCGCGCCTTCCTGGCGCGCCGCACGTTCCTGATCGAGGCCGACGCCGGCGTCAAGGTCGTCGGCTCGCGCTACTCGAGCGACAGCCGCCGTTTGCGCGAGTTCCTGCAGCGCAACCGCGTGCCCTACCAGTGGATGGACCTCGAGAGCGATGCCGAGGCTGACACGCTGTTGCAGACGCTCGGCATCGGGCCGACCGAGACGCCGGTCGTGATCGGCGCCGACGGCGTGCTGCGCAATCCCTCCAACGGCGAGCTCGCGGCGGCGCTCGGCCTGGGCGCGCGCGGTGCGCCGCCGGCGATGTGCGACATGGTGATCGTCGGCGGCGGCCCGGCCGGGCTGGCGGCAGCGGTCTATGGCGCCTCGGAGGGATTCGATACGCAGGTCATCGACGCCGTCGCCTTCGGCGGCCAGGCCGGCACTTCGCCGCACATCGCCAACTACCTCGGTTTTCCGACTGGGATCTCCGGCAGCGAGCTGGCCGAGCGCGCCATGCTGCAGGCGGCGGCGTTCGGCGCTCGCCTCGTCGTGCCGGCCGAGGCGGTTGGCTTCGCGCGCGAGGATGGCCACTACGCGATCCGGCTGGCGAGTGGTGACACGCTCAACGGCCGTACCGTGATCGTCGCCACGGGCGCCCAGTACCGCAAGCTGGACGTGCCCGACCTGGAGCTCTACGAGGGCGTCGGCGTTTACTACGCAGCCACCCAGGCCGAGGCGCAGCTGTGCGCTGGTACTGCGCTGCTGGTCGTCGGCGGCGGCAACTCCGCCGGGCAGGCGGCGATCTCCCTCTCCCGGCACGCCGCCAGCTGTCGCCTGATGATTCGCGGCGGCGACCTCGCCAAGTCGATGTCGCGCTACCTCGTCGACGAGATCGAAGCCAGTGAGCGAATCGAGGTGCTGACGCACCTCGAAGTCAGTGAGCTGAGAGGCGAGAGCGGTCTTGGCGCTGTCGTCGTGCGCGACACCCGGACCGGCGAGCGCGAGGAGCTCGAGGCCGAGGCCCTGTTCGTCTTTATCGGCGCCTCACCACACACCGACTGGCTGCGCGGCCAGGTCGCGATGGACGAGGACTGCTTCCTGCTCACCGGACGCGACATTCAGGACGAGGACCTGGCCGCCCACGGCGACGAGCCGCCCTACTTCCTCGAGACAAGCCAACCGGGCGTGTTCGCGGTCGGCGATGTGCACTCGGGCTCGATCAAGCGAGTCGCCTCGGCCGTCGGCGAGGGCTCGATGGCTGTGCGCCTGGTCTATCAACGACTCGCCACCGGCTGACGAGCGCGCCTCGCCGGCCTGTTACCAGCTGCCGTTGATGCAGCCGCCGGTATGGCCGCTGTAGGTGAGGTTGGTCGCGCTGTAGGTGGTCTGGATCAGCCAGCCCGGAGGGCCGCACAACCGCGTGATGACGCCCGCTGGGCTGCGCTCGATCTCATATATGTCGTTTGTGTTGTTGGCGGTCGTGGCGACGTAGTAGGAGTTCAGCGTGCCGGCCGCCGCGACGACCCAGGCGTTGCTGCCGGTGGCCGCCGTTTGGATCGTTGACTCGTAGGCGTTGAGCAGCGACGGGCTGACGCTTTGGTAGCTGCCGCCGGAGTCAACCGCGATCGTCTCCGCGGTGGTCTCCGCGGTCCGCGCCAGCTCTTTGGCTGAGGCGTCGTAGCCCTTGCTCTTTTGGTTCAGGAACGACGGAATGGCGATCGCAGCCAGAATCCCGATGATCAGAATCACCACGAGTAACTCGATCAGCGTGAACCCGTCCTCGCCCCCGAGCGACCTATATCGCGCGCGAATGATCATCGTCTCCTTACCGGCTAGCCATCGCTCTCGTTATCGGCATATCGAGGCCGTGCTTGACCGTCCCGAGGCTGAGCGTCCGCCAAGGCAAGAAAAAGCCCGCGCGAGCGCGCGCGCGGATCCCGGGTTAGCTGCGACGGCCGCGGCGGCTGCGCCGCAGGCCGGTGCCGGTTAGCAGTAGGAACGCGATGACGATGAGGAGGATCAGGACCATGGTCACCTCCTCGGGTCCGGCTGTGTTGGGTCGCGCATGGCCGCTTCTGCCTAGCGCTTCTTGCTGCCTCTAAGAGCAGCGGCGAGCTTGTCGACGGCGGTCTTGGCCGAGCCCTTGGCCTGGTCAATGCGCCCTTCGTTCTTCAGCTGTCGGTTTCCGGTCAGAGCGCCGGCGGCTTCCTTGGCGCGGCCCTTGACCGTGTCGATGTTCTGATTGCTCATGCACCCTCCTGATTGCGTATGGGCGAGCGCCCGTCAAGCGGGTGCCAGCGGTGAGGACGATTGATTAGGCGCACGATCAGTCCACCCGCAAACAGGTAGACCGCCGCCGCGATGCCCCAGTTGACGGCAACCGCGACGCGCACCGTGCTGAAGCTGAACATGTCGTTAAACGGGCTGGCGAGCCAACGACCCCAGCCGTGGACCTCGGAGACGATCGTGTTGGTCACATTCGCCCGCAGTAACGCCAACAGAATCCCGGCGGCGATGATCAACACGACACCGCTGAGCACGAGCCGCACGAGTCGCGCGAGCAACCCCGACCCCACGCCGATAGCGCGGAGAACGCTGGCCCCGCGCCCAGCCTCGGCGGCGCGCGGTTCGTCCGCTGCCGGAGGATCCTGATCGATCGCAGCAGCGGGCGTTGGCGACCCTGCCTTGAACACGGGAGCAGCCTCCTGTCGGCCCTTCATCCTCTACGAGCGACGCTCGTCGAGTCGCGAACCCCAGGCGGGATCCACGCGGGCGGAGGTCAATCGAATCGGCAAGTCGTAGCTACGCCAGCTGCGGCGGCAACGACGGCTGGTCGGCTTGGTCAGCGACCGTCCAACCGCCACACTACTCGCTCGTGCGAAGCATTACAAACCGTCCGCGAGCACGGCGGCACGCCGGGCGCGTCGACCGTGCGGGGCTGGGTGCGGGTGTGCCAGGATTCACGCTCCACCGCACGCGGATAGGGAGAAGTGGCGCACTGAGCGAGAATGAAACGACATCCGAAAGGCTGGATGGCCGCATCGCTGTCGTCACAGGGGCCGCTCGCGGCATCGGTCGTGCCGCGGCGATCGCACTGGCAAGGCACGGAGCCGACGTCGTTGGTGTCGACATCGCGGCCGCGGTGAGCCCGATCCTCGACTTCGCGCCGGCGACCGCCGAGGACCTGGCCACAACAGGGCGAGAGGTCGAGTCCGCCGGGTCGCGCTGGCTCGCCCTGACAGCGGACCAGCGCAAGATCGCCGAGATCCGCCGGGTCGCGAACACAATCGAACGGGAGTGGGGCGGCGTCGACATTCTGTTTGCGAACGCCGGCATCCAAGCCTTCAAGCCGATCCTGGAGATGGAGGACGCCGACTGGTTTGACCAAATTGACGTGAACCTGAACGGCACCGCGAACGTGCTGCGCGTCTTCGCGCCGCTGCTCGTCAAGCGTGGCGGCGGTCGGATCATCGTGACGTCATCCACTCAAGGCCAGCACGGCACCAAGTTCGGTGCGGCGTACTCGGCATCGAAGTGGGGGATCATCGGCCTGGTGAAATCGGCCGCGCTCGAGCTCGGAGCCCACAACATCACCGTCAACGCTGTCATCCCGGGCCTGATCGACACCGCCCTGACGCGACACGAGGACCGCTACGCTCAAGCCATCGGCGAAGCCGGCCGCACGCCGACCGGGGATAGCTCGAAGGACGAGCAGACCGCGATCGAGCTGCTGCAAGCCAAGACACCGCTGGGCGTGCCGTGGATCGATCCTGCGGACGTCGCTCCGCTGGTCGTCTTCCTCGCCTCTGACGGCGCTCGCATGGTCAGTGGAACCACGCTTGCCGCCACCGGCGGCGATAGCGCCCACCTAACCGCTTAGCGGCAAGGCTGCGGTGTCCTCGGGTCGCCGCATCGTCGTCGGCAAATCAGCTAGAGTCGGCCCGCGATGAAGATCGTTGTCACCGGCGGCAGCGGCAAGCTTGGCCGCGTCGTGGTTAGCGATCTGCTGGAGCACGGTCACGACGTGCTGAACGTCGACGTCAGGCCGCCTGCCCCTACGCCGTCTGCTTCCAGCGCGCCGTTCCTGCCCGCAGACCTGACCGATTTCGGCCAGACGCTCGAGGCGCTCAGCGGCGCAGAGGTGATGTCGGGCGTCGAAGCGGTCGTGCACCTCGCCGCGATTCCGTCGCCGGTGCACGCCACACCCGACGTCATCTTTTCCAACAACATCAGGAGCACTCATACGGTTTTCGCCGCGGCGGTGCGACTGGGGTTGCGACGTGTGGTGTGGGCTTCCAGCGAGACGACGCTCGGGCCGCCATTTGACCGGCCGCCTGACTACGCGCCAATCGATGAGCGCCATCCCCTTCACCCAGAGTCTTCCTACGCGCTCTCGAAGGTCCTCGGTGAAGAGATGGCACGTCAGTTCGCTCGCTGGAGCGCGATCCCGTTCATCGGCCTGCGCTTCTCCAACGTGATGGTTCGCAGCGATTACGAGCAGTTCCCGTCGTTCTGGGAGGACCCCGGGATCCGCAAGTGGAACCTCTGGAGCTACGTCGACGAGAGTCACGCGGCGCAAAGCGTACGCGGCGCTCTGAGCGCTGACGTCGTTGGCGCGCGGGCGTTCATCATCGCCGCCGGCGACACCGTGATGCGCCGGGCGAGTCGCGAGCTGATGGCGGAGTTCTTCCCGGGGGTACCGCTCGCCGACACGCTCGGCGAGCACGACAGTCTGCTCGGCATCGACGAGGCCCGCTCGGTGCTCGGCTACGACCCGGTGTTCAGCTGGCGAGAGCTGTTCTGAGGCAGGTCAGGCCAACGCGCAGTGTGCGCGCATCACGTGCCGTGGAGGAGCAGCAGGGGCGGTGTGCGCTAGGGCTACGGCAGCGCACTCTCCTTTGCCCCCGTCGCCTTCCAGGCCGGCTTTCGGAAACGGTGCAGTAGCAGCGGTGGGAGAACCCCGAGGACGAGAATCCCAGTCGCGATCAGCAGCGCATAGACCAGCGGACTGGTGTGGGCAAGCTGTGACGGGGAGACGAATCCGATCACGAACGCGATCACCGATGACAGCCCGCCGACCAGGCAGAGCAGGCTCAGCGCGGGCGCGCGGTATCCGCGTGGATGATCTGGCTGCGCGCGACGCAGACGCACCGCGGCAATGAACATCAGGACGTACATGATCAGGTACACCTGCGTAGCCAGTGCCGTGAAGATCCAGTAGGCACTGGAAACGGTCGGGATAAACGCATAGAGCAGCGCGATGGCCGTGATCACGGCGGCTTGTGCCGCGAGGATGTGGACCTCGATACCGCGGTCGTTGACCTTTTGGAAGTACGGAGGCAGATAGCCCTCCTCACGTCCGATCCGCACGAGGCCCTCGGACGGCCCATCGAGCCAGGCCATCATGCCGGCCAGGGCCCCGACCGCCAGGCCGATCGCGATCAGCGGTACGGCGAAGCCGATCCCGAAGTGCGTCATGAAGCCCTTGAAGGCCTGCATGACGCCGGCGGTAAAGCTGATGTGGTTCGCGGGAACGATCCAGGCGATCGCCAGCGTCGGGAAGATGAAGACCGCCAGCACGAGCGCCATGGCGACAAAGATCGACCGCGGATAGTCCCGCCCGGGGTTGCGCAGCTCGCCGACGTGCACGGCATTGACCTCGACGCCGGCATAGGTGAAGAAGCTGTTGACGACCAGGACGATGCTGGCCAGCCCGCTCCACGCCGGCAGGATGTGATGAGTGTCCATCGGCGCCGCCGAATGGTGGCCCTGTGCCAGGTAGATCACGCCGAGGACGACGAGGACGGCTCCGGGAATCAGCGTCCCGATCACGGTCCCGCCCGAGGAAAGCTCGGCCACCAGCGAAATGCCCCTTGAGGACACCAGCACGCCGCCCCAGAACAGCACGATGATGACCGCAGAGGTATAGACCCCATTGCTCGCCAAGCGCTGATCGATCACGTAGGCGAGCGTGCTGCCGACGAAGGCGAGCAGCGCCGGGTAATAGAAGATCGTCTGGGCAAACTGGCACCAAACAGCGAGCAGGCCCATCGGCGCCGAGACGCCTTCGCGGACCCAGTTGTAGACGCCGCTCGGCCAGCCCGAGGCGAGTTCTGCAGCGACCAGTGACACTGGCACCAGGAACACGAAAGCGGGTAGGACGTAGAGGAAGACGGAGGCGAGTCCGAGCTCGGCGGTCGCCGGCGCCGATCCCAAGTAGCCAACCGATCCCACGGTCATCATCGCCAGCGCAGGCCAGGTGATCATGCTCCGGGCCGGTTGGCCAGCGGTGGGCTGGACCGCACCTGGCCGGCCGGGGCCGGAGGCGCTAGCCGAGGCGCCGCCGGCCCGCGGATGGCTTCGCCTGCGCACCCACATGAGGCCGCAGTATGACGGCGAGGGCGCTGTCAGCCGCTGCGGGTTGGGGGTCGGCCGCGCCTGGGTATCGGCGCCGCTTTTCGCGGCATCCGCCCGGCATCGTCGAGGGCGCGCCGCAGCAGCATCTCGATTTGCGCGTTGAGGCTGCGAAACTCGTCGTTGGCCCACCGCGTCAGGGCATCGTGCACCGTTGGGTCGATGCGCAGCAGCAACTGCTTGCGCTCACGGCTCACGTATAGAGCGTGCCGGCGTTGACTACCGGGGAGGCCGGTTGATCAGCGCAGAGGACGACCAGCAGGTTGCTGACCATCGCTGCCTTGCGCTCCTCGTCGAGCTCGACGATGCCGTGCTCCTCGAGGCGGGCGAGGGCCATCTCGACCATTCCCACGGAGCCTTCGACGATCCGCGAGCGCGCCGCGACGACCGCGTTGGCCTGCTGTCGGCGCAGCATCGCCTGCGCGATCTCCGGGGAGTAGGCGAGGTGGCTGATGCGTACCTCGACAATCTCCACGCCGGCGATCGTGACCCGCTGGGCGACCTCCTGGGCGAGCTCCGCGGCGACAAGGTCGACGTTGCCGCGCAACGAGTTGTCCTCATCTGCGGGGTCATCGTAGGGATGGGTGGTCGCGACGTGACGCAACGCCGACTCGGCCTGGACGCCAACGAAGTTGACGTAATCATCGACGGCGTAGGACGCCCGCGAGGTGTCGGCCACCTGCCAGACGACAATCGCGGCGATCTCGACTGGGTTGCCGTCGGCGTCATTGACCTTCAGATGGTTGGTCTCGAAGTTTCGGACCCGAATGCTCAAGCTCGTGCGATCCGCGAGCGGCAGGATCCACGACAGACCGGTGCGACGCACCGTCCCGACATAGCTGCCGAAGAACCGCACGACCTTGGTATGGCCGGGCTGCACGATGATCAGCGACGAGAAGACCAGCGCACCGACAACTGCGGGAGCGACGGCGAGCGCCGAGGTCGAGCTCTGGCCCAGCAGGATGCCGCCGGCGATACAGGCGGCGATAACGGCCACGCCGAGCCAGCCGCTGATCGCCCAGGCGGGGCGTTCCTCGATGACGACGCGGGTCCCTGAGTGCCCGACCGGGGTCGCCTCGGGCTGGTGGTCTTGCTGGATGTCCTGGGTCATGATTTCTCCTCCTGGAGTGTCATCTGAAGATTGATTACGCGCGGTCGGGGACCGCTATTTCGCATCTGTCAAAGCCTCGCCTGGACTTGCACTGGCTGCTCCTGGCAGGCGATGCAAGAGATGGGCGAGGTAGAAGTCCGCTGCTCCTGCCGGTATCAGCAGGACTGCCCACCAGCCGCCGCGGCCGTAGCCATACAGAATGGCGGTGAGGATGAGCAGCCAGACACCGGCACCTACCCGTACACGGGCGAAGATCCGCGGGTGCCTGTATTCGAACCAAGGTACGAGCTTCAGCAGGCCAGTGGCGTTCTTGTCGGCCCATATGACGTTCATGGCTCCTCCTTGGAACCTCGACGTAAAAGTTATATCTAAGTGATATCACTTTTATCGTGGCTGTCAAGAGCGAGACCGAGATTCCGTACGACGCGGTAGCTACAAGCCGAGCGTCTGGCGACGCTTGATCGCAACGCGCCGCCGCCCGGAGCGTCTCGCGCGGCTTCGGCTTCGACCTGTTGGCGGAGTGCCGGCCGAGCTAGCAGCCGTCGGCGGCGCAGGTCTCGCCGACGGCGACCAGCGGCTGGCGCGCACTGGCCTCCCAGCCTTGGCGCAGTAGCTCCAAAAGCTCGGGCGGGTTCTGAGCGCCGGACACACCGAGCGCGCGATCAATGACGAACGTAGGAACGGCGCGAATACCGAGCTGCTCGGCGGATCGCTCGTCGTCTCGAACCTGTGGCGCGTATCGATCGCCAGCAAGTGCCTCGCGCGCCTCGTCTTCGCGGAGCCCGACCTGAGCGGCCAACCGCACGAGCGTCTCGCGGTCGCTGACGAGTTCGCCTTCGGTGAAGTATGCGCGCAGCAGCCGCTCCTTCATCGCGTCCTGCAGGCCGTACTTCTGAGCTAGGTGGACGACGCGATGGGCGTCAAACGTCGTACCGGACCGAGCGATGTCGAAACGGAAGTCGAGGCCCTCCGCCGCGGCCATGTCAATCATGCGCTGCTCCATCGAGCGCGCCTGCTCGACCGTCATTCCGTACTTCTCCGCGATGCGCACGGCGCGGTCGCCGACCCGCTCGGGCGGCGCATCCGGGTCGAGTTCGAAGCTGCGCCACACGACCTGTACTTCATCGCGATGCTCGAACTCGGCGAGCGCCGCCTCGAACCGCCGCTTACCCACATAACACCAGGGGCACGCGATGTCAGACCAGATTTCTACGAGCACTAGTCAAGCCTACCGAAGCGCTCTCGGCGCTCACCCATACGAGCACGCTATGCGCGGTCGGCGCGTATCGGTCAGCTGGACTTGATCGCGTTGGCTAGGCGCTGTGGAGCGCCGGGCGACTGGTCGAGGTAGAGGGCTGGTTCAATGACCTCGAGCTCGAGCAGCAGCGGGCGGCCTTCTGTATCCGTTACGAGGTCGACGCGCGCGTAGAGGGGTGTGTCGAAGCGCTTGGAGACCGCGCCCATCACGCGCTGGGCGAGTGCAAGTTCGCCAGGCTCGGCTGCGCCCAACGTCACGAGGTCTTCGCGGAGCATCGCGGCTGCCGGTGCGAGTGCGCCATCGGCGCGTGGTGCGATCTCGTCAGGCGCGAGAACGGCGCGTTTGCGCAGGACGTGCGAGAGCTCGCCGCCGAGGAAGACGAGTGCCGTCTCGCCACGCTGATCGACGCTGCTCAGGTATGGCTGCACTAGCGCGACGCGACCGCTGTTCTGGATCCGTTTGATGAGCGTGCGGGCCATGCCATGCACTGCCGGACCGAAGCGACCCGTGTCGCGCGCTCCCGCGGAGATGTTCGGCTTTACGACGATCTCACCGTCCAGGCCCGGCAGCGGCTCTCCAGGCCCGATAACCACGGTGGGTACGGTCTCGACCCCGAGCTCGAGTAGGTAGCGCTTGTCCGCATTGAAAGCCACGAGATCCGGACGGTTGCGCAGCCGCTGCGGACCGACGGCGTCACACCACGCCAAGAACTCGCTGACTCGCGCCGTGTAGTTCCACGTCGAGCGGATCACGACACGGTCATAAGACGCCCAGTCCACGCCCGGGTCATCCCAGCTGCGGTGCTCGGCAACGAGCAGCGACGCAACCGCAGCCTCGTCGTCTCGCCCATCGAGCAACGCAGAACAAGTGACGAGTGCAACCCGCACCAGCCAGAGCATACGAACCACGACGCGACGCGTTCCCCGCGCCAGCTCCGCGGGCCCTCAAACCACGGGCACGGCTGGTTTCGAAGCAGCGCCCTCCGTGCGTGAAGCTCATGTCACGCCACGCGAAAACGCCCGAATTGCCTACACGCTTGTGGCCGCTAAAGATGACGCTCTGCTGTCGGCCTACCCCGGCACCACGACCCACAGCTTCGGCGCCAGACGCACGACGACGTCCGGCGGCAACGCCGCGACGGTGTCCGCGGCCTCGCGCTCCATCTCGATCGAGAGCTCGCGCCAGGCCTGCGCGACCGGCGCGACCCGTGCCGTCGGGCCCCAGCCGATCGCCGCACGGAGCTCGTCGGCGCGGTCTCGCACGTTCTCGAGCGTGAGCTCGCCAAACGGCCGGTTGGCGTCGCCGACGAACACGGGCTGTTCCAGTACGTATGCGAGCTGTGAATCGGCGCTGCCCATCTCGCTACGCGGTCAGCCGCCTGGCCGCGACCGCGGCCTGTCCGTACGCGATGCCGCCGTCGCCCGCGGGAAGCCGCTCTGGGATAAGCACACGCAGGCCGGCTGCGGTGAGGCCCGCGGCGGTCGCCTCCGTGAGGCGCTTGTTCTGGAACACCCCGCCGGATAAGACGACGCGCTCGGTGTCGTGTGAGGATGCGACGGCGACGCACGCTTCGACGGTCGTTTTGGCAAGCGCCGTGTGAAAGCGCGCGGCTATCGCGCCGACCGCCGTCCCGGCAGCTACATCTGCACACACCGCACGGATCGTTTCGCGCGGATCGATGACCAGCCGCCCGTCCTCCGCGTAGAGGTCGATCGGATAGCTCCCGAGTTCATTCGGGTCGCATGCGGCCTCGAGCTCGATCGCCGCCTGTCCCTCGTAGTTGATCTCCGCGCGCAGCCCGCAAAGCGCGGCGACCGCATCGAACAGGCGCCCGGCGCTGGTCGTTAGCGGCGCAGCGACCCCGCTCTGTACGAGTCGGCGCACCTGGCTCCAGCGCGCCTGCTCGACGAACTCGCTCAGCGCGACCGGAACTTCCTCGGCCTCATCGAATGCGGCCGACAACCAGGCACACGCCATCCGCCACGGCTGGCGAATCGCCTGCGAGCCGCCGGGCAGCGGGACCGCCAGCAGCGCTCCCGCGCGATCGACGCCGGCGCTGTCGCCGTAGAGGATCTCGCCGCCCCACAGCGTGCCGTCGCTGCCGAGTCCCGTGCCGTCAAAGATCGCGCCAACTGCGGGGCCTGTCTCACCGTGCTCGGCGAGACAGGCTGCGAGGTGGGCGTGGTGGTGCTGAACGCCGACCAGTTCGACGCCGTCGCGCTCGAGCGCGTACTTGGTCGAGAGGTACTCGGGGTGGAGATCGTGTGCGATCACGGCTGGAGCGACCGCAAACAGGCGCTCGAAGTGCTCGATCCCCGCGCTGAACGAGCTCAGCGTCTCGTAGTTCTCGAGGTCGCCGATGTGGTGGGAGACCCACGCGCGCTCGCCCTTCGCCACGCAGAACGTGTTGTTCAGCTCGGCGCCACAGGCGAGCAGTGGCCGCGGCGTGCCGCCGGGCAGCGGCAGGCTCGATGGGACGTAGCCGCGCGAGCGGCGCAACATTGCCGGGCGCCCACCCGCTCGCGCCGGCAGCACCCGCAGGACCGAGTCATCGGTCCGGGTCTCGATCGGCCGGTCGTGTACCAGGAACAGATCGGCGATGCCCGCGAGCCGCTCGAGCGCGTCCTCGTCGCCATAGGCGATCGGCTCTGACGCGCGGTTGCCGCTGGTCAGCACGATTGTCGTCGCGAGATCGGCCAGTAGGAGGTGATGCAGCGGGGAGTAGGGCAGCATCACGCCGAGCTCGCGCGCTCGCGGAGCCACCGCCGCGGCGATTGCTGCGGTGCGCCGGCGCGCGGCCAGCACGATCGGTCGCTCCGGGCTGCTGAGGAGCCGGCGCTCCTCGGCGCAGAGCGACACAAGCTCGGCTGCCGCCGCGAGATCGGCGCTCATCAGCGCGAACGGCTTTTCCTCGCGGTGCTTTCGCGCACGGAGCTCCGCCACGGCGCGCTCGTCATCGGCTCGGCAGGCGAGGTGGTAGCCGCCGATCCCCTTGATCGCGACGATCCGTCCCGCCCACAGCGCAACTGCGGCGGCGGCAAGTGGATCGCCGGTCGCGACGGGTACTCCGCCACCTCGAAGCAGGCGCAGCGACGGTCCGCAATCAGGGCACGCGTTCGGCTGGGCGTGGAAGCGCCGGTCCGCCGGATCGTCGTACTCGGCACGGCAGCGCCGACACATCGTGAAGCCGGCCATCGTCGTCCGCGGGCGGTCGTAGGGGACGCCCCGAACGATCGTGAACCGTGGGCCGCAGTTCGTGCAGTTGATGAACGGGTAGCGACAACGGCGATCGCGGGGATCGAACAGCTCCGCCAGGCACTCCTCGCAGGTGGCGCTGTCGGCTGCCACGGGCGCGTCTGCGGCACCGCCGGACGGGCTCGCAAGGATCGCAAACCCGGCTTCGCCGGTCGGCCGACGGTCCTCGGCGCGGACGCGCTCGACCAAGGCGAGTGGCGGCGCCTGCGGCCCAAGCCGCGCGAGGAAAGCTTCGACTGCGTTGGCGTTGCCCTCGACCTCGAGCAGTACCCCAGTCGCGTCGTTGAGCACGAAGCCGCTCAGGTTGAGCTCACCGGCGAGCCTGTAGACGTAGGGGCGGAAGCCGACGCCCTGCACCGTGCCATCGATCCGTGCCCTGATCCGCCGTCGCAGTGCGGGAGGGGCGTTTGCGCTCATCCGACCAGTTCCCGCAGAGCGTGGTAGGCGCTCGCTTGAGCTTCCTGGATGCGCGGAATGTGCTCGGAGCGCGTGACCACCACATGATCGGCGAGCTGCTCGCCGGCGACCTGGCCGCCGTCGTAGCCGACCATCGCGATCGTCAGCAAGCCGCGACGGCGAGCCTCGGCGAGTGCCTCGATCACGTTGTGCGAGTTGCCCGAAGTCGACAGCGTGAGCAGGGCGTCACTGGCGAGACCGTGGGCGATCACCTGGCGCGAGAAGATCGCGTCCGTGCCGATGTCGTTGGCGATCGCCGTGATGATTGCGCTGTCCTCGGTGAGGTCGAGCGCCGGCCAAGCTTGGCGTCCGCAGTCCGCTGAGCGGAAGTCGGCGACAGCGTCCATCGCGTCGGTCGCAGAGCCGCCGTTGCCGAGCGCGAGCAGCTTGCCACCGCACGCGAGGCGCGCGCGGAGCGCTCGAGCGGCAAGGATCAGCGTTTCACGATTCTCCGTCAGCGTCTGCGTGCGCAGCTCGCCGATCTCCTCGGCCTTCGCCAGCGCCGAGCGCCGCACGTCCTCGACGACCGGCTCCAACCGGTCTTCGCCCTCGGCGAGGAACGGGTAGAGGAAGCTCGACGCGCCTGCATCGTGGGTCGCTCTGGCGTCGCGCCCGTCGAGCAGCCCGCGGTGATCGAAGAACACGTGGACGAGCTCCCAGAGCACGTGGTAGAGCGTCTCGACGAGCTCCTGCCGGACGTAGCCGTCCTCGCTCGGCGCGATGAACTCGTGCTCCGCGCCACACGCAGCGAAGGCGATCGTCAGGCAGCCGCGGGCCCGTGCCAGGACGATCGCGCGAGCCGCCTCGCTGTCGTCCTCGTCGGCCCCGAAAGCGATCGCGATGTCCTCGCCTCGCGCAAGCAGCGCGACCTGTGCAGGGAGATCTCCACCCTCGCCGGCGATGCCGACCGCAGGCAGCGCGCGCTTGCCGACGATGACCGGGTGAACGAACTCGACGGCCACGTGGCGCGCGTCGGAGCGCGCCGCCGGCGAGCGCCCGAACGCCACGAGGCGTCCGCCGCGCGCGAAGCGTTCGGCCATCAGATGACACAGCCGCGCGAGCCGTTCCGCCTCGAGTGCGAAGAATCGCTCGTTTGCTGCGGTGCGCTCGCTGAGCAGCGCGTCGAGGCGCTCGCCGGGACCAGCGACGAGCGCCGTCTGGCTCACGCCAGCGCCGCCCGGCGCGTCGCGATCGCCGTCAGCCAGTCGCGCCAGGCCTCGATGCCCTCACCGGTCCGTGCGCTGACCGTGATTCGCTCGGCGTCCGGGTTGACCTGGTCGATGTTGTAGAGCAGCCGCTCGAGGTCGAACTCGAGGTGGGGGAGGAGATCGACCTTGTTGATCACCACGAGCTCGCAGGCGCGGAACATCAGCGGGTACTTGAGCGGCTTGTCCTCTCCCTCGGTGACCGAGCAGACCATCACGCGGGCGTCTTCCCCGATCCTGAACTCGGCGGGGCAGACGAGGTTGCCGACGTTCTCGACGACCAGCAGGTCGATCTCGTCCAGGGGCACATCCGGGAGGGCGGATCGGACCATGTTCGCGTCGAGATGACACTCGCCGCCGAAGCAGGGGTCGGTGTTGATCTGGGTCACCGGTACGTGCAGGCTCGCGAGCCGCTCCGCGTCGAGCGAGCCCTGCACGTCGCCCTCGAGCACCGCGACGCGAACGCCGGGCATGTCGCCGAGCACGCGTTCAAGCAGCGTCGTCTTGCCGGCTCCCGGCGCACTCATGAAGTTGACGACCGTGACGCCGGCGCGATCGAAGTCGGCGCGATTGGCTGCGGCGATCGTGTTGTTGGCGTCGAGAGCCTCCTCGACCACTCTTACCCTGGTGCGATGCATGCGGCCTCCTCGACCTCGATGGACTCGACGACAAACTCGTTGCCGGTCGCGACGACGACATCACCGCCGCCGCAATTCGGGCAGCGGAACGCTGGAATCTCGATTGTCCACTCCGCGTCGCACGGCTCGCAGCGCAGGCGCGCCTCGAGGATCTCCTGCTCCAGCCGGGCGCCCTCGCATAGCGTCTCGCGGGCGACGATCTCGAAGTAGAACTCAAGCGTCTCCGGGACGACCTGCCGCAGCTGCCCGACGCGCAGGCTGACGACGCTGACACGGCGCCCGTCGGCGTGCTTGAGGGCGGTGTTGAGGATCGCACTGCTCAGTGAGAGCTCGTGCACCTACTACTCCACGGCCTCGTAGGCGGCGTCAGTACGCAGCTCAGCGACCGTCTCGACGACGAGCTCGACGGCGCGCTCGACTGCATCCTCAACCTGCTCGGAGAGCCCCCACCCGGGCTCCTCGACGTCGCCCGGCTCACACGCCAAGACGAGGACCTTGCCGGGCCAGGCGCCAACCGACTTGACGAAGCGGAGCATCTCCTGTGGGTCCATCCCGTGCGGGTTGATCACCGCGCCGTCGTCGATCTTGCCCTCGATCGACTCCTCGTCGGCCTCCATCACGTAGAGCGTTCCCGGCTCGCCGCCCTGCCTGCTCACGTCGAGCAGCACGAGAGCGTCGTACCCCCGCATCACCTCGTACGCGAGATCGAGGCCCCCGGTCCCGGCATCCATGATTGCAACGCCCTCCGGCAGGGTCCGCTGCTCGAGTCGCCGCGCGACCTCGCCGCCAAAGCCGTCGTCGCGCAGCCAAGCGTTGCCGACGCCGGCAACGAGGATCCGCCGAACGCGATCTTTGCTCACGGGTCGATCACCTCCACCTCTGTGGGAAAGAAGAACAGGTAGCGACCGCTGTCGCGCATCAGCTCCTGTCCCGGGTCGTCGTCGATCGTCAAGCCGAGATGGGTCTTCCCGTCGTAGTCAGTGAAGATCCGCTCGATCGTCGCGGCACGTCCCTCGAGCATGCGAGCCTCGAGGTCGGCGTCGGCGGCGGCCCTGATCCGCACCTTGTGCCCGCGCCTGAACGCGACGCCGCCGACCTCCGCGAGCTCCTCGCCGGCTCGCGGATCGCTCAGGCCCGGTGGCTCGACGGGCGGTTCGTTCGTCTGCGGATCGCGCAATGTCACCCGGCCGTGCAGCGCGATGATGTCCTGCGGCGTGCTCGCGGCGGCTCGCGCGACCATCGCGCGGACCGTTTCGTCCTGCTGTTCGATCTCGGCACGCTCGCCCTCGCTCAGTGCGTGCACGTGCAGCAGTAGGGCTTCCTCGATCTCCGTCGAGTCGAACAGCGCGCCCCGGCTCTCGGGTGCGATCTGCGGATGATCCGGCAGTACGATCGTCGCTCCGATCACCGCGTCGTCGGCCGCCGTCGCCAGCAGTGGAAAGGTGTTGCGGCTCGCGCACGGTCGCTCCAGTGGCGAGACGAAGCGCCCGCCGATGACCTCGACGATCGGGTGCGTGGACAGCAGCGAGCGGCCGAGGGCGCCGGCACGGTCCAGGCCGCTGCGGACGACCGTGCGATTAGCGACTCGGAACACGATCTCGTAGCCGCCTCCGTCGCTGAGCGCTTCCGCGCCCAGGCTCAGCGCGACCTCGAGGGCGGGCGAACCGATCCGTGCCTCCTTGGTCGCCGGCGCGGCGCAAAGCGCGCCGACCATCGTGCCCGACAGCGCTACGCGCTGCGCCTGCGCTTGGTGGCGCTCGCCGCCTGGCTCGAGGAAGCGCACTTCGGCTCGCAGCACCGCGTCCGCCGGAGCGTCCAGCACGCAGCGCAGCTCGAGATGGTCGAAGGTGCTCGTCAGCTCGGCTGCGTAAGCCGGCGGATAAACGATGCCGAACGGGGTTGGCGTCGCGTTCTTGGTCGCTCCCGGCGTGTACGGGTACAGCGCGTAACCCTCGTAGAGCAGCGAGTCGATCAGCCGCTCGAGTGCCGGATCGCGGTCACGCATCATTCACCTCGTTGAGCAGTTCGCTGATCGCGGCGTCGAGCGTCGGCAGCCCGCGCTGGAGCTTTGCTCGCTGCAGCGCCTCGAGCGTCTGCGAGCGCAGCGCAACCCAGCCCGTGTTCGGGTAGTAGTGCTCGACGGTCTCGCGCCAGACGGCGACCGGCATCCGGAAGTCGATCGACTTCGTCCACGGGATCAGCACCATCTGAAGGCCGCCGTCGTCGCCCGGGTAATAGACCATGCCGTTGAAGTGAAGCGCCAGCGGTGCCTCGCCGTCGGGCAGCGAATGGAGGTACTTGGCGGCCGCGAGCTCGAGATCGTAGTGGCAGGCGATCGGCACCATCACGGTCGTCGAACCGGTGAACGCCGGCACGACGACGTCGAGTGCCGACCAGACGAGGCTGCGCGTCGTCACAGCCCAGCGGTCCGGCGTGCCGAACAGCTCGATCAACCGCTCGCGAGTCTGCTCGTCGTAGCTGCGCCGGGCCGGCTCGATCATCAGGTTGATCGTCAGCGCGAGCATGTAAACGGGAAGACCGTTCGGCTCCGTGATCTGGAGGTCGAGTGCCAGCATCGGAGCCGCCGCGTAGCGCACCGGGCGCGCTCCGACCACTGTGAACTCGAGGTCGGGCGGCGAATCCGCTCCGGGGAGTGGCGCCTCAGCGATCGGCTCGACGCTCACGCCGCCACCGCCTTGCTGCGGAGCTCGGTGAAGAACTGCGTAACCGCCTGCTCGACCCCGGGTCCGCCGGAGATGCCCTCCCAGTTCGCCTTGATCGCGCCGGTCAGCGCGTAACAGCGGTCTATCGGTGCGATCGCGTAGGCCGGCGGGTCGGACAGGCGGTTCACGACGAGGCCTTCGATGTCGGTCTCGAGCCCGCGCAGCACCGGGTTGAGCTCGCACATCCGGCTCCATGAATCGAAATGCAACTCGCTCTCGGTCGCGCCGCCGGGACTCGGGTACATCGCGACGACGCAGCCGGTGATCGTCGAATGCATGAAGAACGCGAGTCCGATCGGGATCTGGAACGTCGCCCAGAGATCGTCGGGTAGCTCGAGTCCGGCGAGCCAGAGCGTGCGATTTCCGGTCGGGCGGTAGTCGCCCTCGCCAGAGCGCATCGCCCAGCAGGCCTCACAGGAGCAGACGATCCGCCGTTCGGCGAGCTGCAACAGGTGGCGGTGATCGGGACCGATGCCGATGCCGCAGAGATCGCAGACCTCCGTATCGCGCTCGACATCGGCCTCGCCGGCGGTGGCCTGGCCGACCTCGGCCCGGGTGCGGCTGCGCAGCCCGGAGACGAACTCGGCGCGCCGGCGAACCTGCACGGCATCTGCGAGCCGCTGCCGGCCCGCCGCTTCGCCGGCGACCGAGCCGTTTGCGCTCACAGTGCGAGCGCCACCTTCACTCGTCCCTGTTCGCATAGCAGCGGCACCGGCTCGAGCTGGATGCGCTCGTCGTCCATCGATCGTCCCGCCCGCGGCAGGAAGAACGTCCGCTCACACTGCGGGCAGGCAAGCGCGCCTGAGATGAGCAGGCCGTCGTGGAGCACGGCGCCGCACGACGCGCAGCTGTCGTGGTAGGCGAGCAAAGTGCCGTCGACGTTGGCGATCAGCAGCTCGCTGCCTGCGACCTCAGCCGCGAGGATCGCGCCGGCCGGCAGCTCGGCGGCGACCTCGTCGAGCTCGAACCACGCCGGCTGCACCGGTGGCGGCGACATCACGATCGGCAGCTCGAGCGAAGACGCGGAAGCGCTCGCGCTCGCCATCGGCAATCCCCCGACCTGGACCGGCTGGACGCCTTCGACCTCGAGGCCCTCGAGGTCCGGCGCCGCCTCCTCGAGCGCCTGTTTGATCGCCAGCTCGAGCGTCAGCGAAGACGCCGAGCAGTCGGAGCAGCTGCCCTGGAGGCGGATTCGCGCGACGCCGTCCTCCAGTGCCAGCAGCTCGACATTGCCTCCGTGCGACTCCATGTAAGGGCGTACCTGCTCGAGCGCTCCCTGCACCCGGTCCGCAAGTGGGACCGGGTGCAGGTCGTGGATGAGGAGGAGCATCCCGACGAGCTCATCCGCCGGCAGAGTGGCGGCGATCTGCTCGCCCCTCTCTCCGGCGTCGAGCAGCAGCCGCACGATCCGCTCGAGACCGGCACCGTACATCTGGATCACAGCGGAGACGAGCTGATCAGCCAGCTCGCGCGTCGCCGAATCCTCTACCGTCTCCAGACGAGCCTGGAGATCCTGCACCTGAGCAATCAGCTGCTCGGGCGAGTCACTCGTCGTTGCGGCCGCAGCGGCTTCCATGCCGCTACGCCAGCCCCGTCGGAGTGTGCATCACCTTTTTCACCTTGCCGCTGCCGGTGTACATGTGCACGCCACAGGGTAGGCAGGGGTCGAACGAGCGTACCGCCCGCATGATGTCGATGCCTTTGAACTTCTCGGGTCCGTTCTCCTCGAAGATCGGCGTGTTCTGAACCGCATCCTCGTAGGGCCCGGGCGTCCCGTACACATCGCGCGGGCTCGCGTTCCAAGGCGTCGGCGGGTAGGGCTGATAGTTGGCGATCTTGCCATCGCGGATCACCATATGGTGCGAGAGCACCCCGCGAGCCGCCTCGTGGAAGCCGACGCTGACCGCGCTGTCAGGAACCTTGAAGTTGTTCCATGACTTCGTCCGGCCGGCCTGCACCTCTTTCATTGCGCGCTCGAGGTTGTGCAGGGCGATCAGCGCCGAGTATGCCTGGTGGTATGTCCGCGCCCGGTCACGCTCGATCGCGTTCGACTTCTCCGGCACGTGCCACTCGAGCTCCATCTGCGGCATGTTCGGCGAGCGCGGTAGGACCATCTGGATCGAGTGGCCGGTCGCCTTGGCGTAGCCGAAGTCGACGAGGCCCGCCTTCGCGGTGCACCACTGGCGTGCGAACGGACCGCCACCCGTGTCGCAGCAGACGTGCGTGTCGGTCCGCTTGTCATAGATCCGCGGCGACACCACCCAGGTGTACTTGTCCGTGAAGTCGCGCTTCTGCGGTTTCGGCAGCGTGACCTTGTTCCACGGGTGGTTCTTGTCGACCGGGTTGCCGAGCGGGTCCTTGTCGACGAACGTCGGCTCGTCCTCCCAGGAGTCGAAGTAGGAGGAGCCGAGCAGGATCCGGATCATCAGGTTGATCTCGACGAGGTCGGTCGAGATCAGCTCGCCGCCGATCGCCACGCCCGGCGTGATGTAGCGCTTGCGACCCCACTCCGTCATGTTGCGATAGTCGTAGTCGACGTAGTCCGGGTCGTCGAACGAGCCCCAGTTGACGAGGTTCGTCTCGCGGTAGCCGACCATGTCGTAGCCCGGCAGCTCCCGCAGGAAGAAGTCGTAGAGGTCGTCGTGCATCGGCACGCTGCGCTTCACGTAGTCGAAGTAGCGCATCAGCCGAACGTAGTAGTCCGTGCACGTCTGGTGCGTGATATCCGCGCTGCAGCCGCCCGGCATGATCGTCGACGGGTGCGTGTGGCGTCCGCCGAACAGGCAGTACATCTCACGCGTGTAGCGCGCGACGTGCAGCGTCTCGAGGTAGAACTCGCCGGTGAACGGGTTGAGCGAGCGCATGATGTCGGCGATCGTCTTGAAGCCGTGGATGTCACGGCCGGGCGCCGCCGTCTTCTCCGCCGTCGCCAGCAGCGTCGGGTTGGTCTCCTTGACCATCTGCTCGCAGAAGTCGACATTGGCCATGCAGTCGTTGAAGATCGCATGGTCGAATATGTAGTCGGCCGTCTCGGCGAGGTTGAACGCGAGGTCACCCAGCGGCGGCGGCTTGACGCCGTAGGCCATGTTCTGGTTGAGGCACGAGCAGGTGCAGTGGTTGTCGCCGCAGATGCCGCAGATCCGGCTCGTGATGAAGTGAGCGTCGCGCGGATCGATCCCCTTCATAAAGATGTCGAAGCCGCGGAAGATCATCGACGTGCTGTAGCACTTCAGCACCTGCTGATTGGTGAAGTCGATCTCCGTGTGAATGCCGAGGCTGCCGACGATCCGCGTGATCGGATCCCATGACATCTCCTTCACGACGACCTTCTTCTGCGAGCTGGGGGGTGTCTGTACCGCCATCTGTCTCTCTCCTCACTCGGCGATTCGCGCCGTTGCTAAGTCAGTTGATTGGCTGCTCCAAAAATTCCGCGCGGCGTCCTCACCAGCGCTTCGCGTACCCCGTCGTGAGTGTGTTGCCCTTCTTCCGCCAGGCCGGCTCGATGTCGTACTTGTGGCGGATGTTGCGCCGCCGCATCGAGCGGACGATCGGCCCGTAGGACAGGCTCATGATGTTTGCCGCCAGACCGCCGAACTTGTCCTCGTCCATGAACGGCATGAACTTGTCGGGGAAGCCAGGCATCGTGCAGGCCATGCAGATGCCGCCGACGTTCGGGCAGCCGCCGATCCCGTTGACCCAGCCGCGGACCGGCACGTTGCACTTGACGACCGGGCCCTTGCAGCCGAGCTTGACAAGGCAGCGATGGTCTGAGCCGTACTCGGTCGCGAACTCGCCTTGCTCGGAGAAGCCGGCGCGGTTGCAGCTCTCTCGTACCGTGCGGCCGAACAGCCAGGTCGGGCGCAGAGCCTCGTCGAGCTCGGGCGCCGGCGCCAGCCCCGCGAGGTGCAGCGCCAGGTAGAGCAGCGTCTCGGTCATGTTGTCGGGCTGCGCCGGGCAGCCCGGGATGCAGACGACCGGCAGGTTGGCCTTCGACTTCCAGCTCCAGCCGAGGTAGTCCGGCACGCCCATCGCACCGGTCGCGTTGCCCTTCATCGCGGGAATGCCGCCGTAGGTGGCGCAGGTCCCGACAGCGACGACCGCGGCTGCCTTCGGTGCGAGGCGGTCGAGCCACTCGTTCATCGTGATCGGCTGCCCGTTGTCAGGGTTGACCGCGAAGCCGGTCCAGTGCCCCTCGCCGTTGATCTCCTCGTTGCCGATGGAGCCTTCGATCACGAGCACGAATGGGTCGAGCTTGCCCTCCTCGGCGTCGAACCAGGCCTGGGCGTACTCCTGCCCGTTGGCGAAGTCGACCACCTGGTTGTGGACGACGACCTTCGGCATGCCGGGAATCGCCTGCAGGATGATGTCCTCGAGGCTCGGATTGGTAGCCGAGGTCATCGCCACCGAGTCGCCCTCGCAGCTGAGGCCGGTGGTCATCCACAGGACGTGGGCCGTAACGGCCTCGGTCTTCTTCTGCTCGGCATAGGGGTCGGTCGCCATCGCCATTTCGCTCTCCTCTCGTTCTCAACAGATCCTTGGCAGGGGATCGCCGACCAGCTGGTCCATGACCCGCCGACCGCCGAAGCTCGTCATCACCAAAACCATCCCGGGCGGCTCCGTCCGCACCTCACCAATCTCGGCCGCCTGCTCGCAGCCGGGCACGCTCCTGATCGCCGCGAGCGCCGCGTCGGCGCTCTCCGGCGCCACAAAGGCAACCAGCTTGCCCTCGTTCGCCACGTACATCGGGTCGATTCCGAGAATCTCCGCCGCCGCGGCGACGGCGGGCTGAACCGGAACGTCGCCCTCGCGCACGATCATCGCCACCGACGAGGCGCGCGCGAGCTCGTTAAGGACCGACGCGACGCCGCCTCGCGTCGCGTCGCGCAGGCAGTGCAGCTGCGGGCCGGCCGCCTCGAGCAGCGCGTCGACCGCCGGCCACAGCGAGCGCGTGTCGGACTCGATCTGCGCGTCGAGCTCGAACTCGTTGCGCGCCAGCATGATCGCGGTCCCGTGCTCGCCGATGCTGCCCGAGAGCAGGATCCGATCACCGGGACGCAGTGCCGAGGGTGACAGCCGGGCGCGTGGGTCGCGACGACCTAGCCCTGTCGTGCAGATGTACATCCCGTCGGCGTGACCGCGTTCGACGACCTTCGTGTCGCCGGTGATGACGCTGACGCCAGCGGCTTGCGCGGCGCCGGCGATCGCCTCGATCTCGGCGCGAAGCTCGTCGGCGGCGAGCCCCTCCTCGAGCACGAGCGAGAGGCTCAGCGCGAGCGGTCGCGCGCCGCTGACGGCGAGGTCGTTGACCGTGCCGTTGACTGCCAGCTCGCCGATCGACCCGCCGGGGAAGCGCAGCGGCCGGACGACGTATGAATCGGTTGTCAGTGCGAGCTCGACGCCATCGACGACGACCGCGCCCGAGTCGGCCATCTCGTCGAGCGTGCTCGAGCCGAACGCTGGCACGAACAGGCCCTCGATCAGGCTCTGCGTCGCCTTGCCGCCGGCTCCGTGGGCCATGTTGATCTGGGTGTCGCGAAACTTGCCCCGCTTCGAGCGCGCGGTCTCGATGATGCCGAGGACACGCTGTTCGCGACCGGAGATCGTTGCCTGCTCGCTCATCAGACGACCTCGCGCTCCCGGGCGAAGCGGCCGAAGTTGTAGTAAGCCGCGCAGGCGCCCTCCGAGGACACCATGCACGTGCCGATCGGCCGCTCCGGCGTGCATGCAGTGCCGAACACCTTGCACTCCCACGGCTTTATCACGCCCTTCAGCACCTCGCCGCATTGGCACGCCTTCGGGTCGGCGACACGCACGCCGGGCACGCTGAAGCGCCGTTCCGCGTCGAGGTCGGCGTAAGCCTCGGAGAGCTTCAGGCCGCTGTGCGAGATGAAGCCGAGCCCGCGCCACTCGAAGTGTGGCCGCAGCTCGAAGACCTCGGCCATGACCTCGAGCGCACGCGTATTGCCCTCGTAGGGAACGACGCGGCTGTACTGGTTCTCGACCTCACAGCGCCCTTCCGCCAGCTGCCGGAGGATCATCACGATCGCCTGCAGGATGTCGAGCGGCTCGAAGCCGGCGATCGTGATCGGCTTGCCGTAGTCGGCCGGGATGAACTCGAACGGCCGCGCGCCGACGATCGTCGAGACGTGCCCCGGCCCGATGAACCCGTCGAGCCGCAGGTCGGGAGACTCGAGCAAGGCCCGCAGCGGCGGCACGATCGTGACGTGACTGCACATGACGGAGAAGTTCTCGACCGCCTCCGCCCGGGCCCGCTTGATCGTCAGGGCGGTCGACGGCGCCGTCGTCTCGAAGCCGATCGCGAAGAACACGACCTGGCGGTCGGGGTTCTGCTTCGCGATTCGCAGCGCGTCGAGCGGCGAGTAGACGATCCGCACGTCGGCGCCGGAGGCCTTGGCCTCGAGCAGGCTGCCGTTCGCGCCCGGCACTCGCACCATGTCGCCGAAGCACGTGAAGATGACGCCGTCCTCGTGCGCTAGTGCGATTCCGTCATCGACGCGACCCATCGGAATCACGCAAACCGGACAGCCGGGACCGTGGACGAGCTCGACGTTGGCGGGCAGGAGGTCGTCGACGCCGTACTTGTAGATCGAGTGCGTGTGCCCGCCGCAGACCTCCATCAGCTTGTAGTGGCGGCCTGGCTCGACTAGCGAGAGGATCTCGACCGCGAGCGCGCGGCCGAGTTCGGGGTCACGGAATTCTTCGACGAATTTCATCGCGCGATGTCGCTGCCGCTCGACATCAGGGGCGCGATAGCGGTGCCGGCATGCACCAGCAGGAGATCTCCGACCGTGACCGGCTCGACGAGCGCCGTCTCGACCTGACTGCGAGCTCCGTCCTCGCCGGCGCACAGCGCGAGCCCGCGCCTGGGATCGACGCGCACAACGGTCATCGGCAAGCCGTCATCACCACACGTGATGCAGTGCTCCGCACCGCATTCCGGACCAGACAGGGTGCTCACTCGATTACGCTCGCCTTCAGCTCCTCGAGCTCCTGCTCGTAGTCGGCTCCCATCCGCTCCAGCAGCTCGCGAGTGGCCCTTGCCTCATCCTCGTCCACCTGCGAGATCGCAAAGCCGACGTGAATCAGAACCCAGTCCCCCGGCCCGACACCCGCCCCTTCGACGTCGAGCAATCCGATGTTGACGGTGCGCTGAACGCCGGCGACATCGACCTTGGCCAAGCGATTCGTCTCGTCGGTGATTTCGACGATCTGACCGGGGATTGCAAGACACATCGGCGACCGTTCTACCACGCCATGGAGGCCTCGCGGGGAGGCTGGTAACGACGGTTACCGAGGGCTGAGTAAGCAGCATTACCAGCCCAAGGAGCCGCCCATCCTGGCCCGTGACGGAGTACCATGGCCGGCAGCGGAGTTCGGGCGGAGCGGAGCGGAGGGACCGATTTCGATCGCAGGCCGAGGCTTCTCGGACGACGGTCCGGTAAATTGGCCGGGCGACTTCCGCGCTGTCCCACAGCTGCCTGAGTCCTCGCCGCTCTACGCATATCTCCTGGACGCCGACGACGATCTCGCCGCAGGCTTCGATGTCCGGATGCTCGTCGCCGCACGGCAGCTGGCGACTGCCAAAGTGCTCGAGGTCGAGGTTGGCGATTGTGATCTCGGCGAGTGCTTTGCGACCGTCGCTGCCGGCCCCGGCCTGATCATCCTCGAAGGCCTGATGGCGATCGATACGCGGGTCGGCACCCGGACAGCGACCGAGCTGGTCGGTGCCGGTGATTTGCTGCAACCCGCGAGGGCGCAGCTCGACGATCTGCTGGAGCGAGCGGACGCTTGGCATGCGCTTGCTCCGACGCGACTCGCCCTGCTCGACGCCGAGTTCGCGGAGCGTATGCGTCCCTGGCCGCAGATCACGCACGCGCTGCTCCGGCGTGCCGGTGAGCGAACAGCGAACGTCGACGCCCTCCGGGCGATCACCTGTCACCCGCGGCTCGAACTGCGCCTGGCACTGCTGTTCTGGCACCTCGCGTCGCGTTGGGGTCGCGTCGAGCCTGGCGGCATTCACCTGTCACTGCCGCTCACCCACCGCCTGCTCGGTCAACTCGTCGGTGCCGAGCGCCCATCGATCTCGCACGCTCTCGGCCGGCTCGCGCGTTGCGGCCTCGTGGTCGGCACCGCCGGCGACTGGCACCTGAGGGGCAGCATCGAGCAGCATCTCGAGTACCTGGCCGAGCCAACGAGCGCGCTGCACACGACGAGCGACCGCCCGTCGCACAGCCACGTCGCAACAGGCGCATGAGCCGCGCCGTCGGCTGCGGCCGCTCTGACGGCTACCCCACCAGAGTGCGCTGACCGTGCCAGCGCGATCCGCGCCCAGGCTTGCAGACAGCAAGCGCGATCCGGTCAACGTAATCTGGATGACCAGCGGCCTGGGCTGCGACGGAGACACCGTCGCAATGACCGCGGCGACGAACCCGAGCCTCGAAGATCTGTTGCGCGGCTGCTTCCCCGGCATGCCGCCGGTGATCCTCTACAACCCATTCCTCGCTTACGAGACCGGCGAGGAGTTCATGCGCGCATGGTTCGCGGCTGCGGCTGGCGAGCTCGACCCGTTCATCCTCGTGCTCGAAGGCTCGGTGCCCAACGATGCGATCAACGGCGACGGTCATTGGGCGACGTTCGGCGTCGACCCGCAGACCGGGGAGCCGATCCCGACCTGCGCCTGGATCGATCGCCTGGCGCCGCGGGCGGGAGCCGTGCTAGCGCTCGGCACGTGCGCCGCCTACGGCGGGATCCCCGCGATGCGCAACAACCCAACCGGCGCGATGGGGCTGTGTGACTACCTCGGCTGGGACTGGCGCTCGCGGCTCGGCATTCCGATCATCAACCTCCCGGGCTGTCCGGTCCAGCCGGACAACATCACCGAGACGCTGCTCGAGATGGCTCTACGGCTGGCAGGCATCGGGCCCGATCTCGACCTCGACGAGCAGGGCCGACCACGACGGCTGTTCGGCCGCACCGTGCACGAGGGCTGCGACCGCGCAGGCTTCGCGGAGCAGGGCCAGTTCTCCGAGAGCCACGGAGACGGCCGCTGTCTGGTCAAGCTCGGCTGCCAGGGGCCGGTCGTCAAATGCAACGTCCCAACGCGCGGCTGGGTCGGCGGGATCGGCGGCTGTCCGAACGTGGGCGGCATCTGCATGGCCTGCACGATGCCCGGATTCCCCGACAAGTACATGCCGTTCGTCGAGACCGGTCGTGCCGTGCGGTTGTACACGAGCGGCGCACGACTCAGCAACGGGCCTCTGCTTCGCTACTTCCGCGAGCGCAGTATTCGTCGCAACTACGACATCGAGCCCGACTGGCGGCAGCCGGGAGAGGTGCTCACGAGCGGCTACCAGCGCGGCTGACGGCGGCGTCAGCCCGCGAGTCCTGGCTGTGTCGAACTCATGGGCCGAAGGTCGAGCGCAGCGACCGCGCGAGGCGACGGGCGCGGTCGGTGCCGCGGCGTCCCGCCCAAGGATGGGGCCCGACCGCCCAGGGGTGCCAGCCAAGCGTGCCGTAGTGCTCGCGCAGTAGCGCCTTCAGATCACCTCGATGCTCACCGCAGGCGTAGCGGTGCGGGCCGTACAGGCCACGCCCGTGCCACGTCAACCAGCGCCCCGGATCGGCATCGACGTACTCGCCGTGGCGCAGGTCAAGCAGTTGGTGCTCGAGCGCAAGCTGGGTCTCGAGATCCGGCCGGCAGCCGCAGATCTCGCACCGGAACACCACCGCGACGGGCATCGACTCAGCGTAGCGCGAGACCGCTGGGCCACAAGCCGGTCCGGCTCAGCTGCTCAGTGCACAGGGGCAGTCGAAGACGATGGTGACCTCGGCCTCCGGCTGTAGCGAGACGCGTGTGGTGCCTGACACAAAAAACTATATGTTGATATGTGCATGCTAGTATTCGCGCATGGCTAAGGAGCACAGCGTTACGTCTGCAACGCCGGTTACGGCCGCGCGGGCCGAGCACATTGCTCGCGTGATGGCTGCGCTCGCGACAGCGAGCCGGGTGCGGATATTGGGACGCCTGCGGGAGAGCCCGTGCACGGTCGGCGAGTTGACCAGCGCGGTCGAGATGGCGCAGCCAGCGGTCTCGCATCAGCTGCGGATCCTGCGGGACCTGGGGCTGGTGGTCGGCCGGCGCGACGGCCGCGCGACGACCTACAGCCTTTACGACTCGCACGTCGCGACGCTGCTCGACGAGACGCTGCGTCACATCGAGCACCTGCGGGCAGGCGCCCCCGACACGGCTTGGCCGACCCTTCCAGCAACCAACAACCACAAGACAGGAGCACGATGACCCCGGAGCACACCCACGAGGCGCCGCACGCGCACAAGCACACCCATGACGGCGAGACCCACTCCCACGAGCACACGAGCCACGACCACGACCACCTCGAACACGAGCACGAGCACAGCCACGAGGGGCAGACCCATAGCCACCCACACGTCCACGAGACCGGTCTCGAACAGGCTCACGAGCACGAGCACGAGCACGAGCACTAGGCTCGAAGCGAGCACCGCATGACCGATGCTCCCGACACGCCACGGCTGGAGTTCAGCGATCTCCCTGGCGCGGTGTGCGCTTTGCGAGCGCTGGGGCTGCGGCTCACGACCCCCCGCAGGCTCGTCTTGGAGGCGCTGTTCACGGCAGAAGGTCCGGTATCGGCCGAGCACATAGCCACCGCCCTAAAGCTCGACGTCACCTCGGTCTACCGCAACCTGGAAGCGCTCGAGCAGCACGGCCTCACGCGACATGTGCACCTCGGACACGGTCCGGGCCTCTACGCACTCGTCGGCCACGGCGAACACGAATTCCTCTCCTGCGAGCGCTGCGGAGCGGTACGGACGCTCGTGCCGGAGCAGCTCGACCCCGTTCGCGACCAGGTGAAAGAGCTCTTCGGCTACGAGGCTCGCTTCACCCACTTCGCGATCGTAGGCCTCTGCCCAAGCTGTGCGCGACAACAGCCACCATCGCGCCGTCGAGCCCGCCCTCGCGCCGACGGGCAGCCGACCGCGACCGATCGCCAGCAGCACAGCCACGGCCACCAAATCCACTCTCACCCGCACTCACACGAGAAGGACGCCAAGGAACAGCACCAGCACGATCACTAGGCGCGATCAACTCTGGCGCGCTGATGTTCTCGGGCTGGCGCTACTGCTCGCCGGCGCGATCGTCCGAGTCATCGGTTACGGGCCAGCCCTTGTCGTTTCCCGCGAGGCGACGGCGTGACGCCGTCGCGTTTGCCGCAGGGCGATTGTCTGCCGGACCCACCGGGAGAATCAGGAGGTCAAATCTGCGGCCGGCGAGGTGTTCAGCTTCGAGCTCCACCTCTCTTCGACGTGCCCGAACTTCCAGAAGGCGAGCGCGGCGGACCAGGTGACGACGAACATGCCGACGATCACAAAGCCGGCGGTGTTGATGTTGAACGCGGCCATCCAGTTCCAGAAGCCGCTGTGGAGGCCGCCGAGCTCCATCGGCAGGATGCCGAGGACTTCGATCGTCCCGATGAAAAAACAGATCGCGACGGATAGGCCGGTGATCGCGAGGTTGTAATAGACCTTTCGTACCGGGTTGAAGAACGCCCATGAGTAGGCGAAGTTCATGAAGATTCCGTCGAGGGTGTCGCACAGGCTCATCCCGGCGGTGAACAGGATGGGCAGGCAGAGGATTGCGTAGAAGGGCAGGTTCTGGGAGGCGAGCAGGGCGGTCGTGGCGAGCAGCGCGACCTCCGTCGCTGTGTCAAAGCCCATGCCGAAGACGACACCGACGGGGTACATCTGCCATTCCTTGTCGATCGCCCGCATCCATTTGCCGAAGAAGCGGTACATCAGGCCGCGGTTTTGCAGCTGCTTCTCGAGTTCGGCCTCGTCGTAGGTTCCTCGGCGCATCGCGCGAAAGACGCGGAAGATGCCGGCGAGGATGATCACGTTGAGCAGCGCGATCAGGTAGAGGAAGCTGGCTGAGACGACGGTGCCGAAGATCCCGCCGAACTGCTCGAGGTTTGAGTTGTTGTTCGCGACCGCGCCGTAGACGGACTTCTCCGCGACGACGATCCCGACGCCGATCGCGATCACGATCGTCGAGTGCCCCAGCGAGAACCAGTAGCCGATGCTGAGCGGCCGCTTGCCCTCGTTCATCAGCTTGCGGGTCGTATTGTCGATCGCCGAGATGTGATCCGCATCGAACGCGTGACGCATGCCGAGCGTGTAAGCGAGACCGGCAACGCCGATACCGAGGCCCTTGAAATGCGACGGTACGACGAACAGGATGAAGACGCCGAACCCGATGATGTGCAGGAGCGCGACCGTCACGACCATCAACCCGGCGCGGATGCGTTCGCGCGGCGTGAAGTCTTTTGCGACCTGGATGATGTACGAGAGAATCCCGAAGCGTCCGTGGACGCTGCCTGGCAGCGTGTTCCCAGCGCTCACCGAACCATCTCCTCTCGCGCGAGTGCCTTCTCCCGATTTTTCGAGCCACACGCGGTTGCGTGACGGCGAAGTGAATCTACGTCCTCGATCCTCGCTAACGCAAGGTCATCGTGATTACAACGTGTTTGTGATTACCGCCCGGTCGCAACTGAGGCCGATGAGCGCCCTACATCCCTTCGTGGCGGGTGTTGCTCGGCGCGGCGGCGTGCGCACCGTCCCCACCGCGTGCGGCCCTCGCCAAATGTGCGTCGAACGGTTCGACCAGTCCGTCGTGCCCGATCACCCATACGGCCTCATCGACGGCGAATGCCCCCTGCGCAGGCGAGTCCAGCGTCGCGGCGGCGAGCAGGGCGCCTCCGATCCGGTACACGTCGCGGACGGCCCCGATTCGAAACAGGGCACGCGTCTCGTCCAGCACGTCGCCGCTACCGGCACGCAGCACGGTGCGCAAGCTGTCGCGGATCGCCAGCCCTGCCACGGCGGCGGCGATGTTCTCGATCTCGTCGGAGGTGACCGCCACGAGCGCCCTCGCGCGCGCGAGTGACAGTCGCTGAAGCACGGCGCGGCTGCTGCCCCGACCAATGACTACGGGAATGTCGTATTGCCGAGCGCGCCGTACGTTGTCGGCCTCCGGATCGCGCTCGACAGCCACCACCGGGACGTCGAGTGAGCGCAGCATCATGCACAGCCTCAACCCGACCTGTCCCAGCCCGACCACGACGACGTGGTCCTTTCGCGGCATCGCGCGCGGGCCGAGGATCGCGACGAGGCGGCGGTCCAGCAGCCGGTCGATCAAACCGGCGATGAAGACTGCGGTGAAGGCCAGTGCGGCGAGCATCATCGCCACGGAATAGAGCTTCAGCCAGGCTGCCCCGTCGTCGATTCTTGCGCTCGGACCCACGGTCACAATCGTCTTCGTCGCCGAGTAAAGGGCGTCGACGACAGACTCGTGTAGTGCGAGGAGGATCGCGAGCGTGTCGCCTAAGAGGATGAGGAGGAACCCGAGGAGGCCCGCCAGGAGCGTCTTGGCGCTCAGCTCGAAGGGATGCACGAGCGAGTCCAGGCTTCGCAACAGGTGCTCGCCGACGTTGCGACGGTGCAACGCGAGCGGAGACGCAACCAGCCCGTCCGCGCCGCGTCGAATCCCCAGCACCCCGTTGTCCGAACGCCGAAGCGAGAGCAACGCGTCGTCTAGGCACGCCGCCGCCAGTGTAGGAGCCACAATGTCGGCCATCGACATGACCCGGACGTTATGAGCTGCGCGACGAAGTTCCGCGCCGAGGTCGCGGTTGTAGATCGTCACGATCAGGCGGACCCCGGGCCGCAAATGCTCGACGACCAGTGCGTGGCGTAGTGAGACGCGGTCGTCGCGGGAGATCACCATCACGGCCTCAATGTCAGGACTCATCCCACTGCGGATGTCGCTGTCGGTGGGGTCCGCTAGGTGGAGAATGTCTACCCCGGCGTCATCGAGCGCGCGGCGCGCCACGTCGACCAGCGGACCCTCGCCGATGACCAGAACGCGCTGTCGCGCGCGGTCGCTGTCCGCCGCTCGCTCACTCATCTCACGGCCAGTATCCGGCATAGCCTTCGATTTAAGATCGGGTGGCGCGCTTCAGCTCGCGGTGGAGTGGCACGACGAGAAAGGCCCTCGAGCTGAACGGATTGCGTGTCCTACGCCTTGGCTCATGACGATCCGTCACTCACCTTCACTCTTGCGGCGATCTCGTGCCGTTCGCGTTCCGATACCAGGCGAGCGTTTCGGCGACCGCGGTTTGGAGTCGAGTGCCGGTCGCGCCGAAGGTGGTCTCGTACTTTGTGGTGTCGAGGACGAACGGTTCTTCGAACTCGTAGGCGACCTCGGCGAGCTCTCGCATCAGTGGATTGACCAGTGCGAGCGCACGTACAGCCAGCTTGGGGACTGAGCGGACACCGACCGGATGCCCGACCTCGCCTGCGACTAGGGCGAGGACCGCTCTGGTTGTGAGCGTCTCGGGTCCGGGTAGGTGCCAAACGCCGTCCGCAGCGCGCTCGTCGGTGCCCAGCGTGGCTAGGCCCGCCGCGATGTCGGGGACGTAGCTGTAGGTGTGTGGCAGGTCGGCGTTGCCGATGAAGTCAGCACGCTTGCCGGCCAGCGCGTTGGCAAAGACGCGCTTACCGAGTGTTGACTCGGTGACGCCCGCACCGAAGAAGTCCGACGCCCGCCCGATTGCTATCCGAACGCGACCGGCGTCCGCGGCAGCCAGCAACTCCTGCGTCATCACCGCGCGCGTTCGGCCTTTGACGGTGGTGGCCGCCAATGGGAGATCCTCGGTCATCGGCCTACCGTTGGTAGGGCCGTAGGCGTAGAGGTTCTCCAGGCTGACCATCAGCGCACCCGTGTGTTCGGCGGCGCTGAGCACGCCGCATTGGAGCGGCGGGAAGTGCTCCGGCCAGGATGTGTAGGGCGCGTTCAGGCATTGATAGATGACTGCAGCGCCATTCGCTGCAGCAGCTGCGGCCTCCGGGTCAGCTGCGTCAGCCTCCCGCCAGTCGACTGTGTCTACGATGCCTGCTGGCCGGTGCCGCGAGACGATTCGCACTGCCACGCCGAGTTCGGTCAGTCGCGTGGCGAGGGCACGCCCGACCTGGCCGGCACCGAACACCACGTGCAATTGGTTCTTGTCCACTGCCGGGTGTCAGGCGCTTGCCGGTGTCGGCGCGGGCGCTCGCGTTTCGTCGGGAGCGACGACGTCGCGGTCGGACAGCGCGCGGGCGGCGGAGCCTTCGATGTTGATGTGCGGGAGTAGCTTGTCGAGCCAGCGCGGGAGCCGCCAGGTGACCGGGCCGAGCAACTCGAGGACGGCGGGCAGCATCATGCAACGCACGACGAGCGCGTCGAGGAACACCGCGACGGCGAGTCCGAAGCCGAACTCCTTGAGCGTGCGTTCGTTGCCGAGCGTGAAGGAGAGGAAGACGCAGACCATGATTGCGGCGGCTGCGGTGATTACGCGACCGGTCAGCGCGAGGCCGTCGCCGACGGCGGCGGAGGCGTCGCGGCGGAGCATCCACTTCTCGCGCACCCGCGAGATCAGAAACACCTCGTAGTCCATTGAGAGACCGAAGACGACGGCGAACATCAGCACGGGGACCCATGCCTCGATCGGGCCTTTCTGGACGCCGAGCAGGCTTGCCCCGATGCCGTCTTGGAATACCGCGACGGTCACGCCGAGCGCGGCGCCGATCGTCAGGACGTTCATGATCGCGGCTTGGATCGGGATCAGGATCGAGCGGAAGATCAGCAGCAAGAGCAGCGCTGACAGCAGAATCACGATCCCGAAGAACAGCGGCAGCTTGGCCGACAGCACGTGGGAGAAGTCGATCGAGCCCGCGGTAAAGCCGCCCACGAGGACGGTGACGCTGGTCTTGCGACCGAACGCCGGGAGCACGACGTTACGCAGATGGTTGACTAAGTTCGTCGTCTTGACCGCCTGCGGCGCCGACTCGGGGTAGGCGTCGATCACAGCGATGGCCCCGGCTGGCGCGATCCGCGGTTGCGTGACCGCGACAACCCCGGGAGTCGAGCCGACGAGCGCGCGCAGCGCCGCCAGCGCAGCCGTGTCGTTGCTGTGCGGCAGCTCGGCGACGAGCAGCAGCGGCCCATTGAATCCTGGCCCGAAACCCTGTGCGAGGAGATCGAAGGCATGGCGTGAGCTGGTGCTCGATGGATCGTTCCCAGCGTCACTGCTGTCCAGCCGCATTGCGAGGACCGGGACGAGAAGGGCGACCATCACCGCGAACGACACGACCGCGAGCGGCCGCGGGTGAGCCTTGACCGTCTCACTCCAGCGCCGCCAGCTCGGACGACGAGACGAGGCGACCGCGACCGCCGACCTGTTCGCGGCGGTCGCCGGTGCGCGACGGCGACCAAACCGGCTCGGCTTGGCGCCGCGCTGGCGCACTAGCCGGGGGCCGAAGCGCGAGAGGAGCGCAGGCAGCAGCGTGAGCGACGCGATCAGCACCAGCAGCACTGCGATCACCGCAGCGATCGCGAGGCCGTACATGAACGCGACGCCGGTCGCGAACATGCCGAGCAGCGCGATCACGACCGTCGCTCCGGCGAGCAGGATTGCGCGACCCGACGTGTCCATCGCCTCGACGATCGAAAGCTCCACGTCTCCGTTGGCCGCGTAGTCCTCCCGGAACCTTGTGACGATGAACAACGAGTAGTCGATGCCGACACCGAGCCCGATCATCAGCGCCAGATCGGGGGCGACGTTCGACATGTTCGTGACACGCGTGGCGAGCCCGATCAGCGCGACGCCCGTGATCAGTCCCAGGCCAGCCGTGACCAGCGGCATCCCAGCTGCGGCCAGCGAGCCGAATGTGATCAGCAAGATGAACAGGGCAGCGATCACACCGACCTCGGTTGCCGGGCCGACGCTAAAGCCTTCCGCGTTCTCGATGACCTGGCCGCCCGCCGCCACCTCGAGACCCGACACGTGTACTGCCTTAACGTCGGCGAGCAATGGCGCGCCGGCTTTGGTCGGTAGCTGGTTCGCGGGCTCGTCGTAGTTGACCGTCGCGAACCCCGTCGTGTGGCTGCTCGAAACCTGCGCGGCGCCCTGGGCGCTATATGGGCTGACAACGCCGGTGACGTGCGGGAGCGCGCCTACGCGCGCAATGAGCGGCGTGATCGCGGCGCGTACCGCCGGCGAGTCGATCGTGCCGCGGGACACGTGGAAGACGATCGCGTCAGCATCGCCGCTCTGTGCCGCGAAATCCTTGGTCAGGAGATTGTGGGCGAGCTGCGACTGCGTGCCGGGGAGGCTGTAGACCGTGACGTAGTTCGGCCCGACCGCATGCGACGCGACAGTCACAAGCACCGCGACGGCGATCCACGCCAATACCACGCGACGGCGATGAGCAATGCACCAGCGAGCGAGTCCCAGCATCTTTACCTCCTCCGCCAAGGCGGTCGCGGATCGCGCTCAGAACGGGCGCGTGCCAACGTCAGGCGCGGGACCGCGACCGCGGACAGCGGGTGAACCCCGGTCAGCGGGATGACGGTCAGCTCGTACTGCATTGCGACCTCGGTGGTTGATGAACCTTCAGAAGCCAGGTCGCGCTGCCAGCTGCTCGCCGACGTCGTGGCGCATGTCCCCCACCGAGAAAATACTAGGCAGGTCAAGGAAACGGGGGCCGCCGTTCGCGTCGGGAAGATCGGGTTTGGCCAGCGCGTCCTCAGCGTCTCCGGCCCGTGGCGACATAGAGGACGCCGCCACCGATCAGGAGGATCAGGATCCCCCCGCCGGGCGTGCCGATGGCGAGTGCCAGTAGGTGCGGGGAGCTCGCGCCGATACTTAGCTCGCTTGCGACGTCACGCGCGCCGTTGGCGTTCATCACGACGACCCGCCAACTGCCGCTGCGGACCTTCCAGGTGAGCGTCTCAGCGCCGGCGCCGGTCGTGCTCGCCACCCAGAACCGCTGAGCGCCCGGCGCTGTGCGCGGGGCTGCCCCAGCGAGCGTGCGGAAGTTGGAGTTCTCCGCGCCGAGACCGCTCGCCTGGGCATGCGCTACCTGCGCCAGGTATGCGGTGGCGGCGGACGCGCGCGCGATTCCGACGAACACGGGCCGGCTGCTTCGCGCGCTGATGCGGATCGTGCCGAGTAGCTCGCGCGCGACGAAGCCGCGGGCGCTGGTCGCGTGATAGCTCTCGGACTCCAGGGCGTAGGTGCCTGTCGAGTACTGCGCCGCACCGCTCGTCAGGTACCCGCCCTGGTTGCGCTGCGTCTGGTCGAAGACGACGCCGGTCACTCCTGCCGCGATCGCGGCGATCCCGACGAGCGCTGCGATGCTTGCGAGGCCCAGGGCCGTGATGCGCCGGAGGCCCCAGGTCGCTGAACGGTGGTCGGCGGTGGCTGTGGCACCCGTATTCGGGAGGTCGATGATCGCGCCAGCGGGATCGTCTGCGCCTGCATCGACACGGAATGGCGGGTACTCAGGAGTCATTACGGCGGCGTAGGCGACGACCCGCAGCACCCAGCGGTTCAAGCCGAGGAGCAGGTCGAAGATCGAGCGGGGATAGGTGCCGCGCACGAGCAGCACGACTGCACTGACGAGCACGAGTAGCCCGATCAGTCCGCCCCAGGGCGAGGCGCTCCAGCCGATGATCCAGCCGCCGACGAAGACTCCGGCGATCACGTACTGCGGAATTCCGGCGAGCCACCAGCCGATCAGCGGCAGGCCACGCCGCTGGTGCTCGGGGTAGGGGACCTCGAGGCGAGCCGGGTAGTCCGCGACTTCGGCGAGCGTGAACGGCGGGTAGCGGTCGGTCCCGTTGACGCCGTAGGCGTAGAAGGCGACGCGCCAGGACCAGCGCATGACTCCGACGTTGAAGTCAAACAGCCGGCGCGGGTAGCGCCCGGCGAAGAGGACGGCAACGAAGGCCGCGACAGACGAGACCGAGAACGCCAGCCAGAGGCCGGCGAGCAAGATGAAGTGCGGCAGCGCGAGCAGCCACTTGATGAGCCACAGCCCTCGTGAGGGCTGCTCGATGTGCCCTTCGACGCGGACGGGATAGTGCGGTCGGGCTGCGGGGAAGGTGGCTTGCATGACGGTGCCTCCGGTCGGTTGTGGGTTGGCGATAACCATCACTGTACATATGTACATGTACATCTGTCAAGTTACCGTGCTATCTTCCAGTCATGGCCGCCCAAAAGCACCGCTCGCCGAACCCGCGAGGCCAGGGTGATCGCCTACGCGGAGCACTGCTCGACGCCGCGCGCGACCTACTGCTCGAGCTCGGCGACCAGTCGAAGCTGTCCGTCCGCGCGGTCACCGCGCGCGCCGGCGTGACACCAAACGCGCTGTACCTGCACTTCGCCGACAAGGAAGCGCTCCTCAGCGCCGTCATGAGCGCCGGCTACAAGGAGTTCCGCACCGTCCTGCAAGCCGCGATACCGGAAACGAGCGATCCAATTGAGCAACTCCGCGCCTACGGTAGTGCCTACCTCGAGTTCGCAGCCCAACGACCCGGGATGTACCGCGTCCTGTTCATGACCACGATCCGGGCCGGAGTGCCAGTCCCGACGCGCGGAGCACCCACCGGCGAAGACGAAGGCGTCGACGCGTTCAACGACTTCCTCGAGATCGTCACTCGCTGCCTCCCAAACGGGCCCGACCCGTTCACCCAATCCGCCTACATCTGGGCCGCACTCCACGGCTTCGCAGCACTCCGCCAGGCCATCCCCACATTCCCATGGCCAAACGAATACGACTACGTCGAACGCATGATCGAGCTGCACCTCCAAGGCTAGGAGGGGCCGATTTGCAGGCCCTCCCCAGGGAGCGTCTGCGTTGCGTCGATTACGTGCCTGCCGTGCACGGGCTCCGATAACGAGAAAACCCGCGGCGAGAGCGCTCGCGTGCACGGAACCCGGAACCAACGGTCTGAAAACCGCTGATTTGGGGCTGTTGCGCAAAGGTCGCCGCGCGGCGAGCTTTGTCGTTGAAGGGGGAGCGGCCGCTCGCGGGATTTGCGTTTTGGACGTGCGCGTCGGCTCAGGTGGTGAGCATCGCTCTGTGGAGCTTGAGCAGGTTGTGGGTCGCTGCGATCAGGCGCCACTCCTCTTGACAGGCGGCTAACCCTCGTCTGTGGAAACGGCGGATCCCGCGGTTGAACTTCGTGTTCGCGAAGACAGTCTCGATCATGTGCTGACGACGGGTGTAGAGCGCCTTGCCATCCGGGGTTTCTAAGAGCCGGTCGATCCGCTCGGCTTCAGGTCCCTGCTTCGGAGACAGTTTCCTGGCTTTGGTCCTGGACGCTGAGCGGGTCGGAACGATCACCTGCATCCCCTCGTCGCCCAAGGTAGTGATGTGCGCGTTGTTCCAGTAGCCGCCGTCGGCCAGCACCGTCCCGATCCGCTCGTGGCAGCCGGCCGCAGCGAGCGTGTCAACGGCCTGGCGGATCATCGGCTCAAGTTGCCCGGAATCGTTGGACTGCTGCGTGATGTCCGCCGCCACGATGATCTGTCCGCTGGTGGCGACGGCCTGCGCGTTGTAGCCCTGCACCGGCTGGCGTGTTTCACGCGCGATTACTCTGGAATCGGGATCAGTCACGTTGATCGTGCGCTTGCTCAGACCATCAGGATCTGGTCGGAACGGCTTGCGGCCGCCGAGCTTGCGGCCATGCTCGGCCTCCCACTCAACCCGCCATCGCAGATTCTCCTCATAGGCAACCTGCGCCTTGGCCTGCTCGGCCTCGAGCTCCTCACGGCAGCGACGCAACCTGGCAAGCCTCGAGCGGCGATCGATCAGCTCGGCCGGAAGCTCGTCACCCCGCGCACCGCCATAGAGCTCGTCCTCGCGGGCGTCGACCTCCGCCGCCTCGCCAAGCATCCGCTCGACCTCCTGGCGGATCGACTCATGCGAACGGGTCGCCTCCCGCGAAGCGTCAGCACTGATCGCAGTGCCATCCAGCGCGACAACCCCGACCGACACTAACCCCGCCCGGGCGCACAACCCGAGGATCTGCGTGAACATCCGGCTCAGCGCCGCCCCATGCCGGACCCGGAACCGCGCGATCGTAGTGTGATCCGGCACCCGGTTCGAGCAGATCACCCGCGTCGGAACATCCTCCCGGCAACGCCGCTCGATCGCTCGCGCTGACCGTTCTCCGCACGCATAGCTGTAGAGCAACAACGCGACCATCATCGCCGGATCATGCGCTGCGCGCCCGTGCCCGTCAGCCCGGTAGGCGGCATAGAACTCCAACAAATCCATCGTCTCCACGGCGTCCAGCACGAACCACACGACGTGCTCCTCGCCAAGCCAGTCCCGCAAGCTCGGCGGAAGCAACAGATCCTGCTCCCGGTCACACGGCAAGAAATTCTGAGCCACGACCGCCAGTCTTAACCCAACCCCGGACACAACAAGCCCGCTCGCGCGGGCTTTATGCAACAGCCCCA
>Ga0302325_10002587_pt1 | contig 43698 bp, 35 predicted proteins | sample Palsa_T0_2_FD_201948 | JGI IMG/M metagenome (GOLD analysis project Ga0302325, IMG submission 201948) | Peat permafrost microbial communities from Stordalen Mire near Abisko, Sweden - Palsa_T0_2 | ecosystem: Environmental > Terrestrial > Soil > Palsa > Peat permafrost | place: Sweden: Abisko... | reverse complement strand
ATGACCCTGGTCACGCTGACGGATCACAACTCGATCGACGGCGTGCGCGAGCTGCTCGACGCCGGCAAGAGCGACGTGTTCATCAGCGCCGAGATGACGACGACGTTCCCGGAAGACGGCTGTAACATTCACGTCACCGTCGCCAACATGACCGAGTCGCAATTCGCCGAGACCCAGCGTCTCCGGCCGAACGTGTACGAGATGATCGCCTATGTCGACGGGCAGATCGCGGCCGAGAGCGCGGCGGGAAATCACCTCGCGTACTTCATGACCCATCCGCTCATGAGCACCCAGAACCGACCGTACGGTCGCGAGGGAGCGCTCTCGATCGAGCACATCGAGAAGGTGCTTCTGCTCTGCAACACCCTCGAGGTCCGGAACGGGTCGCGAACGAAGGCGCTCAACGAGCTGACTCTCGGGATGCTCGAGAAGCTGGACCGCGCGACGATCGAGCGGCTAGCCCAGAAGCACGGCATCGAGCCCAAGGGCGACACACCCTGGCTCAAGGGAATCGTCGGCGGATCGGACGACCACTCCGGCATCAACCCCGGGCGTACCTGGACCGAGTTTCCCCACTCGGGACGCCCCACCCCGAACGACATCATCGCCGCGATCCGGCGCCGAGAGACTCGCCCCGGCGGTGCGCACGGCGGTCCCATCACGCTGGCCCACTCGGTCTTGAAGCTCCTCTACGACGGAAGCACGCAGAACAAGGCCTCCGGCGCCAAGGTCGTCAGCATCGGCGGCCCCGTCCACGCGCTGCTCCGGGTCGCCTTCGACTCGGACGACGAGAGCCCCGTCACGCGGCTCTGGCTGCGCTCGAAGGTGTTCGCGCAGGGCTTCATCGCGCGGCACCTCCTTCCGCGGGGCGCCGCGGGTGAGCCTTTCGAGCAGATCTTCCAGTCCGAGGTCCACGGCCTCCTCGCGGATCCGGTCTTTCGCGCCGAGCTCGCCCGACTCGACGCCACCGCCCAGACGGACGATCGCATCTTTCTCGTCATCGGCACGCTGCTCAACCGGATCTTCGCGCGCTACCTCGACAACCTGCGCGACGGAGGGCGGCTGCACCTCGTCGGATTCATCAAGCAGGCCGTGGCGCTCGCCACGTCGAACGCGCTCGTCACGCTTCCCTATCTTGTGTCGTTCCTCCAGCAGAGCTCCGATTGCCTCATCACGCGAGACGTGCGGAGCGCCTTCGGCCTCGCGGAGCGCCAGAAGGTGGTCCTCGTCACCGACACGTTCTTCGAGATCAACGGGGTGGCCGCGACCATCAAGCGGATGATCCGCGAGGCCATACGCCGCGATCTCGACTTCACCGTGGTGACATGCCTCGGCGAGAGCGAGCGCGAAGAGCACTTCCGGGACCCCGAGATCCGCCGCTTCGTCGATTCGGGCAGGCTGAAGCTCTTCGCGCCCGCTGCGCAGATGGATTTCCCGGAGTACGACAGGCTGCAGATCCGCTTCCCGCCGTTTCTCGCCATGCTGCGCTACCTGCAGGAGTCCGGCTTCACGAAGATGCAGATCAGCACGCCCGGCATCATCGGGCTTTCGGGCCTGCTCGCGGCCAAGACGCTCCAGATCGAGACTGCGGCCACCTACCACACGAGCATCCCCGAATACGTCGAGAACTACACGCGCGACATCAGCCTCGAGGCGATCGCCTGGAAGTACATGATCGCGTTTTATCACGCGGTCGACGAGGTCATCGTCCCGTCGAAGTTCGTCGCGCGCCTCCTTCACAAGCGGGGGCTCCGCAACCGGAAGCTCCTCGTCCTCGACCGCTGGGTGGACGTCGACCGCTTCCACCCGCAAAGCCGAACGCCGGGCTTCTGGAGGAAATTCGGTATCGAGAACGAAGACGCTCTCGTCAAGTTCATCTACGTGGGCCGCATCGGCGTGGAGAAGAACCTGCAGCAGGTCGCCGACGCCTACCTTGCCCTGCGGGAGACGCGCACCGACTGCCATCTCTTCATCGTTGGCGACGGCCCGTACCGCGCCGAGCTCGAGAAGCGTCTGGCCGGCGCCCCCGTCACGTTCACCGGCTTCCTCGAGCGCGACGAGCTGTGCCGCGCGATCGCCTCGGCGGACGCGAAGCTCTTCCCGAGCACCACGGACACATGGGGGAACGCGCCGCTCGAGGCACAAGCGTCGGGCATTCCCGTCGTCGTGTCGGCGGTCGGCGGACCCGCGGAGCTGATGGTCGATGGGGTCACCGGGCTCAAGGTCTCGGGGCACGACACGGACGAGCTCCGTGACGCCATGATCGCCCTCATGGACCGGGAGCTCCGTTTGCGTCTCGGAAGCCAGGCGCGCACCTTTGCCGAGGCGCGCCGCGTGGAAGAGCCCTTCACCGCGATCTTCGACGCGGAGGCTTACCGGCGGCGCCTGCGCAAGGGAGACGAGCCCGACGACACCGCTTTCCGGACGTCCGAGACGGCCGATCTTGCGCGTCTCTACTTCGCGAACGATGGAGACGTCGAGGGAACGAAGCACGTTGCATGATTGGCAAACTGAAGGCGCGGCTACTGCTCTCGAGGGCGAAGCACCCGTCGCTCCGGGGTCACGCCAAGATGGCGCTCCGGATCGCGAAGCGCATTCCCTTCTACGAGTACGCCGACGACGAGGTCTTCTCCACGGACGGGGCGCCAACCGACGTCGCGGAGCGGCGCCGGCGGGGCTTCGAGCGCCTTGCCTCGGAGCTCACGGCACGCTCGACGGAGACTCTGAGGCAGAGCGCTGAGCTCGAGGACGGACTACCCGACGTGGCCTTCGTCAACGCCCACCGGGTCCCCTTCCAGTACCGGGGCTACGTCGCCTCGCGGATGAAGGTCGGCTGCCTCGTCGCGGAGGCGGCCGGCCCGCGCGTTCGCGATCTCGATGGCAACTGGGCCTACGATCTCGGCGGCGCGTATGGCGTCAATCTCTTCGGGCACGAGTTCTACAAGAGGACCATGGAGCGCGGGATGGAGCGGGCCCGCGACCTCGGGATGACCCTCGGCGGATATCCGGCGCTCATCGGGGACAACGTCCGGCGCCTCAAGGCGATATCCGGGCTCGACGCCGTCTCGTTTCACATGTCGGGCACCGAAGCGGTGATGCAGGCGGTGCGGCTGGCGCGCTATCACACGGGGCGCTCGCACGTGGTCCGGTTCTGCGGCGCGTACCACGGGTGGTGGGACGGCGTGCAGGCCGGCGTCGGCAACCCTCGCCCGGCGCACGAGGTCTACACGCTCAAGGAGATGGACCCCCACACGCTGAAGGTGCTCGGGACGCGTGACGACATCGCCTGCGTCCTCGTCAATCCGATCCAGGCGATGCACCCCAACGGCGCCCCCCCGGCCGACTCCATGCTCGTCGCCAGCGACCGGAGCGCGCGCTACGACCGTAGCGCCTACGGGCGGTGGCTCGCGGAGCTCCGCGCCGTCTGCGCCGCGCGCGGCATCGTCCTCGTCATCGACGACGTGTTCCTCGGCTTCCGCCTCGCCCTGGGCGGTACGCAGGAGTACTTCGGTGTCCGGGCGGACCTCGTCACTTACGGAAAGACACTCGGCGGCGGCCTCCCCGTCGGCGTCGTCTGCGGGCGTCGCGATCTCATGAAACGGTTCAGGGACGATCGTCCGGCGGACGTCTGCTTCGCGCGCGGCACGTTCAACTCGCACCCGGTCGTGATGGCCACGATGAACGAGTTCCTCCGGCACCTGGACGATCCTGCCGTCCGGGCGGGCTACGCCGACCTGGACGACCGGTGGAACGAGCGCGCGAGGAAGCTGAACGCGGCGCTCGAAGCACGTGGACTTCCGGTTCGCGTCGCAAACATGGCCTCCGTCTGGACGATCCTCTACCTCGCGCCGGGTCGCTACAACTGGATGCTCCAGTACTACCTGCGCGCAGAGGGGCTCGCGCTCAGCTGGATCGGCACGGGCCGCCTCGTCTTCAGCCACGATCTCGAGGAGGCGGACTTCCTGGTGGTCGCCGACCGCATCGCCTCGGCGGCGGAGGCGATGCAGCGGGACGGGTTCTTCTGGCAGGGCGCGGCCGTGACGAATCGCTCGATCAAGCGCCGCGTCTTCCTGGAGCTCGTCAATGCGGTAGCGCGGCGCTCCCGAAGTCGTGATCCTGCGACTCGTGACCGGCCGGCTCGAACCACTCTCCACGAAGAACGTGAAGCGGTGCCCGGTGGTAGATCTTGATGTCGTGGAAAGGGTCCGTGAGGATCTTCGTGAACCACACGACGCCGGTCTGAACGTTGCGCGTCGCGCAGAGCCACAGGGTGCGGCCGACGAGCCCCATCGCCGCGAGAGCGAGCCAGAGCGCGCCCAGCTGATGCAGGTAGGCGTGCAAGCCATGGAACGGTGAGACGAGGCCAAAGAACGACGGGCTCACGGCCAGGAGGGCAGGAACGGACAGCCAGACGCCGAAGAGGATCGCCTTGCGCTGCAGGTTGAAGCCGACCTTGATCTCCTCCTTCTTCTCGAAGCTCACGCCATTGGCGGTGTCGAAGCCCTTCGGTTCGAAGAAGAAGTGCCCAATCTGTCGCGGCCACATGGCGACCGCCCACCCGAAGACGGCGGCCGCCGTGGGGTAGATGAAGAGGAGCACGTACGTCACGAGAAAGCAGCACGCGCTCACGAGATGGAAAGTCTGGTTGACCCGGCTCCGGTGGTAGTAGCGGTGGTCGTCCCAGCGCTGCTCGTGCAGCTCGTCTGCGAACGTCTTCTGCGCGATTCGATCGCTCATGGGGACCTCGGTTGTAGTGGGCGTTCGAGAGGACTTTGTTTCTGACGGCGAAGGAGTGCCTGGCCCACGCGCACCGTCGCGCCTTCGCGGACGGCGCTCGAGAATGCAAACGGGCCGCTGACAAACACGATGATCGTCGAGCCGCTCTGGAAGAAGCCGAGCTCGTCGCCCTTCGCGACCGATACATCGCTCAGGCCGATGTCGTGCGGGCCGCCGTACCGGAGGTCGAAGACACCGTCCACGGCGTGGAGCTTGATGCTCGCGACCAGGATCGACGCGACGGGGACGAGCGTGAGCGCCTCGCCGGGACCGGGGAGGCCAAACTCGACGATGGCGCGCTCGTTCTTGCAGAAGAGCTTCTCGACACGCTTGAGCGCGATGGGGTTCACGTTCCACGTGTCGCCCGACAGGTAGCGCACCCGCTCGATCCCGGCGTCCACCGGCGCGTGGAAGCGGTGATACATGTTCGCCTTCAGGCGCAATGTGACGTAGAGACCATCGCGGTGCCGGTCCGCGAGCGCCGCATCGCCCAGCAGGTCGAGGAGGGTGTACGGAAACCCCTTGGCCTGGAAGACCCGCGTACCGTCGATCCGACCGAACGCGCCGACGACAGCGTCGCACGGGCTGACGATGACGTCCGGATCCGGATCGACCGGCCGCGACCCGGGGCGGAGCTCGCGCACGAAACACTCGTGCAGGCTCGCGAAGTCGGTGCGCGCGGCCTCGTAGAGCCGCAGATCGTCGGCGAAGAGCCGCCAGACGGCGATCGAGAGTCGAGCGAGCAGCGGGCTCTGGATCCGGCTGAACCACCCCATGAAGAGCGTCGCCTGCCGGCGCGGAATCCGGTTCGTCAGGAGGAAGTTCAGGTCCTCCTGGAGGAAGAACCGCGCCAGAGGCGGCAGGGGTGCCGCGGACTCGCCGGAATGGGCCGTGCTTCCTTGGGCGCTTACTTGGGTCAATGTGCGCTCGTGAGCCTGCAGCTAATCACGAGCTTCGTCGACGATCGTGCAGAACAGGTGACGTTGTCGTGCCTATTCGTGGTCGAATCCTCGACGGGTATCCCCTCGGCGAAGCGCGCTCTCCCGCGACCTGATTGACGACGCCCACGAGCTCGGCCGACACTGCCGCACTCCATGCCGTTCGGACAGACGCTCGCAGCAGTCGAGCCGGCCGACGTGGTTCTCTATGTCTTTCTCGGGACGTTGAGCACCATCGTCATTCCCGTTCCGGAGGACGCGATTCTCCTCGCCGCCGGATATGCCGCAAGGCTCGGCCGCGCGCCGTTCGTGGGGTGCGTCGCGGCGGCCTGGCTTGCCGTCATGATCGGCGACTCGGTGGGCTACACGGCCGGCCGGACGCTCCTGGCGCCCATGCTCCGGACGCGCATCGGCCGCTGGATCCTCCCCGAGGCGCGGCGCGTGTGGGCCGAGCGCGCCGTCCACGGCCGGGGGGCTCGCGCGATCGTCCTGGCCCGGTTCTTCGTCGGCTTCCGGGGCTTCCTCTACCTCGCCGTCGGCGCGTCACGGTACCCGTTCAGCCGCTTCCTCATGGTCAACACGGCCGCCGCGGCCGTTCAGGTCAGCGGTATGGTCGGCATGGGGTTCGCTTTCGGTGGCCTGCAGTCCCGGGCCGACAGCGGCGCAAACGTGGCACTCGCGGCAAACCTGCTGGCCGTGGCCGTTCTCCTCCTCATCCTGCTCGCACCCACCCTCGTCAAGGCAAAGCTCAGGTAGCCGAGGCTCGGGGCGAGATCCAATCGACCTCCCAGCGAAGCTCGCTCGCGCGCCCAATGTCGACACTCTGGACAGAGCTCATCCTGCTCTACGTCGCGCTCCCCGTGGGGCTCGCCTGGGTCTTCCATCGGTTCTCCTACCGGCGCGCGATGGCGCCCCTGCTGTGGCTCGCGTCGGCGCTGGCCCTCACGGTCCTCATGCAGGACCCGACCTTCGATCGGGTGGCGCTCGTACGCGTCCCGCTCGGTCACCCGCACCTCCGCTTCTCTACCTGGGCGCCCGCCGCGCTCAGTGAAGGCGCACGCCCTGGCGCCGGAGCTCCGCCTGGAGCGACGCCGTAGAGACGTTGGCCGTCGTCACCCCGTCCCGGATCGAGATCGCCGCCGCCACGCCCGCGCCCTGCCCGGTCACCGCGCAGCACATCATGCTCCGCACCGACGCATGAGAGATGGCGTCGCCCGCGATGCACCGACCGGCGACGAGGAGGTTGTCCACCTTCTTCGGCACGAGCGACCGGTAGGGAATCTCGTAGTAGCGCCCGGTGGTCGGCAGGACGAGCACACCGTAGCCGTCGATGAACTCGGGGAAGATCCCGATCGAGTCGTCGAACTTCGCCTGGTTACGCACGTCGTGCTCGGTCAGATCGTAGCGCCCCTCGATCTTCCGGGTGTCGCGGATGCCGACGGTCATCCCGTACGTCCGCAGCTTGGCATTCTCGAACCCGGGGGCGAAGTGGTTCATGGCCTTGATCGCCTGAAGCGCCTGGCTCCGGCCTTCGATCTCGGCCTTCGTCAGGTCCCAGACGTCCGTCCCGTCGTAACCAGTCAAGTGAATCATGTTGAGATACGTGGCCTCGCCCGAGTCGGTGATCGTGCTCCACGTCCCGCCGATGCTCTTGAGGCCCGCCGGAATCACCCCCTCTGCCCGCGCGCGGTCGAAGGGCTTCGTCAAGTAAGGGCTGAACAGATCGTCCTCCTTGCCGCCCTTCTGCACGTCCCAGTTGAGGCCCCAGTCCTTGTAGGTCTGCGGGTTCGCCGCGACATAGTCGAGGAACCTCTTCTTGTCGGCGCCCGTGACCGAGAACATCACCGTCACCGGCAGCATCGTCTCCTTCGGCGTCTTCCTGTACGGGGCGCCCGCGTAGTGGACGACGTCGGCGTCCCCCGACGCGTCGACGACCCGCTTGGCGAGGACGGCGCCGCGCCCCGATTTGCTGTGCACGATCGCGCCGCGAATGACGTCGCCCTCCATGAGGGTGTCGATGGCAACCGCATGAAGGAGCGGAGTGACCCCCGACTCCTCGACGAGCTTGTCGGCGACGTACTTGAACATGTCGGCGTTGATCGCCTCGCTCCTCGACTGCGGCTCGGGGTTGGTGGCTCCCATCGACTTCGCACGCTGCTCGAGCTCGATCCCGATGCCCTCGCAGTCCACGGTCTTTTCCCGGCGGTACCAGGCGATGCTCTCGACGCCGACCGCGGTGATGTTGCCCCCGAGGCAGCCGAAGCGCTCCACCACCATCGTGCTCGCGCCGGCCCTCGCTGCGCCCAGGCACGCCCCGAGGCCGCCCGGTCCACTGCCCACGACGAGCACGTCGACCTCTGCGAGCACCGGGACGTCGCGCGCGCTCTCTCGGACGGTCTTCATGTTCTGTCGATTCTACGCGCAAGGAGGGCCCGTCCTCGAACGTCGAATCGCGCCTGCTACCCTCGCATTCATGCAAGTCGTGCCCCCGACACCGGCCGCGCGTCCCAACGCCTTCGACGCCATCATCGCGACCGCAGCGAAGATCGCCCGCCCCGTCGTCGCCGTCGCGGCGCCGCTGACGCGCGTGGCGCTCGAAGGTGCCCTGCAGGCGGCGCAGCACGCGCTACTGGTCCCGGTGCTCGTCGGTCCCGAGCAGGCCATCCGCGACGTCGCACGCGACGCGCACTTCGACCTCGGCGGCGTGCGCATCGTCGACACGGCGGACGAGCTCTCGGCGGCGGCCACCTGCGCGGCGCTCTGCCGGAGCGGCGAGGCCGCCGCCATCATGAAGGGCAGCCTCCACACCGACGCGCTGATGCACGCGGTGCTCGCGCCCGAGGCCGGCCTGCGCACCACGCGACGCGTGAGCCATGTCTTCGTGCTGGACGCGCCGGGCTACCCGCGGCCGCTGCTCGTCACCGACGCGGCGATCAACATCTATCCGGGCCTCGAAGAGAAAGTGGACATCGTCAAGAACGCGATCGATCTCGCGCACGCGATCGGCATCGCGCTGCCCAACGTGGCCATCCTCTCGGCCGTCGAGACGGTGAGCCCGAAGATCAAGTCGACGCTCGATGCGGCGGCGCTCTGCAAGATGGCGGAGCGCCGGCAGATCGAGGGGGGCGTGCTCGACGGCCCGCTCGCGTTCGACACGGCGGTGAGCGCGGAGGCGGCGGCGATCAAGGGCCTGACGTCGCCAGTCGCCGGCGCCGCGGACATCTTCGTCGTTCCCGATCTCGAGTCGGGCAACATGCTCGTGAAGCAGCTCGAGTACCTGGGTGGGGCGGAGCTCGCGGGGGTGGTGCTGGGCGCGCGCGTCCCGATCATCCTCACGAGCCGCGCCGACTCCGCGCGCGCACGGATCGCCTCGTGCGCGCTGGCGACGCTGTACTGGCACGCGATCAAGCGCTGAGCGTGACGCGCGCGGTCTGAAGGGCGATGCGTGATTCTTCGTCCGTCGTGATCACGTGGACGGCGACGTCGCCCCGGCCGTCGTGGAGGGTGGGCGCGTTGGCCTCGTTCTTCGCGTCGTCGATGGTGACTCCGAGGTGGGCGAGCCCCGAGACGATCCCGCGCCGCACCTCGGGCGCATGGGCGCCGATACCGCCGGTGAACACCAGCGAGTCGATGCCGCCGAGGCTCGCGGCGAGCGCGCCGACGGCCTTGCGCGCGTGCCAGCAGTACACGTCGACGGCGAGCTTGGCGCGCGGATCGGCGGCGATCGCGTCGACGAGGCGCTTCATGTCGGAGGTGGTCTCGCTGAGCGCGAGCAGCCCCGCCTCGCGGTTGACGAGGCGGTCGAACGACTCGGCGTCGTACCCGTGTTTGAACAGGTACGAGACGAGACCCGGGTCGATGTCGCCCGAGCGTGTGCCCATCACGATGCCCGCCGTGGGCGTGAAGGCCATCGTCGTGTCGATGCTCCGCCCGTCGCGTACGGCGCACAGGCTCGAGCCGCTGCCGAGGTGGGCGAGCACCGCGCGCCCGAGGACCTTCGCCCCGATCGTCTCGACCAGGTACTCGTACGAAAGCCCGTGAAAGCCGTACCGGCGGACGCCCGCGTCGAAGAGGCGGCGCGGGAGGGCGAAGCGCTGGGCGACCTCGGGCAGGGTCGCGTGGAAGGCGGTGTCGAAGCAGGCAACCTGAGGGCGGCCGGCGAAGCGCGCGCGGGCGGCGGCAATCGCGTCGAGCTCCGGCGGCAAGTGGACGGGGGAAAAAGGAACGATCTCGCGGAGGGTGGCGACGAGCGCGTCGTCGATCCGCTCCGGGCGAGTGTGCCGCGGGCCGCCGTGGACGATGCGGTGCCCCACCGCGTCCAAGGACGCGTTGCCCGCCCGGTCGAGCGCGTCGAACACCGCGTGCACGGCGGCGGCGTGATCGGGCACCGCCTCGCCGATGCGCTCGATCTGGTCACGTGCAACCGCGCGCGCGGCGCCACCGCTGACCTCGAAGAGGGCGTACTTGAGCGAGGACGAGCCACAGTTGAGAGCGAGAACGCGCACGACGGGAGCCTACGCGCAGCAGGACGTTTCGACCACGCGGTCCTCGTCCCGCCGCCCGCTCACTGAATCCCGTATCTCGCCATCAAATACTGCTCCAGCTTGTCGATATCCGTCTGCGTGAGCGATTGCCCGACGCCGATCATCTCGGCGATATCCCCGTAGAACTGCTGGAATCCGTTCGAGGGCCGGTATCCGTTCTGGCCGATCATCGCGCCATAGCCCGGCGCGCTCACGTTCACCGTGCCCACCGTCTCGTTGTCGATCGAATTGGAAACGACGCCGTCGACGCGGATCTCGAGCGTGACTCCGGTGCGTCGGGTGCCGAGCAGGTGCACGCTGCCGTCGTCGAACGTCGATGGCGGCGGCGCGCTGACGGCGAAGACGTCGCCCGAAAGCTGCGCCGCAGCGAGGGTGGTCTGCGATGGGTTGTCGGCGTTGAGGTAAAGCGCCGCACCGTCGAAGGGAGAGACCCCGACCTTCTGGTAGATCATCGCATTGGTGCCCGACTGCGAGCGGCCGCGGACCACCGCCAAGATCAAGAGGTCGCTCGTCCCCCACTGCAAGGGGGGCGAGTCGGCCACCTGCAAGAACACGATGGGGCCGTCGAACGTGGCCGAAGGCAAGCCACCAATGCCGGAGGCGGTGTAGGTCGGCTGGTAAGCTGCCGTCGGCTGCGAGGCGTCGTTGAGGTTGCCCGTCAGGTCGACCCACTGCACGACGAGGCCATTGGACTGCCGGAGCGAGGTGGGGTCGAACCAGAACGCGAGCTCGGACAGGATGGCGTTGGGGGTCCAGAGCGCTTCCGAATCCTCGGACCCGTCGCCGGCTCCCGCCTCGCTCGCCTGTACGTCCGAAGATCCGTCCGAGGTCGGGGTCGTCCCCGCGGCAGATCCCTCAGGATTCGCGGAAGCCGTTTCCGCTGACGCGTCGATCGGCCCGATGGGGGTCGTCGACTGCCCGCCGCACGCGCCCACACCCCACGAAAGAACGACGCAAGCTACCCACTTTCCCATGGTGCTTTTTTGTATCACCGCTTCCGGCGGTGCTCCTTCGCAGCCGCGTCGCTCGAAGGCGTCCCGGCGCGCGGTTGCCGCAGAGCGGCGGACCGTTCATTCTGGAGCCTGGGCTTATCTGGGGAACGACCCATGAAGGATCGGGGATTCGTCTTGGCTTTTGCGTCGCTCGCTCTCGCCGGCGGCTGCGGCGGGCGTGTCGGCACCGTCACCGTCTACGTCGACGGCGGGCCCGCGAGCGAGCAGGGCGGCGACAACCCGCTTGGTGGCGGAGCTCCCGCGCACCCGGAGGCGGGCGGAATGGTCAGCACGACGCTCGCCGGGGAAGCAAGCGCGAACGACGACGAAAGCGACGACGCCTCCGGCGACGCGACCGTCGCTTCCGGGTCCTGCGCGTACACGACGACGACGCTCGCCTCCGGGCAATCCGGTCCCGCCGGAATCGCGGTCGACAGCGCGTACGCGTACTGGGTCACCCACGATGGCAGCACCGTGATGCGCGTCCCGTTGACCGGCGGGACCGCGAGCGTGCTCGCCTCAGAGCAAGGGCAACCGCACGGCATCGCGGTCGACGCGACCGGCGTGTACTGGACCAACAACGCGAGCGGCACCGTGATGAAGGCGGCGCTCCCGAGCGGCGCCCTCGCCACTATCGCCAGCGGCCAGCCGGGCGCCCAGGGGGTCACCCTCGACTCGACCTATGCGTACTGGACGCTCGGCAACTCGGGCTACAGCGCTGTGATGAAGGCTGCCAAAGTGCCCTCCGGAGGCGCGGGCGCCACGGTCGTCGCGTCCGGCGGCAACGGCCCCCAGGGCGTCGCAGTCGACGGCACACACGTGTACTGGACCACGTTCTACAGCAGCACCGTCGAAGAGGCGCTGCTCACGGGCGGCACGCCGACAGTGCTCGCGACCGGCCAGAGCTGGCCGGAGGGCATCGCCCTCTACGGGACGAGCGTTTACTGGACCACCAACGGCACGGTGATGGCGCTCGACCTCGCCGGCGGCAGCCCCATGACCCTCGCCACGGCCCAGAACAACCCCTCCGCCGGCGGCGTCAACACCGACATTGGCATCGCCGTCGACGCCCGGTTCGTGTACTGGGCCGACTACGGCGACGGCTTCGTGATGACGGTCCCGCGCGCCGGCGGCGCGAGCATTCGGCTCGCGTCCGGTGGCAATCCGCTCGGCATCGCGATCGACGACACGTACGTCTACTGGACCGACTACGCACGCGGTACTGTGATGAAGACGCTGAAGTGCGAGCCGCAGGCCGATCCACCGCCCTGACGCAGGCTCGATGAAGGATCCGCAAGACTCGATGAACCTTGGGAAGATCTGTCGTGTCGCGCTGGCCTCGGGCGTCGTGCTCGTCGGTGCAAGCGGATGCAAGAAGTCGGTGAGCGAGGCGCCCGACGCGGAAGCGACCGTGGCCGCCGACGCTGCCCTGCCCGTCGACACGGCCTCGGCGCTCGCCGATGTGCCGCCGGTTCCTGCGTTGATCCCGGCCGATCCCGCCATTCCGATCCACGAGGCCCTGGTCGGATCCGCCCCCATCGCCGCCGACACGGCGGTCCCCGCGAGCACGAGCGCCGGCGGAGCCACCGCAGCCCCTGCGAATACGACCGTCCCCGCGGACGCCGCCGTCCCCGCGGACACGACGGCGCCGAGCGCGCCGCCCGCGCCCCCGACAGAGCAACCGCCGCCGCAACCCGAGGCCGACGACACGTGGATCCCCGGCTACTGGTGGTGGAGCGCGCCGCTCGGGCGCTACGTGTGGGTGAGCGGGACGTGGCGCCACGCGCCGCCGGGGCAGGCGTGGGCGGCGGGGACGTGGGTGCCCGATGGCAGCCAGTACACGTGGGTGCCCGGGTTCTGGGCACCGCCCGGAGCCACGCCGATCACGGTCGCAGTGGCCCCGCCGCTGCTAAGGGTCGAAGTGGCGGGTAGCCCGCCGGCGGTCGGCGTCATCTGGACGCCCGGCTTCTACGCGTTTCACGACAGCGCTTACGTGTGGACTGCAGGGTCCTGGGTGCGCCCGCCCGGGGTGGGGCTCGCGTGGGTCGAGCCGCGCTACGTCGGTCCTCCGGGTCGTCTCCGGTTCCAGCCGGGGCGCTGGGACTTTCCGCCGGAGCGGTGTGGCTTCGCCTACCGGCCGGACATCGACGTGCGCCCGGGAGGGCGCGTGAGCTTCGCGGCGGTCCCGCGCAACGTGATGGTCGCGCATGCACACTACAACTGGGCCGCGGGGCATGCGGTGGCGATGGGGGCGACGCGGACGCCGGGCGGCGGATTCGCTTTCTCCCGCGGGGTGGACCATGGGCCGCACGGCGCGGGCCCCGCAGAGGAATTCCACGGCGCGCCCGGCGTCCGTCACGAACCAGAGGCGCGCCCGGAGATCCACCAGGGACCTGAAGCGCGACCCGAAGCGCGACCCGAGACCCACGCTGCGCCGCAACACGGAGCCCCCCCCCGGGGTGGGGCACGAGCGCGGGCCATCTCCTGGACCGGGACCGTCGCCCGGCCACGCTGGCGGGAAGAGGCACTAGAGCGCCGATCAGTTCGGTTTGCGTGATCATTCCGATCAGTTACGCGAGGGGATCGACGGCGGATTCCGGGTGTGATCTTTTCGTCTCCGCGGCGCGCGCCGCGGAGGTCTGTCATGACGGATGGTCGGTGGCTCCCGAGCGTAGCTCTCACTCGACGCGAGCAATTCCTGGTGGGGCGCATGAAGCGCACCGGAAAGCTCTTTGCCTTTCTGCGGGTCCACCGCCACGAGTTGTTTGACGAATCCTTCCAGACAGAGCTTCTCGCGATGTACCGCGACAGTGGTGAAGGGAAGATGCCCGTCGCGCCCGCGCTGCTCCTAGGGATGCCGCCTGTCTGTTTCGAGGAGTCTCGAGGACGCGATGAGGCGCTCGGCAGTTTGCAAGAGCGCGTCTAGATCGAGCGGCTTGGGCATGAACGTAGCCCCATGGCGAGCCGCAGACGCGCGGACGGAAGGCTCGTCCCTCGCACTTATCAGGATGACCGGCGTCGTCCAGTGTGCGGCACGCAAAGCTTCGAAGACAGAGAGGCCGCTGCACACGGGCATCAGAACGTCGGCCACGATGAGGTTGGGGGCGGCCGACATGTTGCCGTCGCGGTAGTACGAACCGATCGCCACGAGCAGTCGGCCGCCGTCGGCTACGGCTTCCACTTCCACGCCCAACGCGCGCAGCGCGATCGACAACGCCTCGCGGCCCTCGTCGTCGTCTTCGGCGAGGAGGACTCGCGCGACACGCTTGCTCCCCGTTCTCCTCTCCACTGGTCCAAGTCCCGTCTCCCAGTGGAACGCACGAGCCCTCGAGTCAGTGAGACGCGGCGGCGGCCGATGACTCTTCCCCGCGCGCCGGCTTGCGAATCGCCAGAACCGAGCAAGGCGCAGTCCGCGCGATCCGCGCGACGACCGAGTGATGGAACACGCGGGGCGGATGGTCGTGCACCTCGACCACGATGATGTCCGCGGCGGTCTCCCGCGCGATGCGGGTGAGCTCTTCTGCCGGCTGCCCCACCGGCGTGTGCAGCACGACGCGCTCTCCCCAACGCGGGAGGGTGGATTCGCAATAGACCTCCAGTCGCTTGTGCGCGGCTTCCGCATGAGCGCGGGTGCCGGCATCGGTCACGCGCGTGACCCCCGTCATTAGATGCTGCAGCGGCTGGGGTTGGACGACGTGCACGACATGCAGCTGCGCCTCGTCGATCGAGCGCACGAGTCCGCGCGCCATGGCCAGAACATGCTCGCTGACGTCGCTCAAATCGACCCCGACGACGACTGTCATGTGACTCGGATTTTCGACGTGATTCGTTTGGATCATTGGACCCTCCAGTCGCGACCTCGATGCGCCGAAGCACAGGTGCAAGCGCCACGCCCGCCCGGCTCTCTCCGGCCGGCACGAGGGGTTGGCGAGCTTCTTGAATGGCCGGATCCAATGGGCAACCTCATCGAGAGCTCGAACGGTCATTCCCTGCAGGCGCTCCAACCCCGATCGCCTCAGCAAAGGGCCGTCCCTCGCGAAGCTCACGCGATTCGTCGAATCCTCGTCTGCATCGACCGCTCGCCGCTCTCGGAGCCGTGTCTGCAGTACGCCATCGCGATATCCACGAGTCTCGGTAGCGCCATCACGCTCCTGAGCGTGGTCCAGCCTCCGGCCGAGCGACCCGGGCAGTCCATGGACGTGCTCGATTGGGAGGTCTCGCGTCAAGAGGCGAATGCCTACATGGAACGGCTCGAGCGGGAGGGAACCAAGGCGTCGGGACAGCACGTCGAGACGAGGCTCGAGCAAGGCCACCCGTCCGAACGCATCACGGCCGTGGCACGCGAGATCGGCGCGGATCTCATGGTCCTCGGGACCCATGGCGGGCGGGGGGCAGCGGCGTGGAACCTGGGTAGCACGGTGCTCCAGGTTCTAGCCGTGACGCGAGCGTCGGTGCTCATCGCACGGCCGAGCTCGGCGGGCGCAGGCGCCATCGCCCCGAAGCGCATTCTCATCCCCCTCGATGGGTCGACCCGAACCGAGAGCGTTTTGCCAACCGCCGTGCGCATTGCCAAGAAATACGGCGCCGAGCTGCTGCTCGTCATGGTCGTCCGGGACCTTGTCCCGACGGCGGTGCTCCATGTGCAAGCGGATGTCGACGTCGCACGCGACCTCGCCAGGCGTCTCGAGGTCAGCGGCAACTCGTATCTCGAGGGACTCCGTGACCAGCTGGTGCGCGAGGGAGCATCGGTGCGCACGACGGTCCTCCGGAGCGCGGACGAGAAGCAGTCGCTCATCGATTTCTCGCAGAAGGAGCGCGCCGATCTCGTCGTCTTGTCCGCGCATGGCGCCACCTGCAACCCGGCGGTGACCTTCGGCAGCGTCACGGCGCATCATCTCACGCACTCGGTCGTTTCGTTGCTGGTGCTCCAGGACCTTCGCGACGCGGACTTCCGTCAGCAAGAGAAAGACGAGCGTGCACCACCGCTTCGGGCGTCGTTTCCTCCGTCCGGGGGCGTTTGACCGCCGCGGTGGCGGGCAACGCGACGGCAGGGGATCCCCGGTACACGGCGCTGGAGGCAGATGCGCGGGGGCTCGCCGAGGAGCAACGACATCTGCGGCGCGCAGGCGCCGGGATTGCGCACTATTTCGACCTCTCGCCGTCGCTGATCGCACGCGCCCTCGAACGTGCCCGGACCTTCCTCTCGTCGCGGCACTTCGATGACCCTGCGCTTCAGAAGGCCGCGGACTGGTTTCTCGACAACTTCTACTTGATCCGCCGAGTCGCGCGACAGACTTCTCATGATCTTCCGCCCGGCTTTCTCCGGCGCCTGCCCGAGCTCGCGAAAGGAGCGGCGAAGGGAGTGCCGCGCATCGACGCTCTCGCGCGGGCGCTCGTGGCACGGAGCAGCATCGAAATCGACGTCACGGCCCTGCAAGGCTTCGTGCAAGCGTACCAGGAGGTATCGCCGCTCACGATCGCGGAGATCTGGGCGCTGCCGACGATGCTCCGGGTCTCGGTGCTTCATGGGCTGCTTCACTTCCTCGAAGAGCTGGGTATCCCGGTGCACGGTCGCCTGGAGCGCGCGCCTTCCCGCCGGACCCCGCCCGACATCGAGCTGCTCGGTCCCGGTCCTGGACCCGGCGTCGCGCGGTCGATTCGCGCCCTGCGCCTCCTCGCCGAGATCGACTGGAAGGCATTCTTCGAGAAGACGAGCCGCGTGGAAGCCGTCCTGCAGACGGAGCCGTCCCGCGTTTATGGGCGAATGGATTTCGAGACTTGCGATGCGTACCGGAAGTCGGTCGAGGAGCTCGCATGGGTCACGGGGGCCGCAGAGGAGGACGTGGCAGCCCGCGCTGTAGCGCTCGCACGCGCAAGCGTCCTGGATCCGCGCTGCGGCCACGTCGGTTACTACCTCGTCGACGCGGGCCGGCGCCTGCTCGAGCAACGATTGGGGTATCGCCCTCCGCCCGTCGCGCGCATGCGGCGCGCGCTCACCCGGCGGCCGACGCTCACCTACCTCTCGGCTCTCGCCTTCTTGACCGGCGTCCCCATCCTCGTCCTCGCGTGGAGCCTCTCGCATATCGCGGCGCGCTCGACCTCGTTCGGTGCAAGCGCCCTCGCTCTCGTGCCGGCGTCGATCGTCGCCGTCACGGTCCTGCAATGGGCTTTGGCCCGCGGGCTGCCGCCGCGCCGTCTGCCCAAGCTCGACTTCACGAAAGGCCTGCCCCACGACCTCCGGACTCTCGTCGTCATTCCCACTCTTCTCGGGCGGCGCGAGGACGTCGAGTGGATGCTCGGGCAGATCGAGATCCACTACCTGTCCAACCATGACCCGGCGGTCGAATTCGCGCTCCTCGCGGACGACGTCGACTCCGAGACGATGCACGAGGACGAGCCGCTTCTCGAGAGCGCGGCTGCGGGAATCGACGCGCTCAACGCGAAATACGGGAAAGACACGTCGAGACCGTTTCACCTCTTGCATCGCGCCTCTCGCTGGAACCCGGCGGAGACGCGGTTCATGGGCTGGGAGCGCAAGCGGGGAAAGCTCCACGAGCTCAATCGGCTGCTGCGCGGGGCGAAGGACACGAGCTTCACGCGCCACGTCGGGGACCCGCAAGGGCTCATCGGTATTCGCTTCGTCATCACGGTCGACAGCGACACGCAGCTCCCCATGGGGACTGCGCGCCGGCTGGTGGGCGTGCTCGCTCACCCGCTCAATCGCGCCACGTTCGACGACGCGACAGGGCGAGTCGTGTCGGGGTACACGATCGTCCAGCCGCGCATCGAGATGTCTCCATCGAGCCCTCGCCAGACTCTCTTTGCGCGCATCTTCGCCGGTGACATCGGGTTCGATATCTACACGCATGCGGTATCCGAGTCGTATCAAGACCTCTTTGGCGCGGGGATTTACGTCGGAAAAGGAATCTACGACGTCGACGCATTCATGCGCAGCGTCGACGGCCTGGTGCCCGACAATGCCCTTGCAAGTCACGATCTCTTCGAGGGAGTCCACGGGCGAACGGCGCTCGCCACCGACATCGTGCTCTTCGAACAGTACCCGTCCCACTACGCCGCGTACGCTCGGCGCATGCACCGATGGGTGCGCGGAGATTGGCAGCTCTTTCCATGGCTGCTTTCCAAGGTGCCCTCGGCCGACGGTCGCCGCGTGCAGAGCCGTCTCGCCGCCATCGACCGGTGGAAGGTCTTCGACAACCTCCGCCGGAGCCTGACGAGCCCGATGCTGTTCGTGCTCCTCGTCTCGGGTCTGTCCTGGTTACCTGGAGCGCCGCTCTACTGGACGCTCGGGACGCTCGCCGTGGTTCTCGTGCCGAGCTTCCCGGCGCTCCTGCACGACCGCCGGAGGCGTCCTCTGAACCTCGCACGCTGCGCGCTGGCGATCGCGTTCCTCGCCCACGAAGCGGTCGTCGTGGTCGACGCCATGATCCGGGTGGCCGTCCGGATGACGATCACGCGCAAGCATCTCCTTCAATGGACGTCGGCCGCGGATACCGCGTTCGGGCTCGGCGGGCGGTCGCCGCGCGGGCTCCTCTGGCGCGAGATGATCGCGTCCCCCGTGCTCGCGGTGGCGACGGCAGCGCTCGTCGCGCTGACGAGGCCGTCGGCTCTCTTGGTGGCCAGCCCGCTCCTGCTGCTCTGGTTCGTCGCGCCCGAGCTTGCGCGGTGGGTGAGCCAGCCTTCCCGGTCTCGCGAGGAGCAGCTGCGACCCGACGACCGGCGCAAGCTGCGGCTCTTGGCCCGCCGAACGTGGCGCTTCTTCGACGTGTTCGTGGGCCCGAACGAGCAGTGGCTGCCCATCGACAATTACCAGGAGGAGCCGCGCGAGCAGACGGCCCACCGCACGTCGCCCACCAACATCGGCATGATGCTCCTCTCGACGCTCGCGGCGTACGACCTCGGCTACCTCGGTCCGAGCGAGCTGTCTCTGCGCATACGGAGCGCGTTCGAGAGCATCAAGCGCCTCGCTCATTACCAGGGGCACCTGCTCAACTGGTACGAGACGACGAACCTTCAGCCGCTCCTGCCGCGTTACGTCTCCACCGTGGACAGCGGCAACTTCGCCGGATGCCTGGTGGCGCTCGAGCAAGGGTGCCGCCAGGTGACGGGGGCGCCCGTACTGCGCGCCGCGGCGTGGGAGGGCCTCGCCGACTCGCTCGATCTCCTCGAGGAAGCCGTGCGACCGGTCTCGGAGGCCCGATCGGCGCTGCGGTCCCTCATTTCTCGCATGCGCTCCGAGGTCGAGGAGGGATACGCCAATCCCGACGACGCCTACGCCAGGCTCTGCGTCCTCTCGGGCGACGCGTCCGCAGAGCTCGATCGCGAAATGCTGGCGCTCCTCGAGACCGGCGCGCTCCGTCACGATGCCGCCGCGCTGGGCGCGCTTCGCACCTCGACGGTTCGATTTCATCGCCAGCTCGTCCAGATGCGGCACGAGATCGACCTGTTGCTGCCCTGGCTGGCGCTGAAAGACGAACCGGCGGTCGGCGCTCTCGTCCCGCCCGCAAAGCTCCAGCTGGACCAGGTTCCGGCCGCATCTCGGGGTCTCCTTGCGGAGGTCGACCGATGGGAAGGGGATCGGCGTGACGGGGGAGATCTCTCCCCCGACCTCCAGGGATCTGCAGATCGCGTCCGGGAGGCTCTGCGGCGCTCGGAGGCGCACGCCCGGACGCTGATCGACGAGCTGCTCGACCTCGCGACGCGGGCGGAAGAAGAGGTTCGTGGGATGGACTTCAGGCTCCTCTACGACGGCGAGCGCAAGCTCTTTCGCATCGGATACAACGCAACGCAGGATCAGGTCGACGACAACCACTACGATCTCTTGGCGTCGGAAGCGCGGCTCGCGAGCTATCTGGCCATCGTGAAAGGGGATGTTCCCGACTCTCATTGGACCACCCTCGGCCGGCCCATGACCCAGGTCTCCGGGTCTCCCGTGCTGCTTTCGTGGGGCGGCACGATGTTCGAGTACCTCATGCCCTCGCTCCTGATGCGCAGCCGGGAAGGAACGTTGCTGGCTCGAACGTGCGAGCTCGTCGTCGAAGCGCATATCGCATACGGCGAGAAAACTGGCGCACCCTGGGGCATTTCGGAGTCCGCGTACGCACGCCTCGACTCGCAGCAGACGTATCAATATCAATCCTTCGGCGTGCCGGGCCTTGGGTTCAGGCGCGGTCTCGAGGAGGACAGCGTGATTGCGCCGTATGCGTCGGTGCTCGCCGTGTCGGTCCGGCCGCGCGCCGTGGTCGACAACATCCGGCGCCTCGAGACGATGGGGATGCTCGGGACGTACGGGCTCTTCGAAGCCCTCGACATGCACCCCGAGCGTTCTCAGCCCGCTGGGCGCCCCTTCACCGTGGTGCGCTCGTACATGGCCCACCATCAGGGGATGCTTCTCGTCGCGCTCGACAACGTGTTGAACGACCAGATCATGGTCAAGCGATTTCACGCGGACACGGAGACCCAGACGGGCGAGCTCCTGCTCAACGAGCGCGCCCCCGCGACCGCGCCCCGCGAATGGCCCATGGCCAAGGTCGCGGAGAGCGCTGAGGCGGTGACTCTGGAGACTCCAGTGGCGGCCCCGCCTCCCTGGCTACCCGATGCGCAGGGGCGACCGCAGGCCTTCGTGCTCGGCAACGGTCGCCTTTCGAACGTCTTGACCGATTCGGGGGGCGGCGGCCTGCGGTTCGAAGGCCTGGCGATGACACGCTTCCAGCCCGACGTCGTCGGCAGCGGCGGCGGCACGTCGATCTATCTCCGTGACGAGGAGACCGGGCGCCTGTGGCTTTCGACCTCCGAGGGAGGTCGAACGGCGTTCGCGGCGCACAAGGTCGAGTTCCATCAGCGCGACCAGGAAATTTCGGTGCACGTGGACGTCGCCATCGCCCCCGCCGACGACGTCGAGGTGCGCCACATCACTCTTCACAACGAGACGGCGCGAACGCGGTACCTCGCCGTGACGAGCGCGGGAGAGCCGGTGCTCCTGCCGTCCGGCCAGATGGCGACACATCCCGCATTCACCCGGATGTTCATCGAAAGCGAGTTCGTTCCGGATCTCGATGCCCTCGTCTTCGAGCGCCGGCCGCAGGCGGCGACCGACGATCGCGCCGTGCTCGCGCACCGGCTCGTGAGGGAGGGCGCCGCGGTCACCTTCGCCGGCTACGAGACGGACCGCGCGGTCTTCTTCGGGCGCCACGCGAACACCCGCGCTCCCGCCTCTCTGGCAGCCGCCGGACGGCCGCTCCGGGGCAGCGTGGGCGCGGTGCTCGATCCCATCATGAGCCTGATGGCCAGAGTCGAGTTGAAGCCGAAGCGCACCGTGACGCTCGCCTTCGTCACCAGCGTGGCCCGTACGCGCAAGACCGCCCTGGAGCTCGCCCGGCAGTACGGCTCGATGCACGCGGTTCGCTGGGCTCTCCGGGACGCCGAGCAAGAGAGCGGGAGACGCCTTGCGCGGGCGCGGCTCCGCCCCGAGGTGCTGCCGGCCGTTCAGCGGCTCTTCTCCGCGCTGCTCTTCGCGGATCCGACGCTGCGGGCGCCTGCGGACGCGGTGGGGGACGCGCGTCCGTGCAAGCGTCGCCTCTGGGGACGAGGGATCTCCGGCGATGATCCCATTTTGCTCGTGCGCGTCCACGACACGCAAGCGCCGATCCTGGGAGAGGCGATCGCCGCGCAGCGCTACCTCCGTTCCTGCGGCGTACGTTTCGACCTCGTCCTCGTGGACGAGCAAGCCACCGGCTACGTCAGCGACGGCGCGGGGGCGCTCCAGACCGTCCTTGCCCAGAGCGACGTGAAAGAATGGATCAAGCGGCGCGGCGGCATCTTCGTGCTCGCAGCCGACCAGCTGCAAGGCGACGAGCGTAGACACCTCGAGGCAAGCGCCCGCATCGTGCTCGATACCCGCGACGGGTCCCTCCAGGCCCGCATGGGCAAGCCCGCCGGAAGCCCGCCGAAGCTTCCTCTTTTCGAACCGACCCTGCAGGATGAGGGGGTCGCCCGTGCGCCGCTGACGCCAAAGTTGCTCTTCGAGAACGGAACAGGCGGATTCACCGAGGACGGGGGCGAGTACGTGATCCGCGCGCGGCCTGGCGCTCCGACTCCCGCGCCATGGTGCAACGTCCTGTCGAATCCGCAGTTCGGCTGTCTCGTCAGCGAATCGTCCCTCGGCTCGACCTGGTCGCTCAACGCGGGCGAGAACCGGCTCACGCCGTGGAGAAACGACCCGGTCTTCGATACGCCCGCCGAAGCCCTGTACCTTCGAGACGAAGAGACCGCGGCGGTGTGGTCGCCGACGCCGTTGCCTGCGGGCAGCGACGCCGAGACGCTCGTGCGCCACGGAGCCGGCTACACGACCTACGCGAGAGAGAGTCATGGCCTGGTGCAAGAGCTCACGATCTTCGTACCGCCCGACGCGCCGCTCAAGGTGGCGAGGCTCAGGGTCAGGAACACGCTCGGCCGGCCCCGACGGCTGACCGCGACCTACTATGCCGAGTGGGTTCTAGGCGGCCTGCGCGAGGAGCAGCGACCGTATATCGCGAGCGCGTTCGACAACGAGCACGCGTGCCTTCTAGCGACTTGCAACTGGAACACGGACTTCGGCGAGCGCGTCGCATTCCTCGCTTCAGCGCACAATGCGCACGGGTTCACGGCCGACCGCGTCGAGTTCCTGGGTCGCCGTGGCGACCACGCGCGACCGGAGGCGCTGGAGCGCTGGGGCCTCTCCAGCAACGTCCGCGCGGGGGCCGATCCTTGCGCCGCGCTGCAAGTGCACATCGAGCTCGCCCCTGGCGAGGAGCAGGAGACGCACTTCGTCCTCGGGCAGGCTTCCGATCGCGCTGCGGCGCTCGAGTGCGTGGCGCGTTTTCGAGACCCAGCGGTCGTCGAGTCCGCGTGGCAGGAGTTGACTGCCTTCTGGGGTGGACTGCTCGGCAGCGTGCGCGTCAAGACACCCGAGCCGGCAATGGACCTGCTGCTCAACCGATGGTTGCTTTACCAGACGCTCTCCTCGCGCTTCTTCGGGCGCACGGGCTTCTATCAATCGAGCGGGGCCTTCGGGTACCGGGACCAGTTGCAGGACGTCCTGGCGCTCCTTCACGGAGCGCCCGATCGAGTCCGCGAGCACGTCCTCGAAGCTGCCAGGCATCAGTTCGAGGATGGGGATGTGCTGCACTGGTGGCATCCGCCCGTGGGGCGCGGCGTGCGCACACGATGCTCCGATGACATGGCGTGGCTCCCCTTCGTCACGGCGGAGTACGTCCTGGCCACGGGCGATACGTCGATTCTGTCCGAGCGCTTGCCATTCTTGACCGGCGAGGCCTTGCGACCGGACGAGCACGATAGATACGCGGAATTCCCGCCTTCGACCCACGTCGAATCGCTCTTCGAGCACTGCCGCCGGGCGCTCGAGCGCGCGGCGACCGAAGGGGTCCACGGCTTGCCGTTGATGGGCGACGGCGACTGGAACGACGGGATGAGCCGCGTCGGCAGCGAAGGACGGGGCGAGAGCGTCTGGCTCGGGTGGTTTCTCTGCGCGACGATGAACCGATTTGCCATGCTGTGCGATCGGCAAAACGAGAACGCCGAAGCGGCGTCGTGGCGGAGTCGAGCCACGGCGTTGCGCGCGAAGGTCGACGCCTGCGCGTGGGACGGCGCCTGGTACCTGCGCGCATTTCACGACGACGGCTCGCGGCTGGGTTCCGCAAAGGAACGCGAGTGCCAGATCGACTCCATCGCGCAATCGTGGGCGGTGCTGTCCGCGGTGCCCGGCACGTTCGAGGAGGGAACGGCACTGGGGCGCGCGCACAGTGCGTTGCAAGCGGCCGACGCGCGGCTCGTCCGCGAAGCGGACAGGCTCGTTCTCCTGCTGCAGCCGCCGTTCGAGAGCACCGAGCACGATCCCGGGTACATCCGCGCCTATCCCCCGGGCATTCGCGAGAATGGGGGCCAGTACACGCACGCGGCGACGTGGCTTGGCTGGGCGTACGCCGCCCTTGGGGACGGGCAGGGCGCCGAGCGCATCTTCCGCATTCTCAATCCGATTCTGCGTGTCCGCACCCGCGACGAAGCCGACCGCTATCGAGTCGAGCCCTACGTTCTGGCGGGCGACGTCTACGGCGCTGCACCTTGGGTGGGGCGCGGGGGCTGGACCTGGTACACCGGCGCCGCGGGGTGGGCCTGGAGACTAGGGGTAGAAGGCATCCTCGGGCTTCGGAAAGAGGAAGGCGAGCTACGCATCGATCCGTGCATTCCTCCGACCTGGGGCGGGTTCGAAGCATGGGTACGAATGGGGGCACAACGAGTTCACATCGTCGTCGACAACCCGGATGCCGTTGGCAGGGGGATCGCGGCCATTGCGCTCGATGGGGTGCCGCTCGGCTCGAACTGGATAAGGCTGGACCCGAGCACGACCGGCGAACACGAGGTCCGCGTGCGGCTTGGCAAGGGCGGGCTCGCGTCGCGCGATCGGCAGCGGTACGCGTCGTGCTTTCAGGGGTGACGAGGTACCCCGTCCATGGACACACGCGCTCTCTACAAGCAGGACTACGAGGCGCAGATGACCGGACGGAGCTCCAGCGTCGCCGAGGAGAAAGCGCCACGAGCGACTGCGGGGTACGGATCGGGTGACCGCATCCTCGAGCCCGAGCATTCTCCGAATGCGCCTGGCACTTTGCTGGTCCACGGCCGAGACCCGAGCGACGCGCCCACGCAGGGATCTTGCACGTGCCAGGCGCCGGAGAGCGACCATGAATGCCTCGGAATTGATGACCAAGGAAGTAAAGACTTGCCGCGCGGATGACAGCCTCGAGCGGGCCGCGCAGATCATGTGGGAGCACGACTTCGGCGTGGTGCCAGTCGTCGACGCCGACGAACGCCTTGTCGGGGTAGTCACGGACCGCGACGTCTGCATGGCCGCCTATACGTCCGGCCAGTCGCTCGCGCGGATATCCGTCTCCGACGTCATGGTGCGCAAGCTCCACTGCGTTCGCGACACGGATCCGCTCCAATCGGCCTTGGCGCTGATGAGTCGATCGCGCGTCCGGCGTGTCCCAGTCGTCGACAACGAGGGACGCCTGATGGGGATCCTGTCGATGGCCGACCTGGCCCGACACGCCTACGGCTCTCTTGGTCAAACGAGCGACGAGCTCGGCCGCGACGACATCGCGCGGACGATTGCGGCGATCTGCGAACCGCACGCTGCTGCCGCCGCAAAAATCAAACAGCGCGCCTTGGTGATCGGTTTGCTCACCGACGCGGAGGTGGCAAACGTCAGCAGCGCCGAGCAGACCGATCGCCTCGTCGAGGGCGACGAATACGTCGATCTCACGAACCTGGACGCGGGCGTCCGCCAGATGCACGCGCCTTTGGCCGTCGAGTCGGGCCACGTCCTCCCCCGCAGCGCCGTATCCGACGCGTCGTGGGCGAGGATCGTCCAAATCGTCGCGAGCTGATTTGGGGGTGGCGAGGCGTGGACAGTAGAGCCAAAGAGGACGTTCCCGTGCGAGCGGCGTATCCGTGGGACTGGGCGGCTTTCGTCGGCGAGGGCTCGGGATCGTTGGAGGCGCGCCCAGCAGCCGCGTCGGCCGTGGAGGACACGTCCACGGTACTCGTCGTTGGCAATGTGGGCATCGCGGCGGGGATCACTGCGCGGCTTCTTTCCGAAGGTCTCGTGCCTGTCGTCGCGCAGACGGGAGACGATGCGCAACGCTTCGTCCGCGATCGCATCCCGGCGGCCATCTTTCTCGGCCCCAGCCTCGGCGACGATCCGTACGCGATCGTACGGGCGCTACGAAGCGACGAGCGGCTGGCGTTCGTACCGGTGTTTTTCTTCGCGTCTCGCGACGAGGAAGGCGACATCGGTCGAGGTATCGCGGCCGGCGCCGACGATGTCTTCGAACACGTCCACGACCTCGAACGCGCCAGGGGCTTCGCCGACCGCGTCGTCGCACGGATCGCTCGTTCTCGAACGTTGTCGCAGCTGGCCCTCCTCGACCCCCTCACGGCACTGCACAATCGACGATTCATGAACGAGAGGCTGCCGGCCGAGATCGCCCGCGCGCAGCGCGCCGGCGTCACGTTGGCCATGTCGCTCATCGATCTGGACGGCTTCAAGACCATCAACGACAGGTTTGGCCACGTTGCGGGCGACCGCGCGCTGGTGGCCTTTGCCGTTGCGCTTCGCGCAGGGTCGCGAAGCTACGACGCGATATGTCGGTTTGGCGGTGATGAATTCGTTTGGTTGCTGCCGGCGTGCGACGCGTCGAGCGCGAGCGCGGCGTGCGCCCAGCTTCGCGCGCGACACGCGTGGGCGCTGCCGGACTTGCCAGTCTTCACGTTCTCCGCCGGTCTTGCTCAGTTTCCAGACGACGGAGGTTCGTGGACCGATCTCTTTCGCGTCGCCGACCGCAACCTCGGCGAGGCGAAGAGATCGGGCCGAAACCGCACGGTGTACCGCGGGTGAGGGCTGACGGAGAAGGCAGCGGCTCGCGCTCCCGGCCGACGTCTTGCATCTTGCACGGGGAGCGACCGCCCCCCGGAGACTGCCATGGCCCGTTTCAATCACATCCTCGTCCCCGTCGACTTCGAGCTGCCGTCGCAAGAAGCGCTCGACGTGGCCGTCGACCTCGCGCTCGCGTTCGACGCCAGGCTGACTCTCATGCACGCGTGGGATATCCCGACATTTGCCTACGCCGGCAGTAACTCCTTCATGACCGCCGATATGTGGACGCCGATCGCGGGAGCGGCCGCCGAACAACTTGCGAGCACACTCGCCGTCCTTCGCAAGCGGTTGCCGAGGGCCGAGTCGGTGCTCGCGCAGGGCGCTCCGGCGGTCGAGGCCCTCGCCGTCGCGGATCGCGTGAAGGCCGACGTCATCGTGATGGGTACCCATGGCCGGCGTGGCCTGGATCGGTTGCTTCTCGGGAGCGTGGCCGAACGCGTGGTGCGTTCGTCGCCGGTGCCCGTCCTCACGATTTGCGGCAAGGGGCACGCGCAGGCTTAGGCAAAATCGATTCCCATCCGGCGAGCCAGCTCGTTGTCGATGAGCTCGTGCAATGCGCCCTCCACCTCGTGCCTCAGCCGGCGTACCACGGCAATGTCGGCCGCCTCTTCGGGGCGCGCTCGCGACGCGATTGCCTCGCCAAAGATGAAGGAGAAGTGGACGCGGTGGGGTATCGGTAAGATGCGCGAAGGCAGCGGCACCGGGATCCCGCTGCGGTGGAGCCATCGCTCCCCCCGGCGGTAGGCGTCCCCCACGAGATCGAACATGTCGTCGGCGCCGATCGACGCGAGCGGCACGATCGGCGTCTGGCTTTTGATGGCCGCCCGAATGAACCCATACCGGTGCCCCCATAGAAGGCGGTAGCGCAGCTCGCGAGGTTTCACGGCCTCGCGCAGACCGCCAGGGAGGACGAGCACGAGCTCTTCGTTCGCAAGCAAGCGATCGGCGTTTTCCGGCGTTCCGTCGACGGCACCGAGGGCCGCCGCGGCCCGCCGAACGAGCGGGATCTTCCACCAGGCGTGCTCGGCGAGCACCCAGACGGGGCGTTGAAGGTGCTCGCGCACTGCCGACATGGGGAAAATAGAGTCCAGGCCAAACGAATGATTCGACACCAGCAGCGCACGCCCGGATGGGACGTTTTCGATGCCGTTGACCTCGACGCGCAGTCGTCGCGATAACCACGAGACGACGCGGAAAAGCGGAACGGCAACCGCCGGGTCCGAGTGTGCGTGGCGGCCGGCCGGCTCGCGCGTGTCGGCGTTCATGGGCTCAGCCACTCCAGGGCCCGAGCACGCAATGTGCCACGGCTCGAACGCGAGGGCAGTGTCACCCTCGAAGGGCGGGATGCCGCGAACGCGGCCTGGGCAGCCCCGGGGGTAGCGGAGGTCGTCGATCACGTGAAGATGGCGATGGCCTGATCTTCGACGTGCCGTTCCGAGGCTCGGAAGCGCCTGTAGCTTGTTTGGCAGCCTGCAAAGCGCCCATTCGCGCCGCACCACGACCGCCGGGTTGCCGCCGTGTTTCGGCTGCAAAAAGCTCGGGCATCGAAGGGTACCGGTTCCGACTTCAGTGCGCATGCGGCGCTGGCGCTCCGCTTGCTTTCAGGCCGCGCTGATGCGGCCAAGCACGCGAAACAAGTGCAAGCGGCCTCGTCGGGGGAGATCGACATGGGCAATGTCTCGCTCATCGTGATGGAGCGGGGGGGCGCGTGGCCTAGTCACGTCGCGGAGTCCGAAGATGTCGTGGTTGTCCACGATGACAGGGAAATACTCCTCCAGAGGACCCAGCAGAAGCTCGAGTCGCTTCGGCGTCGAGGCCAGCACCTCCGGACCGCGGTGCTCGCCTGCAACGCAGAAACCGACCGCATGGCGGTCGCCCACCGAGCCGACGTGGCCGACGAGCTGCTGCGTGGCGTGGCTGCTGTCGGCTTTGGGCGTCTGCTTCTGAGCGCCGCACACGACGCGTCGGCGCGACTGCGCCGCGCGCTTCTGGCGCTCGCGGATGCGCTGAGCCAGACGTTCGCGGGGACGGCGGCCACGGTCACCGTCCGGTTCGGCGACCTCGAATGGGTGCACGGAGCCGCGTCGCTACGATCGGGGCGTGCCCGCGGCAACCTTTACGGGGCCGTGGAATCGAGACCGAGGGCGCGTCCCCCCCTCGTAGGCTCGTAGGACAGCGAGCCCACGTGCCGGAGCGCCTTGCGGAGCGTGCTCGCCCAGGTGTCTCTCCGGTAGTCGACACCGTATCGCTCGCAGATCTGCTGAACTTGCGGCGCAATCTCCCGAAGACGCGGGGGAGCAAGTGTCGGAAAGAGGTGGTGCTCGATCTGGTGGTCGAGCCCCCCGCAGAGGATCGACAGTGGAAGCATGACCTCGAAGTCGTTCGACGCTTCGACCTGCATCGCGTACCACTCGCCCCGCCCGTGGGCGCGTGTCCCGGCGGGCCAGCTTTTCACCTCTTGGCCGACGTGCCCGCAGATGATCGTGGCCGCCGAATAGAGGTCGCGGCCTAGCTCGGCGAGCGCATTGCCGATGAGCACTTTGCCGAACATCGGCCCTGCCAGCGCGGGGAAAAAGACGTAATTTTTGAGATAGTACGGCACGTACTTGCGGAGCGCTCGTTCCCAGGAGCGACGCACGGACTCGCGGGAGCGATCGCCGAGGGTGTCGCCGTGGCCGAGGACGACGTCGTTCAAGCCCGTGAAATGCGAGTTCATCACAAAAGCAAAAGCCGGAAATATGACGCCAAGCAGGACCGGCAGCTGGTGCTTCTGCCGCGGCGTCCACGCGCTTTGCTCGGTCAGCCGGACCTCGCCGAAGCACATGTCGGGGTCGAGACCGGCCACGTTGGTGGCCCCGTGATGTTTCACGTTGTGGCCCTCACGCCACGCCGCCTCGTCGATGGGGATGTCCCAGCGGAACGTCCTCGATGCGAACGCCGCCGCGCCATCGAGCCCGTCGTAGGCCCCGTGAAGCACGGTGTGGCCGATCTCGGCCGCTTCGAGTTGCTTGTGAAGCCAGAGCGCCGTCACGCCGGCCGCGAACGTCACCGGATCGAGGCTCCAATGAATCGCCGCGCGACCGAGCACCTCCATGGCCACGGAGAACCGGCGAACCCGCTTGACGTGCGCGACGTCGTCACGGCCCACTTTTGCGAACGTCTGCAAGCGGAGGGCGTCGAGCTCCTCCGCGAAGAGTCGCATGCGCTCTTCGTGAGAGAGGCATGGTCCCGGCGCGGTAGCACTCGCGAAACGCACGCGTACCGTCGTGGTAACGGACATCGATTGCCTCCGTGGAAGGCGCGGATGGCTTGCACGCCACGTGCCACCGCGTCAGATACCGCGCGACCGGTCCATGTGAGAGAATCTGTCGTCTTGCAGCATCCCAAGCTGGCCATCGTCGCTGCAGGGGGACCTGCGCCCGGGATCAATAGCGTCATCGGTGCTGCGACCATCCATGCTCGACTGCGCAACGTCGAGGTCCTCGGGATCGAGCAAGGGTTTCAGTGGCTCATGACCGGCGACACGTCGCACGTGATGCCGCTCACGATCGAGACCGCAAGCCGAGTTCATTGCCAGGGCGGGTCGTGCATTGGTACGTCCCGCGCAAACCCCACGAAGCGTCCCGAGCACCTGCGCACCGTCCTCGACGCGCTCGAGAGGCTCGGGGTCGGGATGCTCGTCACCATCGGCGGCGACGACACCGCCTTCACGGCGAACATGCTCGCGCGCGAGGCCCGCGGCGCCCTGCGCGTCGTGCACGTGCCGAAGACGATCGACAACGATCTCGATCTCCCGCATGACGTATGGACGTTCGGCTACCAGACGGCGAGGGCCGTCGGTGTCGACATCGTTCACAATCTGATGGTCGACGCCGAGACGACCGGACGCTGGTACTTCGTCGTGGCCATGGGACGAAAGGCGGGCCATCTCGCCCTTGGCATAGGCAAGGCCGCAGGAGCGGCGCTCACGATCATCCCGGAGGAGTTCCGCGGCCGCCCCGTCCGACTCGAAGCGATCGTAGACATCCTCGTGGGCGCGATCATCAAGCGTCTGGCGGGCGGCAGGGGTGATGGCGTTGCCCTGCTCGCCGAGGGTCTCGCCGAGATCGTCCCCCCCGACGATATCGCGGAGCTCGCGACCGCCGAGCGCGACGCGCACGGACACGTGCGCTTGGACGAAATCAGCTTCGGGGACGTCTGCAAGGCGCGCGTACGGGAACGGCTCGCCGAGTACGGCATCCGGAGCACGATCGTGTCGAAGAACATCGGCTACGAGCTCCGATGCGCAGACCCGATCCCGTTCGACATGGAGTACACGCGCGACCTCGGGTACTGCGCGGCCAAGTACGTCATCGAAGGAGGCTCCGACGCGCTCATCTCCATCCAGCAGGGGAGCTTCAAGCCCGTGCACTTCGACGACGTGATGGACTCCCGCACCGGGCGCATGAGGGTCCGCATGGTGGACGTGGACGGCGATCGCTACCGGATCGCATCCGCGTACATGCTGCGGCTCAAGCGCGAGGACTTTGACGACCCGCTGGCGCTCCAGAGGCTGGCTGGCGTAGCGAACACGACCCCCGAGCGATTTCGCGCTCAGCTGGGATACCTCGTCGAGCACGACTCCGTTTCGTCGAAGGCCGCCCCGCCACTTGCGACGTCTCGAAAGCCGTGAGCGCTTAGCGGCTTTTGCGCCCCGTCGACTCGCCGGCTCGCCGCAGAAAGATGGCCGACTTCTCTTCGAGCACGCGGAATGTGAACGACTCGGTCAGGTAGAGCTCCACCTGATCGCGATCGTGGACCGCGTAGCCGATCGACAGGTCCTGCCCGACGGTGAGCTCGTAGTCTCCCCCGCGCGTCGATAGGAGCACTGCGCCGCCGCGAAGCGCGGGCGCCCAAACGAGCGAGCCGTCGACGAGATTCTCCTCGATCCGGCGGCGAAGCGGGTAGCCGTCCTCGCTGTCGGCCGCCAGCTCGGTGAAAGCCCGTATCCCCAGCGCGAGGGCGTAGGGGCCGTTCACGCCCGCCGCGCGCAGTACCTCTTTTGCGGCGGCGACGGCCCGCGGCCACTCGAGGTTGCTCTTTACGTCGATCGGCGGGTGCGGGCTGGCCTCGATGATGCCGGTGATGTTCCCTTCCTTGAAGCCGTGGAAGATGGCGGTGTCCTCGGCGCGGGCGACCCGCTCGGCCACGGCGATGACCGGGTCGAGGTCGAGATCGCGCGCACCCCGGGCTGCGTAGTCGAGCTCGAGGAGCTTCATCGTGAAGGGAGAGCGGAGCTCGACCAGCGGCTGCACCTCGCGGACGGCGTGCGAGACCCCGGGGACCGGCCCTTTCTCGATGACGTTCAGGTGTCCCGTGTTGATTCCGCCGAGCGTCCAGCCATGCGGGCCCGAAAAGTCGACAACCTTGCGACCCGCGAGGTGAAGCTTGAGGACGCGACGCGCCTCGTCGTCGACCTGCGCCCATGCCTCGGCTGGGATGGGCGCGTGCTCACGCTTGAGGAGATCGCTCATCGGCTCCCCCGAAGGCTGCCGATGCCGAGCCCGCTGCCGAGCGATACGGGTGTCGCGCTCGCTTCTCCGTGTGTGGCGCTCTCCGCGGCAACAATGGAGCCCGTGCTGCCCACGTATTTCTTGATGTTCGCGTCGAACACGGAGCTATGGCGGCGGATCCATTCGAGGTTCATCATCGCGTGCTCGACCTCTTCGTTCTCGTTGTGCGTGATGACGGCGCGAAGCTCGTGGTCGCTGCAGGCCTCGGCGCGCTGGTGGTACCAATCGACGGCTTGGAGCTCCTCGCACAGCGAGACGATCGCGCGATGCAGGTTGCGGGTGTCCTCAGAGAGGAGCTCCAGCGGCTCGTGATAGGAATCGCTACTCATCGCGCGACCGAACCCGATCGTCGCTCCGAAGTCAACGGCCACTTGGCGGGCATTGCCGGTCGGGGGTGCACCATGTGTACCGGGGCTGGGTGCTCGCCGGCGAATCGGCCGAAGGGTGCATCTCACCTTCGACGACAACTGGCACGCGACTTGTACATAGACGTTGCATGATTATCGAGCTCGCCGCACGCCGGCAGCCTTCGGTTTCGCTTAGACGGGGCAGCGCGCGGCGGATCGCGTCGCGCACCTTGCCCGAGCCCCTTTCGCAGCGTCAGCGGCGTGAACGTGTCCGATAGCTCTCTTCTCCAGACCCTGGTGGGCGAAAACGATACGCCGTCCAATGCCGGGTCGGCCCCCGGAGCGGGGACCCTCATCAACGGGGCATATCGCGTCATCGGACCGCTGGGCGAAGGCTCGATGGGTGTCGTTCTCCTGGCCGAAGATGAGAGCCTCGGCCGGCACGTTGCCGTGAAGTTTCTGCGCCAGAACCTGCGGGACGGACGGTTCCGGGAGCGCTTTGCAGCCGAGGCGCGCGCGATGGCGCGCGTGAGCCATCCGAACGTCGTGCAGATCCACGCGCTCGGCGAGCACGGCGGCGTTCCTTTCTTCGTGATGGAATTCGTCGAGGGGCAGAACCTGGAGCAATGGCTGACGGGCCACGGCCGGCCTCCCGCTCCGGACCTCGCCCTTCGAATCCTCGACGGAATGTGCGATGGCGTGGCGGCGATTCATGCCGCCGGCACGGTTCATCGCGACATCAAGCCGACGAACGTCCTCCTCGACGCCGAGCTGCGGCCGCGGATCGCAGACCTGGGGCTGGCCGCCCTCCGGCGAGAAGCTCAGCCGAGCAAGCGCGAGCTTGTCGGCACGCCGGCGTACATGGCCCCCGAGATCGTCTTTGCCGACCGGTTCGATCCCGCGCACCGCTCGAGCGCCGACGTCTATTCGCTTGGCTGCATCGCCTACGAGCTCGTCACCGGGGAGCCCCCGTTCGCCAGTAGAGGGGCGGCGGCGGAAACGCTCATGCAGCACATGACGGAAGAAGTGCGCGTCCCTAGCTCCGTTTGCGCGTGCAGCTCTCCGGAGCTGGATCATGCGATTCTCCGGGCGCTGGCCAAGGACCCGGCGGATCGCACGCCGACCGTGGATGCGCTGCGCCGCGATCTTTCGGCCGCTCGTAGGGGTCTTCGAGAGCCGGTCCGCATTCTCGTCGCCGACGACGACGCCGACTTCAGGGACAGCGTGGCCCTCGAGCTCGAGAATGGCTTTCCTGATGCAGAGGTGGAATGCGTCGCGGATGGGCAGAAGGCAGTCGACGCCTTCGACAGGAGTCATCCCTCGGTCATGCTCATCGATCTCCGAATGCCCGGGCTGGACGGCTTTCAGCTCACGGAGTTCGTCCGCAAGAAGCGAGACCCGTCGTCGTCCATTCCGATCATCGTCCTGACGGCGTCGGCGGGTCCCTACGAGCGAAACCGACTCGCGACCCTGGGAGCCGACCGGCTTCTCGTCAAACCCGTCGTCGCCGAGGACATCGTCGCCACGGTGCGGGATTGCTTGCTCGAGCGGACGACCCGGGCTTCGCAACGTGCCCTGCCGTTGCCAAACTTGTAGCGCCGAGCGGGCAAGCCAGGTGAGTGTCGCCACCGGCCCAACCCTTGCTTAGCCACAAGACGATGATGCTGACGGTCCTTGCCACGCTCGCCATCCCGCCGTCGAAGGACGACGGACGGCTCGCCGTCGAAGCGCAACTGAAGCGCGTACGAACGCAGGTTGCCGCTGTCCGAGCCGTCGCTGATCACGCCGAGCAGCTCGCGCAGGCAGCCGCCGTCGACCGGCTCACCGAGCAGCTCGTCGAGGAGATGGCGCGGTTGGGATGCCGCCTTCTCGAGGCGGCGGTGTCCCTGGCGGACGCAACGCGGCGTCCAGAGGCCTGAGACGGGACGGGACCGTCAGAGGCGATCGGCGGCGGGCGCCGCGGGCTGCAACGCGCGGGGCACGGACGAAGCCTGAACGACGCGCATCGCTGGCCAAGAGGCCACGTCGAGCGCGTCACGGACGGCCCGCAGGAACCAGATCCGGTCGTCGTGGTGGAGGTAGTGTCCGCAATCGGCCAATTCCTGAAGTCGGACCCCCTCGATTCTCCGTGCGAACGCCCGTCCGTGCGCGACCGGGACAACGGCATCGCGGTCTCCCCAGAGAAGCGCGATCGGCGGCAGATCATCGATCTCGTGGGCGCGAAGAAGAAACGAGTGACGCTGTCCGCGCCAATTCGCGAGGTCACGTATCGTGCGCGCAAACGCACGCGCGCTCCCGCGGCGCCCATTCATTGCGCTCAAGTCACGGATGTGGCCGGGAGGGAGCTTTGCTCGCCATCGACTCAGCGCCAGCCAGGTGCCGACGGCCATGAACGGCTGCCCGAGTCGCTCGACGATGCGCGCGAGCGAGGCGAGGCGGAGAAGGAACGTGATCTCCCGCCCCAAGCCCCCTGGCGCGGCGAGGACGAGGCGACGAATGCGCGGGCGGCATGTGTGAAGCAGCAGGAGGGCGATTCCGCCCCCGAGCGAGTGTCCGACGATATCGACTGTCGGGAGCTCCAAAGCGTCCATCCAGCTGCCGACGAGGCGCGCGTACCACTCCAGGTCGTAGCTGGCGTCGGGGCGGTCCGACAGGCCGTGCCCGGGAAGGTCCAGAACGAGGACTCGACGGTCTCTGGCGAGCTCTGGAGCGATTTGCCTCCAGGTAAGATGCGAATCATTGAGGCCGTGGAGAAACACCACCGGTGGGCGCAATCCGGGGTCGCCGTATTCGATCCAGTGGAGTTTCACGCCGCCGATGGCCCGGACAAACGAGCGCGGCGCGTCGGTAGGTCGAGTCAGTGCGAGACTTGTTCGAGGCGCCATTGCGGTCCATGACGCACTGCCCATGCCACGCCGGCCCGTTGGCTAGGGGCGTTCGATGTACAGCGGCGGTCCGCGGACGGCCAGACCCTGCGACGCGGGCTGCGGGCTCCACATCAACTCGAGCCACCGGGCGATGTCCCGGCGGTAGAGCATGCCGACCAGCTGCCCATCGTCCAGCACGGGCAGCTGCGCGATGTCCCGATGCACCAGCCGGTCGAACGCGGCCGAGAGGGGCTCTTCCGGCGAAGTCACGGCCAGCAGCGACTCGGGCCGCATCACCGAGCTGACGCGCGTCCACGGCCACTGGTTCGTGGGGACGGCCCGGAGATCCGAGGCCGACACGAGGCCGAGCAGATGCTCGCCGAGAATGACCGGCACCGCCCGCTGGTCCCCGCGAATCAGATGGTCGTGCACGAACGCGATCAGGGGCAAATCGGGCGACACCGACTGGCCGTCCCGGCGCATCACCTCGCCGACGACGTGGCCCGTCAGCGCCTCGTCTATGGCGAGTCTCCCCGTCGCTCGAGCCGCCGAGCCCCGGACGAACCACCCGATGAAGGCGAGCCACAGCCCCGCGACCAGCCCCGAGCCGAGGAAGGGCACATGCAGACCAAAACTCATCGCGATGCCGAGCACGATGAAGCCCCACCCGATCGCCTGGCCGATGGCCGAAGCCTGGCGGGTGGCTGCGCCGAGCTGCCCCGACCAGCCCCACAACGCCGCGCGGAGCACCCGCCCGCCGTCGAGGGGAAGGGCCGGAACGAGGTTGAATATACCGATGATCATGTTGATCGGCCCGAGCCACACGAGCAGTGTCGTGACCGGACCGAGACGCGACACCGAGCTCTGTAGGCTGCTGGCGCCGCTCATAGACATGCGCGCGCCGCCCACGGCGCACCCGAGGAACATGGCTCCGAGAGCGAGGCTCGCGAGCGGACCAACGATCGCCGTCCAGAACTCGGCACGGGCCGAGGGCGGCTCGTGCTCGATGTTGGACACGCCGCCGAAGAGAAAGAGCGTGATGCTCCGCACGGACATGCCGAAGCGCACCGCCATGGCCGAGTGCGCGAGCTCGTGCAGCAGCACGCAGGCGAAAAACAGGAGCGAGGCGACGATCGCGACGAGGCCCTGCTCCGCCCTGGGCCATTGCGGATGCCAGTTTGCGAACACCGCGCAGAGATTCCACGTCATCAGTACGAAGATGAAGACCCAGCTCCAATCGATGCGAATATCGATGCCGAAGACCTTTCCAAGCCTGAAGGCGTGCATGACCGTGCTCCTCGATGTGCGTTGCGCCGGCCCCTACTCATGCACTACGCATGCCGCTGGGAGCACCAACAGCTCCCGTCACTATGTTGCTGCGTGATGGGCAGTTTCAAGGACATCCCCGGCCCCGTCGCACCCCATTCTCCCAGCGAATACGCCGGCTCTCCGCTCGTCGATAGCGCGCGCGATCCCGTGTGCGGCATGGCCGTCCGTCGCACAAACGCGAGGTGGACGACCGAGCACGACGGGCGGACGTACTTTTTCTGCAGCGAGCGGTGCTTAACGCGATTCCGAGAAGGTCCCGAGAAATTCCTCGCGCCGGAGCCCACCGCCGCGCCCTCGTCCGCAGCGGAAACGGGCGCTCCGTTCACGTGCCCGATGCACCCGGACGTCGTCCGGGCCGAGCCGGGCGCCTGCCCCATCTGCGGAATGGCTCTCGAGCCACGTACCGTGACGCTCGAAGAGGCTCCCAACCCGGAGCTCGTCGACATGACGCGACGGTTCTGGTGGTCGGGCGCCCCCACGGCCATGGTCGTGCTGCTCAGCATGGCGCAGATGATTCCCGGGCAACCGCTCGGGCATGCCCTTTCGGCCCGCGCGCTCCAGTGGGTCGCATTCGCCTTGGCGACGCCCGTTGTCGTTTGGGCAGGCTGGCCTCTCTTCGAACGCGGCGCGGCCTCGATCGTCCACCGCAGCCTGAACATGTTCACCTTGATCGCTCTCGGCACCGGTACGGCTTACGTCTTCAGCGTCGTCGCGACGGTCGCGCCATCGCTTTTTCCTGCATCGCTTCGGGGGTTCGACGGGACCGTCGGTGTCTACTTCGAGGCGGCAGCGGCGATCACGTTCCTGGTTCTCCTCGGACAGGTGATCGAGCTTCGCGCGCGCCGCCGGACGGGGCATGCCATCCGCTCGCTCCTTCAGCTGACGCCGAACACGGCGCGACGGGTCCGCGCCGACGGCACCGAGGACGATGTGTCACTCGACCGAGTGCAGCGGGGCGACCGGCTGCGCGTTCGCCCGGGCGAGCGCGTGCCCTGCGACGCCACGGTGGTCGAGGGCGCGAGCGCCGTCGACGAGTCGATGGTCACCGGAGAACCCGTGCCCGTATCGAAGGCGCTCGGTTCCACGGTCACGGGCGGTACGGTCAACGGAACGGGTGGCCTGTTGATCCAGGCCCAGCGCGTGGGCAGCGACACGCTTCTTGCGCAGATCGTTCGGCTCGTCAGCGAGGCGCAACGGAGCCGAGCGCCGATTCAGCGCCTCGCGGATCGCGCTGCCGCGGTCTTCGTGCCGGCAGTGATCGGGTCGGCCTTGATCACGTTCGTCGTATGGGCTCTGGCCGGGCCCGACCCGCGCCTCGCCCACGGGCTCGTGAGCGCCGTCGCTGTCCTCATCATCGCCTGTCCTTGCGCGCTCGGTCTGGCAACGCCCATGTCGATCATGGTCGGCGTGGGCCGCGGCGCCACCATGGGCGTCCTCTTCAAGGACGCACGGGCCCTCGAGACGTTGCAGACCGTCGACACGATCGTCGTCGACAAGACAGGGACGCTTACCAAGGGCAAGCCGAGCGTCGTCTCCGTATTCGCAGCGCCCGGATTCGAGGAGCACGAGCTCGTTCGACTGGCGGCGAGCTTGGAACGCGGCAGCGAGCACCCGCTCGCGGGGGCGGTTGTCGCCGACGCCACGGCGAAAGGCCTCGAGCTCGACTCGCCCGCGAATGTTCGGGCGATCACCGGAAAGGGAGTCACCGGTCAGGTGGGCGGACGCGGGGTCGGTGTCGGCAATGAGAGCCTGCTCGACGAGCTTGGCGTTCTGAGGACGAGCCTCACTGAGATCGCGGAATCGCATCGGACGCAGGGTGAGACCGTGATCTTCGTCGCGATCGAGGGCCAGGCGGCGGGATTTCTGGGTATCGCCGACCCCATCAAGGAGGAAGCCCGAGACGCCATCCGCGCACTGCGGGACGACGGTGTTCGACTCGTGATGCTGACGGGCGATACGCGGACGAATGCCCTCTTGACGGCTCGAACGCTCGGCATCGACGAGGTCGAGGCGGGGGTGCTCCCCGCGCAGAAGGGCGAGGTGATAAAGCGGCTCAAGGCGCATGGGCGAATCGTGGCCATGGCCGGCGACGGCATCAACGACGCGCCGGCTCTGGCCGAAGCGCACGTAGGCATCGCCATGGGGACGGGGACGGACGTCGCCCTGCAGAGCGCCGGAGTCGTTCTCCTGGGGGGCGACCTCCGAGGGCTTGCTCGGGCGCGTGCCCTGAGCCGCGTGACGATGCGTAACATCCGTCAGAATCTGTGGCTCGCGTTCGCCTACAATGCGCTCGGCATTCCTGTCGCCGCCGGCGTGCTCTATCCGTCTCTCGGCCTGCTCCTCAGCCCGATGATCGCCAGCGCCGCGATGAGCCTGAGCTCGGTCTCGGTCATTGCGAACGCACTGCGACTGCACCGCGTGCGCATCTAGCGATATTTCCATCCGAGCCTGCGCGGCGGTCCCCATCGTTCGGCGCGTCGTCCAATGCTTACCGGTGTCGCTGAGCTCAGTTCAGGAGACGTTTCACTGCTCTATCGAGCACGGCGAGGTTCGTTGGTTTTGGGAGGCACGAGAATGGGTCTACGTACGAGACCGCGAGGATAGCTGCCGACGGCATCTGGCCGGACATGAAGACAATCGGGATGCGGCGGAGGGCCTCCGTCTCGCGGATGCGACGCGCCATCGCCAGGCCGTCGAGCCGCGGCATGGAAATGTCGACAATGATGAGATCGGGCGACGGGTGCTCGTGGGCTTTCTCGTATCCGTCGAGGCCGTCGGCAGCTAGAATCACACGGTATTGGGGAGAGAGGGCTTCGTATATCGCCATCCGCAGATCCTCGTCGTCGTCGACCACGAGGACGGATTTGCGCGACGGCGTCTGGTTTCGCGACGGGGGATTCATGGCGCGACACGATTGCAAGCCCCACGCCGGCGAGCAGAAAATTCCAGGAAGGCCACGGCCGACCACGCTAGGGCCTCACGAGCCGCCGCGCCTTGTCATTGGTCGGACGGGGTCTATGGTCCATGGGTCATGTTGCGCGAGTTCATTGCGGCAAACCGGGAAGACATCCTTGCCCGGGCGCGCGTGCGCGTCGCCACCAGAAACGCACCGGTGGCGACGGATGTGGAGCTGACGCAGGGGCTTCCGGTATTCCTCGATCAGCTTCGCGAAGCGTTGCGGAGGGCAACGGCGCACGGCGCGGTCGACCACGAAGAGATCCAGCTCAGCGCGAGCCAGCACGGTTACGATCTCTTCAAGAGGGGGCTGACCGTGGCGCAGGTCGTCCACGACTACGGCGACCTCTGCCAGGTGATAACGGCCCTCTCCCAAGAGCAAAAGAGACAGATCCCCGCCGACGAATTCCAAACGTTGAACCTCAGCCTCGACGACGCGATCGCCGGCGCCGTGACGGCGTACGCGCATCAGCGGGACAACGCGCTGGTCAAACAAGGCACCGAGCGACTCGGCATCCTCGCTCACGAGATGCGCAACGTCCTCAACACCGTGATGCTTTCCGTCACCAGCATCAAAAGGGGCACCGTCGGCTTGAACGGCAGCACGGGCGCCATGCTCGATCGAAACCTGATCCGGCTGCAAACGCTCATCGATCGTTCGCTCGCGGACGTCCGCCTCGACGCCGGCATGGTGAACCTCGAGCGTGTTCCGGTCTGGGAAGTCCTCGAAGACGTGGCGATCGGCGCCTCGATAGTTGCGCAGACGCGAGGATTGCACTTCTTGGTGACGACGGTGGACCACACAGTCATCGTGGAATCCGACCGGCAGATCCTCGCCGCCGCGATCGCCAACCTGGTGCAAAATGCGCTGAAGTTCACGCGCAAGGGCACGACCGTACACCTCGGCGCGAGCTCCACGCCGAGCCGGGTCCTCATCGAGGTCGAAGACGAGTGCGGTGGCCTTCCCGACGCGCCCGAGAGCTTGTTGCGACCGTTCGTCCAAAAAAGCGGCGATCGAACGGGCTTGGGCCTCGGGCTCTCGATCTGCTCGAAGGCCGTCAAGGCGATGGCCGGCGAGCTCCGCATCCGCGATCTCCCCGGCAAGGGGTGCATCTTCACGATCGAGCTGCCGCGATCGGTACTACCGGGGGCGGCTCCGACCGGAGGCAAAGGCGTAAGCGGCGCCCGCGACCAGTGAGGCCAGCGGAACGACAAGCGCCATATGGCGAAACTTCGTCGCGCCCACAGCGCCGGCAATGGCCCCGCTGGTGAACGCCGCCGCGATGATTCCGAGCAGGCCGATCCTGGCCACGACCGGTCGATGCGGCGGCGTCGCGCCGAACGACGGCTTCAGCTGCCAGGCGTCCGATGCTCGGCCGTGCAGCCACCGGACCCAGCGCGCGCTCTCGATCCCCAAGTCTGTCACCACCCCGGTGAGGTGGGTAGTGCGGATGACCGCGCCGGACAATCGCGTCACGAGGCTGTTCTGGACCCCCATCGCTGCGCAGAGCGTCGCGCCCTCGAGCGACCGAATGCGGTCACCGCCACCGCCCCCGGTGAACGTCGCCAGGAACCCAAAGAGCAGAAAAGCTTCGAGGGCCAGCGAGGCGCCGTATGCGTCGGCCGCGCTGCCGAGCGCTTCGCTCTCGATGATCATGCTGGCGACGAAGGAGCCGCAGAAGAACGCGACGATCATGGCCGCGGCGCCGGCCGCCGCGCTCCAATCGCGCGACGCGACGTCGTTCGCCAACCTCCCGACGCTGCCCGTGACGTGCGAGGTGAACGACCCGATGAGGACGAAGCCCGCCGAGTTGACGAATCCCCCGACGAGCGCCAGGTAGGCGGCCAAAACGGCATTCTGCCGAGGCGATCGGCTCGGGCCGTGATGCTTGAACAATATCTCCTATCCTGCTTTGGCGCCGGCGGTGGCCGCGAGCTCCGACGTGGCCGCCTCGTTCGGCGCTTCGACGGCGAACTGCGGCAGGGCGAACTGCGGCGCCGCACTTAGCACGACGCGGTTTCTGCCCGCGTGCTTCGATTCGTACATGGCAGCGTCGGCGGCCTCCACGAGCGAGCGTGGCATCGGCGCGGCCGGCGAGAACTCCGCGACCCCGAAGGAGGCGGTGATGCCCGGCGTCGCACCCGTGGCGAAGCGCTTCTCGATGCGCGCGCGGACCCGCTCCGCGAAATGCATCGCGTCTTCCGCGGTGGTCTCGCGCAAAAGGACGCAGAACTCTTCGCCCCCGTAGCGATAAGCGGTGTCGGTCGTGCGCACGCAGCTCGCGATGACCTCGGCCACTTCCTGCAAAGCCGTATCCGCTTGCGGATGACCGTGAGCGTCGTTGAACGCCTTGAAATGGTCGACGTCCAGCATCACGAAAGCCAGCGGACGTCGATAGCGCGCGCATCGTTTGCATTCGGCATCGAGGTCTTCTTCGAGCCGGCGCCGGTTGAAGAGCCGGGTCAGAGCATCCAGCTGGCTTCGCTCCTCGACGACCTCGTGAAGCCGTGCCGATTCGACGGCGGTGGCCGCGTGCGTGGCGAGCATCTCGAGGACTTCGACCTCCTGGAGCGTCGCCACGGTCGCCTCGGCGTGGCGCGCTTCGAGCGCGCCCACGACACGTGCTCCGACGATGAGCGGTATCGCGATCGCCAGAACCGGCCCCACGTTGCCGTCGCCGAATCGCACCTGACCGCCGGCGCCCTCGAACGTGATGCGCCCCGACTTCGCCGCGCGCCCTGCGAGCCCGCGCCCCAACTCGACCGGACCGTCCGAGTACGCCGTGCTCTCGCCGGGTTCGGCATTGATGAGTCGTTTCTGTTGGTCGTCCATGAGCCACACGATCACGCGCTCGTAGCCGCCAACGGACGCCGTGCTCTGCCGCACAGCCCCCACGACGTATGCGAGGTTCAGGCTCTCGGAGAACTCGCGACTCGCATCGAGGATCTGGCGCAATCGGATCGAGTGGTCGCTGAGCGTTTGGTCACGGGACTCGGCGACCTTTCGCGCCGCGGCAAGCGCGCACACCATCTCGTTGAGACCCTCGCCGAGCTCGCGTAGCTCGCGCGGACCCGCGGGGGCGACGGTCGCCTCCAGCTGTCCGTCGCGAACGCTGCCGATATGGCGCAGCAGAGCAGCGACGGGGGTGACTATCGAATCGCGCAGCGCGCGATGCTGACGCGTCGCGAGGAAGAAGATGGCGATGAAGACTGCGAGCTCCAAGACGACACGAGCCGCGACCGCTTGCTGGTCGCGCCGAGACAGGACTTCGCTGCGTCGGTTGAGCGCGTCGGCAAACGCGCGCTCCTCCGTCCGATAGGCGTCGAAGAGTGCTTTGCCTTCGGACATCGCCGGAGCGATGGTGCCGGGCCGCGTGTCGGCCGCAGCGGCGGCCCATCGCGCGCGCCAGTTCTCTTCGGCCAACCGCGTTCCGAGCATCGATGCGACCAGTTCCGGGACGGAGCTCGCGTACGCGGCAAGGGCGTCGTTGGCTCGCGCCAGCCGACTGACCCCGTCCGTGTAGGGCTCGAGGAAGCGAGTATCGCGAGTCATCATGTAGCCACGGAGCCCGGTTTCCTCGTCGATCATCGCCGTGTAGGCGGCGGTCTCGGCCCTCACGGCCAGGCGGCTCCGTTCGAACTCGGGTGTCAGCCAAGTCCCCGTGGCCGCGTACGCCAGCGCGGTCAGCAAGAATGCTACGGCGACGAGCACGCCGAAGAGTACGAACGCCTTGCTGAGCTGCTGCGCAAGCGAGCGATCGTGGGGGCTGCGTCTCACGGTCCGTCCAAGAGTTCGCGGACGCGCGTCGACAGCGCTTCTGGGGTGAACGGCTTCTGGAGATAGGCAATATGAGCTTCGATGACGCCTTGTCGAACGGTGCTGTCGT
>Ga0302325_10002585_pt1 | contig 43719 bp, 35 predicted proteins | sample Palsa_T0_2_FD_201948 | JGI IMG/M metagenome (GOLD analysis project Ga0302325, IMG submission 201948) | Peat permafrost microbial communities from Stordalen Mire near Abisko, Sweden - Palsa_T0_2 | ecosystem: Environmental > Terrestrial > Soil > Palsa > Peat permafrost | place: Sweden: Abisko... | reverse complement strand
ACGGGAGATTGGCATCGAAGAAGGCCGCATCCTGAGCGAGGCACAGCAGGCCTACCTTGCGTCCAAGGCCCAGGAGACGCAGACCAACGCTGCACTGGATGCAGAGAAGGCTACCGCGTATAAGCTACGCGATGACCTGCTCCAATACACCTTGCGTGAGCGTGAGTTTGAAGCCAATCGAACCCTCTACGACGGCCTGGAGCAGAGACTGCGCACCGCCGGCGTCGAAGCGGGTCTTGAATCCACCGAAATCGAGCCGATTGACCCTGCATATGCTCCCCTGGGTCCGACGCTCCGGCCACGCACCGGCATCGTCGTCATCGACACCTTTGTGATGCTGATCTTCGGTGTCATCCTGGCCTTCCTGCTCGAGAGCCTCGACACCGGGCTTCGCAGTGTCGCGGAGATTGAATCCGTATCCGGGCTGCCTTCCCTGGCGCTCATTCCTCGTGCGCGCCGCAGCGTGTCCGACGAAACATCCCTGTCCACTGCGATGCGCAATCTGGGGACGCTCTCCAGTCCGAAATCCCAGTTCTCCGAAGCCTTCCGCGCTTTGCGTACCTCCCTCTTGTTATCGGTTGCAGGTGGTGAGCCACAGGTGATTCTGCTCACCAGCGCCACGCCGTCCGAAGGTAAGACGACCGTATCCATCAACCTGGCGTGCGTGTTGGCGCAACGCAACGTTCGCGTGTTGATCATCGATGCCGATCTTCGCCGTCCAACGGTCCACCATCGTTTCGGGCTCAACGGAAAGGTCGGGCTCACGTCGGTGCTGACCGGCAGCGTCAGCCTTGAAGAAGCAATCCAGACCATACCGGAGATCCCGCAGCTGGACGTCCTGGTGAGTGGCCCGGTTCCCCCATTCCCCACCGAGATGCTCAGCTCCGAGACCATGCAGCAACTGATCGAGCGCTGCAAGGGAATGTATACCCACATCGTGATGGATTCGCCTCCGCTCTTGTCCGTGACAGACAGTGTGGTGCTCGCACGCGACGCCGACGCGGTCGTGATGATTGTGCGGCACGGAAAGTCCAGCAAGCATGCCATGCGCCGCGCCCGCGACCTTCTCGTCCGTTCCGGCGCCCCCGTCACCGGCATTGTGCTCAACGCCGTCGACCTCAACAGCCCCGAGTATTACGCCTACTACGGCTACTACGGCTATACCGGATATGCGGCTGCCGGTGTTGACAGCGCCGGCTGGGAATCGAAGAGCGACAACAAGGATTCGGCCTCAAAACGCGGCAGCAAGGGCGATTCCAGGAAGGGGGATAACGAATGATACGCATCAGCCGTCCTCTTCCTGCCATTCGCTTGGTCCTCAGGGACCGCGCAGCCGCTCTGTGCGCTGCGGCCTGCATCCTCTTATTATTAATCGGCGCTTCTCCATCCCGAGCCCAATTCAGCGGCCCAGCCACTTCGAGTACCTCTACCTATAACCAGGAGCTCACTGCGACCACCGATCGAGCACTCCTCTATCCCGGTGAGCGAGATGTCGTGCTGACGATAGGCGATGGGATCAACATTCGCCTGTTTTCCGATCCGAAATATATGACCCAAGTCCGTATCAACAACGACGGCACCGTGCTCCTTCCCTTGATCGGGGTTATTCACCTGGAGGGGTTGTCTGTAACCCAGGCGGAAGACCTGATCGCGGAGAAACTCGAGAGCGCCGGGATGTATATCGATCCCCAGGTGACACTTCAAATCACCGAAGGACCGAACGCTGTCGTCACCGTGATTGGTGAGCTCCATGCCGTCGTTCCGGTAGTGGGTACGCGTCATCTGCTCGAAGTCCTTTCCACAGCGGGTGGCCTTCCCCCAACCGCGAGTCACGTGATTACGATTAATCGCCCCGGCGTTCCAAAGCCCCTTGTCGTCGATCTGGGAACCGATCCACTGCTTAGCTCGCTTGGCAACATTCCGGTCTTTCCCGGCGATGTGATCGTTGTCTCGAGAATCGGAATTGTCTACATGCTTGGGTCCTTCACCAGCCCGCTTGGAACCATTCCCTTGAATGCCTACACCCCTCTCACTCTTACCGAGGCCACCGCCCTCGCAGGTGGCATCAAATGGGAAGGAAGGTTCGGCGATCTACGCATCATCCGCACGGTTGGCGATCATCGCACCGTAGCGGTCTACAACATCAAGAAGGTTCTCGATGGAAAAGTCCCGGATCCCATCCTCGAGCCAAACGACATCGTGTATCTGCCAGCCGTTCCATTCAAGCAGTTCATCACCTCGGGTGGTTTAGGAACCGCGCTCGGGATTCTCGACTTTGCGCTTATCTTCCGCTAAACGCTAACCTGGAGTCCCCTACTCATGACGGATTCTCTCCATCCATCGAGCGATGGGACGGAACGCCGCAAGGTGCGCCTCGCCTACCTTGTCAGCCATCCAATTCAATATCAGGCTCCCCTGCTGCGCCGTATCGCGCTTGAGCCCGATATTGACCTCACCGTCCTCTTCGGTTCAGACTTCTCGGTCCGCGGATACAAAGATCGCGGCTTCGGCGTAGAAGTCGCGTGGGACACCCCTCTGCTCGAAGGCTATCGCTCTGAGTTCCTGCGGCCTTTGCGCGACACGGGAGAAGTTTCGCCGACCGCCCCCATCAGCCGTGGCATCTTTCATCGCCTGCAACAGCGTGACGGCAGCCCTGCGTTCGATGCCTTATGGGTGCACGGCTACGCCAGCATCAACTCACTGCAAGCCATCCTTGCCGCCAATGCACTGGGCATTCCCGTCCTCCTGCGCGCAGAGTCCTGGCTAGCCGATCGTGCACGCACCCCATCGAGGCTCGCTATCAAGTCGGCGTTCTTCAAGCTGCTGAGTAAAGGAATCTCCGCGGTTCTCCCCATCGGAACGGTAAACGCCGCCTATTGGACGCACTACTTCGGCGCGAGCGTTCCGCAGTTCCTCATGCCCTATGCGGTCAATAACGAATACTTCGCCGACCTGGCAGCGGCCGCTGCCCCTCGCCAGCACGAACTGCGCACCGAACTTGGCCTGTCGCCGGAACGACCCCTAATCCTGTTCGCCTCCAAGCTCCAGCAGCGCAAACATGCGGATCACCTGCTCGAAGCCTACAGCCGCTTCATCGAAACCCGGACACCTGAAAATCGCCCCTACCTCGTCGTGGTCGGCGACGGAGAACAGCGTGCTCAACTGGAAGCGCAGGCGCAGCAGCTACGTCTCGAAGACGTGCGCTTCGCAGGGTTTCGCAATCAATCGGAGCTACCGCGTTTCTTCCAGCTTGCCGACGTCTTCGTCCTTCCCTCCCGGCACGAGCCGTGGGGGCTGATCGTCAATGAAGCCATGGCCTCGGGATGTCCCGTCATCGTAAGTACAGACGTAGGCTGCCATGCGGATTTGGTCACCGACGGAGTCGAGGGCTGCGTCTTTCCTGTCGGCGATATCCCCGCACTTACCCAGGCATTGCACCGGGTTTTCTTCAGTCCCGGCTCCGCTGCAACGATGGGTGAGGCCGCACGAAGGCGCATCAGCACCTGGACATATGAAGAAGATATACAGGGTCTGCGACGTGCCCTTGCTGCGGTAACACGAAGTTCAAAGGACTGGTAATCTTAGACTTGTGCGCTTGCTGGTTGAGAAGCGACTTGCACCTCTTTCACGCTATCCATGAGAATTCTGCACATCGTCGGTTCCATCAACCCTGCGGCCGGTGGTCCGACCGAAGCGATCCGCATGATCATTCGCTACCGCCCGCCCGGCTACGAGGCAGAGGTGGTAACCCTTGACAGCCCGGACGCTCCCTTTCTCGGCGAGTTTCCCTTCTCGGTACACGCCCTGGGCAATCGGAAAAAATCCTGGTACTCCCCTCGCTTGGTTCCGTGGCTGATCAAGAATCGAGACCGCTTCGATGGCATCATCGTGCATGGACTTTGGGAGTTCACCGGGCTCGCGGCTTTGCTCGCGGTCGCCGGGCACAAGCCCTTCCTGGTCTTCACGCACGGCATGCTCGATCCTTACTTCAAGCGCCGCTATCCACTCAAGCACGTGAAGAAGTGGATTTACTGGATACTCGCGCAGTATTGGGTTCTTCGCGCTGCCTCGCGGGTGATGTTCACCACCGAGCTCGAACGCGATCTCGCCACCAAAACCTTCTGGCTATGGCATTGGAATCCAATGGTCGTCTCCTACGGCGCCGATCCGCAGATGCCTGACATCGATGAGCTCGTGCCAGCATTTTATGAGCGCTGCCCGGAGTTGAACGTTGACGAGATTGGCCGCAGTTACCTGCTGTTCCTCTCGCGCATCCATCCCAAGAAGGGATGCGACCTGCTCCTCCATGCCTTTACAACCGTTGCTCCGGCTCATCCAAAGCTGCACCTGATCATGGCCGGCCCGGATGCTACGGGGTTGCGTCAGGATTTACAGCCGATCGTCGATGACGCTGGTCTTGCTGATCGCGTCCATTGGCCCGGCATGCTCAAAGGCGACGCGAAGTGGGGCGCCTTCGCCGTCAGCGACGCCTTCGTTCTCCCCTCCCACCAAGAGAACTTCGGCATCGCGGTAGCCGAGGCACTGGCCTGCGGTCGCCCTGTTCTGATCTCCGATCAGGTGAACATCGCGCCAGAGATTGAAGCCGACGGCTGCGGCATCGTTGAGAACGATACCCTGACCGGCACCATCCATCTCCTCGAGCGGTGGCTGGCTCTCAATCCCGAAGAGCGTCACGCGATGCAGCAGCAGGCCAAAATCACCTTTGCCAGGCGTTACGACATGCGCAGAAACAGCGCCCTCATCCTTCGTATCTTCGAACGCCTTCGGACGCAGACGCCCGCACCCGTCGTTCACGAGGCGAACTGAACGATGGCCCGCCACGCGCATTACCGCGCCACCGACCACATCCCGCCCGAGAGCCATGCGGATGCGTACACGCGACCAGCCTTCAGCATCGGCAACCGGTTTCGCCGCCTGGTCTGGAACGTCTGCTGGCTCCTGCTCTATCGCATCTCTCCGCGCCCGTTCCATGCCTGGCGCGCCACACTGTTACGTCTCTTCGGCGCCACTCTGGGTAGCGATTGCCATTTCTACCCTGCATCCAGGGTATGGGCTCCATGGAACCTTGTTTGCGCGGACCACGTCGCCGCCGCCGATGGCGTAGAAATCTACAATCCTTCGCCTATCCAGATTGATACCCACGTCATCCTCTCGCAGGACTGCTACATCTGCGGCGCAACCCACGACTACAACGACCCCAACTTCCCCCTCATGGCCTATCGCATGCACATCGAAGGCTACGCGTGGATCTGCGCGCACGCCTCCGTCGCCCCGGGCATCCATGTCGGCGAAGGTGCCGTGCTCGGCTTGGCGGCGGTTGCAACCCGCAATCTGAAGCCGTGGACGGTTTACAGCGGTAACCCCGCAGTTGCCATCCGTGAGAGAAACCACATCATTCCGCGCGCAGATACCCCGACCGTCCCTGCTGGAGGCGACGCGTGATCTCGGTACTCATCCTCACCCGTGATGAGGAGCAGGATTTGCCCGGTTGCCTTGATTCCGTGTCCTGGTGCGATGACATTCACGTACTCGATTCTGAAAGCACCGACAGGACCGTCGAAATTGCTCGCCAGCGAGGCGCTACCGTTACGACGCGCCGTTTTGACACCTATGCGGCTCAACGCAACGCTGGCATGCAGCTACCCTTTCGCCACCCATGGGTGCTGGTGCTCGATGCCGACGAGCGGCCCACCCCGGAACTCAGCGCTGAAATGCCACCCGCCATCGCCGCTGCTCCGCCAGGTGTCGGCGGCTTCCGCATCCGTCGCCGCGACTTCCTCTGGGGCACCTGGCTGAAGCATGCGCAGTTGACTCCCTACTATGTTCGCCTGCTCCGTGTTGGGCACGCCCGGTACACTCGGGACATCAACGAAGTGGTCGAAGTCGATGGCGAGATTCTGGAATTGCATTCGCCGTTCGATCACCTCGCATTTTCCAAGGGCATCACGCATTGGATGGCAAAGCACAACGGCTACTCGAGCAAAGAAGCCGAGCTGTTAGCCAGTGGCACGGCAACCCGCGGCGCATCCTTGTACCAGGCGTTTTTTGCCAGCAACTTCCACGAGCGCAGGGTCGCACAGAAAGCCATCTTCTACGAGCTTCCTGCACGGCCACTGATCAAATGGTTCTACATGATGTTCGTTCGCGGCGCGCTACTCGACGGCCCCGCCGGCGTCATGTACGCAACCCTGCACAGCTTCTACGAGTTCCTGATCGAGGTCAAGCGCCAGGAGTTGATCCGCCGGCGCGAAGGCAAGCCGCTATAAAGCGGCCAGCCCGCAAGCCCGCTTAACCTTTGCGCTTCGCCATTAGCCCCTCAACTTCGCCAGCAGATCGGTTGGGTGCACAGGCTTCGCAAGAATCTCGAACTCGTGGCCCTGCGTGCGAGCGCGCTCCAGAAGATCCGCCGTCGCCGCCTGCCCCGAGAACAACAGGATCTTGCACTGCGGCAGACGAGCTCGCGTCTGGATCGCTGCTTCGATTCCCGTCATCCCCGTCATGATCACGTCCGAGATCAACATGTCAGGATGGAATGTATCGAGCGCGTCGATCGCCTTCTCGCCGCTGTAGACGGCGCGAGCCTCGAAGCCCGCCTGGTTCAGAATAATCGCCAATGTATTCGCGATCACTTGTTCGTCGTCCGCGACCAAAACCCGGGGCTTCGATTGAGTCGTTGTCTTTTCTGCCATGAATAGTATTCCCTTGAAACGCTTTCTTTAGCTTCGTACCTGACATTTCCAGCCAGCGATTGGTCATCTTCCTGGACACCGCCCGCCGCGTATCATCATACGTCTATCAGGGGACACCGAGGATGTGCACTGCTGTTCTGTCAAGCCTGTTCCTTCGATGCAGATACAACCGGTCCGCGCTGCCTGCCGCCCGCAATCTATTCCATTCAAACGTCTCGCACGGTGATACTCTTGCGGTAGCTCGCATGGTCGACCTTCACCATCATCTGCTACCGGGCCTAGACGACGGATCTCCAGACCTTGAGACCTCCGTAGCCATGGCGCGCATCGCCGTCGACGATGGCATCACCCACGTGGTCGCCACCCCCCACGCCAACAACGTCTATACCTTTGACCCGGCCGAGATCGCCCGTCGCGTCGATGGCCTTCGTTCCGCCCTCGCCGCGGAGGCGATTCCGCTCAGGATTTCCTCAGGCTGCGACTTTCACCTTAGCTACGACAACATGCAGGACGCCGTCGCCAACCCCAAAAAATACACCCTCAACGGTGGCGACTACCTGCTCGTGGAGCTGCCCGACTATGGCCTCTCCCCGCACCTGGACGAGGCCTTCTACGAGCTCGGTCTCGCCGGCATGCGCCCCATCCTTACTCACCCCGAACGCAATCCAACCCTGCAGCGGGACCCCAAACGCCTGGCAGACTGGATGCGCATCGGCTTGCTCACCCAAATCACCACCAGTTCAGTGGTCGGCCAGATGGGCAAACACGCCGAGAAGATGGCTCATCGTATGCTCGAAGACCGCTGGGTGCACTTCCTCGCCACCGACGCGCACAATACCAAGTCGCGCCCACCCCGCATGCGCGCCGCTCGTGACCTCGTCGCCAAAAAGTATGGCGCTGCCTACGCCGACCGCCTCTGCACCACCAACCCCCTGGCGGTCTACGAAGGAAAACCCCTTCCCCAGCAGGACGAACCGCTCAACTTGTACGAGGACGACCCCAGGCTCAGCCGCCGCTGGTGGCAGATCTTCTGGAAGCAGCGAAAAGAAGAACGCGACTAAGTTCTCCTACAACCCCAGCCCGCCGTCCACGGCCACCAGTTGCCCGGTGATGAAGTGCGGTCCCGTCGCGAAGAACAGCACCGCGGCCGCCACATCTTCCGCGCGCCCATTGCGCTCCATCGGCGTCTTCAGCGCGAACTCTTCATAGGCAGGGTTGAGCTCTCCCATCACAATCATCCCCGGCGCCACGCAGTTCACGCTGATCTCCGGCGCCCAGGCCTTGGCCATCGTCTGCGAGAGCATATGCAGCGCAGCCTTCGACGTGCAATAGTGCGCATGCGTCGGCCACGGATGAAGACCGCCCAGTGATCCAATGTTGACGATCCTGCCACGTGCCGCCTTCAAATGCGGATGCGCAGCCTTCGCCACAAGGAACGGCCCGCGCGTGTTGACCGCGAACATTGCGTCCCACTCGGCCACGCTGATCTTCTCCAGGGGAACCGTCTCGAAGGCGCCCGCATTGTTTACGAGCACATCCAGCCCACCCAGCCCCTCAACAGCGATAGCCACAGCCTCCGTGACGCTCGCTTCCTCGCGCACGTCACAGCGCACAGCCAGCGCCCGGCCACCATGGGCCTGAAGGTCCGCCACCGTGGCAAGCGCTTCAGCCTCGGATTCCAAATAGCTGATCGCGACGTCGGCGCCAGCCTCTGCCAGCTCCAATGCAAGGGCACGCCCAATGCGCTTTGCACCGCCCGTAACCAATGCGCGCTTCCCTGCCAGCGGGCGCGCCGTCAGCCGAGTCTCCCGTCGTGCTTCTTCACTCACTGCGGCGAGCTCGTCGGTGGAGTCTGCGGAGCAGGCGTGCTCGTCTCCGGAGCCAGCGGCTGGTCGCCTGCAGGCTTCGCCGGCGGAAGCACGTGACTCGGTGGCTCCTGGACGCCCGGCTTCAACGCCGAAGCCTTACCCGTGTTGTCCTGGTACTGCGAGACTTGCTCGCGCGGCCGGATCATCCGGACCTCGAGCGTCTTCTCCGCACCCACCGTATGGATATCCTGAGCATAGGTCGCGAATCCGTTCGCAATCACCTGCACGGACACGTCGCTGCCCACTTCAATAACATCGATGGTCGCCTTACCCTCGGGATCGGTCTTCACCTCGAGGTTGCCATCGTCCCTGCCGTTCATCGTGGCATGGAAGATCACCGCTGCGTGCGGCATTGGCTTGCCGTCATACCCCTTCACCACGGTGACAACAATGTGCGAAAGATCCGGCAGTGGCTTGTACTTGCGCCCATGTTCCGGCTGCTGCGCGCCCGCCGCCGATACCATCCCTACAACCATCGCCAGGCCCGCGGCCCAGCTCATCATTCTGCTTCGGTACAACTGAATCATGGCCTGATTCTACCGCGTCAAGGGCACAGTTGGCTCGAAATGCCCTAAACCGAGCCCGCCACGCCCCCCTCATAGCCCTATATAGAAATCTTAGCGGCATTCACTAAGATTTCACCTTCGGGCCATTGACTCTCATCCCCGAAAGGCATAGATTAGCAGTCGGCAGTAGAGAGTGCCAATAGGTCCCCTTGAGTCGCATTTCGCTCATCCGCACCGCTCCCCGGCCTCTCATAGGCACCACACAGCAATCTGATCAACAGAAATTAAGGAGAAGCATCAACATGGCAGCCACTTCATTTACGCCGTTGCACGATCGCATTCTGGTTCGCCGCCTCGAAGAGGGCGAAAGCATCCGTGGCGGCATCATCATCCCCGACTCGGCCAAGGAAAAGCCGCAGCAGGGCGAAGTCATCTCGGTCGGCAAGGGTAAGTCCAACGACGAAGGCAAAGTCTTCCCGCTCGACGTCAAGGCTGGCGACACCATCCTCTTTGGCAAGTACTCCGGCACCGAGATCAAGCTCGACGGCGAAGAGTTCCTCATCATGCGCGAAGAAGAAGTCCTCGGCATCCTCAAGAAGTAACGCGCTGCTTACACGCGCTTTTACTGAGAACTAACAACTAAGAACTAACAACCAGGAGCTTTTAAATGGCAAAGCAAATTCTGCATGGAGAAGATTCGCGTCAGGCGATCCTGCGTGGCGTCAACACGCTCGCCAACGCGGTAAAGGTGACACTCGGTCCCAAGGGCCGCAATGTCGTCATCGAGAAGAAGTTTGGATCCCCCACCATCACCAAGGACGGCGTCACTGTTGCCAAGGAAATCGAGCTCGGTGATTCGATCGAGAACGTTGGCGCACAGCTGGTCAAGGAAGTCGCTTCCAAGACCTCGGACATTGCCGGCGACGGCACCACCACCGCCACCGTGCTCGCCCAGGCCATCTTCCGCGAAGGCGTGAAGACCGTTGCTGCCGGTGCGAATCCCGCTGCCCTCAAGCGCGGCATCGACAAGGCCGTGGAGGCCATCATCGGCAAGCGCGATGAGCACGGCGTCGTCACCGGCGGAGCACTCTCCAAGTTCTCCAAGCCCGTTACCGGCGACATGATCGCGCAGGTCGGCACCATCTCCGCTAACTCCGACGAGCAGATCGGCTCCATCATCGCCGCTGCGATGAAGAAGGTTGGCAAGGACGGCGTCATCACCGTCGAAGAGTCCCGCACCATGGAGACCCAGCTCGACGTCGTTGAAGGCATGCAGTTCGATCGCGGCTACCTCTCGCCCTACTTCGTCACCGACGCAGAGCGCATGGAAGTTGCCCTCGAGAACCCCTACGTCCTCATCTATGAGAAGAAGATCTCCACGATGAAGGACCTGCTCCCCTTGCTCGAGCAGATCGCCCGCACCGCCAAGCCCCTGCTCATCATCGCAGAGGACGTGGACGGTGAAGCGCTCGCAACCCTCGTGGTCAACAAGCTGCGTGGCACGCTGAATGTCGCTGCCGTCAAGGCTCCAGGCTTCGGCGATCGCCGCAAGGCCATGCTCGAGGACATCGCTGTCCTCACCGGCGGCAAGGCCATCACCGAAGACCTCGGCATCAAGCTCGAGGGCGTCAAGATCGAAGACCTCGGCACCGCCAAGCGCATCACCATCGACAAGGACAACACGACCATTGTCGACGGTGGTGGTGAGGATGCCAAGATCGAAGGCCGCGTCAAGGAGATTCGCGCTCAGGTCGACAAGACCACCTCTGACTACGATCGCGAGAAGCTCCAGGAGCGCCTCGCCAAGCTGGTCGGCGGCGTCGCCGTCATCAAGGTCGGTGCAGCTACCGAGACCGAGATGAAGGAGAAGAAGGCGCGCGTTGAGGATGCGATGCATGCAACCCGCGCGGCTGTCGAAGAGGGCATCGTCCCGGGCGGCGGCGTGGCGTTGATTCGCTGCGTACCGGCTGTTGACGCACTCATCAAGACGCTCGAGGGCGACGAAAAGATCGGTGCGAGCATCATCCGTCGCGCCATCGAAGAGCCGCTCCGCACCATCGTTGGCAACGCCGGCGAAGAGGGCTCGGTCGTCATCGGCAAGATCCACGACTCCAAGGACGCCAACTACGGCTACAACGCCGGAACCAACGTCTACGAGGATCTGGTCAAGGCCGGCGTCATCGATCCCACCAAGGTCACGCGCACTGCCCTGCAGAACGCAGCGTCGATCTCTGGCCTGCTCCTCACCACCGAAGCCATCATCGCCGAGATTCCCGAGAAGAAGGAAGCTCCGGCTGGCGGCGGCCACGGCGGCGGCATGGACGGCATGTACTAAACAAAGAGCAGCGCAGCTTCAGCGAGATTCTCGCTCCTGCGATCTGGTCATGCAAAAGGTTCCCGGCTACGGCTGGGGGCCTTTTGCTTTCTAGATTTGAGAACTATCCTCTTGCTGACTCATGAAGCGGCGGTACGAAGCGATCACGTCCACCTCTTCCCGCGTGAGGGGAACGTTTCGCAGCTCATCCCCCGCCTGGCACGCTCGAACATAGTCCTCGAAGATTTTTACTTCCCTCATCAACTCCTGCATTCCCATTACCATCATTGTCCTCCTGATTAGGAGCCTTCCTTTGGAGAGCCGAGCAAAAGGCGAACCGCATCCTAATAGCGATTCGACGCTTCAAGAATCGCTCAGGATGTCGCCAGAAAATCATCGAAATGTAAAGAAAAGAGCATCTGCGGAGGTACGGATCTAACCGCCTGTCACTCAAGAGTGGCGATGCGCAGCGCGCAACAGCAAGGCCCCGGAGAGATCCGGGGCCTTCGTTTTTGGTGGAAGCTTTACCGTTCCGGCGAGATCCTCACCGGCGTTCCCGGCAGTGGCGGCCCATCATCTCCCGGCAGATTCTTCTTCCGCCGCTTCACCGGCGGCGCCGAACTCGGGCCCTTCTGCTTGCGCCCGTTCTTCTTCACGTTGCCCGTTTCGATCACGGCGCGCATCCAGTAGTCACCGTTCTCATCTACTTCCACGCCATGCGTCTCGCGCTCGAAGCCCGGAAACCGCTTGCCGAATTCTTCCATCGCGATGATCAGCTTGATCACCGGGCTCTCCGGTCCGCCCAGCCGTTCGCCCGGCATCGACATCGGAATCCCCGGTGGATACGGCACCAGCATCACCGCCGCAATGCGCCCCGCCATCTCGGCAAAGCGCACCTTCTCCGTCTCGCCGCGCAACAGCTTCTGATACGTCTGCCCCGGCGTCAACACCGGATCGAAGTCCTCATCCGCCGCAGCATTCACCAATCCCGAAAGATTCAACTCCTGCATCACGGTATGCATCTGGTCGCTCAGCTCCTTAAGCGTGACATTGCGATACCGCGCCGGATACTTCATCACCAACTCTGGCAGCGCCTCTTCAAGCGGCGCCTCGCTGTCGTACAGCCGCTTGAACTCGAACAGGTTCTCCAGCAGCGCGCCCCACTTGCCTTTCGACGTACCGACGGAGAACAACACCAGCACGGTGTAATCGCCAGTGCGCGCAATCTCCACACGCCGGCCATCCAAAAATTCCGTCAGAATCGCCGCCGGAATGCCCCAGTCGCCAAACACGCCCTGAGCATTCACGCCCGGCGAAAGAATCGTCACCTTGGCCGGATCGAGCATGCAATAGTCGTCGGCAATATCTTCGTCCTGGTAGCCGTGCCACTCCTCGCCTGTCTTCAGCGTCCATGCGCTTGACTGGTTCGTCAGCAGTCCGTCCGCGGCCTCTTCGAACAAGTAGGTCTTGCCGTCCAGCGGATCAAAGACATACTCCGGCTGATACAGGCGGAAGAACCACCCCTGCTCAGCCTTGCGCAACCGATGTGCAATCGACGACATCGCCTTGCGGAAACTGATCGCATCCTGCAGCGTCTCGCTCATCAGCGTCGGCCCGGCCGGATCATCCATCATCGCGGCGGCCACATCGATCGACGCAATCAGCGGATAGAACGGCGACGTGCTCCCGTGCATCATGAACGCCTCGTTGAACTGGTCGTAGTCCAGCTGCGCCCGCGGGCTCAACTTCACATGCACCATCGACGCCATCGAAAACGCCGCCAGCATCTTGTGTGTCGACTGCGTAGAAAAAATCACTGGCCGGTCTGCCATCTCGTCAGGCACGCCCATCGCGTAGCGTCCGCGATAGATCTCGTGGAACTTCGCATACGCATACCATGCCTCGTCAAAATGCACCCGCGGAACGCTCTTCGCCAGCTCTTCCACCACGCGATCCACGTTGTAACAAAGCCCGTCGTACGTAGAGTTCGTTACCACCGCATACGTCGGCACCTTGGAACGCGCGCCCGCAGAAAAGGGGCTCCGCTCAATCAACCCCTGCACATTTTCCGGGCTGAACCGCTTCAGCGGAACCAGCCCAATCATCCCGTAACCATTGCGCGTCGGCTTGAAGTACACCGGCCTTGCTCCCGTCACTGTCAGCGAATGACAGATCGACTTGTGGCAGTTCGCATCGGCCAGCACAATGTCATCCTGCGCAATCACGCCATGCCCAACAATCTGGTTCGATGCAGACGATCCGCCGAGCACGTAGAACGTCCAGTCCGCTCCAAAGATGCGCGCCGCATTCCGCTCGCTCTCTCCCGGAGGCCCCAGGTGATCCAGCCACGATCCCAGTGGTGATGTCGAGATCCCCAGATCCGAACGCATAATGTTCTCGCCGAAAAATTTGTGGAACTCCATCCCCACCGGATGCTTCAGGTACGCCACGCCCCCCATATGCCCCGGCGCGTCCCACGAATACGCGCCTTGCTCGGTATATTTCTTCAACTCGCGGAAGTACGGCGGCAGCAGCTGCTCATGGTATCGCTCCACCGCAAAGTCCACGCGGTTAGCGATGAACGCAGGCGTATCGCCGAACAAGTGAATGTACTCATGCACCTGCTTCACCACCTCGAGCGGCAGTTCACTCACCAGCGTCCGGTCAGCAATCAAAAATATCGGGATCTTTTTATTCCGCCGCCGCACTGCACGCAGAATCTTCAGCGCCGCACGTTCGTCAAACTGGTTCTCCCCTTCCAAATCCCAGTCCAGCAGAATCGCGCTATGCGATGGGTCAGAGGTAACCAGCGATAACCCGTCCTCAGGGGTCGACGTCCTTACAACTTCGTACCCCTCTGCGGCAATCGCTTCGACCAAACGCTCCATCGCGCGGTCCGAAACTGAATCCGTTCCACCTACTTCACTCGCAATCAACAGAACCCAACGACCTTCGTTCATACACCTCTCATTCCTGCTCCATGGTACAGGCTTCCCATGAAGGAATCACGAATCCAAACGACGGAATCACGACTCCTGTTCGAACGCCCGCAAAAAGGGCACGGCCAGTAGCCGTGCCCTTTTTGTTTGCCCCAGTTTCCGGGGTTGTTACCACCCCAGGTCAACACCGGGGTGCACGTTATTGGGCGTCTGCAGCTTCACTCCCGGCTGGCTGGTTCTCAGCCTGATGCGAACCAGCGTGTCGCGCTTTACGCGGGTAGCGTTCGTATTAAACCGGATCAGATAGCTATCGGCGATGGCTTTACCGAACTGGTTGAGATACGGCGTAAGCGAAGGCGGCGTGATCGTCCCCATGTTGAAGGAAGTACCGCCCGAAGCCTCGCCCACCTGCGCCAGGTAGCTTTGACCGCTGAAGCTACCCCGCCCGCCCCGCTGCCCTGACTGGGGATAATAAATCGAATAGACCGCGACCCCGGCCCGCTGCGCATCTTCCTGGGCGGTCTGAACATACGGGCTGTTTTGGTTCATCACCGAAGGCCGGCCGTTGTATGGATCGACGCCGTTGGTCACCAGCAGCACGAAACGCGCGCCCGGCTGGTTGGATGGCCAGTGCTTCGCAAACTCTGAGAGCGTGAAGTACGGGCTGCCATTAATTCCGGCCACCGACATGGGAATCCGTAATTGAGCCGCCGCAGCCTGATGGTTCGTCGTAAACGTGTTCATGCCGCGAACGGTGCCGTTCTGCATGTAACCCACCAGCACCTTCGCGCCCGGCGGCAGCGAGTTGATGAAGGTTGCAAAGTCATCTAACTGGTTGCCGAACCCAGACCTCAAACCGTCATCAATCAAAATGGCAATCTGTGCGCCCGGCGGCGGGATCGGCTTCACCGACAGAATCGGCGTGTCCTGTCCATTTACCTGGAGCTTCAATAAAGCCGGATCCAAGGGCGCACCGCTCTTGGACTGCACCAGAACCGTCGCCGAGGTCGGTACCGGTCCTTCCATCGGAACCCCTTGCCCAATGATGGGCAGTGCCGTCATTACGAAGCCGGCAGCGAGGGCCGATAGTGTCTTGCTGCGAAAAGTCTTGGACATAGTACTTCCTCCTTGAACTTCAAACGCTTAGACGTGGTTTGCGAGCCACAGGTGACACCAAACCTCCGGGTAATCTTACCCTAGCCCCCGGAAACCTGCGCGCATTTCCGGGGGAACGCTTCGCAAAAATCCTACTTGCCCCCCAGCTGAAGCTTCAACCCCGTCTGAAACGTGAAGGGAAGCCCCGGATACCCAATCGGCCCAATGTGCTGGTTATTCATAAGATTGTTGAGCTGCGCAAAGTAAGTAAACCCATGCTTGAGCGCGTACGTGAAGCCCAGGTCCAGCTTCACATACCCAAAATCGAGGTTCCGGTTCGGCAGCAGCAGCGTGTTGCCCCCGTTCAGATCCTCATACTCCAAATACGTGGAGTCGTCGCTGCGGCTCGCGATCGCTCCGGTCACCGATAATGCCAGCCGCGACCGCGTGTACTGCGCGTTGAAGTATCCAGTGTTCGGAGCTCGCCGAAACGGACGCGCGCCAACCAGCGGTCCCAGCGCGCCAATCGGAACTCCGGGGATATTCGGGTTCTCCGTCGGCTCGCCCTGGTTGGCCGCCACGGCATCGGAAGCGAACGACTGCAGCACGCGCGCGTTCAGGTACGTATAGCCTCCGCGGAACAGGAAGTGCGGCCGCGGCTGCCACGCCAGCTCTGCCTCCGCGCCGTTCGCGCTGTACGCAAGCGAGTTCACATACGCCTCATACAGACTCACACTCGGATTCAAATCCAGCCCGAAGTACTGGTCCAGAGCCTCCGCGTCCACGCCCTCCAATTGATGGTTGAACATGTTATGGAAGTAGCCCACCTTGAGCGTCAACCTCTCCCCCAGGATGTTCTGATCCATGCCGACATCGTACGTGCGCGAACGCTCCGCGCCCTGCGGCGTGATGTGATATTGCTCAATATCCTCAGTGTCGCCAGCCGCCAGCAGCTGCGTGTACAAGCTCTGGAACTCGATCGCCAGCGTAGGTTCCTGAACCCCCGTCGCCGCATTGGCGCGGAACCGCGTTCCATGAAACGCCTTCCGCGACGGTCGCACCGGCACGTAACTCAACCCCAGCCGCGGCGTTCCTGCAATGCCGTACAGGTGGTTCTTCTCCACCGCGCCGCCCGCCGAATAAAACAGCCGATTCCAGAACTCGCCCTGAAACTGCAGGTTGTATTCAAAGTTCGTACGCTGCGTCGACTCATGCTCCGTGAAGTCAAAATCCGGGTCGAACGCGTCCGTGTAGTAGTCGTTGTACGAGCCGCGCTCGTTGTCATACCGAAACCCGAACAGCGCAATAAAGTGTGGCGAAAAGCTGTAATCCGTCTGGTAATACAGTTGATCGCTATTGCTCGCCTGGTCGTAGTTGTTGCCGGTATACAGCTGCACCTGCCCGGTCGCCGTGTATCCGTTCGCGCCGCGGATGGTCACCACGTTCCCTACATACCCCGGCCCACCCGCGCCCGGATCGTCCTCCAGAAATGTGCCTCCGGCGGCATACTCCTGCTCCTGCTCGCGCTTCCGCGCAATCCCATACCGCACCAGGTTGTGCCACTTGCCCTTGTACCAGTTCTCCAGCGTCGCGCCGGAAAAGAGATCCTGATCGGCCTGCCGATTGTCCTGTGAGACTCCCTGAAAATCCCAGGCTCCCGGAACACCCTGCACGGCATCCGCATTGCGGATCGTGAAGCGGATCTGCGTATTCCCGTTGAACGCATACCCAACGTTCAGCGCCGACGTGCTCACGTGATACCTGTCCAATGGCAGCGCGTTCGACGTGTCGATTCGCGAGAACGCACCGAAGTAATCCAGCCTGCTCCACGTGCCACCAATCGATGCCCGATTCTGATACGTCCACAAATTGCCTGCACTACCCTCGTAGTTCAGCTGCGGCGCGAGCGTGCTTCCGCGCGTGGTATCAATCGTCACCACGCCAGCGCCGGCGTCCGTACCGTACATCGCGGAGTCCGGCCCACGCACCACGTCGATCTGGCCCACTGCCGTCGAGCTCACCGTACCGTAATCAAAGATGCCGCCAATGTCATCTGCCGGCACGCCATCGATCGTCACAAGATTTGCCGTCGAGTTCCCGCCCCGCAGAAATAGGCTCGTCACGCCTCCCATCTGTCCCGTCTGCACCATGAAGGCGCCCGGCGTCTGCCGCATCACATCAATCACCCCGGTCCGCAGGTCCATTGCCTCTTGCGGAATGATGCTCACCGGCGATGTGAGCTGCGGCAGCGGCGTAGGAATGCCCGTCGCACTGACCGTAATCTCCTGGCGCACCGTGTTCGCCGCAAGAACAACGTTCTGCTGCAGCACATCGGTCACTCCACCATAAAAATCCAGACCTATGGCTGGCAGAAATCCAGCCGCGGAGCCAAGCAGGGTAAATCTTCCCGAGTCCGACGATCGAATCTCGAACGATCCATCCGTTTCGGCATATGCGAAGGCGACGGTTTTCCCGCCCTGCACCAGACGCACCATGCCGCGGGGCACCGGCTTGCCCAACGCATCCGTAAGACGGCCTCGGATCACCACAGCCTGCGCGCAGGTTGAAATCAGAAATCCTAGAAATGTGAGGGCAACGCAGCGAGCGATTCTCGCGCGTATCGATCGACTGGCCACATCGCGGCCCAGGAACGATTGCATAGTATTCTCCTCCGCTTCCCCGACGGAAGCGTGGCAGGCACAACAGCAATGGAACCGGTCTCCTGACTGGCGCGATTTCAAAGTCGACCCTTGGCTTGCAGAGTGCGTCCCTTCCCGATGTCCATTGGACGATCAGTGGGCGCCTCCGGGTCAGCTTCACCTATAGATCCTTAAACCAAATGTCTTGGCTTTTAGATAAATCCCTAAACCAAAAGCCTTGGTTTCAGAATTCCAGGTGCGCGCATCACAGTTGCGGGGCAGTGGCGGAGTTTCACCGCGCTTCCCGAACATTCCTTTGCGGAGCGTAAAAAAATCGCACGTTGCCTTCGACTGCGGCAACGCAGAAACTTCTGTCGAAGTCTCTATCTTATGCGATTAGTTGGAGGAAGAACGCAGGATCAGCCAAAGCCTGAAGCCGCGACCATATCTCATCCGAGATGTGACCCCTGTAGGAGCTACGGATAACTCCAATGAAGGATGGGTCGCGCTTCGACTCCGCTTCTACCCGGTCGATCAGCTTTGCGCCATAGACTGACATCAGATCCTCAAATACTGCGGCTGCGAGCATCTGTTCAATCATCGCGGTCCGATTGATTCGACGCACCGCAAGAATCAACTGCCAGCTTTCTTCCGGTCGATCGATAACCATATCGTCCACTGAGTTATAAGCCCACTGCAGCTCGGTACATTCGCGGCAGGGGCCACCTACCCGTTCCCAAGCTTCTTGGTAACGGATCCAATTGCGAGCTAGGTCTTGTATCTCCAGGGCCGTCATTCCCCCACGGTATACCTATGTGATCCACGCGTAACTGGTCTATAAGACCTTGGTAACCTCCCAAAAGGTGTACTCCCATGGTCCGCCCGGCGCCCCACAGATCCGTTCGAGCCCGTCCGCGTCTCAAATGGTCTTCGTCATCCGGATCACCGGGAGCGTCTCCCCGTTTGGCAGAGGAATCGCCATCCTCTCCCGCTCCTCATAGCCACGCAGCCGGTAAAGCGGCACCCCCGTCAGCGTCGACCCCATCTCCAGCCGCGTGAATCCCGCCCTCCGCGCCTGCTCTTCACAGTGCTCCAGCATCAGGCTTCCCAACCCCTGGCGTGCCCACCCCGGATGCACAAAAATCGCTCGAATCTTCGCCGCGTCCGTCGCTGGATTCAGGCTGGCCGGCTCTCGACCCGTCATCCCGTCGCTTCCGCACAGCGTCGCCCGATAGCTCCACCCGCCGCTCGCAACCATCTCGCCCCCAACCTCGGCGATAAAGTACGTTCCATCCATCACCAGCTGCGAATCCAGTCCCAGCGCATGTCCCAGCGCTCCCTCAATCTCCGCCTGGCTATAGTCATTCGTCTGCAGCCCCCGCACCGACGCTTCAATCAGCGCATGCAGCGCGGGCACATCGGCCTCCGTCGCCCGGCGAATCACCATCCCCTCCACCGCTATGCACACTCCCGTCAGCTCCCACTACATAGTCAGCAGAACTTTCCCCGTCGTCTTGCGTCCGGCCAGGTCGCGATGCGCCTGCGCCACATCTTCCAGACGATACGTCGCCCCAATCCTCACATGCAGTTCCCCACGCGCCACCCAGCCAAATACATCGCCCGCCCGGCGCTCCAGGTCACTCCGCCTGCGCACATAATCCTTCAGTGTTGGCCGAGTCAGGTACAACGAACCCGTCATCAGGCGTATGGGATCCATCGGAGGGACCGAGCCACTCGACGCGCCATACAGCGCCAGCAATCCGCGCGGCCGCAAACACTTCAGCGAATCCTCAAACGTCGTCTTCCCCACCGAGTCATACACCACCGGCAAACCATCTCCATGCGTCTGCCGCATTACCTCGTCCACAAAACTCTCCGTCGTATACAGCACCACCTTGTCCGCACCTGCCCTCCGCGACAGTTCCGCCTTCTGCTCAGTCGAAACCGTCGTCAACACCCGGGCCCCTAACCGTTTCGCCATCTGTGTCAGCAGCAGCCCCACCCCGCCCGCACCAGCATGGATCAGCACAATGTCGTCCGTGCTGATCGGATATGTAGCGTGCGAAAGATAATGGGCAGTCAGCCCCTGCAGCAGCACCGCAGCCGCCTGCAGGCAACTGATTCCATCGGGAATCTTCAGCAAATCCGCAGCGGGCGCGCACGCAAATTCTGCATAGGTCCCGCGTGTTCCATTCCAGGCGACCCGATCGCCAACGGCGAAGCCGCCCACACCGCTGCCCAGCTCCACCACCGTTCCAGCCGCTTCCTGGCCCGGAATAAACGGCAGCTCTGCCGCATACCGCCCCTCCCGCAGGTACGTGTCGATGAAGTTGACGCCCGACGCCTCAATCTTTACCAGCACCTGTCCCGCGCCGGGCCTGGGAATTGGCACTTCGACGACCTCCATCACCTCGGGGCCGCCGGTTGTCTTAATCTGGATGGCTCGCATTTGCTCCTATACCCTGCCTATCGGCTCATACTCTCTTCCGACGGCCGGATCCGCACAATGCGGTCCACCGTATACGGCGTATTCTGCGACTGTGTGAAGAAATGCCGGACCTGCAATTCGCCCAGCAGACCCACACCAATCAATTGGATCCCCGCCAGGATCATCACCGCCGCAATCGTAAACAGCGGCGCATGCTCATCCATCACGTCATGGCCTGAGAGCAGTTTGTGCAGCAGCAGCCAGGTCGCAATCCCGCCGCCCCCAAACACGCCCAGCGCGCCGAAGGTGCCAAAGAAGTGCAGCGGCCGCGTCATATACTTCAGCAAAAATCGAATCGTCAGCAGGTCAAAAAAAACTCGAAACGTCCGCGAAAGCCCATAATGACTGCGCCCGGACTGGCGCGCCGGATTCGTAATCACCACCTCGCAGATGCTCGCACCATACCAACTCGCCAGCGCTGGAATAAACCGGTGCATCTCGCCATACAGCGGAATGTTCTGGATCACGTCGCGCCGATAAGCCTTGAAGGTGGTTCCGAAATCATGAATGTCCACGCCCGAAAGCCGCGCCATCATCCAGTTCGCCACCGCGCTCGGCGCCCGCCTCAGCACCACGTTGTCGGCCCTCTGCGCGCGCCAACCGCTCACAACGTCGTAGCCCTCTTCCAGCTTAGCCAGGAACATCGGGATCTCCGCCGGATCATGCTGCAGATCGCCATCCATCGCTAGGATGTACTCGCCGGCCGAATGATCGAACCCCGCCGCCAGCGCCGAGGTCTGCCCAAAGTTGCGCCGCAGCTTCACCAGCAGCACCCGCGAATCCACCGCCGCAATCTCTTCCAGCAGCCGATAGGTGCGATCGCGCGATCCATCGTCCACGAACACGAGCTCGAAGCTCGAACCCACCTGCTCCATCACGCCCTTCACGCGGTCGTAGAGCTTAGTGACGTTCTCTTCCTCGTTATGAAACGGCACGACGATGGAGTACTTCGGCACGGTTTTGATTTTACGCTGCATCGTCCCCATCATCAGCTTTTCTCTCCCGAGTTGCCGTCCGCGATACACTAGGCTGGGGTCTCGCGGCCGATTCGCCGTCTCCCCATAGCTTTACCACGTGGCCCGGTAGCTCAGTTGCATAGAGCAGCGCACTCCTAACGCGAAGGTCGCAGGTTGGACTCCTGCCCGGGCCACCAAGAAACAACCAATTCACGAATCACGCTCTGCATCAGGACTCCTGCCAGGGCCACCAAGAAACAACCAATTCACGAATCACGCTCTGCATCAGGACTCCTGCCAGGGCCACCAGACAATCTATTGCTTCAGCCTTCCAGTTTGAATCGGGTCTCCGACAGCCGGAACAAGGGCCTCCACACCATCCGATTGATTGTCACCACCATCAACGCCATGACAACGGTCGCCAGCAACAGAAGTTGGAATTGGCCGTGATCTGTTGCCGAACTGATCTGCGCCCCCAATCCGACAGTCTGCAACGTCTGGTTATTCAGATGAAAGTACTCGGCGATAATACTTGCATTCCAAGCTCCGCCCGACGCCGTCACCATCCCCGTTATCAAGAATGGAAATATACCTGGGAGGATGACGGTCCGCCATCGCTGAATCGTCGTGAAGTGGAATAGCTGCGCTACCTCGCGAAGGTCGGATGGAATGGCCATCGCGCCGGCAATCACATTGAACAAAATGTACCACTGGGTCCCAATCAACATCAGCAGGATCGACGCAATGCCCATCCCCCCACCCACCCGTATAAGTGCCAGAAGAATAATCGGAAACAATGCCGTCGCTGGAACGGAAGCCGCAATCTGCGCCAGCGGTTGAGCAATGCGCGCCAGCCGTGGATTGAATCCTATCGCCACGCCAACAGGAATCGTCCAACAGGCCGCAATCGCCAACGATACATTGACTCGCAAAAACGTAGCTCCGGCCCCGCGCATCACCGCCCAGAACTGTGGTGTAGTTACAGCACGCAGCAGCGCCACTGCCTGGCTCGCAAGATAGACAACTCCAGCGATAAGGATCGCTGCGATCACCCATCGCAGCCAATTCCCCGTCGCTGACGCGGCAACCCCGTCCGTCCGTACCATCCGCCGCGCGCGCCGCTCCGCCAGCGAGCAGTAGATCTTGTCAGAGATGGGCGCCAGCGTATGCCGTTGCAACGAATGCAGCGCTCCTGAATGCGTCAGGAGATGCAGCAGTGGCGAACGGCTTTGTGCCACGCCCTCTACTTGTTCAAACTTGAATTTGTTGCTCCAGGCTATCGCAGGCCGCCAGATCAACTGATCAATGGCGACGATAATGCCAATCATCACCGCGAGCCCCCACACAATCGCACGCGAGTCATTGTTACTCGCAGCAGTTTGCAAATAGGAACCTAAGCCAGGCAGCCGAAAGTCTCGTGAACCCAGCACGAACATCTCGCAAGCCATCAGGAAGAACCACCCTCCAGCAACTGACACCATCGAGTTCCACACCAGGCCGATCGCTCCATACGGCAACTCGAGCTGCCATAGCCGCTGCCACCGTGAAAATCGATAGATGGTTGCAGCTTCATTCAGCTCCCTCGGAATACTCTTGATCGACGAGTAGAAGCTGAACGCCATGTTCCAAACCTCACCCGTGAAGATGAGCAGAATGGCGCCCAGCTCCACGCCCACCTGCCGCGTCGGGAACAGTGCCACCATCGCGAGCATCACGCCCGGCAGAAAGCTCAGCACCGGGATCGATTGACATATGTCGAGTCCGGCCACCATCAGCGGTTCCAGCCGCCGGCTGTGTGCGGCAATATATCCATAGCCCACAGCGAAGATCAGGCTGATCGCGTAGGCCAGTCCAATCCGCACCACCGAGTAGAACGCATAGAGTGGCAGTGCGCGTGGGCTCAGCGAGATCACTATCGCGGGCTCGGCCTGCCCCAGCCAGTAATGTGCTATCCGCACCACGCCATAGAAACACGCAAGCCCTATCGCCGCGATGCACAGGTCCATCACCACTGGCCAAGTGCGTTTCAATGCCTGCGCACGCGCCAGCGTCTCCCGTCCCCGAATCGAACTCAGGCTGCCCGGAAGCCCTATCAAGCCACACTCTCCGTGTTCGATGGCGCCTGCGACCGCCGCTTCTCCATTCGGGTAAAGCACCGCCTCGACGCATCGAAATCAAACAGCTGGGCATACCGCCCCCAACTTACCGCGGTCTCAAGCTGCAGCACCGTCTCTTCTTCCGTAAACTGTTCATCCAGCAAGTCGTGGAATAGATCTTCCGAAACCGTATGATCGCTCTTCGCTTCAATGGCGCGAACGATCTGGTCCAGCAAAAGCACTCGGTTGGTTGCCGCCTCGCGGAATAAGTCTCGCCGACGCGAAATCTCAGAGTCCGCATACTCTCTCCCCGCGTCGGTAATTACGGCCGTACCTTCGTTCACATTCAGGAAACCGAGCAACTGCGCCGCATCCACAATAGGCAGAAGGTGATCGATCTCGAACAATAGATCATCGGCGAGTTGGGACATGTCATACCTGCCGCCATGATCCCGCAACAACTCCAAAAGCCCCGCCAGACCTCCTGGCCGCGCGTGCGGCAGCATCTGGTATTTCCGCGGTGGACGGTCTTCACCATTCAGGGTCTGCGGCAGGTCCGGCGGCTGCTCCTCCGGCTGCGTCAGCACCTTGTAGATGTAGTCCATCAATTGGGAAAATGCCACTCCTTTTCGGTCGCGGGGTTGCGCCAGATGTACACAGAAATCCGTTCGAATCCGACCCGGATTACGTCCCAACACAATAATCCGATCAGCCAGCAACACCGCCTCTTCAATGTTGTGCGTCACTAAGAAGATCGCTTTCGTCGGAATCGTCTTCTTCTGCCAAAGCTCCAACAACTCACTCCGTAAATTCTCAGCAGTGAGCACGTCCAGCGCCGAGAACGGCTCATCCATGAACAAAACCTCCGGCTCGACTACCAGCGCGCGCGCAAAGCCTACACGCTGCCTCATGCCGCCGGAAAGTTCCTTCGGATACGCCGCCTGAAACCCATCCAGCCCCACCGTGTCAAGAATCGCCAGGCTCCGCCGCCTCCGCTCACCTTGTTCCATGCCACGCGCCTTCAGCGGTGCTTCGACATTTTCCAACACACTCAGCCAGGGGAACAATGCAAAACTCTGGAAGACAATCGATACATTCACATCCGTTGTCGCCACTGGCTTTTCGTGCCAGTACACTTGTCCCGCCGACGGCACCGACAGCCCCGTCAACATGCGCAGCAGCGTCGACTTTCCCGATCCGGACGGCCCCAGCAGCGCTACGATCTGGCCCTCCACAATCTCCAGATCGGTTGGCGCAATCACCTGGATCCGGTTTTCGCTCGGCTGCGCATAATACTTCTCTACTTTTTCTGCTCGAATGATCGGGGTTTGCATCTTTCTTCCACCTCCGAGAAGAATCATGCTTCACATACTGTTTCATCTCACTAGTACTGCCGCCAAATCATTTGTGGCATTTCTTACGGTGATCCCAACATCCTCACCCTGCCGGATTACATCGATGTCAATAGACCCATCGCCCACCTGCAGGTTGGCGATATGAATCTCCGCCAGAAACTCCGGCAGCGAGGGCCTCACGAACCGGACCTGCTTCTTCGCCGCGTTCACTTCTACCCCAAGACACGCCTGGCAAAACAGGAACACCGACGCAGCGGACCACGCTTGCGGTGCGCACGCTACCGGGTAGAGCACCGGTCCTTCTCCTGCCTCTCGCGAGAATCCGCAAAACAGCTCCGGCATCCGATGCACGTCAAAGTACATCGCCGCCTCGAACAGTCCCGTGAAAACGCGATTCGCCTGTTTCGTCAGCCCGTAGCGCGCCATGCCGTAGGCAATCAGTGCATTGTCGTGCGGCCAGATGCTGCCATTGTGATACGCCATCGGATTGAACCGCACGGCGGAGTTCGCCACCGTACGCACGCCCCACCCCGAGTATGCTTCGTCAGAAAGCAGCGTGTCCGCCACGCGTGCCGCACGTTCCGCCGTCGCGATGCCAGTGAACAAGCACTGCCCTGCATTCGACGTCACGATGCGGCAGGCACGCTTGTCCCCGTCCAACGCCATCGCATACGTCGACAACTCCGCACACCAGAACCTCTCGTTGAACTTTATTCGAAGCGCTTCAGCCTTCTCCGTAAACCGCGCCACCTCTTCATCATGTCCCAACACCGCCGCAAGCTTTCTGGCCGCGGTGTAAGCGGCATAGACATATCCCTGCACTTCACACATAGCGATCGCACCTTGCACCGGTGTGCCGTCTGCATGAAATACTGCGTCGTCTGCATCCTTCCAACCCTGGTGCAGAAGCCCATCCTCAGACCGCCGCTCGTACTCCACGAATCCATCCCCATCTCGATCGCCAGAGGTCGCCATCCACTCCAGCGCGGCTTGGATGTTCGACCATATGCTTCGAATAAACGCCGCGTCGGCCGTTCGTTCGTAGTACGCTCCCGCCAGCGCCACAAATAGAGGTGTAGCGTCCACGCTGCCGTAATACAGCCCGAACGGCATTTCTTTTAGTGCGGCCATCTCTCCACTGCGCGTCTCGTGCAATATCTTCCCAGGTTCTGCATCCTGCTCCGGAATGAACTCTGTCGCCTGGGTCGACGCCAGGTACGCCAGCACACCTTTGGCCACGTCCGGCCGCACCCATAGGCACTCCCACGCCGTGATCATCCCGTCTCTGCCAAACGGAGTGTTGAACCACGGAATCCCCGCGTACGGATAAGGCCCCGTCGGCAGGTCGGTAATCAGCATGTGCAAATCGGAAAGGGACCGATTGATCCACGCATTGAATTGGCCATTGGAAGATTGCAGCGAACAAGCCCTCGCTTTATCCTGCTTGATCCCCGCCAGCACTGCAGCGCGCGCCTCATCGAGAGGCAGTGACGAGCCTCCGTTCCTCCGCGACCGCTTGCACGACACCGTAACCAGCAACTTCGCGCTCCCTTTCGGCTGCAGCGACAGAACATACTTCGCTTCCTCGTGCTCGATCCTGTCCGGTCGCGGCGCAAACTCAATCGACGTGGCGCGCTCCTCATCATCCAGGCCCCTATAGCCCAGCGTGATGGTGTCATCTCCCACAAGCGGTTTGCGAATCTCTCCGTGCTTCTCTCTCGCCATACCGCGAACTTCATAGATGTCCTTGAAATCCGCCGCGAACCGAACCGTCAGCACGGAATCCACCACTCGCATCGAGTAGTTCTCTACACCAATCTCCACATAACAAACCGCGTCCAACAAAAACGCTCGCTTGAAAATATGCAGAGAATTCGCCGCCAAACATAGCTCGCCATCAACAAATAAATCCGGATTCGTGAGCGTCACAATCAGTTGATCGTTGTCGTCTCGAACCGTCGAGCCAAGCAGCAATGGCCGGAATCCATCCAGGTACAGCGTGAACATCGATAGAAATCGTGTCCCATCCAGATAAAGACCTTCTTCACCCGAAGGAAGCGGACGCATGTCGCCAAAGTGATTGAAGACCGCAAACGTGTCTCCGTACTTTAGGGAACGAATTTTTTCGGCGGATCGATCCGCGTGCACCAGAATATGTTGAGCTTCGGTGGAATGGTTCTCAACACCCAAAGTCCCAGGCCTGTCGATAGAGGTGCTCGTCACAGCGTCACCTCCATTGGGCACTCTCGCTTAGTCCCCTCCGACATCGCGTGAATTACTTTTTCGTACATCTTAAGATAATCCGCCGTCATCCTTTCCACCGGAAACCTGGCCTCAAAGATCTCCCGGCACACATCGCGCCGCACTCTTGAAAGGTTTCCAACACTCTCGACAGCCTCCTCCACACTGCTCACCACAAAGCCATTCACCCCCTGCTCTATCACCTCAGGCACAGACCCCTTCCTCCATCCAATCACAGGGGTTCCGCAAGCCATCGCTTCAATCATCACCAGCCCAAACGGCTCCGGCCAGTCCACAGGAAACAGCAGCGCCTTCGCCTTTCCCAAAAATTCATTCTTAGTGGCGCCGCCCACCTCACCAACGAACTCCACAAACGACGCACTCTTCTCCAGCAGAGGCTTAATCTCCTGCTCGAAGTACCTGCGGTCCTCCTCATAAACCTTCGCGGCTATCTTCAGCGGCACCCCCGTCCGGCGGGCGATCTCGATCGCGCGCTCCAGCCCCTTCTCCCGCGAGATGCGTCCCAGAAATGCAAGATACTCTCCGCCCTCCGGAGAGAAAGTATGCAGGTCTCGTGGCAACCCATGATGAATCGTTCCCTGCCAGTTCGCTTTCGGCATCGATGCTCGCTGATTGTCTGAGATCGACACCAGCGGGACATCCCGGTATTCCTCGAGGAGCTCTCGTAAGTCGTGCGTGTGTACAAACCCATGCAGCGTCGTGAGTGTCGGGTGCCCGTAGCGGCGAACCAACGGAAAATGAATGTAGTCGCAATGGAAATGAAGGATGTCGAACTGTGCCGCGCTCTTGAAAACCAACTCCAGCATGCGCACATGCTGCGGCAACGTCTCGCGACAATCGCTGTCTCGCCAAAGCGACTTCTCGCAGGCCGGCACCAGCCGCGCCGTCGTCTTCGAGTCGCCGCTCGCAAACAGCGTCACCTCATGGCCCTGCCGAACCAACTCTTCCGTCAGCCACGAAACAACACGCTCCGACCCGCCGTACAGCGCAGGAGGAACACTCTCAAACAGCGGCGCTACCTGTGCGATTCTCATAGGGATTACGTTTCGCTCTCACCCAGTCGCAACATCGGAAGTCCATTGCGCACCTTCTGGAAATAGCAGATTTCCACTAACGTGGGCCAGAGTTCGATCGAGGCGCGGATAACACCTATCGCATCATCCACAATACGCAGCAGATTGTGCTGAAAGAAATCCGGCTCAAATCCGTAGAACGCCTTCTCCAGGTTCGCCGCGAAAAGCCGAAGCCCATCAATCCTGTCCTGGCTCTTTGCTTTATCGATAGCCTGCAAGGCCCGGCGATGCAGGCTAGTGATCTTCTCCAGAACTTCCTCCGCATCCTGCGCCGTCACTTCACCCGTATAGTCGAACGTGATCCCCAACTCATCCACGCTGGTGAGCGAAGACTTGATCTTCCGTTTCAGAAAATTGGCAATCTCTTCGTTTAGCACCTCAGACGCCGGCGGATTGCGCATGTAGTTGCTCTTCGTGTGGTGCTGCGCCGCATCTACATGGGCAGCCACAATCCCCTCCTGCTGAATCCAGAGCCTGTAGATATAGTCCTCAAAGCGGAGTCTTGTCGGAAAGAAAGGTGGCAACCCAAACGTATTGTCATAGCCCGCAACACCACAGTCCATCCGCCAATTCATATTCGTCACGGCTGGCCGAAAGTTCACCAGGACATAAAGATCATTCAGCTCGTCGGGGCTCACCTGGTTGTCATCATTCAGAAACATATCGACGAAGTCGATCGCATCGATATCGTTGGTCCCCGAACGGAAGGTCTGCGCTATCTTGACGATCGCGTCCTTGCCCACACGCCCATGCTGAAGGATCATGGTGTTGTCTTCGACCAGCCCCTTCGTCGCGTTTGTCTCAAGATCCATCGCCGTGTCGATTAGAAATTCGCCCTGCTCGTAGTTGTCCGGAATCTCCGCAACCTTCTTGCCCAACACATCGGAGAACGCCGACATAATGTCAAATGATTTCCGCGCGTATCCGTTCTTACCCACCTTGTGCAGCCGTCCGCGGCTGATCTCATCACTCTCCAGTGATTCCGGGCTATCCTCCATCAACGCGTACGGCCGCATATCATCGTCGGAGCTGACCATCAACCCGCCCAGGGAATACATCAACGTGAAGTTCCTGTTGCCTCCATAACTCGGACGAAACAAATTCTTCACCAGCGGTTCCAAGCGCTTGTTCCGAAGTCGCGAGTTGAGATAGCCAAGAAATTCCTCTTTTTGACGAGGACCCACATAGAACAGATCGGAACGAGTCTTAAGTTGCTCAAGCTGCGTGAAGTATTTTTCAACGTTACTCGGCGTTGAATCGTCAAACACGATCATTTGTGGAGAATGACCGTTTCGCCAGAAATGTTCATCGTAATCGTGAATTGTTTCGCTGACATCGCGCAAGCGGTGCGTTGGAACTACAAAGTAAGTTTCGAGATCGTTCATAAACTGCGGAGCCCTCTACGTGCTCTGTATGAACCAAGCCTCGGCACTGTAGCTGGATCTTCGAAACGGTACGCCGGATTGGGTAACACAGAACATCTTTACCATTCTAGGAAGGCGACCCGTAAAGAACATGTAAGGATTCAGGTAAAAGTTCGTTAGACATCTCATCACGCAATTCTGGATGCGCGGATTGCCCACATAGAAAACCTTAGGCCAGATTAATGGCCACGACGTTCCCTCGGGCACGACGATGAGGAAGGCACAAGGAAGAAATGTGCAAACGATAATGAGTGGATGCTTTAGGCGATGCCGTTTGACGGGTCCACGAAGACGTAACCTAGATAGCTGACCGTTTGCAGATACACCGGGTTGGCGGGATCGTCCTCGAGCTTGCGGCGAAGCTGCAGAATAAACGTTCTAAGGTATTCCCTCTCTTCGCCGTACTGGACGCCCCACACAGCGCTCAGGAGTTTGGCATGAGGAATGGGAGTTCCGGCTTGCGTCATCAGCACAGAAAGTAGATCGAACTCCGTCGGTGTGAGGTGGACGTCGATACCTCGCTTGAGTAAGACACGGCGCGCGGGAGACAGGTCGAAGATCCCAATCTCGATATTTTCCCGGTTCGCAATCTGCGGAATGCGCCGGCGCCGAACAGCCGCTCGAATCCTGGCGGTCAGCTCATTTATCCGAAACGGCTTCGTGATGTAATCGTCTGCGCCCGCATCGAGCGCTTCGATCTTGTCACGTTCATTGTCCCGCACCGTTACCACTAGGATCGACACGCCGGGGAACTCGTTACGAACACGATGACATGCAACAATTCCGCCCATGCCAGGCATGTTGAGATCCATTAGAACTGCGTCGTAATCAATCTTTCGCATCGCCGCGAGAGCCTCCTCGCCCGTCGTGGCCTCCCCAACTACGAATCGTAACGCCGACAGCGTGGCGCGTAGGCTATGGCGAATGGACGCATCATCTTCAACCAGCAATACTGCTCCCTCAGAGTTATCCAATTTTCGTCCCCCTGTAGTTCTCCACGGAAAAGAAGAATCGGGTGAGCTCCTCGGTAGACTCAACCCATACCCGCCCGCCATGCGCTTCTGCGGTCTTCTTTGCGACAGATAAACCTAGACCAGTTCCGGATGGTCCGTGTATCGCGGCTTCCCCTCGATAGAAGCGCTCAAAGATTCGCGACCGCTCTTCTGCTTGAATGGGTGGCCCGACATTCTCCACAATGACGATCGTCTCCTCCTCTGTCTGGTCGATCGTGACGGTGATCGTCTCTCCTACACGAGAATATTTTGCTGCGTTATCGATCAACTGAAGTAGCGCCGACTCCATCATAGGAGCGTCCACATCAATCGATATTCCTTCGGATGGTGCGACCAGCTTTAGCCGGGAACGGATGCTGTCATCCTGCGCCCCAATAAGATCCTCGACCAGAGAACGGATCGACGTGCGCGACCGTCGCAAGTGGATGTCTCGCGACTCGAGAGCCGCAGTTTGCAGAAGTCGAGTGGTCATCCGAGCAAGCATTGTGGCCTGCTCGTCAATCAACGTTACAAGCTCCGTTTGAATCGGCGTCATATGATCAATCGCGAGCAATCCAGAGCTGGCTGTCTGAATGGCGGTTAGCGGCGTTTTGAATCCGTGCGCGAGTCCATCAAGCACGGCCGTCCGAAGCTGCTCCGTATTCCGCTCCGCCGCCGCACGATTCTCCTTCTGGATGGAGCGCGCGCGCTCGATCGCAACCGCCGCTATGGAAGCAACTGCGTCCGCAAGCAACGAATCGTGCTCCCAGCCATGGAGAACCAATGCCCCAATCGGCGTCGTCCCGAGTCTAAGAATTCGACGCGTTCTATGCGACGTTTCATCATGATCATCGGCACCTGCTCTAAAGGCTTCAAGGGCGCCACCTGAGTAATCGGCTGGCTGCACCCCGGTTGACGGCGATGAATCGTCATAAGTCACCCAGAGGTCCACGTCCCGAACGTGGACCACTTCACGAATCAATGCAGCCAATTGCTCAGCGGTTGATATTCTGCCGTCAATGAGCAGAATCGCACGACTCAATTCGTACAGTTTCGCAGTACGATCACGCTGAACCTCGACTTGTGCCGCGTGCTGCAACACTTTATGCGAAAGTCCGCTCACTACCAACGCTGCGGTTTCAAAGGTACCCAGGGATATCCAGTTCTCCGGGTCCGCAACTTGAAATTCAAAGATAGGCGGGACGAACAGGTAGTTCATACAAACCACCGCCATGACCGAAGCGACTGTTGCCTGGGCAAATCCCCATCTTAAGGAAACCAGCACGACCAGCATCAGATATACGGAGCCGATCGCGGAAAGATTGAAATGCAACATATACGCGACAGCTCCGATCGCGCTTACCACGAGAAGCGTCCAGAGGCTGACGGAGACGCGCACGTGCTTCCCACCATCTGGCCGTCTGGCGATGGCGCCCTTGACGCTCTCCATGATGGGGTTCATGTCTTATCCATAGTACTCGCCAGTCCGATCTTCACAGAATCTTCCCCGCGCCGCTATCGGCCAACACGGCGAGTCTTTGGTCCGCCAAATTTCTCAGGGTATGACTTCCCTGCCCACAGCCATGTTGAGTTGGCCCGCAGCCGTCAGATACGAGCCGATCAGTTGCACGTACGCTAATTGCACCACCCTATAGTCGCTTTGAGCATTTAGGAAATCCATCAACGAGGCGCCCCCGCGCTGGTAGGCGTAAGTCACTGTATCGCGCACCCTCGTAGCTTGATCCATATACTTTGCGCGATACGGAACGACTAACGCGATACTGCTGCGTACTTGTTCGTACGCGGAGTCTACGTCGCTGAACACCTGCCCCGTCGCCGTTTCCGTCAGCTGCACATTCCGGTCGATGTCAATCAGCGTGCGTGCCTTCTCTCCCTGGTTCCGATCAAAGATGCGCAAAGGTATGCTGACGCTCACGCCTAACGTCTGGTGCGCATAGGGATTCGAGAAGGATGGATTGTACGTATACCAGATGCCGAACGTAGGGTCCGTGGATCCGTTCGCTATCGCCAGTTTGTGATTCGTCTTTGCCTGCTCGATGGATTGCAGCGCGGCGCGCAGGTCAGGTCGTGCATCCAGCGCAATCTTGTGGATGGCATCAAGCGGCTGCAAATCTGGCGAGAAATCATAAGGACCGGTTACATCAAAGCTATCGACAGGCGTCCTGTCGTCCAGAAGCTGCAACAATTGGATCTTCTGGGTCCGCAGATTGACGACCGCATTCTCTATCTCTGCTTCGTATTGCACCCGCAGTAACTCAATGCGATCGAAATCCACCTGCGCCAGGCCGCCATCGTTCAACCGCGCTCGACTGATCTCAATGATCTTGTCGTAGTACGCAAGGTCCGCCCTCGCCATGTCGAGCACCGCTTTAGCCTCGAGCGTTTGCACAAAGGCCGACCGCAGGCTAAAGATCATATTGCGCTCGAGGTCTTCGTGCAGCGAACCGCCAATCTGAGTCGCCTCCTGGGCACTCTTGAGCCGCAATTCCCGTTTATGTTCGCGCTCGTGCAGATAGCTGAAGTTCGGCTCGGCTTCCGTACCGGACGTTGGAGTCCAGTGGCCTTGATATGGAGCAATCTGTGTGCCATCAGCGCTCAAGGTGAACTGTGGATTCGGACGAAGATACGCCGTGATCTCCGCCGCCTTCAACTCGTCAACGCCCATTTGATCTGCGCGTAACGCAGGGTTTACCGTCTCAAACTTCGCCTTCACCTGTTCCCACGTAAGCGCCTGTGTCCCGGTTTGCGCATGCGTCATCGCGGGTGCCAAGACAGTTGAGAGCAGGCCAATGGCTAAAGAGATACGAAAATGTGAAGGCGAGTTGCTGAATAACATAACCACCTCAAACTATCTCCATTTGAGCGCGCGCTTCGCGGACGATCGTTGTAAACCTGCGCGCCAGCTCGTAAATCCACTGCTTCTGACGCGTTTGCAGCGCTGCCCTCGGCGTAAGCTCAGACCGTATGCCGAGCGCGGAGGCGCCTGCATAAATAAAATCTCTGGCTGTCAATTGAGTTACTCCCCCCGATGCAATCAAGGGAATCTGCGGTAAGGGCACCTTCAAAGAACGAATATAGGCATCGCCCCCAAGTGGCGCGCATGGAAAAATCTTGACCATGTCCGCCCCTCCCTTCCACGCCGCGATCACCTCGCTTGGTGTCATCGCACCTGGAATAGCAACAGTATTTCCGCGGAGCGTCGCTTCCAGTACTTCCATCACTAGCCCTGGACTGGTCACAAACCGCGCTCCTGCATCGATGCAACGCTGCGCCGTATCTGCGTCCAGCACCGTTCCCCCGCCCACCACGCAGTCCGGATAAGCTTTTGCGATCTGCGAAATAACATCGATGGCATCTGGAACCGTCATGGTTATTTCCACGATCGGAATTCCCGATTCGTACAATGTTTCTGCAGCAAAAAGTGCGAGCTCTTTTTCAGCAACACGGACTCCCGGCACAATTCCAATCTGCTGAATACAACCAGTGATCTCTTCTCTCGTCATAAAACTTACCTTCCATCGTGTCTTTAGCGACCAGGTCCGTTACTAACTAGAATTCTTGATTCGCCGCTTCGGCCAGCGGGAGAGCGTCACCCTCTCTGGCAATCCATACATAAAATGTCGGTAGCAAAAAGATGCTCAGAATCAAATCGGAGATCAGGCCGCCGACAATGACGATCGCAAACGGTCGCTGAGAATCTGAACCGATATTGTGCGAAAGTGCAGCCGGCAGCAGGCCTAGTGTCGCTACCAGCATCGTCATCATGATGGGCCGAAGCCTCAGCACCGCACCCTCAACAGCGGAATCCACAATCGTATTGCCACGGGCCCGCAACTGGTTCATGTATTCCACCATGATCACGCCCGTCTGGACTGACACCCCGAACAGTGCCAACATCCCAACCCCGGAAGACACACTGAGATACGTTCCAGTAATCAGCAACGCCAGCAGGCCGCCGATACGCGCCATACCTACATTGAGAAGAATCAGAAACGCCCACTTGTATGACCGGAACATCGAGAAAAGAATGATAAAGATGACCAGAATGGTGATCGGCACAATGAGGGCAAGGCGAGCCTCCGCTCTTTTCTCGCTCTCATATTCGCCAGACCAGTCCACCCTGTAACCACGAGGAAGCGCGATCTTATTCTTGATCTGCTTGATCGCATCCTCCACCGTCGACCCCAGGTCTCTCCCGCGAACATTGAAAGTGATTGCGATGTAACGCGTGTTCCCTTCACGGTAGATGTCGTATGCACCATCGCGAACTTCCAGCTTGCACAGCTGCGCCAGTGAAACGCGCTCTCCAGAAGGTGCCAGCAGACGAATGCTGCCGATGGCGTGCTGGTTGTCGCGATATTGTCCCTTGTAACGCACGGTTAAGTCATACCGTTGTTCACCGATCAACACCTGGCTTACGGCGTTCCCACCGACAGCCGTCTGGACGGCGTCCTGGATGTCGGCCATGTTGATTCCATATCGAGCCGCCATCTTCCGATCGATCGAGACATCAAGATTGGGCTGACCAAAATCGCGCAGCAGCTTTACGTCATGCATCCCTGGGATGGTAGACATAAGCGACGCAACCTCTTCCCCCTTTTGTTCGAGGACATTGAGATCGTCACCAAAGATCTTGAGCGCCAGCGAGCCCTTGGTGCCGGTCATGGTTTCGCCAACGTTATCTTCAATCGGCTGTGAGAAGTTCCATACCGCGCCCGGATACTTCTGCACCGCGAGGTTCATGGCTGCAATAAGCTCTTCTTTGTTCTCATGGAACACGGGACGCCACTGATCGTGCGGCTTGAGATCGACGAAATATTCCGTATTTCCGAAACCACCCGTGTCCGTGCCATCATCAGGACGGCCTGCCTGCGAGACCACCGTTTTCACTTCAGGAAACGCCGCGAAAATCAGGCGCTCCTTGGCAGCGAAGTCCTCGCCCTCCGATAGGCTGGTGCTATTGGCAAGAGTGCCGCGTGCCCAGATGGCGCCTTCGTCCAGGTGTGGAAGGAATTCAGCACCGATCACGCCGCCAAATCCCAGATAGATAGTTCCTGCCAGCGACAAAATCGCCACACCCACCACGACCCAGCGATGTCCAACCGCCCAGCGCAGCTGCTTGCGGTAGCCGTTGGTAAGCCACTCCATCACCCGGTTGCGCCGTTCCTTGAAGCCCGAGCGGAAAAGAATATCAGCCAACACAGGAACGATGAAAATCGAAAACAGCATAGCGCCTAGCAAAGCGAACGCAACCGTCCATGCCATTGGACGAAACAATCTTCCTTCCACGCGCTGCAACGTGAAGATCGGCATGTACGCGGTGATGATGATGGCGATAGCGTAGAAGACAGGCCGCTGAACTTCATGGCAGGCGTCGCGAATGATCTCGCTGGTCGTCCTCGGTGGCCCCACGCGCCCTTGCTCGTGTGCATGGGACAGATGCCGGATGATGTTCTCCATCATCACCACGGCGCCGTCCACAACCATCCCGAAGTCCAGCGCCCCCAACGAGAGCAGGTTCGCCGGAATGTGCGCCGACTGGAGACAGATCGACGCGAACAAAAGTGAGAACGGAATCGTCAATGCAACGATGAAGGCCGCCCGTGCATTCAGTAGAAACAGAAGAAGGATGATGCTCACTAAAATCATCCCTTCCGTCAGGTTGTGCATCACCGTATGCAGCGTGAAGTGGAGCAAATCGCTGCGATCCAGCATCGGGATGATCTTCACCCCAGGCGGTAAAATCCCGTTGTTGAGCTGATCGACCTTTTTGTGAATCGCATCCAGCGTCGGCTGTTCCTCGGCCCCTTTGCGCATCAGGACGCCGCCTTGGATAACGTCCGGCTCATCGAGGATGCCGCCGTCTTCCATATGATTGGCACGCGCCATGTGCCCAAGCCGAATCATCGGTCCCTGCTGAACCTCGGCAATATCCTTAACCCGAAGCGCCGTACCATTCTTGGTCGTCAGTACAGTGTTTTCGATGTCCTGAACATTTCTGTACAGACCAAGCGCCCGAACATTCATCTGCTGCATGCCGAGCTCGACAAAGCTCCCGCCGGCGTTGTTGTTATTGTTCGATAGCTGCTGTTCAACCTGGCCGATACTAAGCCCATACGACACAAGCTTGTCGGGATCGACACGCACCTGGTACTCGCGGACGGTACCACCGAAGTCGGAAACGTCAACGACGTTCAGAACAGACTTGAACTCCTTGAGCAGTACCCAGTCCTCAATGGACCGCAGCTGCATCAAGTCATAACGCGGATCTGTGCTTCTGATCGTGTACCAGTAAATCTGTCCTGTCGTGCTCCAATCCGTGCCGATCTGCGGCTGGAGATTTTGTCCGGCAGGCAGATTCGCCTGCGTGAGGCGCTCGAGCACCTTCTGACGATTCCAATCGTTCTGCGAGCTGTCGTCAAAGATCATCGTGATCAGCGACAGACCGAAGATCGACTCTGACCGGAGGAAGCTCATATGTGGCATTCCCGCCATTTGAACTTCAATCGGGATAGTTACTTGCTGTTCCACCTCTTCGGCAGATCGGCCCGGCCATTGCGTAATTACGGTTACATAGTTATCCGCAATGTCGGGATAAGCTTCCACCGGCAACTGGTGAAACGAAATCACACCCCACGCAATCAGGAGTAATGCCACCGCAAGCACCACGATGCGATTGTTCAGTGCGAAATCTACGAGTGCGCGGATCATACGTTCTCCCTCAGGTCCTTACAGCGGTTACTGCGTGTCGACAGTGTTTTGCAACGGCAGTGGATTGACCACCACCTGCTGGCCAACCGATAGACCCGACAGAACCTCCTGCATGTTCCCTGGTAAGAGATCTCCCCCAACCACCATGATTCGTTTGAACCTCTTATTTGCTACAGGCACATAGACCCAGTCGCGATCATGGAGATGCAAAATGGCGGACGACGGCACAGCCGCATACGTTTCCTGTGTTTTTCCTTCAAACGTAGCGGTCACGAACATGCCGATCTTCATCATCCCCGGATTCACGACCTCGACACGCACTTTGCCGGTTCGAATGTTCGGATCGAGTATCGGAAACACGTCATTGACTCTGCCCTTGAAGACGCGCCCCGGATACGCATTGAGCGTAATTTCCGCCGGATCGCCTGCATGCACATTCGCCAGGTCATTCTCGTATACGTCGCAAATCACCCAGACCGTGGAAAGATCCGAGATGGTGAAAGGGCTCGTCCCCAAGCTCTGTACACCAGCGGCGTTCGTCACTTCTTGATCCGTAATCACGCCGGAGACCGGCGCAGTAATGTCCACGATGCCGCTGGGATGATTGATATCGCTGCCCATCAAATGCAGATGTTCCGCGGCGGTATCCATGGTGACTTTAGCTTTTTCCTCCGTATCCTTCGCGACCTCAAGATCGGCAACGGCAATCGCTCCGTGTTTGAGCAGATCCTGCGCACGGTCCCACTGCGCCTTTGCCAGCACTTCGTCCGATACGGCCATCTGATAGTTCGCAAACGCGCCTGAGATATCGTCGCTCCGGACGCGCAGCAGCAGCTGCCCCTTTCTCACCACGTCACCAAGCCTCGCGTAAATACCAACGATGCGGCCCGATGCAAGCGAAATTACCGGGACTGTTCGAGCAACATCGGGATTAATCGTTCCAGTAACAGCCAGTTGTGCGGCCGCACGATGTTCGGTGGCGGCGACCAACGGGAATTGCTCCGGATGTTCGGGAGCAAACTCCTGCGCCTCATAGGCCTGCGTCACCTTCGCCGCCGGCGGTAGACCGGCCGCTGGATCGGGCGCCTCTGAATGGCAACCCGTCATCACCAGCAAGAAGCACAATGCAGAAACTGGAATTCTCACGAGGGCGGCTTTCATGAATAGGATGGAATCTGCAAATAGGAGTCCCATAGAGCCTTCACCCCATAGGGTTGATGAGTGTGGTTTACCTGGGGGCAGAGCGCCAAAGGGAATCTGGACACTCTGCCCGCTCAGGCAGATGCGTTACGTCGATGCAGCCAGCGGTTAGAACCTCACCATGATGGCCGTAGTCCACGCCAACTGGTCTCTGCGAAGATCAGGGAACCAGATCGACGAGGTAGAACCAGCAGGTCCGCCGCAAGCTGCCTGCGCAGCTGCAAGTCCTCCGCTGAAGTTCACCCCGGAAGAACTACCGTTGCTGCAGGCATAGTCCGCGGGCGACCCATTGTTTCCACCAGGAGGCGTAATGCCGCCACGCCCTGTCCAGTAAGGAACACTCGCGTGCCGATACCCGACTTCTGTGCGGAACGTGATGTATTGGTTCGGCATGTAGTCGATTGTTCCCGTGGTATCCCACGCCGTGTACTTATCGCCAGGGTTCTCCGTGAAGTAAGGTGTTCCGGTGGTCGCGGTCGCTCCATTGATTGGCGGCAACAACGTCAGGTACCGGCCGGGATTGCTCATCTGACCGCCGCCCAGGGTGAAGGCGTACTTGTCCTTGTCCCACCACACGCGGTTGTATTCCATGTAGCCGATGAAGTATTGCTTGTAAGCGGTCCCGCCGCCGGCCGATGCAGGTGCCGGCTTATCGCCGTGGCATGCTACATTCGTGCCCGCGTCCACAGGATTGGTTCCTACACCCACTTCGCAACCGGCGTCCGCTGTAAAGGTAAATGCCGCCTTATCGACGAAGTGGCTCTTGTTGTCGTAGTACTTAACCTGGATACTGTCGTCCGTGTGATAACGATGGCGGTATGGGACACCGAGAGCATCTTCCCCCAGGCCGTAATTATTGAAGACCAGGTCAAGCCAATCCCCGTGATGCCAGAGAATCTGTCCGCCCAATCCCGGCTTTCCGTTAGAGCGGGCATAAGATTGCCAGCCATTGATAAACCATGGTTCTATCTTTAGATTCTTCGTTACAAAGACCTGTCCGCGCACACCAGTGAAGAACCAAGGTGTATTGGAAGAAACAAACGAAGGCTGATAGGCCCAGTTATCGGCGTTGTAGTAGCTGAACAATCCAATATAAGAAACAAAGATTCCGGCATCTAGATTAATGCCATGCAATTTGTCCCAGTGATATCCGCCCCACGCTTCCGAAACATACCGGTACGCATCGGCGAGATCCCATTGACCGCGGCTGTAGCTTGCATCATTGCGCGGAGTCGTTGTGGCAAACTCGCCAAACATCGTGAGGAACCGGCCGCGCACATTCTGAACACGAATGTCTCCGCCGAAGCTCAGCTGCTCTAACTGGAATTCCTGCGAGCGAAATGATTCGGTCGATCCACCCATGGTGTCATCCTCAGGGTGGTTGAAGTCGAGAATGTAATTCACATCCGACCGAAACTCAGGCGTGAAATATTTCGTGGCCAGCGGAAAATCAACCACGCGGCCTTGGGCATTAAGCCACGACCAGTCGCCAGGAAACGGAGCTTCCTTGGTCGTCGTTTCGGCAGGAATGTCCGGCGTCGTCGCCACAACGGCTACGGCAGCTGCGGGAGCAGCGGCCGCGGCGGGCGCTTCCTTCGTGCTGGGCGCAGGGGCTGCTGCCTTCTGAGCAGGGGACACTGTGTTCTGTGCAGCTCCGGCCTTAATCTCCGCTTCAATCTGCGCAATCTTCGCCTTCAGCTCATCCAGTTCCTTCTGCAAGGCCTGGCTTTGCTCACTCGATAAACCACTCGCCGTCGACGGCGTCGTGCTCTGTTGCGCCGACCCCGATGGTTGCTGCCCACCGGACGTCGTCTCTTGTGCTCGGCATGTCATAGAAATCGTTATGGCTAAGCCGACCATCGCCATCCATAGTTTGTTCTTCATTGAGGCCTCTCTTGTCAAAGCAATGTACTGCGGGACCTTTGATCCGTGTTGCATCGTGCGTGCCTGACTCGCTTTCTGAGCGCGGCGTGCCCGCCAACAAAACCACTCTTCCAAATCATTTGCGACTCAGGTAAAGGGCGTTGTCGTTTTTCCCTGCAATAAACGTTGACTTACATCTCAGACCCACAATCGCGGTACGCATGGCATCGCTTGGAGTGTCTTCAATGTAGAGCAGGCTCCGTAAGGAATTTGTATGGAATTAGATAAGGAAACCATAAGGACGATCACAACCCCTCGAAATGAAGACACTTCCGAAGTACAACGACCGTCGCGCAATGCTACCCTGAGTCATCACCTGACCTGGTTGCGAATGATCACGCTAGTCATCTTGAGCCTCGTGCTCTTTGTTGCAACCCACGTGGATGACCTCTTCCTGCTGCTTAGCTTGTACGCGGAGCAGCGGACACCGAAAGTCGCCATCGTCCTCGGTCAGTACCTTGGCGTCATCACACTGCTTGTCGTAAGCCTGCTCTGCGCCAGGATCGCCGTAGCCATCCCCGCGTCCTATCTGCGATGGCTCGGGCTCATCCCTATATTGCTTGGGCTGCAAAAACTTTTCGCTCTATTCAGACCCTCGCAAGAACCCACCGGACCGTCTTCCGCCCCAACGCTGCGCCACTCCCAAATCTTAGGCGTGGCTTCCGTGACCATTGCCAGCGGAGGCGACAACATCGGCGTCTACCTGCCTCTCTTCGCGACCTGGCGGCCCCGCGACTGCGCCATCCTCATCATCATCTTCTTACTCATGACGTACGTCTGGTGCTTCTTCGCTCACTGGCTAGTCCACCATCGCTCTCTGCGAGCACCCATCGCCAAGTGGGGTACGAGACTCTTCCCCTTAGTGCTCCTGATCTTAGGCCTCCACATTCTCTTTCCAGCACTCAAGTAACTTCGCCCACACCTCCACGAAGTTGCTGGGTCTTCGTCGATTCCGCGGATTCCCCGCAACAGCTATTACCCAGACGAACGCTCATTGAAATCAGGAAGTGCCGGTGTGCACGAGGCCTCGAGCCACCGGCTCACATACACACCCGCATGGGCTTCACCGCAGTAATGGCGCGCGCCCTTCGCCCCCGCCGCTTCGTCATCCCATTTGCGAATCTTCAGCTCCTCCTGATTGCACTGAATCAGAAACCAGTGAATCGGGTTCGAGCTCTCAATGCCACAAACCTCGCATCGATACTGCGTGACAGCCGCCATGCACATCCTCCTAGGGAGCAAACGTTCGCCAGGACATCCTGTCCACGGCTAGACCAAGACTATCCGAACATTGAATCGGATGGCCAACCACCGCCTCTCGCACCCTCACCCATTCGCGGTATCTTAAGGAAGCACATTAAGGATTAACCATGGTCGCCATCCAAGTCGAATATCAGGGAGACCTGCACTGCAAAGCCGTGCACGGCCCCTCCGGAACCGAACTCACCACCGACGCCCCCAAGGACAATCAGGGTCGCGGCGAAAGTTTCTCCCCCACAGATCTGGTCGCCACCGCGCTCGGCACCTGCATGCTAACCATCATGGGCATCATGGCGCGCACGCTGGAGATCGATATCGCCGGAACTACGGCCACCGTCGAAAAGGAGATGACCGCCGCCGCTCCGCGCATGATCCAGAGCCTGACCGTCAACATCCACGTGCCCCACGCCATCAGCCCCGAGAACCAACAGAAACTCGTGCGCGCCGCACACACCTGCCCGGTCCACAAGAGTCTCCACCCCGAAGTCCAGACCCCCATCGAATTCACCTGGGGTTAATCCCGGCTCACAAGGTGACGACGATCTTCCCGACCTGCGCGTTGGACTCCATATAACGATGCGCCGCGACAATCTCAGCAAACGGAAACGTCTTATCGATCAAGGGCCGGAAAGCGCGCGAAGCCAGATGCTCGCATACGTATTGCTTGGCCTTAGAAAACACCGCATCGGCCGTCAGCTCAAACAGCGTGTAAGCCCGAACAGTAAGCCCCTTAGACAGCGCCGTGAACAGCGGATACGGCGTAGCCTCAGCCGCCAGCGCTCCATATTCCAGAACGATGCCGTGGTAAGCCGTCGCCGCCGCGAGCGATTCGAGAATCGGGCCACCAATCGGATCGAAGACCACACGCGCTCCTTTACCTGAGGTGATCTCGTTCACCCGCGCCGCCAGGTCTTCTTCGTCGGTCACGATCACATGGTCCGCTCCCAACTTCAGCAGCTGGTTTTTTTTCGCCGCCGTGCGCGTCACCGCAATGCTGATCGCGCCCTCCACCTTCGCCATCTCAATCGCCGCGATGCCAACGCTGCTGCTCGCCGCGGTGATGATCACAAAGTCTCCCTTCGAGATCTTCGCCAGCCAAATAAGCGCGCCATACGCCGTCAAATACTGCATCCAGATCGACGCCCCTTCCTCATACGAAAGGCTCGCAGGATATTCAGCGATTGCCTTCAGCGGAACCACCGCCACCTCCCCATAGACCCCGTGATTGCTCAGCTTAAAGGTTCCCGGAACTGTGCTCACCGTCTTCCCAACCCAGCTTGAATCCACGCCCTCGCCAACGGCGTCGATCACCCCGGCAGCCTCATACCCGTTCTTGGCCGGAAGAACAGGCGTCTCCAAATATTGGCCGTTGCGAAACATCACCTCCGCGCGGTTCAGGCCCAGAGCCTTCACGCTGATTCGAACCTCGCTCGCGCCAGGTTCAGGAAGCGGAAGCTCATCGAACTCAAGAACCTCAGCAGGTCCGGTCTTGTGAAAACGAACAATCTTTACGGTTTTGGACATCAGTCAACTCCTCTTGGAACAACTCCCCCTTGGATGATCATGAAAATCTCAACGACGCAGAATTCCGAACTTGCCCCCTTTCTCTGTGGTTTTTCCGTTAAATCCCTCGTTCAGAATTCGTCGGAACAAGTCGCGCACGCCACGCGTCCCTTCCGCGTGCTACCCTTCCTGCCAACAAAAATCTTGCCTCGGTCGCCGTCTCGAACGGCAGCCGGCATCCTAATTCTGTGGAGGTACCAGCGCACATGATCGATACCGATCTCATCGTCAAGCTTCTTCGCGAGCACGGCCACAAAGTCGAGTCCGTCTTCCATGTCCCTGAAAATGCTGGCGAGTACGAATTTTACGTGGACGGAACCCTCC
>Ga0302325_10002584_pt1 | contig 43737 bp, 42 predicted proteins | sample Palsa_T0_2_FD_201948 | JGI IMG/M metagenome (GOLD analysis project Ga0302325, IMG submission 201948) | Peat permafrost microbial communities from Stordalen Mire near Abisko, Sweden - Palsa_T0_2 | ecosystem: Environmental > Terrestrial > Soil > Palsa > Peat permafrost | place: Sweden: Abisko... | reverse complement strand
GGTCTCGGCGTAGTTGACGAGAAGGGCTTCGTCGCGAGCCAGAGCGTCCTCGGTCGCTGAACGCCGCATTCTGACGATCTCATCGACGTGGGCCGACGAGATCGTCCCCGCCAGGCAGGCCTCAGACACCTTCGGGAGAAAGCGCAGCGCGCGGCCCCGTCGCATCCTTCGGCGAGCTTGGGATTGTGGGATCCGGCAACGTGCTGCGACCCACGCCGGTGCTGTGCGGGCACCGTCTCTGGCCCATTCTCCGGACGTCTCGAATCCCGCCATCGCCATGGTCGTAAACCCGTCGAGCCGCGACAGCTGTTGGTGTAGGCGCAGTATCGATTCGCCATCGGCGAAGCGCGAAGGGTCACTGGTGAAAAGCTCGTCAATCGCCTCGGTCAGCACGCTGAGATCCATGGGGACAGTAGAGCAAGCGCTTGTGACAATTCGGGGGCAAAAGACCAGTTCAGCGAGAGAAAATAAAATTTCTTTTTCCGCGCAAACAGCCCACATCGGCGACCGTTACCCTGCGAGATGGCCGTCGATATCAGAACGGGTGGGGTCCCGTTTTGACGCGGTGGCACCTGGTCGGCACGGGACGCTTTCGATGGAGAGTCAGGTCGGAAGAGACGGTTCCCTGGTGGCCTGATCGCCGACAAGTCCCATCCTGGCCAGTTTGTGCAACATCTGCCAAACATCGTCCCGGATCACATTCGCTCCTATGGAAAACCGCTGGGTCAAATTAGCGACAATCCCTTCGAAGGTCGCGGTGCCATCACACAGATCCCAAATCATGGCAGCGCCGGCATTGAACATGATGAGTGCGTGACCGACCTCATCATAAATGCCCACCCGCCCCTCCAGGGGCACGGTCGAAATGCCCGCTCGCGCCAGAGGATGGGAGCAGGTATCCGGCCAGGTGGGTTCGATTGATCTGACCGGATACGCCTCGGGGGACATCGACTCTTGAAGATCAATGATGCGCCGCTTGGTGAACATATCTGCGCGCCTAGTTCGCCAGGAGGGAGAACACGAGCCTGCACGCCTCATTGAGATCTGACATTTCGAGTTCGTAGCACTCGCATTGTTCGACGAGATCACCCAACAGTTGTGCACCCTGGCCACCGTGGGCATCGATGTTGACCGAGTTGACGGCCAGTGAGAGAAATGTCTCGGCGCGGTGCAGCCGCCTGAGCGACGTGGATCCACCGCGAATATAGTGGGGGAGAATCACGAGCCCCGCAGTACAGGCCTGGCCAACCGACCCCGTGCCAACCTGGGTGGCAGGCACGTGCCACTGCTCGCCGGCAAATTCTGCCCATGCCGGTGCAAGAACAGGCTTGAGCTCACACAGTAATTCGAAGCTTCCTGATTTCAGTGCCAGCGGTTTCTGGTAGGGCAACAACTGAGCACCTGAGGACGTGACCGCCATCAGCTCGTCGGAAAGGTAACCGAGGCCGTCGCGCACGAGTGCCGCGACGAGCGTGGACTTTCCCGAACCCGAAGGTGCCGGGAGGAGAATGCCCACATCGCCGGACTGCAGACCACCGGCATGAAATAAGAGGAGCTCGGGACTCTCTTCAACGACCTTCTGATTGAGATCCTGTAGAAGCCGGTCAACGGCCGTGGAAGGGTCAGGTAGCCGGTCGATCCATGCGTCATTGAAAAACATGTTGACGGCACCGTCGCTCTGGGATACCAGTGAATACACATGTACCTCGGGTGAGTCCACGCGCAAGGGGCTGAGCAAGGATTGCAGGTACAGACCCAGTTCCCGATCGGTGCACTGGACGGCAAAATGAAGAGACAGACCCTGCAAAGGTGGTGTCCGATGGGTCCAGTACGGCGCTCCCCCCACGGAAACATCCGGCCACTCAATGTCTTCGGACACTTCGAACAACGACACCACCGAGCTCATGTGAGTTTCATTCGTCACCCTTGCATCTCTCGCACCAGCTGGGAACAACTGAGTTACGCGACGTCATCATGCAGTGCCGATTCAGGCTTAGCCCTGCTCGACCAGCGGTTCAATGTCCAGCCGCCAACGATCAACGCCGTCCCGACTTCAACCTCACGCAACAGATTCGAACCGGTAAAGGCAAGTGTTCCGCCGCCACCAGTGGCCACGTCCGCGCCGCCGCCCGTGCGCGAAGGTGCCGCAGTCGATGCCAGGGAGCTCACCCCGGATACCGCGCCTTCACCCGAGGAAGAACTACCGCTCGGGGGATCACCGCTGGGAAGATCACCGCTGGGAGGCGTTGTGCCGGTGGTGCCGCCCAGTCCAACGACGGTCCCGGGGACGGACAGTACGGCTGCGCCAGATGGTGTGGCAATCAGCAGCTCGGGAATGACCCACGCCCCCACGCCGACCACGACAGCTCCCATGGTGATGCGCCCAATGACCTGACGTCTCGACATCTGCGCTGTTTCGACACCGGCAGTGGGCGCTGTCGCATCGAACGGGCCATCCTCCGCACCAAACGCGCCTGGCGTTGCGACGTGGACTTCGGACTTCTCGTAACCCATTTGCTCCACCGATCTCTCCGAGATGCGCGCGGAACCACAAATGTCTGCTGCGTGGAGCGTGAAGGTTGAGAGGCTTCAGACCCGGTCGTGCACGTACATTGGCGGTTGCATTGCGCGGCCTACGAAACCATGTAGGCGGTGGTTTCCACCATCAGTGCTTCTTTCGACAACCATGCCCGAACCTTGTGACACGTGGTATCGGCAACAATCGTTGCGACACGGTGCACTTGTCGAAGAGGCTTGGTGTGGAAGAGGCATACCCGCAATATGAATATTCGAAACAGCATCCGTACCTCTCGTCGCGTCCGTGTCTGCCCAACATGGGGTGCAGGCAACTCCTCCCTGACATTGCGGAGACTGGGCCGACGACACCTGCCGCCGCAGCCCGCTACAGAATTCCCTCATGCAGCGCGCCTTTTGTACGAAGCGGGCCGGACTCCTGCAGCTTGGCCACCACGTCGTCTCCGAGCTCGTCCTCAGATCTCGCCGACGCCACACGGGCAACCAACGCCGAGGGGTGACACAGGCACCTCGGGGTTCATGCGAAGGGAGGCGAGAGACGGCCCGCCCAATGCATGCGTACGTCTGGTTCCCGCTCTTCGTTACCACTCCCATCGGTGCGTTCCACGATCTCGAACCCATACCTGGCGTACAGCGCCTGCGCTCCCCGATTCTTTTCGAAGGCCCAGAGGGTCAGTCCCCCGGGTTGTTCGACCATGGCCCGCGCCAACAGTTCACTGCCAACGCCACAGCGCTGCCATGGAGGAGCCACGTAGAGGTGATTGATCCACCCAGGTGAGCCCACGCAGAAGCCGATCGCTTCACCCGCACCGCCCGTACCGCCCGCACCGCCCGCACCGCCCGCACCACCTGCACCACCTGCACCGCCCGCACCACCCGCACCGCCCGCACCACCCGCCCAAGCCACCAGCACCCAGTCCACCGGCAGCACCCGTTCAGAGAAGTGGGCCACGTTCTCCTCGGCGGTGTGGAGGACGGGCAGATAGGTCATCTCGGCTCGAGCGGCCCCGAAAATGCGGGCAAGCGCCTCCCCATCTTCCAACTGACCTGGGCGATAAACGACGGCCACCGGAGCCCCCGCCCCAGCCCCCGCCCCAGCCCCCGCCCCCACCGGAGCCCCCACCCCAACATCCACCCCAACCCCCGCCTAGCTCAATGCGCCCGACGCCTGAAGCTTGGCGATCGTCCCCTCGTCCACGCCCCAGTCCAACAGACCGCTGACCGTGTCGGCCCCGGGAGGCGACGGCGGACGGGAGACCACCGACGGCGTCCGGGAGAAGCGGGGTGCCGGCGCCGGCTGTACCACCCCGTCCACGGACACAAAGGTCGATCGGGCGGCGTTATGCGGGTGCTCGTGGGCCTCCCAAGGGGAGAGCACCGGTACCGCGCAGGCATCGGTCCCCTCGAAAATCGCGGCCCATTCGTCCCGGGTCTTTGTCTTGAACACCGCGGCGAACCGTTCCTTCATGGCCGGCCACTTGTCCCGCTCCATCTGTCCCGGTAGGTCCGGATCACCCGTCAGCCCCATGCCCTCGAGCAGCTCGGCGTAGAACTTCGCTTCGATCCCGCCCACGGCGAAGAACTTCGCATCGGAGGTCTCATAGACCTCGTAGAAGGGAGCGCCCGTATCGAGCATGTTCGAACCCCGCTCTTCGTTCCAGATCCCGAACTGGTGGAACGAGTACATCATCGTCATCAATGACGCCGATCCATCGACCATGGCGGCGTCCACCACTTGACCCTTTCCCGATGTTTTCGCCTCCAACAGGGCGGCCACCATCCCGAAGGCCAGCAACAGTCCACCGCCACCGAAGTCACCCACCAGGTTCAACGGTGGCACCGGTGGGGAGTCGGCCCGGCCGATCGACCACAGCGCGCCCCCGATGCCGATGTAGTCGATGTCGTGGCCGGCCAGCTGCGCCATGGGACCGTCCTGACCCCATCCCGTCATCCGCCCGTAGACCAACGCCGGATTGCGGGCCCAACAGTCCTCAGGCCCCAATCCCATCCGCTCGGTGACACCCGGGCGGAAGCCTTCGGTCAGACCGTCCGCCTGCTCGACCAGGCCGAGCACCAGCTCGAGGGCGTCAGGATTCTTCAGGTCGACACCCACCGACGGTCGGCTTCGGTTGAGCAGATCCCAGTACGGCCCCTCGAACGCAGCCGCCCGCTCGACCGCCCCGGGGGCGGCCCGTTCCAGACGAATCACCTGGGCGCCGGCGTCGGCCAGCATCATGCAGGTGTAGGGCGATGGCCCGATTCCCGCCAGCTCGATGATCTTGATGCCGCTCAATGGACCGCTACGAGAAGTCTCTACCATCGCAGGATCGTGACCCAGCGACTCAGGCAGGTCAAGCTGGGGATGTGCCAATCGCCAGAGCGCCCGGCCGGGTCACCCTGATCGGCGACCACACGGACTACAACCAGGGCCTTTCACTCCCCATGGCCATCGATCTGGCGACGACGGCCACGTTCACCCCCAAGCCGGACAGCTTCCTGGTCGGCATAGAGAGCGACCAGGTTCTTGAGCCCTACGAGATCCCGCTCGCTGGCCTTGCGCAGGGACACGCCGTTCCAGGCAGCGCCGCAGTCGCTCCACCGCACACCCTCTTGGCGGCCGGACTCATCTCCCTGGCCGGCCCCACCTCCGGCGGCACATTGACCGTGACCAGCACGGTGCCCGTCGGCGCCGGGCTTTCTTCCAGTGCGGCCTTCTCGGTCGCCCTCCTGCTTGCGCTCGGCCAGACCCTGAACCCCGTGGAGATGGCTGTCCTGTGCCAGAAGGCGGAAGCGATGGCCGGGGCACACGTCGGGTTGTTGGATCCGCTGGCCATCATGGGGGCCCAGGAAGGGCACGCCCTCTCCATAGACTTCGCCACCCTCCGGACGCGCCAGGTGCCGGTTCCTCCCCATGCGGCATTCGTGATCGTGCACAGTGGCGCCAGCCGTGAACTCGGCACATCGGAGTACGGCGCCCGGCGGGCCGAGTGCGAGAGAGCCGCCAACCAGATCGGGCGACCGCTCGGACTCTGCGACCTCAGTGACCTCAGTTCCGTGACCGATCCCGTCCTGCGCCGGCGAGCCCGGCATGTGGTCACCGAGTGCACCCGGGTCCGCCAGGCCGAACACCTGCTGGGCCGCGGGAACCTGGCCGCCGTCGGCGCGCTCATGACCGAGGGCCATCGCAGCTTGGCCGGGGACTACAAGGTCTCGACGTCCACAGTCGACGAATTGGTCGACCACCTGATCCGGACCCCGGGCGTCCTGGGTGCCCGCATGACTGGCGGCGGGTTCGGTGGGTGCGTCATCGCACTGTGTGAGCCGGACTCACCCGCCCTCGACCCCGCCCAACACGCCCCGCTGCGCTGCTGGCAGGTCAGTCCGTCCCGAGGAGCAGAGCTGCTTGCGAGGTCGCAATGAGCGCATTGAGCACCGCCTCGGCCCGACCGCTGTCGATAGAAGCCGTCGCCATTTCCACTCCCGTCGCCAGATCATCGGTCCGCCCTCCCACCATGAGGCCGGCGGCGGCGTTCAGCAAGCCGATGTCCCGGTTGGCGCCCGTCGCGCCACCGAGCACGGCGCGGATGGCCCGGGCGTTGAACTCGGCGTCCCCGCCCCGCAGGTCCGCCAGAGAGGCCGGGGCAAAGCCCAATGCGGCCGGATCGACCCGCCACTCCGAGAGCTCGTAGGAGCCTTCACCGTCGCCGTTCAGTTCCAGGACCGTCGATGCGGAGGTCACGCTCAGCTCGTCCAGCCCGTCGTCGGCGTAGATGACCATGGCCCGGCGGCTCCCGGTGGCCCCGAGCACCGTTGCCATGATGGTTCCCATTTTCGGATCACTGACCCCGACCAACTGATGGCGGGTCCGCGACGGGTTGGTCAATGGGCCGAGAAAATTGAAGATCGTCGGCACCCCGAGCTCGCGGCGGATGGGCGCCACGTAGCGCATGGCGGGATGGAAACGCTGGGCGAAGCAGAACCCCATGCCGGCCTCGGCCACGCAACGGGCCACACCCACCGGTCCGATCTCAACGGCCACACCGAGAGCCTCGAGCACATCGGCCGAACCCACCGAGGACGAGGCGGATCGGCCCCCGTGCTTGCAGACGGCCACGCCGCACCCGGCGACGATCAGGGCGGCCAGCGTCGTCACATTGATGCTGCTCAGGCGATCCCCGCCCGTACCCACCAGGTCGACCACCACTCCCGCATCTACCGGCAGCTCGACGGGCACGGCGGCCTCCACCATGGCCCGAGCCAGACCGGTCACTTCATCGACCGTCTCACCCTTGGCGTGCAGCAGAGTCAGGAAGGCACCGATTTGCGCCGGGGTCGCCTCCCCCGCCAGTACGGAGCGCAAGATGGCCTCGGCCTCACTCTCGCCCAGCGACTCCCGGGCCGTCAGACGGCTCAGGACGTCCGGCCACGCCAGCGCGTTCGGGTGGCTCAGTCCCACCACAGATCCCGGTCCAGGACGCCCCGGGCAATGAGGCCGAGTTGGACCTGCGAGGTGCCCTCAACAATGGTCAGCTGCTTGGCATCGCGGTACCACTGCTCGGTCGGGTGATCCTCCATGTAGCCGGCGGCGCCCAGCAGCTGCACGGCCAACGAAGAGGCCCGCACCGCCAGTTCGGTGGCGTGGTACTTGGCCATGGACAGGTAGGGCACGAACTCTTTGGTGAACTTGCCCTGGTCGGCCAGCACGGCCGATCGGTAGGTCAGGAGCCGGGCCGCCTCAATGTCGACGGCGCACTTGGCGATCTCCCACTGAATGCCCTGGAAGTCGGCGATCGTCTTGCCGAAGGCCTCGCGCTGCTGGACGTATTCGGTGGCGTACATGAGCGCTCCCTCGGCCAACCCGATCCCCCGGGCCGCCACAATCGGCCGCATGGCATTGAGACCCAGCATGGCCAGGCGGAAGCCCCCGATCTCGCCGATGACGTTCTCGGCCGGCACGTGCACGTCGCTCAGGAGCAGCTCGCCGGTGTCCACGCCGCGCACACCCATCTTGTGGTCGGTGCGGCCCACCGCGACGCCATCCCAACTGCGCTCCACAATGAACGCGCTGATCGAATTGTGCGAACGGCTGGCCGGGTCGCTGGTCTTGGCGAACACGGTGTACCAGTCGGCCTCGCTCACGCCGGACATCCAGCATTTGGTGCCGTTGAGCACCCACCCGCCGGCGCCGTCTGGCTCCCCACGCGTGCGCATGCCCATCACATCACTGCCGGCCTGCGGTTCCGAAAGCCCGAAGGCGCAGCGCTGGGTCCCGGCGGCGATGCCGGGCAGGTACCGGGACTTCTGCTCGTCCGTGCCGGCGATCATCACCGGGCCGGTGGGCAACCGGGTGAGGAGCAGCATCAGGGCGGCGGTGTTGGAGTACTTGGCCACTTCTTCTATGGCGATGGCCAGCCCCAGAATGCCGGCCCCCGAACCGCCGTACTCGGTCGGTATGCACAATCCGAGCAGGTCGGCCTCACGAAAGGCGGCAAACACGTCTTCGGGGTAGGTGCCTTCCTTGTCGATGGCTCGAGCTCGTGGCTTGATCCTGTCCTGGGCCAATCGCCGGACCGACTTCTGCAGCTCACTGAGTTCAGGGGGAAGGTCAAAATCCACCGGCGAAGGCTACTGGACGGTCCAGCAATGTAATTTCTGATTCTTGCCACCGGAAGAGTCATCGCAGAGTCGGTCGGACGTACAGGCGGATCTGCGCAAGCAGCGCAAAAAGGAGGAGCGCCATCGCCACCGTTGGCGCCGGAGGTTCCTTTACGGACTGGCGGTCATCGTCTTGCTCAGCGTGGCCGGCGCCTCCGGTCTCTACTTCTATGCCGGCTATCGCTTCGACCAGATAAAGAAGGTGCATTCCAAACACCTGATCAAACAGGCGGCTCCGGGCAGGCCGTTCAACATGCTGCTGGTCGGATCCGACTCCCGCGCCTTCGTCGATAACTCCACCCAGGTCAACGCCTTCGGCGACTCGGGCGATGCCGGCGGGCAGCGCAGCGACGTCACCATGGTGGCCCGCTTCGTTCCGGCCACGAAATCCGTCACCGTGCTCTCCATCCCACGTGACCTGTGGGTGGACATTCCCCAGAACAACGACAAGGGCGACATTGAAGGCATGAACCGGATCAATGCCGCCTACAACGCCGGACCGGACCTGCTGGTCGAGACCGTCGAAAAGGTGCTGAAGATCCCGATCAACCACTACATGGCGGTGGGCTTCCCGGGTTTCTCCGGCATGGTGAACGCGCTGGGCGGCATCACCATGAGCTTCCCCACCCAGGTTCGCGACGCCTACACCGGCCTGGACGTGACCTCGTTGGGCTGCCAGGTGGTCAACGGCACGGTGGCGCTGCAGCTGGTGCGCAGCCGCCATCTGGAATATGTAAACGCCAACGGCTACTGGGAGGGCGATGGGCTCTCGGACTTCAGCCGGATTCAGCGCCAGGACTCGTTCTTCCGGGCTGTATTGGCCAAGGTCAATGCCTCCATCACCAATCCGCTGGCCATCAACGGGTTCATCTCGGCCGCCGTGGGCAACGTCACCATTGACGACACGCTGTCCAAGTCCGACCTCTATCACATCGCCACCGAATTCAGGGGGTTGGCCTCATCGCACCTGATCACCGAGACGTTGCCCACCACCAGCTTCGTCACCGATGGTGGCGCCGATGTCCTGCTGGCCGCCCAGCCCTACGCCGAAAACATGATCACCGCGTTCAACCAGATAGGTGAGCCCAAGCCCAAGCCGAAAAAGCCGGTACCCACGCTGGCTCACGCCTTTGTCTCCGTGGAGGTCTTCAACGCCGGCGCACCCGCCGGCACGGCTCATGTCACCGGTGCCGCGCTGACCGCCGCCGGCTACAACGTCAGCGAGATCGGGGATGCACCAAACCCACTGGTCGCCGGCAGTCCCACCGAAATCTGGTACAGCGCCACCGGATTGGAAGCGGCGCACACGTTGGGCGCGTCGCTGAGCGGGACCGTCAAGTACGTCCCGGACCCTGCCCTGACGGGCAATACGGTGGCACTGTTCCTCGACACCTCCCCGGTCACCGTGAAGGGGTCAACCACGACCACCACCACAACGACCACTCCGGGCTCGACCACCACGACCACAACTATTCCGGCCGACGTCTATACCAACACGCAGGCCGAGCCCTGGAACCCGGTCCCGTGCACACTGGGTGCGGGGACCCAGGCGTCGAAGAGTTAGTTAGGCCGACTTACGACGCTGGCGGACAATGCGCCGACGCTCGCGCTCGGTGGTGCCGCCCCATACGCCCTCACGCTCGCGGTGGGCCAGGGCGTGCTCAAGGCAAGCCTGACGGACCGGGCATTCGGCGCAAATTGCCTTGGCTTCGGCCGCATCGGCCTCGTCCTCGGAGACCGGGTAGAACGCCTCAACGTCGAGACCCCGGCAGGCGGACAGCTTGCGCCACGTGGTGGCACTCATGGGAAACACTTCCTCTTCACAGTCGGATACGGACAGTATTCGCCCTGGTCGGGGGCACAGTCGGGACGTACCAAACAGCACCAGCACCGAATTCCGGCGAACGAAGAGTATGGCTTACGGCCGGTGGCCCTGTAAAGGGCAACGCAGAGAATTCTCCCTGGTCAGCCGATAGGAAGCGGCTTTGTTGTGCCTCTGAGGTCACCGAGAAGCTCCGTGCGGACTTCCGGCGCAAGAATCGCCCGTGCCGCATAGGCGGGATGGTCCGCCACCAGGGCGGCCTCGCCCGCACCGCCGAAGAGCTCGACCTGGGCCGGGGAGAAATCGAAGCGCACATAGTGCACCGCCGGCGTGATGGTGTCGCGCACCAGAGCCGCGGCGTGGGCGGCTTCGGGAACGCTGCGCACCACCTCCCCTCCGATCTCAATGCCCAGGCCACGCTCAATGCCGACCAGCCGCGGCAACCAGTCCCGCATGAGCCCATCGGATGTCAGCTCAATGAACAGCGTGGCCGACAGTTCGCCCACGGCGGGCAGAAGCCGGTTGTAGATGTCCAGTTCAACCTGCAGCGCCTGGTCACTCAAGATCTTTTCGACCCGGGCCATCTCCTGTATCTGGAAGCGAACGGTGTCGACACACTCGAACATCAGGGTCATGATCGGTCCCAGCGCAACCCGACGCCGCTTCTTGCGGGTGATGATCGCCGCTCGATAGCCCTCGCGCACCCGCTCGTACTCCCGCAGGTCCAACACATCGGCCAAGGTCAGTGCGTCCGTCACGAGCGCGCCCGATCCCCCGCCGACTTCTCCGGCCCGCTGATGCCGTAAGCCTGGGCCATCAGCTGCATCGGGTGGAGCGGTCGTCGACCGGTCTCCTGCAGGATGGCCCCGTTGGCCAGGTGGCAGTCGCCGCACACCGTCTCGTGACCCGCCGCCTCAATCTCGCGGGCCAGTGGCGCCGCCACTTTCCGGGCCAGCTCGTAGTTCTCGGCCCGGTAGCCCCAGGTGCCGTCGATTCCCGAACAGCGCTGCACCAAAGCGCACTTCACCCCGGCCACCTTCAAGAGGTCACGGCTCTTCAGGCCGGCGTTCTGCGCCTGGAGGTGACAGGCCACGTGATAGGTCACCTCATCGGGCACGCGCCCGTCCTCTCTTCCGGGAAACTCCGACTGCAGAGCGAAAGTGTCAGCGGCGTTCTTGTGGCGCTGCATGAGGTACTCGGCCGGGTCATAGGTATGCGCCGCGACCAGGTCGGCATCGGGCCCGGCGACGTAGATCGGATAGTCGCGCTTGATGATGTAGGCGCACGTCGGCTGGGCCACCACCACGTCACGCCCCGCCCGGACCTCGGCCGCCAATGCCGTCACGTTGCGCCGCGCCGCCGCCTCGAACTGCTCAAGGTTCCCCGAGTGCAGCCAGGGCGCGCCGCAGCACTTGGTCCCCTCCGGCAGCGAGCAGGCCACGCCGTTGTGCTCGTAGACGCCGACCAGGGCCTGGCCCACCTCGGGATCCATGTATTCCACAAAACAGGTGGGGAACACCGAAACCGCTCCGAGCTCCTCCGTCATGGCGGTGCCCGGCCTCCGTTTGCGGAACCATGTGGTGAAGCGTTGCTTGGCGTACGGAGGAAGCAACCGCTCCGAGGCCAAACCGACCGTCTTCTCCATCACCTTGCGGGTCCAGCTCCCCGGCGTGCCGGTGGCCCAGTTCACCACCGGCGCGCCCAGCACCGATGCCGCGCCGAGGGCGTCGGTCCGCCCCAGGAATTGATCGGTCATCCGCTCCCTGAGCGGCACACCCTGCTTCTTGCGCACCGCATGGACCCGGCTCATGAGCCGCGGGAAGTCCAGCTCCCATTCGTGCGGCGGCACATAGGGGCACTTCACGTAACAGAGCTTGCACTGGTAGCACTCGTCGACCACCTGGTCGCGCTGGGAGTCCGTCAGGGCCGAGACATCGCCGTCTTTGGCGTCGATGAAGTCGAACAATGTCGGGAACGACGGGCACAGGTTGAAGCAGAGCCGGCAGCCGTGGCACAGGTCGAAGACCCGGTCGAGCTCAACGGTGAGCGCGCCCGGGTCGAAGTACTTGGGATCAGTGGGGTCGTAGGTGGCGGTCATGCGGCCGCCCCGTTACGAGACGGACTCGAGCCCCTGGGTGAAGCGCCCGGCGTGCGACTTCTCGGCCTTGGCCAATGTCTCGAGCCATTCGCCGATCTCCTCGAAGCCCTCGTCTCGGGCCGTCTTGGCGAAGCCGGGGTACATCTCGGTGTACTCGTAGGTCTCGCCCTCAATGGCGGACTTGAGGTTGTCCTCGGTCGGCCCAACCGGCACGCCGGTCACCGGGTCGCCCACTTCCTTCAAAAAGTCGAAATGTCCGAAGGCATGACCGGTCTCGCCTTCGGCCACCGAGCGGAACAGAGCCGCCACATCGGGGTAGCCCTCGACATCCGCCTTCTGGGCGAAGTACAGGTAGCGGCGGTTGGCCTGGCTCTCGCCGGCAAACGCCTCTTTCAGGTTGGCCTCGGTCTGGGAACCTTTCAATGCTGGCATGGTTGTTCGTACCCTTTCTCTGTTGTTGTCGCTACGTTTGACATTCGTCGCACAGGCCGCGGAACACCACTTCGGCGCTCAGGACGTCGAAGCCCTGCGCAGCGCCGGAAGGCACCTGTAACCCAGGAAACTCGGCGTTGATATCGCGTACCTTTCCGCACGAGCGGCAGACCAGGTGGTGATGGGCTGACTCGACGTTGGGGTCGAAGCGGGCGGCTCCGGTCCCCACGTCCAGGGCGGTGATCTCCCCCAGCTCGGCCAGATCATTAAGCGTCTGGTAGACGGTCTTCAGGGAGACATTGGGCATCTCGGTTCGGACGCGCTCGTACACCCGCTCCGCCGATGGATGGGTGACGTCACCTTCAAGGGCCCGAAAGATGCACTGCCGTTGGGCCGTGATTTTGCGCCCATGGGCCCGGAACAGATCGGTCAACGCGTCGGGCGACTGCATGGCGGCGTCACCCTACCCGCCTCTCTCTATTTTGACAACTATTGTCAAAAAGGGACTGCGTGCGGCTCCCGCGACAGCTATCTGCTGACGGGCTCAACGGCAATGTGCTGGTCGACATCCGAGCCGACCTCGTACGTGGGGCAGGCGGAGTCGGGTGGGCCCGAGAGCGACTCGGGACCCCGCGCGCCACTGCCGCTCGGCCCGTCTCGCGAAAACCCACGGCCGGTCGCCGAAGTGCGAACCTGAAGTAGTGGACGTGGCGGAGTTGCTCAATCTTCCCGGGGTAGAGGAGGCATGCGTTATCCGGTCTGCGGTGGGGTTCATGGCGCTCCACGGAGGCTCGCAGGACAGGGGAACCGACCTGATCGCCCGCCGGGCCGCCGAACGTGCCGGCGCTTCCTACTACGGCATCATCCAGCCGCCAGGTCTGCGGGTGCACATCACCTCACGCCTGCACCGGCCGGAGCATTCGACCGTGTTGCACCGATTCCTGCAGCACATCGAGGTGGCCATCTCCATTCACGGCTTCGGGAGGGACGGGTTCTCCCTTTGGGTCGATCCAGACCGTGGCCTCGTCATCGACCCCTACGGCCCACCCATTCGAGGCCGGCAGACCGGGCCGCTCACCGGCATCATTGTGGGAGGCCGGAACGAACTCCTGGTGAACAAGGCGAGGGAACTGTTCCATGAGCGGTTCGAGGGTTTCGATGTGGCCGACCCCAGCCTGCGACTCGGCTATCACCCCGAGAATCCGGTCAACCTCCCTTCATCGAAGGGTGTGCAAATTGAGCTGCCTCCGGGACTGCGGGGCATTGGGCCGTACGGCGAACAACTCGTCCCGAGCGACACTGAGGAGGTCGCCGAATTGGTGACCGCACTCGTCGAACTGGCGGAGTTCGCCTCGGTGACCAAGGGGACACCGGCTCGTCGTCACTGAGCCAGCCGGGCATCCGCCAAATCGGGGCCATTCGCGCCATGTGGCAGGCTTGGCCTGTGCACCGGTTCCGCCGTGAGGACTCCTTGCGCCGTCTGGCCGATGAGCAGTTCGATGTCCTGGTGATCGGCGGAGGCGTCACCGGCGCCGGGGTGGCGCTCGATGCCGCCAGCCGGGGCCTGAAAACCGCACTGGTCGAGAAGGAGGACTTCGCCTCCGGCACATCTTCCAAGTCGTCAAAGATGATCCACGGAGGCCTGCGCTACCTGCAACAACGCGAGTTCCGGCTCGTCTACGAGAACCTGGCCGAACGCCAGAGACTGCTGGACAACGCCCCTCACCTGGTCTCCCCACTGCCATTCCTGATCCCCCTTTTCGGTCGGGATGGGGTGGTCTCCAAGACGGTGGCCCGCTCGTACTCCACTGCCCTGTGGCTCTACGACATCACCGGCGGACTACGAATCGGCGCCCGGCACAAGCGGGTGGACAAGGCGCAGGCACTGGTCCACCTCCCAACCTTGAACACCGAGCACCTCGTGGCCGGCTTCCTCTATTACGACGCCCGGGCGGACGATGCCCGCCTCACCCTGACCCTGGCCCGCACCGCGGCACATGAACACGGCGCCGTGGTGGCCAATTACACGCCGGTGGTCCGACTGACCACCGGCGCCGACGGCTCGGCCAACGGTGCCATCGTGCGATCCGATGCCAACGACGACTCAACCGAATTCGCCGTGCGTGCCCGGGTCGTCGTCAATGCCGGTGGCGTCTGGGCCGATGACGTGCGCGCACTAGATGAGGCAACGCACCCCCACTCCATCCGGCCGGCCAAAGGCGTCCACATCACCGTGCCAGCCGACCGGCTGCCCTGCGACATCGCGGCCGTCATCCCCGTACCCAAGGACCGCCGGTCCATCTTCGTGGTCTCGTGGCCTGGGACCGATCTGGTGTACCTGGGCACTACCGACACCGACTATCAGGGTCCCCTCAATGATCCGGCCTGCACACCCGAAGATGTCGACTACCTGCTTGAGGCGGCCAACAACGTCACCACGTCCAAGCTCACCCGAGCCGATGTCACCGGAGTATGGGCCGGGCTCCGTCCCCTCTTGGCGCCACCCGAAAAAGGGGGGCACGTCTCCGAGCGGACGTCGGACCTCTCCCGGCGCCACACGGTGCGCACGTCTGCGCATGGAGTGGTCACGGTCACCGGTGGCAAATTGACCACCTACCGGAAAATGGCGGAGGACACGGTCGATGCCGTGGTCACGCAACTCGGTGAGTCCCCCAGGAGTCGTCGGTGCATCACCAAGTCGCTGCGGCTGATCGGGGCCACCACCGCCACTAAGGATCCCGTGGCGCAGGCCCACCCCCTGTCCCACCTGCTGAGCAGGTACGGCACCGAAGCGGCCGCGGTCAAGGCCATCGCGGCGGGAAGACCCGAGCTGCTCAACCCGGTCATCACCGGTCTGCCGTACACCGGAGCCGAATTGATCTATGCCGTCCGCGAAGAAATGGCCCAGACGCTCAGCGACGTCCTGGCCCGTCGCACCCGCGCCATGATCCAACGGGCCCAGCCCACTATTGCCGCCGCCCATGCCGCCGCTTCCCTGATCGCGACGGACATGGGGTGGAACGAGCAGGAAACGACGGATCAGGTCAATCGATTCATTGAGTCCTGTCAGAAGGAGCTGCTCACTGCCGGATTGGATCTACCATGACGGCTCTTCTCGGCATCGTTCCCGCGAAAGGTGAGTTGGATTGACGTCTGACGCCATAGCTCCGCTGGAACCACCGTCACTCGACCACTACAAGCTCGGCTACCGCCCCGGTCTCGATGGGATTCGAGCCGTGGCCATCGGTGTCGTGCTCGTCTTTCACTTCATCGGCGGTCTGGACCCCCGTCGGATGGCCAGCCCACTTTCCTTCCCGGGTGGATTTTGGGGGGTGGATCTGTTCTTCGTGTTGAGCGGGTTCCTGATCACCTCGCTCCTCCTCGAGGAGAAGCAGCGACGAGGTGCGATTTCCTACACGGGGTTCTACCGTCGCCGCGCCTACCGACTGTTGCCCGCCCTCTTCGCCATGCTCCTGGTGCAACTCATCTACACCATTGTGTATGGCGATCCACTGGCGAAGAACATAGAGAACCTCTTACCGGGCATGTTCTATTACGCCAACTGGTGGCAAGCCCTCGGGCACCCGCTGGCCTTCGGCACCGGCCAGACCTGGAGCCTTTCGGTGGAAGAGCAGTTTTACTTCTTCTGGCCAGTGCTGCTCGTCGCCATTCTCCATTTCCGCACGCGTGCCCGGGTGATCGCACCGTTCGTAGCGCTCATTTTGGTCGCTGTCGTCTCACGCGGTCTGATCTTCCACTTCAGTGACAACAACTGGCCCGCCACCTATGTCCAGACTGAGACCCGCCTGGACGGTCTTATGTTTGGAGCATTGTTCTCCTATCTCCTCCACACCGGCTGGCGGCCGGGAACGTGGGCCAAACCACTGGGCTATCTGGGTGCCGCGTTCCTGGCCCTGATGCTCTTTACCACCCACGCCTACGATCATTGGCTGTTCTATGGCGGCTACACCCTGATCGCCGTTGCCTGCCTGGCCTTCCTCAACCTCGCTCTCGATGAGACCACCCTCGTCAACCGAATTCTCTCCTGGAAGCCGATCCGCCTCATCGGCCTGCGGGCGTACTCCATCTACATCTGGCATCTCATCGTCATTCAGGCCGTCTTCAGGTCAATGCGACCGGGCCATGTCGACAGACGATTCGTGGTGGCCGCCATTTTCATCGCGCTGGCCAGTGAGGTCTCCTACCGCTTCATAGAGAAGCCATTCCTGATCATCAAGGATCGGCCGCGGAAGACTGACGCCGCCGGAGCTTCGGGATCCGTACGGGGGGCCCCGGCCGGTGGATGACCTCCAGCAACGAGTGCGGACATGACCGTTCCCACCCCGGTCACCCCGATCGACGCCGAATCGAAAAACGTCACTGACCGTCTACACGGTGCCGTCCCCCCATTGCCGGCCGGCCTCATGGAACAGCTGGCGGCGAGCGGTGCCGAAATCTCGACCGACGATGCCATCCGGGCCGAAGCGGCCCGGGACTGGTGGCCGCTGGCCATTGGATGGGCCGCCGAGGGATCCGTCCCGCAGCGCCCCGCCGTGGTCGTGCGGCCTTCCGACACAGCGCAGGTGTCCGCCGTTCTGGCTCTCTGCAACGAAGCCATGGTGGCGGTCACCCCCATGGCCGGTCGTAGTGGAGTCTGCGGAGGTTCCATTCCAGTGCACGGTGGGGTCGCTCTTGACCTCACCGGTCTCGATGGCCTCGTTGCCGTCGATGAGATCTCGCTGACCGCCGACGTAAGGGCCGGGATGTTCGGCCCGGACCTGGAAGCTGCACTCGGCAAAGTCGGGTCCGGGTACACCCTGGGCCACTGGCCCCAGTCAATGGATCTGTCCACGGTCGGTGGCTGGCTGGCCTGTCGCGGCGCCGGGCAGTACTCGACTCGCTACGGGAAGATTGAGGACATGGTCCTGGGCCTCGAAGTAGTGCTGGCCGATGGCCGCATCGTGCACACCGAAGGGCACGGGCCCCGCGCCGCGACCGGGCCTAACCTGACCCAGCTCTTCGTGGGCAGCGAAGGCACGCTGGGGGTCATTACGGAAGCTCGCTTCCGCATCCACCCGCTGCCTCCGGCGCAGGAGCGCCGGGCGTACGGCTTCACCACGTTTGCAGCTGGTCTCGAAGCATGTCGAAAGATCATGCGAAGGGGTGCCACGCCGGCGGTGCTCCGCCTTTACGATCAGGCGGAATCGGCCCGTAACTTCGAGCAGCCGGACACCAATGTGCTCATTGTCCTGGACGAAACCGACCCGGCCCTGTTGGCCGCCACCATGGCCGTGGTGGACGATGCGTGCACCGATGCAGCCGGAGCACACACGCTCGACGTCGCCCTGGTGGAGCGCTGGCTCGGTCACCGCAACGACGTGTCAGCCCTGGCCCCCCTGTGGCGGGCCGGCATTGTGGTGGACACGGCGGAGATGTCCGGACCCTGGAGCGTGCTTCCGGGCTTGTTCGACGAGGTGGTGACCGCACTCCAGGCCATCGACGGCACCTTGGCTGCCTCGGCCCATCAGTCCCATGCCTATACCGACGGGGCGTGTCTCTACTTCACCTTCGCCGGCCGCGGTCCCGAGGGGGACGCCACATGGCGTGAGAACTACTACCGCCAGGCGTGGGACACCGTGACCAATGCCACCTTGGCCCACGGAGCGGCCATCAGCCACCACCACGGCATCGGTCTCAACCGATCGCGCTTCCTGCCTGAGGCGCTGGGCACGGGCTTCGACGTCCTGGTCGGACTCAAGAAGACCTTCGACCCCGTCGGCATCCTCAATCCGGGAAAGCTGGGCCTGCCCTCGCCGTTCGGGTCGTCGCCCTGGTCATGAGCGGTCCCGGAGGAAACGTCCTCGTTGTCGACGTGGGCACATCGGGCGTGCGCGCCGCCATTGTGCGCCCCGACGCCACCGTGGGGCACTCGCACTACGCACCCGTCCTGCCCGATTCGCCGGCGTCGGGGCTGGTTGAGTTCAACGCCGGGCTGATGGCCGAAGCCGTCCTGTCCATGTCCCATGCCGCGCTGAAGGACGGGGGTCCGGTGGCGGCAGTGGGCATCGCCAACCAACGGGCCTCGACCATCGTCTGGGAACGGTCCAGCGGGAACCCCGTGGCTCCGGGCATCGGCTGGCAGGACCTGCGCACCGTCGGGACCTGCCTGGTGCTGCAGGCCGAGGGCATCCACCTGGCTCCGAATGCGTCGGCCTCCAAACTGATGGCCATTCTCGACGCAGTCGATCCCGACCGTGCCCGCGCCGCCGCCGGTGAGCTGTGCTTCGGCACCGTCGATACGTGGGTGGCCTGGGTGCTCTCGGGCGGTGCGAGCAGCGGCGCCGATGCGCTCCATGTCACTGATGCCACCAATGCCGCGGTCACCGACATGGTCGATGCCTCGACGATCGCGTGGGACGAGCCACTGCTCGAGCGGCTCGCCATCCCGCTGGCCATGCTGCCGCGCATCGTCGACTCTTCAGGTGCCATCGGCCCCAGTTATGCCCTTCCCGACGCCCCGATCATCTGCGGTATTGCGGGGGATCAGCAGTCCTCGCTGGTCGGTCAGGGCTGCACCCGACCCGGGCTGGCCAAAGCCACCTTCGGCACGGGAGGCATGCTCGACCAGTGCACGGGGCCAGTCGGGCCGCAGTCAGCCCATCCTCGCCGGAACGCTGCGGGCACCATCCCGATTGTGGCGTACCGCATCGGCGGGAAAGCCACTTGGGGAACCGAAGCGGTGATGCTCTCGGCCGGCACCTGTGTCGAGTGGCTGCGCGACGACCTGGGCATCCTGACTTCGGCCGAAGAATCAGCTGCGGTGGCCGCCCAGTGCGAGACCACCGGCGATGTCTGGTTCGTGCCCGCGCTCCTCGGGCTGGGCACCCCGGTCTGGGATTTCGGCGCCCGCGGGACACTGGTCGGACTGACCAGGGGATCAGGTCGTCCCGAACTGGTGCGAGCGGTGCTTGAAGGGGTGGCGCACCGGGGCGCCGATCTGGTCCAAGCATCGGAAACCGACAGCGGTATCCCCATTGCCTCACTGCGTATTGACGGCGGCATGTCGGACAACGATGTCTTTGTCACCGCGCTGGCCGATGCCATTGGTCGTCCGATCGAGATCTCACCCATTCTCGAAGCCACCACGCTCGGAGCCGGGCTGCTGGCCGGGTTGGCCATCGGGAACTACGGCTCCGAAGACGACCTGGCCGAGACCTTCTCGCCACGCCGGATCATCGAACCCCGGACCGACGATGCCACCCGGGCCCACGCCCGAGAACGCTGGCTGATGGCGCGCTCGAAGGCTGAAGCCACCATTCCCGAGCTCTCGGGGATCTCCTTCTAACTACCTCCCCACCTGGAGATTCTCACCACCAGATGCTGAGAAGAGCCTGGGTGGTCGTATGTCAGGCCGTTGCAACATTTTTGCAACAGGTGTGGAGCACTCTGGAGCTACGGGGTAACCCCCCATCAGATTCTGCAGGAGGCGCCATGCTCAGATCCAGAATGTTGCGGGCAATTTCCATCGGTTCAGCGGTGGCCTGCATGGCCACCGTCGGTGTCCTGGACTCCACTGTCGCCCCGGCGGCGGCGTTCCGCATACCCGACAGAATTGGATCGGTCATTCTCTTTTCCCCGATCAAAACGACAACCACCCTGACCACAGCGGATGCGAACATCCCCACTGCGTACGGCTCGAATGGCGTCCTCATCAACGCACCAATGATCTTTACGGCCGTTGTGAAAAGTGCTGACGATGATCCGGTACCGGTGGCCGGTGGGACTATCCGGTTCACGACGCAATCTGATCAGGAAGGCGCTCCAATCGTAAGCTTGTACACGGTCAATCTCTACAACTGCCCCGCAAGTGGCTGCAGTGTGAGCGTCACCACGTCGTTCCCCGACCCCCATAGGTACGTGGTCACCGCGACGTATTCAGGATCGTGGCCGTGGGCCGGCAGCAGCGACGGAATTTTTCAGTACGTGGTCGATCCCGACACGTTGAGCGTGGCGTTCAGTGAGAAGGCGGAGTGCGACCCGGTGGTCATCTCGGGGACCATGGGACCATCAGTTGCCGTCAACAACGGGGGCATTCTTGAGGTGACGATCGCCGTGAACGGGGTGGTCGAAGGCACCTATAACGCCAACGACCCCTTCTACTTCGTGGTGCCGAATCCAACCAACGCCAGTAACGCTGGATACTTCTTGAGCGGCACTTCTCTGACGGCCAGCGTCACCTACTACGGAGAGATGTTCGAAGATCAGACGGCAACCGCTTCTTATGTGGTGCCCAGCTGCGATGGCATCAACTGACCACGAGATGGATGAAAGAAGTGGGTCAGCCCAGCGCGTGCGACATCAAGGCAACAGATTTGCAACGGTCGTAATCCAACATGTCCAGTGGGAAATTCCCACGTGAGAAGCATCGGAGACACCATGTTCACGTTGAGGAACGTAAGAACGCTTGTAGTGGGATTCACGGTGGCCTCCCTGGCCACAGTGGGCTTGCTCGCCGGCACAGCTGTCTCGGCTTCTGCGGTGACCACCTCGGCGTCCTCCTCCGCCCTGCACTTTCCTCTTCCTGAACCCAATATTTTGACCAAGCTCCTCTCGACGAAGACGACCTTGACTTCCTCGAAGAACGATCAGTTCGATGAAGCGACCGACTATTCGCCCGTGGTGTACACCGCAGTCGTGCAGGACAGCCTCGGCGGACCGGTCACCGGGGGGTCGGTCACCTTCACGTACTTCGACGCTGACACAGGCGGAACGATTTTCACCATTGGAACGTCACCCGTTGGATCATGTTCGGCCAGTGGCTGTGTGGCTTCGATCACGGCTTTGTTCCCCAACGGCTTGTGGACGATCTACGCCAACTACGGAGGTTCATATCCCTTCGGACCGAGCAGTGATTATATCGGTCAGTTTGTGACCAACCCCACTACCTTGAACATCCAGTTCGACGATTTCCCGGTCAACTGCGTTCAGCAGTACTGGTCGATAAGCGTCTCTCCGCTTGACGAGCTCGAAAATGCCGATTTCATAGATGCCGACATCACCGTCAACGGCAAGACCGCTACAGAAGATTTTTTCGCTAACGAAGGCACGTACCTGGTGGCCAATCCGCTGAACACGAATTCTGGTCTCTTCGCCGCTGGTTCCCACATCACCCTCAACGTGCAAATGACACAGGTTTCAGTTAGTTTCCCCCTTCCCGGGTATATGCAGAACCAACAGAAGACCATTTCGGAAACAATCGTGGCGGGTGGTTCTGACTGCGAGTAGAGGTCGGTAGCCACTCCGGCCTCGGCCGCCAGCTTCCAATGCTCAATGCGGATCAGCTCTTCTCCACCATCGTGACGCCAGAGCCAACGGGCCACATCGCCGGCGGCATGTCGGACAACGATGTGTTTGTCACCGCGCTGGCCGATGCCATCGGTCGTCCGGTCGAGATCTCACCGATTCTCGAAGCCACCATTCCCGAGCTCTCGGGTATCTCCTTCTGAACGTATCGACACCCAAATGGGGTCATGTGAGCAGGGCCGCGGTAAACCAGAGCAAGTGTGCGGGTGCCGGTGCGTTCCCCTGTCGATGGCACTCCATGACAACCTGGCCAACACCGAAATGCATATCGTGGTGGACACGGCCACGCTGTACCTTTTCCAGCGTGGTTACCGGTGGGTGGTCGCAGTCCGGTCCCCCCGGCTGTGCGAAGAGATCGTGCTCGACGAATACGGCGACGACCCGGAAGAAGCCCAGTACAAGCTGTTATACAAAGTCGGTTGCGCCTGCCCCGGAGTCATTATTCTCAATGAGAGCCAGATCCTGAGTGACTCACCTGAGCCGGCGACGGACACTTGGGAGATGCACGTCAGCCGAGTTGAGTACAACATCGGCGACCTAGGGATTGCGCTGCACCATGCACTGGCCGGCTCCCCCGCCAGCCCACTCGCGGCCGCCACAGTCCCACCAGTGCATTCGGCCGGACCGGATCATTCGGCCGGGCTGAACTATCCGACACGGTGTCCTGAGGGTCGATCCCCCAAAACTTTGTGTCGCCCCCTTTCATTCTGATATCTGCGGCGCCAGCCGCAACTAGAGCGAAGCGTGCGACAGCGCGTCGTCCCAACTGCACCCGGCTTCGAGCAACGGCCGGTAGCCCATCAACTGTCGTGGCTTTCCGATCGCCATCACCGCACGCAGTCGACCAGCCCGGCCGTACAGGGCCACAAACTTGCCCTCCTCCAGCGACCCATCAACGACATCCACTTCGTCATTCCCGCCTGGGTTTCCCAGCACCTGAAAGCGGATGCCGTACTGATCCGACCAGAAGTACGGGATGGGTGTGAAGTACGTCGCGTCAGCCCGCCCGGCCAACAAGCTGCGGGCCGCAGCCACTCCGGCCTCGGCCGCCAACTGCCAATGCTCAATGCGGATCAGCTCTTCTCCACCATCGTGACGCCAGAGCCAACGGGCCACATCGCCGGCGGCCACAATGCCGTCAGCGGCGAAGAGCCGGTCATCGCATACCAGGCCGTTCTCAAGCGTCAGTCCCGAATCGCTCAGCCAGTCGACCGAGGGCACCACGCCGATGCCCACCACAACCACGTCGGCTTCAACCTCGTCGCCACCTTCCAGCGCAACCACCAATCCGGCTGAGCCACCTTCCGAACGCCGCACTCCGCCCACGCCCACTCCCGTGCGCAACTCCACCCCGTGCTCTCTGTGCAGCGAACCGCAGTGGGCGCCGACCAGCGGACCGAGGACGTTGGACAGTGGGACATCCATCGCTTCGAGCACGGTGACCCGACACCCCAGTCCCGAACAGGTCGACGCCACTTCGGCCCCGATGAAACCGGCGCCGATCACCACCACTCGGCACTCTTCCACCCCGGTCACCGCTGCCCGCAAGGCCAACGAGTCATCCAACGTGCGCAGCGTGAACAACCCGTCACCACGGCCCAACCCCTCCGTTCCCGGCAATTGCCGCGGCTGGGCACCGGTCGCCACCACGACGGCATCCCCACTCAGGATGGTGCCGTCGTCAGTTTCGACCTGTCGTCCCCCTACGTCGAGCCGCACCGCCCGGTGCCCCAACACTTCGTGCACCCGCAACTCGCCCGAGCGCTTCCGATCGGCCAGCAACGCTTTCTCTGGCGGCCAGGTGCCGGCCAGAATCTGCTTGGACAAAGGCGGGCGGTCGTAGGGCAGGTGTTCTTCATCGCCTACCAGGGTTATTGTGCCCTCGAATCCCTCGGCCCGCAGGGTCTCGACGGCGCGCCACCCGGCCAATGAGGCACCGACGACAATGACCGATCCGTCTGTCGGTAGGCCGCTCAACGGCACTACACCCCGAACATGGCCAGCCACTCCTCAACGGAGCGGGGGCGGAAGACATAGTTCAATCGGCGCGTATCACCCATGCTTTGCGATGGGTCCTGCGAGTAGAGGTGGCCGGGAAAGAGCACGGTCTCATCGGGCACACGAGCCAGGCGGGTGTGCAGTGACTCGTACATAGCGACCGGATCCGCTCCGGGCAGGTCCGTCCGTCCGCAGCCGTCGAGAAAGAGGGTGTCGCCAGCCACAAGCCGACCATCGACCAGGAAGCACTGACTCCCCGGTGTGTGGCCCGGCGTGTGGATGAGTTCGACCGAGACCGCTCCGACCTGCACCACGTCGCCGCTGTCATGACCCACCAGATCAGCACTGCCGACACCGGTGGTGCGCTCGACCCAAGGCAGCTCTTCCTTCTGGAGGTGCACGGGAACCTGCACCTTCTCCAACAGCGCACTGATGCCCTCAAGTGACCACCCGGCCATGACGCCACCCACATGGTCCGGGTGGTAGTGCGTCCCAAGAACGCCAGTCAGTTGCATACCGTCTGCATCAAGAATGTCCAGCAAGTCCTGCACGGCATAGGCCGGATCCACTACAACCGCCTCACCCGTCGACCGATCACCGATGAGATAGACGAAGTTGACCATCTGGCGGGCCATCTGATCGCCCTGAGCGAAGTCTCGGCCCGAGAGCAGTTGTTTGAAGTAGAGCCTTTCGTCGACCGACGCGTCACCCATCGTTATTGTCGACTCCGTTAGCTTCGACCTCGCCGGCCAGAGCGTCCAGTCTGGGTACCAGCTCTTCCACCTGCGCGCTCGTCTGGCGTAGCCGCTTGTCCAACTCGTCAATGAGGGCAGTGGCCCTCTCCAACTGCCCCACCAGCACGTCGACATCCACTTCACGCTGCTCGAAGAACTCGACGATCGTGTCGAGTTCCCGGCTGGCGTCGGTGTAGGTCAATGTTTCCACCGCGGCTGGATCTTTCGTTGTTGCCATCATCTCTCCTCATTCTTCTCGGCATTCTCTACCCGGGATCGCAAAGTGCCATCGGCGAACCGGGTTGTGATCTCTTCACCCACAGCGACGCCAGCCACGTTGCGGACCAGCTGACCGGCCGCGTCGAGTGTCAATGTGTAACCCCTCTCCAACTGACGCTCGACGTCGTAGGCGGCCAGCAGCCGCCGCCAGGACCGAACACGTTCGGTCTCCCGTGAAAGATGCACCGTCGTCAACGGTCCGAGTCGAGCGGCATGTGTCCTCAATTTGCCGGCGTGCACCACCAACCCCTCCGGAGCTAATCGGGCTATCCCCTTGGCCTGCCGGACGAGTCGCTCACGGTGCACTCTCAATTGGCTGCGGGCCGCCCGGGTCAGACGACCGCGGGCCTGGCTGTCCTTGGTCTGCGCGTCAGCCAGTATCCCCGGAACGCGGCGACTGAGCACGATGGCCGGCTCTCCGACGTGAGACTCCCACCACAATCCCACCCGGACAACAAGCTGATGCCCGCACTCGGTCGGAGTGATGCAGGCGCGATTGGCTACAATGTCAGCCACGGACTCATCGCCAGTGTGACCGATACCGGTCCACACTGGCTTGCTCGCCGTGGCGATGGCCCGGGCAACTACTTCAGCGTCGAAGGCGGCCAGATCAGCTTTCGACCCACCGCCGCGTACCACGATGACCACATCACAATCGGTGCGGCACAACGTCTTCACCGCGGCCGCCACCGCCATCGGTGCATCACCCCCTTGCACCGTCACCGGCACCACTTGCACGTGGAACCCGAAGCCCGAACCCGTCAACTGTCCCAGGAAGTCTCGGTACCCTTCCGTTCCCGGGCTGGCCACCAACCCGATCCGCAACGCGACATCAGGCACCGGCACGGCCGCATTGCGCCGCAGCAATCCCTCTGATTCCAGCGTGCGCAACAACTCGGCCCGCTGCGCCGCCAACCGCCCCAGTAGCGCAGTGACGTCGAGCTCGGTGAGGATGAATCCGATCTCCCCCTTGGGCCGATAGAGGTCGATGGTCCCCCGGAGGACAACAACCATGCCTTCCGCGAGATCGATGCCCGCCTTCCGCAATTCAGCTTTCATCGGGCCCCAGGTGCCTTTCCAACACTTCACCTTCAGCGCGGGCGCACCGCGTCCCCGGGAGACCGATCCGCCACCTTCGTCGGGATCCACCAGGTCCAGGTAGCAGTGGCCCGAACGCCCCGTCTGGTCCGACAAGCTCTGGATCTCCCCTCGCACCCACAGATGGCGGCTGCGAGGAAAAACCGAGGCCAGGGCATGTTCCACCTCGTCGTAGAGCCCGCCGATGGAGAGGACGTTGGCATGACCGCCGTCCTCGGTCGGATCGGCCGATGCCCCCGCTGGCGGAGACTCGGGATCAAAGAGCTGATGGGCACGGCTCGACATCCTCGACACCCTACCGATGCGGTGTGCCGCGCCAACACTGCGGCCGGGGTGACAGACTGGTAGTGACGGTGAGTCGGCCAGGTGGCCGCAGCCCGGACCGCATTGCGGGATCGTGTTGAGGAAGGTCGGGACTCCGCAGAGCAGGGTGCTGGCTAACAGCCAGTCGGGGCGACTCGCAGGAAAGTGCCACAGAGAACAAACCGCCGATGGCGGGCCTCCCGGCCTGCACAGGTAAGGGTGAAACGGTGCGGTAAGAGCGCACCAGCGGTCAGGGTGACCTGACCGGCTTGGTAAACCCCACCCGGAGCAAGGTCAAGCGTGGGAAAAGGGCTGCTCGCCCGCTTCTCGAAAGAGGGGACTCCCCAGGTAGACCGCTCAGATGGATGGCCACCCAGGCCCGCAAGGGCTGGACAGAATCCCGCCTACAGGCCGACTCACCGTCAACCAGCATTTATGCAAGAAACAGGGTCGAGAATGACTCCCATTCGACGCAACCTCCGCCGAGCAATCGGCGATCCTTCTTCTGGTTGAGTTCTCGCTCGCCCGCCCCGTATGACACGTATGAGCAAGTTACAGTTCACGTCCGGCACAGGGGAACTTGATACTCGTATGGCGATAGAGAGATGACCAACGTGTTGCAACAGCCGTGGCGAAAGAGTGTTCTCACAGGTGCGATGTTCGCTGGTCTCGTCTTTGCTGCCATCGGTGCCCCGCCATCCGCCGCCACCACCAACCAAGTTCCTGAGTTCTATCTGGCTCTCGGCGGGTCCGGATCAGTCGGAGTGCAACCGACCACCGCAGTGCCACGTGGCCAACCAACCAACCGTGGGTACGCCAACGACCTGCTCGACATGGAGCGAACGAGTTCGCCTGACCTGCGGCTGGTCAAGCTCGGATGCCCCGGCGAGACGACGATCACCATGCTGGCCGGGGGTGCGCATTGCCACTATCGGTCCGGCTCGGAGCTCTCAGCGGCCCTGGCCTTTCTCCATCGCCACCCTTCGACGGTCCTGGTGACGCTCGACCTGGGGTTCAACAACGTGCGAGCCTGCATGGCGCATCACGTGGTCAATCAACCATGCGTCAGCGAGGCCCTCGCAGTCGTCAAACTCCAGCTCACATCAATCCTCACCCAGCTTCGATCAGCCGCCCCGCCAGGAATGCGCATCATTGGCGTCGGCCACTATGACCCCTACCTCGGCGACTATCTGAAGGGTGCCGCAGGACGCACCTTTGCCAGCCAGAGTCTCGACGTGATCACTCGCCTCAATGACGCATTGCGTTCAACTTATGCCGCCGCCGGCGTTCCGATGGCCGATGTCGGGGCCGCCTTCGACAGCTCGGACACCGATCCGACCACATTGGCGGGAGTGGGGACAGTGCCAGAAGATGTGGCACGAACTTGCGCGCTCACGTGGATGTGTACGCCAGCACCTCTCGGGCCGAATCCGCACCCGAACGACGCCGGGTACCACGCCATCGCCGAGGCCATCTCCCAGGTCATCGTCGCTGAAGGGCCCCTGCATTAGTCAGCGCGGGATGCCACGCCACCTGGGTACGACCGGTCAATGGCTGAGCCAGCCGGGTCCGGGCCAGGATGGCCGTCAGCGCGGCCGAAGAGAGAAACACGACAACAACCGACAGAACCATGACCAGGGGCCACGGAATCACGTCATTGAGTCCCCGCCAACCCAGCCAACCCAGTCCGGTGATGAAGATCATCTGGGCCAGATAGACACCGTAGGCGTTGTCTGAGCCTGAGCGAACTACGGCGCGGATCCGCGCCGAACGGTGCGGACTGACCAGGACCACACCAACCAGGTAGATACAGGCAATAGCCCCGATGTTGAAGGGGATGACCACCGGCTGGAAGGGATCCGAACTCGAACCGAGTCCAGACACCACATGATCAGCGGCGAGGAAGTACCAAACTTCGGCGATCCCCGCCGAGAGCAGAGTAGATGCCACGACAAGACGAGCGTGCGAGCAGAGCCAGCGGTGCACGTCCTCAAGGTGATAGGCGACCACCATGCCAGCGATCAGATAGAACTGGTACGAAGTGACCTCTCGGGTGGCCCAGAACCCCTGCATCCACCTGGGGACTATCTCCCAATGCATGAGCGAGACCAGGAGCACCTGGATCACCCCGCTCACGAACAAGAGCGTGCCGTGATGTCCTCTCGTCCGTCGCAGTAAAAAGAAGAACAGCGGAAACAGAGCGTAAAATTGCAGGAGAACAACGAGGAAATAGAGCTGGTAGTACCCGGTGACCGTCAGGTAGGCCAGATGCACGAGGTCCGATGGAAGAGTGGCCGACCTCGTGGCGAGCGTGAAGATGAAGTAGATCAAGGTCCAGCACAGGTACGGAACGACCACCATCGCGCATCGACGCCGCCAAAATGAGCGAAAATCGATCCTCTCCAACTCACGGAGGCTGTAGGCGAGCATGCAGGCGGAGACGAAGAGAAACGCCTCCCGGGTCACGTGCGTGAGCATGAGGGCCGAACCGACAGCCACGCCCGTCCCGATCGGAGCGAACGCAATCAGCGAGTGGGTAGTCACTACTCCGGCTTGTTTGACCGGTCGCATGGCGTCAACCTGATCGAGGCGTTGCCGGGTGCCGCGCTCGGGCCGAACCGAAGGGGGCACAGCAATGGCCACTGGCTCGGATTGCTCCAAGGTGACGAGTCGGCCTGAATCGATCATCTACGTGGTCGCGGCGGAGGTGCCGACATAATAGATAACCAGCATGTCGTGCTCTCGGAGGGCTCGGCGTTGCACTTTGCCCGTTGCCCCCACCGGCAGCTGCAGGACCACGTGCAAGGCCACCGGGCGCTTGGCGCGCGGCAACGCCGTGTCGAGGTTGCGGCGGATCCGCGCCACCACATGGCGCGCCAGTCCACGGTCCGAGGGCCCGCCGATGCCATGCAACACCAAGAACGCAACGGGTACCTGGCCGAACACTGGATCATCCTGGCCAACAACGGTTACCGCGGCCACTCCGGGGTCGAGGAGAATTGCTTCTTCGATCTGGCGGGGAAATACCTTTTCTCCTCCGCGGTTGATCACGTCGTCAACTCGTCCGTCCAGAAAGAGGTAACCATCCTCGTCAATGTGCCCGAGGTCACCAGTCCTGAGCCACCCATCGTCATCAAGGCGGTCACCATGCAGCTCGTCGCCATAGGCCCTGATCACCGAGGGACCGCGGATCTCCACGTGCCCGCCCATATCCGTTCTTTCCTCGCCTGGCGAGCCGTCCTCCGGCCAAGCCTCAGGCACAATGCGGAGTTCGGTACCAACCGGGAGTCCCACCGAACCAGCCTTGCGTGTCCCCTCGAGTGGGTTCGCCGTAATCTGGCTGCCGGCCTCGGTCATTCCATACGTCTCAAGTATTCGAATCCCGGTATGAGCTTCGAACCGAGCCATCGTCTCGACTCCGAGTGGAGCAGAAGCCGACCGTATGAATCGAATGCCAGGTGGGACGATTTCGTCCGGCTCGAGTTCAGCCAGTCGGGCGATGATGGCGGGGACAGCATTGATCCACGTCACATGGTGATCGCCCATGTGTTTCCAGAAGTTCGTGCGGTGGAATCGGCCATCAAGAACGAGAGAGGAACCGGCCACCAAGGTGGCGAGCAGTCCGACCACTTCGGCATTGATGTGAAAGAGCGGCAGCGGACTAAAACCCCGGTCGTTCGCCGAGAGGCGATGGTGCTCGGCGACGTGTCTGGCTGTGTAGAGCAATTGATACTGATCAAGCCGTATCACTTTGGGTGCGCCGGTGGTACCCGATGACATCAGCACGACGCCGCCATCCAGACGTTCTTTCCAACCCGCACGCCACGTCACGTCCGCCACGTCGCCCTTGAACCTGGCTTGGCCTGCTCTTCGAGAGACGAAGCTCAAGAAAAGCGTACTTTCGTCGAGGGATTCGATGCAGGTGGTGGCGAATCCTTCAGGCATCGGTCGGTCGGACACCACAAACTCGGCGTCGACACGGGAGACGGCCGAAGCCAGACCGGCCGACCCATGAGCGGCACAATTGGGGTCGAGAGGCGCCGCCCATCGACCAGAGGCGACGATGGCCAGGAAGGCACCGGAGAACTCAATGGGATCGGCAATTGCGATGGCCACGGTGGACCCCCGGGCCAGGCCGAGCTCTTCGAACTGCATCGCCCACTGTTCGACGGCACGCTTGAGTCCACGGAACGACAGTCGCCGCTCATCGTTGGCACTCTGGAGATAGGTCTGTTCGACGTCGGCAAGGGAACGCTCTGCGATGAGCTCGCCCAACGGGTTGTCTTCCCAACTCATTGCGCCAAGCGATTCTGGAGCCAGGCATGCGGTCACCACGTCAGTACATCATCCGAGCGTCGGTGTAGCACTTGAACTCAATGAGATTGTCCGAAGGGTCGCGCAACACGAATGTCCGGTGCGCCTCGGCCATCCCCTCGAACCTTTCGTTCATGTCACAGAACATCGTGATCTTCCGATGCACGCAAAGCCGATGGACGGCCTCGAAGTCCGCTTCGTCTCGGAATGTCACACCAAAGTGCCGTGGGTACAGATCCAGCACCTCCATCACAGAAGAGGTCGGCTCGCTCAAATGGCAGACCAGCTGATCTCCGAAGAAGTCGAGAGTCACTCGGTCCGCGTAGCGTCGGGCCAGCTTGCAGCCGAGCTGGCGTACGTAGAACTCCTCGGTGTCGTCGAGGTTGTACGCCGGTATGGCGAGATGAAATGCGTCCCGGCTCTCTCTCATGCCGTTCCACCGTCAAAACAAGTCAGTGTGTCAGCTCGGAGACCGAGACGGATGGTTTCGAGGCCAAGCACGGCAGTTGCTGCCACGTTGCCCAAATTGACGTTCGGGCCAATGCGCTTCACGAAGAATGTCTGCAGTTCGGTGCTCGGTGCTTCGAACAGCAACTTCTTCTGGTCCAGACCACATGACAGGAACTCTTCAATGAGACCGAGGCGAAGCTCACCGTTTGAGCGGCAGATGCCAGAGCGGCCGCTCTCCCGGGACTCCAAGGTGACGAGACATGCCCCGGAGTCGAGGTCCTCATGGATGCATTCGATCCATCGACTTGGCGCCAAATTCTCCGACCGTTCTACGTCCTTGAACCCGACCTCAGAAATGACCTCGAACTCGCCCGACAGCTTGTGGATGTACCCGGCCTTCTCGGTATTGGTGAGGTCGATCGTGCCGTTGGACACCTCGACGTATTGACAGGAGTAGTGGTGACACAGATCGCGGAATTCATCGAGCCGGTCCTGGAACACATACTTTTCGAACAACGTCCCACCGAAGTAGAAGGCCACGCCGGCGTCGCGGAGGATGTCGATCTTCTTGGAGAGATCGCCGGTAACGAGCGAAGTCCCCCATCCGAACTTCACGTAGTCGAAGTATTCGGCCCCACTGCTGACGACGTCGGCAAAGTACTGGGTGGGGAGACCTCCATCAATCACCATGGTGATGCCGGACGACCTCGGTTTGGCGGCTCTCTTTGGGAGCCGGAGCGTGGTGGGGTTCATTTGATGCCTCCATTTTCTCGTTGAACCATGGGAGATCCATTGATCGAGTCGGTTTGAGGAAGTGCGACGTGCCACACGCTGGCGCTCGGGACTTGATCCCAAGCCGCCTGGTCAAGGGAGTGGCCGGCACAATAGGCACGGATCGCCCGCACAGTGCCGCCATGAGTGACGACCACAGCCTCACCGTCGTGGTGTTCGTCAGCGAGCCAATCGATGAATGTGCCCACACGGCTGGAGAGGTCGCTGAGCGATTCCCCCCCTTTCGGTCGGGCACTGATGTCCACCACACGATCGCCTTGGATCCCGCTCAACCGGGAACACAGGGAACTCTGTTCCCGGCCCTCCCACACTCCAAAGCTCCGCTCTCTCAGTGCACAATTGATCTGCACAGAGAGTCCGAGCGCTGTACCAATCACGAGGGCCGTTTCCTGGGCGCGCCACAGATCACTGGAATAGAGCGCAGTGACCGGCAGGTCATCGAAGAACTCTGCCAACATCTCAGCTTGATGGCGACCACGTGGCGTCAGCTTTGCGTCGTCAGTGTGTCCCTGGACCAAGCCCAAGACGTTCCATGTGCTCTCACCATGCCTGACGAGCCAGAGATTCCGCTGGCCACCACAGTTCCGATTCACAATGGTCAACACTGTTCCCACCTTCTGTGCGGGCGCTGTGCACAAACCGAGGGTGTGAGCAGAGGTTTCTCATTTCGAGTTGCCGGCAGGAAGGATTCAGTTCATTCACTGACGGCACTCAGCCCGCCCTCAACCTTTGACCGTTGACTGGTCTCATGACAAGGAGATCCCTCAAGTTCCATGGAGACATCGGCCAAGTAAGCGCGTTGAAGTGATGGGCATGCAGGCGCGCGAAGGTCTTTGCCCACCGGAACTCTCGCCTCGGGAGATCTCGGAACTCAATGTCGAGTTCGAGATGAAATCGGCTTCCGAAATCATTCAGTGGGCTGTCGACATGTTCCTTCCACATCTATGCCTGACCACATCGATGGCGGACGCCGTTCTGGTGGACTTGGCGGTCAACGTTGCGCCGTCAATAGAGGTGGTATTCATCGACACCGGCTATCACTTCCCCGAAACTCTTCAGACCCTTGAGTTCGCCCGAAGGCGCTACGCGCTCAACCTGCGCGTGATGCGCGTTCCGCCACAGCCGATCGAACTATGGAAGGTCGATCCCGAACAGTGTTGCTCGGTTGCCAAGGTGACCGAGCTGGAGAGGGCCCTCCTCGAAAAACGAGCGTGGTTGAGTGGGCTGCGAAGATCCGACGGGCCGGCACGGACGTCCACTCCAATCATTGGCTACGGGCACGGGCGCATAAAAATCAATCCTCTTGCCACGTGGAGCGACTCCGATGTGACCGCGTACATCACGGCCCATAATGTCCCGGTCAACCCGCTGCAAGCGCAGGGGTTCCTCTCAATTGGCTGCATGCCGTGCACACAACCGGTGGCCCGGGGCGGCGACGCTCGCTCGGGCCGATGGGTTGGTTCCGACAAGACCGAGTGTGGCATGCACGACATGGGTGTCGGCGCACCGCCGGGGCCAAGCGCCTGCCGGTCCAGGGCGTTGGCCGAATCCTCGTGCGCTCCGTAGAACTGCACGAAGACAGCCGCACCCCGCTCCACCGAGACGACTCGGCTGTACCGCGCCCCGCTGGCTACCTGGCCCTCCTCGACGTCTTCCGGGTGGTGGCCTGTGTCTCGGTGGTTGGACAGCACTCGTTTCTCTGGACCGGAATGACGGGGAACGTGGCGGGCACGGCCTTTGTAACACTCCTGCACTTCACCCGGGACGCGTTCTTCTTTCTTTCCGCCCTGGTCATCTGCTACGCCCAGATCACCCGTCCCCGATCACTTTGGGGCTTTTGGAGGCGGAGGTACATTCAGATCGGCGTCCCGTATCTGGCGTGGACCACCATCTACGTGGTGTTCACGGTTCTTCGACCGGGCGGTTCATGGCACCACATTGCTTCCCTGTTCGGGAGCGACCTGGTGAGCGGCTACTACCAGCTCTACGTCATTGTCGTGCTCTTCCAGCTCTACCTCATCTTCCCTCTTCTCTTCACGCTCTTACGTGCAACACGTCACCACGTGTTGATCATGACGATCAGTCTCGCCTTCGCGGTGTTCCTCGGCATCAACCTGCACTTCTCGCCGCATTTGGGTCCGATCACCGACGCCACCCGCTGGGTCGGCTCGATCTGGCCGTGGTCGCGCAATCTGGTCAGCTATCAAGAGTTCTTTGTCGCTGGAGCGCTGGTGGCCTTCCATCTCGAGGAGGTCCTGGCCTTCGTGCAACGGCGTCACCGCCGGATTGTGGAGGCCAGCGCCGCCGTCGGTGCCACAGCGCTGATCTGGTATCTGGTCTCCATATGGCTCGGTGCCAGCACCGGTGAGGCCTCTGACATCTACCAGCCAATAGCCGTGGTGTGGTCCATCGCCGCCATTGCCGGGCTCTTGGCGGCGAGTTGGTCGTGGCAAAGCAAATCGATCGGTGGTGCACCAGGTCGAGCCGTTCGTCGGTGCGTACCGTCGGTCAGCTACTTGGCTGGACTGACCGGTGGGGTCTACTTCTGTCACGTCCTTTTCATCAATCTGGTCCGTGCCACTTTGGAATCACTCGGCGTGTACGGTCAGCTCCCGTGGCCGGTCACCGTGATCATCCTCTACACCGGAACTCTCGCACTGAGTGTGCCCTTCGTTGTGCTGGTCCGCCACACTCCACTGCGGTGGGTACTCGGAGGGCCGGTCCGCGGCGGCGTTCCGTGTCACTCGGGGTGAATCCTCACGTGCAAAAGGCAGACGCCTTATTCCATTGTCGGGCTGCTGATCCGCTTACCGTGCACAACGACGTCGACCAGCACCAGGTCAGAGACTTCGCTGGTCTGGGGAAGCTGGTTGACCTTGTCGAAGGTGCAGTCCACTAATGCGACCAGTCCAATTTTGTCATCGGGGTAGGCATGCATGCTCCAGGCTCGTTCGGCCTGGGCGAAGTGGACGTTCCGCATGAAGATATTCGAGACGGTTGGATTGAACCCACCCCCGGCGCCCCCGCCATAGAAGAAATTGATGTTGAGGCCGGCATCAAGGACTCCCTTTACCGACACATCGCGCACATAGATGTCCTGTATGTAGCCACCCCGGTCCGAATTGGTCTTCAGGCGCAGGCAGTCGAGGAGGTTGGCGTTGGTCATGACCAGATTGCGAGCGAAGACATTGCGGATTCCTCCCGACATGCCGCTCCCCATGCAGAGGGCACCATGGCCGTTTTCGAACCGGCAGTTTTGGATCACCACGTTCTGACACGGGACATTGACGCGCCGACCATCGGCGTCGGTTCCCGACTTGGGCGAGATGCAATCATCGCCTGTATTGAAAATGCAGTCCTCTATGAGGACATCCTCACACGACTCCGGATCACAGCCGTCGTTGTTCACCCCGAGGCTGTCGATGTGCACGTCGCGCACCGTGACGTTGGTGCAAAGGACGGGGTGCAATTGCCAGAAGGGCGAGTTGATGAGACGAATCCCTTCAATGACGACATTCTTCGAGCGATAGGGCTGGACAAAACTCGGCGGTAGGTAGTGCCCGGACCCGAATATCCGCTTGTGCAGCGGAGTGTTCGCCGCCCCCATCAACGTCAGGAGCGCAGAGTCCTGGGTCTCGTCGGGTTGGCCTGCCTTCCAGCCGTATTCGAACTCGCCCGACCAGGGCCACCAGTGCTCGTTGCTGGCTTGCCCATCAATGGTGCCGCTGCCGGTCACACCGATGTTCTCCTGACCGAACGCATAAATGAACGGCGAGTAGTTGTAACACTCGATGCCGCCCCAACGGGTGAACACAAGGGGGTACATGCCGGGGTCAGTGCTGAACCTGATGGTGGCGCCGTCTTCCAGGTGCAGGTCCACGTTGCTCAAAAGGGTGATCGCACCGGTGAGAAACGTTCCCGATGGGACAACGACGTGCCCACCACCGCTCGCCGAGCAGTGAGCGATGGCGGCGGCGATCGATTGTGTGCAAAGTGTCGCACCATCCCCAACGGCTCCGTAGTGGGTGATAGGGAAGTGTCGATCCGGAAACTTCGGAGCCTGCACCCTCTTGATGATCTCAGGTGCCTGCTGCCACGCTTTGAGGTCGGGCAAGGGTTCGGTCGCACCGGCCCCGCTCAGATCTGCCTCGCTCACCAATGCCGCGCCGGCCAGGCCAAGGGAGGCCTGCAGGAACGTGCGCCGATGCCAGCGGGTTGGAAATTCCGTCATGGCAGCCCGGGGTTGAGCATGGCAAATGCATCGTACCCATCGACCACATCTCCGTGGCGACCCGGTATCCCCCCAACCACCGGATATCAAGGTGGAGTACAGGCCGGCTTTGGCCATCGAAGTGAGAGAGTCGACCTTGTGGGGGAACGTGGCTTGATAGCTATGAGACTTGTAAATTGTCCGCCAATGCCCTCCTGAGTAACGGAGTCGCCCTCTCAGGGATTGGATCCTCCGGAAAGTACTCCTCGTAAAGGCTGAGGGCATCGGACTCTGTCCGAATTCCACATTGCACAAGCAACAGTCGGATGTCACCAATGTCTCGGCTGCCCCGACTTGCCCTCATCTTCATTGCGAGCAATGACCGGGCATCCGCTGTCGAGACTTCAAGGTTCTCGAACTTAAGCGTGGGGCGCCAATCTGGCTCCTTGAACGACGGGAGGTAGATCGTTACTGAATCATTGAGCCAATCTTCCGGCAACCCAAGCTCCGCTCCCACGGTTTTGGCTGCATCCCGGACGTCATCGGCTGGAGCGAAATCTGCATCCACATCGGCCGTTGAGAAGCGCGAACTGAAGGCGAGGACCATCGCAGCGCCGCCGACAATGAAGATACGCCCGGATATTCCCTTACCGGCGAGCTTGTCCGAAACTGCCCGCAGCGCCCCTTCGATCTCGATTCTGTCCATCAGACGGACGCGAGCTCCGCGTCGGTGGCCAGAACACCATGCCGAAGGAACGACGCCGGAGCAGTTCGGAATTCCCATTCTCGAAACTCTGAGACATCAGAAAGGTGCCAGAAAGGTTTCACGAATCGTCGTGGGTCATTTATCCATCGGGGAGGATCAATGTTTCTCCGAGCGCACTCGTCTTCAACGACTGCCGCCAAGAATGCATCCCATCTGGCGTCACCCGTGAACTCTGGCGGTAGGCGAACCAGCGCGAGAGTCTCATCGACTGACGGCGATCGAAGCAGGGCATCCCTGAGATCTAACACCACACGTAGCGCAGCATCCTGTTCAAAATCTGAACTGAGCTGCTCACCAAGAATCCTCTTGATGGCGCGTGCTGTTGCCACGGAACCGAATTGCTTGAGGGGAACACGTTGCACGTCGAATGTGTAGCCGACGGATTCGGCAATTCTGCTCAGAAGCGAAAATGATGGTTCCCTGCGACCAGACTCAATCTCACTCAGGGTCGGCTGAGGGATACCCGATAGTTCGGCCAGTGCCCTTTGGGATAAATGCAGATCTCTTCGAAGATCGCCGAGAAGGCCACCAGAGAGTGATTTTCCATCCATTCCATTATTATACTGAATTACGTATCAAATGAATGCAGGATGAACCAACAGCCCAACCGGCTCCCGCGTCTCAAGCCACCTGCGGCGCCATCGTCACCACAAAGCGCGATCCGCCGTTGGCAGTGATGGGTGACTCGGCTCGGACGGTGGCGCCCATGGCGGCGGCCAGTTCGGTCACAATGGCCAATCCGAGTCCCGAGCCGATCTGGCGATTGGGGCCACGGTCAGCCTGGTAGAAGCGCTCGAAGACCCGGGTGAGATCTCCGGTGGCAATGCCGGGACCATCGTCTTCCACCGCGATCACGCACCCACCGGGCGATCCAGCGGGTGTGGTGTCCCGCAGGGATACCACCACCGATGTGGTGGCATACGTGATGGCGTTCTCGATCAGATTGGCCAGCAGCTGGGCCATCCGGTCAGGGTCGGCCGAGACGAGCGCCACCGGCGCCGTGTCGTTGCTCGGAACACGCACGTCCAGAAGCAGTCCACCGCGTTCGGCCATGGGCCGAAAACCTTCGCTGGTCGTGCTGACGACTTCGTTGATATCGGTCGGACCGATGTGCATGGAAAGCTGCCTGGCCTCCAACTTGGTCAGTTCGAGCAGATCCCCCACCAACCGCTCCAAACGCCGTGACTCGGCGATGATCACCTCGGCGGCCTGTGCATTGTCCTCAATGGCCCCATCGGTGATGGCCTCAGCGAAGCCTCGGATTGATGTCAGTGGGGTGCGGAGGTCATGGGAGACCGAGAGGAGCAGGTGGCGTTCGCGACCTCGGCCGTCCTGCAGGCTCTGAGCCATTTCGTTGATTGATCGCCCCAAGGACGAGAACTCCGTGTAGTCGCCATCGCGAATCAAGACCCGGCTCTCCAGGTCGCCCGCGGCGATCCTTCCCGTGACATCGGTGGCCTCAATCAGTGGTCGGACCATCCGCCGACTCATCTGCCAGGCCACCAGTGCGGCAATGAGGAGCGCTGCTCCCCCGGCCAGAATGAAATAGCTCCAGCTCGGACCCAAATCCCCCACCTGGCGGGTCAGGACCACGGCGATCACGCCGCCGATTTTAAGGCGCACCCGGGCGGCCTCGCTCAACTGAATCGGCGCGGCGGCGAAGACAAGGTTGCCATTGCGTCCTGAGACCGTGTCGCCGACGAGAAGGTTCTGCGGTTTCAGGTCAGACGCTGGAATCCCCGGAGGTGCGGCGGTGACCAGTACCCCGCCTCTCGTGACCCGCACGAACCTGGCGTCTTCGAGCTTGAGCACCCGTCGAACAATTTTGAGCACGACGATCGAACCCTTGCCGTTCTTGCCGGAGGCGAACGCCTTGCCCGATGACAGGGACTGGGCCTCGGTCACCAATTGCGAAGTGGCCTGATTACGTGCGGAGTCGCGGGTGAGAACGAGGCTCCCCGCGCCGGCGATGACCACCACCATGGCCACCAGGCCGACAAAGGCCACCATCAGGCGACGCCGCACGTGATCACCTCGCTGTCTCCCGCTCGCATCGGTCTCAACCGAACCGGTATCCGACGCCCCACACCGTGGCCAAGGGGAGTTCTGTGCCCAGCTTCTTGCGGAGCTGGGCCACATGGACGTCGACAGTGCGCTCGTCGCCGTACCAGTCAGAGCCCCACACACCGTCGAGCAGTTGTTGGCGGGAGAGCGCCAGTCCGATATTGGTGACCAGGAAAGCCAGCAGGTCAAACTCCCGCGTGGTCAGCGCCACCACCTCGCCGGCCCAACTGGCTTCACGGCGGCGTGTGTCCACGGCCAGGTCGCCGAGCACCATGACCGACGGCTGCTCCACCACGACATCTCGGGTTCGGCGAAGAATCGCCCGCACCCGGGCCACCAGTTCGCGCGGCGAGAAGGGCTTGATGAGGTAGTCGTCGGCACCGAGTTCCAGGCCCAGAACGCGGTCCACCTCGTCATCCCGGGCGGTCAGGAACAGAACGGGCGTGCTCGACTTGGCCCTGATCTCGCGGCAGACATCGAACCCGTCGCGCGCACCCGGGAGACCGACATCGAGGATGACGATCCACGGATCTTCCTGCGTGACCAACGCAAGACCCTGTTCGCCGTCGCGGGCGATGAGCACCCGGAAGCCGTCACGCCGGAGGTACAGGTCCACCAGATCGGCAATGTGGGGGTCGTCCTCAATGACGATGACGGTGCCGCTCTGCGTGCTCACGCTCCCTAGCCTGGCACCTGGCGCGGCGGAAATGGCCCAAACAGGACATCCCTTACAGAACCCTCACGTTTGTTGAACAGAAACATCACCCGCGGCGCCCACCATGGCTGTGTAATCGAACGGAGCGCAGTTGGCGTCTCTGATTGAGGAGGACACATGTCGAAGAACGGAAGTCGCGTCGGAGCCATGGCACTGACATCGGCGGCCCTACTGGGAGCGGGAGCGAGTTCGGCCTGGGCCGACAGCCCATCGAACACCCCGGCCAGCCTTTCGGGCATTCAGGCCAAAGCGGCGGCGGCCATCACCTTGCGCATCAACGACCTCAACGCCGCCGTGGCCAAGGTCAACGCGGCCAAGAGTCTCGGTTCCAGTGCGTCGACCCTCAATGCATACCTGCAGGCTGACATCGCCCCGCTGCAACAGTTAGGCCAGAAGATCGCGGCCGACACCAGTGTGACGACGGCAAAGAACGACGCTGCATCCATTTATTCCAGTTACCGCGTCCTGGCCCTGGTCCTTCCGGCCGTACGACTGGCGGGCGACAGTGACGCCGTCGCCAATGGCGCCGTGCCCAAGCTCACCGCCGACTCTGCCCAGGCGACATCCCACATGAACGTTTCGAATCAGGCCACCGTGCAGCCCCTGATCACGGATCTGAACAGTCAGATCAGTGCGGCAACCAGCGCGACCTCAGGCCTCGCCTCCACGGTGCTGGGATACACCCCGTCACAATGGAACGCCAACAAGGAGCTGCTGACCTCCGCCAGGTCGACCGTCGAAACGGCCAACGGAGACATCAAGAAGGCTCGGGCCGACCTGGTGCGGATTCGGGCCGACGTGAAGGGCTCAGCGCCTGCCGCGGCGCCGGCCACCACCACCAACTAACCCGAGTCGGCTCCTCAGCCGACCAACCCGGCGGTGTTCATGTTCAAGCCGTTCTCCGCCTTGGAGCGGTGCACCACCTGGAACTCGGTGAACTCCGCCAGACCCCACGGGCCGTTCTCCACCCCGATGCCGCTCCACTTGAAGCCGCCGAACGGTTGTGCCGGACCGAGGGCCAGGTGGGTGTTGATCCATGCCGTGCCGCACTCGAGTTGGGCCGCCACACCGGCGGCCCGGTCGGGGTCGGCGCTCCATACCGAACCCGAAAGTCCGAAATGGGTGGCGTTGGCCCGGTCGATGGCGTCGCCCAGGTTGCGATAGGAGATCACGGGAAGGGCCGGTCCGAATTGCTCTTCATCGACAATGCGGGTGCCGTCGGACAGCCCGGCCAGAATGGTCGGCTCGAAGAAATACCCCGGACGATCCATCGCCTGACCTCCGGTCACGGCCCGGGCACCGTTGGCCAGTGCGTCGGCCACCAGCATCTTCACCCGCTCGTATTGCGGCTCATTGTTGATGGGCCCGAGCTTGGAATCGGGCTCGGTGCCGTCACCCACCTTGACCGCTTTGGCGTGTGAGGCCAGGCCCTCGACCACCTCGTCGTACATGGCTTCAGGCACATAGACCCGCTTGATAGCCGAGCACACCTGGCCGTTGTTGTTGAAGGCACCGGCGAAGATCGCCTTGGCCACCGTGGCCGGATCAGCGTCGTCCAGCACGATGGCCGGGTCATTGCCACCGAGTTCGAGGGTCACCCGCTTGAGGTCCGGTGCCGCCGACATCGCCACTTTCTTTCCCGTTTCAATCGATCCCGTGAAACTGATCTTGCGCGGCACCGGATGGGTGGTCATCCACGCACCCAACTCGTCTCCCCCGCTGATCACGTTGAGAACCCCGGCAGGGAACACGTCCTTGAGCAGCTCCCCCATCTTCAGTGTGGAGAGTGGGGTGAACGGTGAAGGCTTGAGCACCATGGTGTTGCCGGCCAACAATGCCGGCGCAATTTTCCAGAACGCCAGTGTCAACGGGAAGTTCCAGGGCGTGATGGCCGCCACCACGCCGAGGGCACGGCGGGCCACTTCGACGAAGGCCGTGTCATCGTCTTGAATGATCTGCGTCGGCGTCTCCAAATTGGCGAAGTACTGCGCCCAGATAGCCGAGGCGAACACTTCAATCCCGGCATCACCGAGTGGCTTGCCCTGCTCGGCCGTGAGCACGGGTGCCAGTTCTCCCGTACTGGCCAGCAGCACGTCCGCCGCCTTCAAGAGGGCGGCCCGGCGCTCCGCCTCGTCGCTCCTCCAATCCCGCCCGGCCTTCGCCGCCGCGTCGAAGGCGGCGTTCAGCTGTTCCTTGCTGCACTCGGGTGCCTGGGCGAACACTTCGCCAGTGGCTGGGTTCTTGACGCCGAAGGTGCCTTCGGTTGGTACTGCCTCACCGGCAATCGTCATCACAAAGTCGGACATGGCGCTCCAATACATGCTGGCGTGAAGGGGATCCCCCCACCGGAGATCGATTCGGTCTCCACCCAATCTTCCCAGAAGACTCGGCTCGACTCAATCGGTGTTTTCGTCATCCGAACAGCCTGGAGAGAAAGTCGTCCACGCTTCCACAGACCCGATCCCGCAAGGTCCGATCATCCGGAGCGGCCCCAATGAGGGCGGCGGCCCCATTGAGCATGCCCAACAGCAGGCTGGCAGTGATCTCGGGCTCACCGGGAACCACCACCCCTTCCGCTTCGGCCTGGGCGAAGACCTGCATCAGCAATGGGGCACACGAAGCGGCGTCCAGGGCACGGCAGGCAGCCAGGCCCAGGACCGCCGGAGCGTCGGCGAGGATGCGCGCCATCGTCGGATCGGCGCAAGCGTCCATGTAGGCCCGGCATCCCAGATGGAGCTGTTCGCGCACACCATGGCCCTTGAGCGCCGCCGCCGCCACCAGGTCGACCAGTTCATCTTCAAGCTCTTCCACCACGGCCGCGGCGACCTCGCTCTTCGATGCGAAGTGGTGGTACAGCGCGCCACGGGTGACCCCGGCCCGTTGTGCGATCTCCTCCCGGCCCGTCTGGGCGAATCCCTTCTCGGCGAAAAGCTGGCGCGCCGCCTTCAAGAGGGCGGCCCGGGTCCGGGTCGTCCGCTGCTCCTGGGTCCGGCGTGGCTTCGCTTCATTGGTGACCGTCGTGGTGCCTCCATTTACATGCGGGCAGCACGCATGTTACCTTACGGCAGGACGAAGGGGGTCGACACGATGTCGATCATGCAGGTGGAAGCCGACGTATGTGTGGTCGGTGCGGGGATCGCCGGCCTCACGGCGGCCCGGCGGCTCAGCCAGTCCGGCACGTCGGTGGTGGTCCTCGAAGCCCGGGACCGGGTGGGCGGAAGGATCTGGACCAGGTACAGCTCCGAAGGCATTCCCGTCGATATGGGCGCCGCCTTCATCGGTCCGGACCACGAAAGGCTCCACGCGCTGACCAAGGAGATGGGCGTGACCACGTTCCCGACCTACGTCACCGGCGACTACGGGCTGGCCACCGGCGGCAAGATCAGGCGCTACCGGGGCGACATCCCCCGCATCAGCCCGATCGCCCTGTTGAGCGCGGCGCAAGCCATCGCCCGCATGAACGCCATGGCGAAGACCCTGCCTGTGGAGGAGCCGTGGGATTCCGCCAAAGCTCCCACGTGGGATGCCCAATCGGTGCGCGCGTGGCTCACAGCGACGCATGTGCCGACCCGCGTCGCCCGTGACCTGATCGAGGCCACCGTACGGGCCTGCTTCGCTGCCGATCTCTCCGAAGTGTCGCTGCTCAACTGGTTGTTCCTCGTGCGCGCCTCGGGTGGGATCGAATCCCTCATGTCGATCAAAGGTGGGTACCAGGACCAGCAGTTCGAAGGCGGCGTGCAACTGATCCCCAATGCCATGGCGGCCGAACTGGGCGATGCCGTCGTCCTCTCCTCACCAGTGCGTGCGGTATCGCAAGCCAATGATGCCGTCGAGGTGGAGAGCGGGCGGGCTCACGTCAAGGCTCGACGGGTGGTCATGGCCCTCCCGCGGGCACTGGCCGGTGGGATCCAGTTCGATCCGCCCCTCCCGGCCGATCAGGCGCTCCTGCTGCATCAACTCCCGGCCGGCACCGAAGTGAAACTGGTCGCCATTTACGACGAGCCCTTCTGGCGCAACGACGGCATCAACGGTGCGACGGTCGCCACCGATGACGACATAGAGGTCACGCTCGACACGTCGCAGCCCGGCTTCGGCGCCGGTGTCATCGC
>Ga0302325_10002582_pt1 | contig 43756 bp, 35 predicted proteins | sample Palsa_T0_2_FD_201948 | JGI IMG/M metagenome (GOLD analysis project Ga0302325, IMG submission 201948) | Peat permafrost microbial communities from Stordalen Mire near Abisko, Sweden - Palsa_T0_2 | ecosystem: Environmental > Terrestrial > Soil > Palsa > Peat permafrost | place: Sweden: Abisko... | reverse complement strand
CGCCCATCACGAGCTCGCCTGTCCGCGGATCGAGTGGGATCTGCCCCGAGCAGAACAGCAGGCCGCCGGCCCGTATCGCGTGAACGTAGGGGCCGATCGCGGCCGGCGCATCTGGTGCGGTGACTGGCTCTCGGTGTTCGGGCACTGCTGCTCTCCTGATCGCTGTTGATACGGGGGCTCCAGCTTAAGTAGACCGGACTTGCCTGCCGCGCGCTTACGGCCGCGGCGTCCCCCACTGCAGGGTAGCCTCCTGGAGATGCCTAATCGCCTCGCGCACGAGTCCTCGCCGTACCTGCTGCAGCACAAGGACAATCCGGTCGACTGGAATCCTTGGGGCGAAGAGGCGCTCGCGCGGGCGCGCACCGAGGACCGTCCGCTGCTGGTCTCGATCGGCTACTCGGCATGCCACTGGTGCCATGTGATGGAGCGCGAGTCATTCGAGGATCCGGAGATCGCGGCGCTGATGAACGAGCGTTTCGTGTGCATCAAGGTCGACCGCGAGGAGCGGCCCGACGTCGACGCCATCTATATGGATGCGGTACAGACAATGACCGGCCATGGCGGCTGGCCCTTGAACGCGTTCATCACGCCCGAGCAGGCACCCTTCTACGTCGGCACTTACTTTCCGCCCGAGCCGCGCCAGGGAATGCCGAGCTGGCGCATGGTCCTACTCGCGGTGGCCGATGCGTGGGAGAAACGCCGCGGGGAGATCCGCGAGCAGACCGGCCAGATCGTGCGCTCGCTGCAGGCGACCGCCCGGATGCAGCCTTCGAGCGAGCCGATCCGCGAGTCCTTGCTCAGCGACGCGGTGGCGACGCTCGGCCGCTCCTACGACCGAACCAACGCGGGCTTCGGCCGCGCGCCGAAGTTCCCGCCCGCCTCGACGATTGAGCTGCTGCTGAGCCGTGGCGAGCATGAGATGTCGCTCGCCACGCTGCGAGCGATGGCGGCCGGCGGGATCTACGACCAGGTCGGGGGTGGCTTCGCACGCTACGCCGTGGACGCGACCTGGACCGTTCCGCACTTCGAGAAGATGCTCTACGACAACGCGCTGCTCGCGCGCGCCTATCTGCACGGCTGGCAGGTATGCGGTGAGGATCGGATGCGCGCGGTGTGCTGCGAGACGCTCGACTGGGCGCTACGCGAGATTCGTGGCCCAGAGGGTGGATTCTGCGCCGCGCTCGACGCGGACTCTGAGGGCGTCGAGGGCAAGTTCTATGTGTGGACCATCGCGGAGCTCACGGAGGTCCTCGGAGAGGATCTGGCGGCAGACGCGATCGCGTACTTCGGCGCCTCGGAGCGCGGAAACTTCGAAGGCACCAATGTGCTGGAGGCGCGTGGCCCCGAGCCCTCCGATCTGCCGGAGATCCGGCGCCGGCTCTACGGAGTCCGCTCCGAGCGGGTTTGGCCCGGCCTCGACGACAAGCGCCTGACCGCCTGGAATGCGCTGATGATCTCGGCCCTGGCCGATGCCGGCGCGGTGCTCGAGCGAGCGGATTACATACAGGCGGCCACCGCCTGCGCCGAGTTCATCCTCCGTGATCTTCGCGACGGTGACGGCCGCTTGCTCCGCACCTGGAAGGAAGGGCGAGGGCGGCTGCGCGCCTACCTGGAGGATCACGCCTTCCTGCTCGAGGCGCTGCTGACGCTGTCCGAGGCCACGTTTGACCCGCGCTGGTACCGCGAGGCCGTCGCGCTGGCCGACGAGATGATCCTGCACTTCGCCGACGGCGACCGAGGAGGCTTCTTCACGACCGCCGACGACCACGAGCAGCTCGCCGCGCGACGTAAGGATCTCGATGACTCGCCGATCCCGTCGGGCAGCTCCTCTGCGGCATACGGCTTGCTGCGATTGGCGTCACTGTCCGGCGAGCAGCGCTACGAAAATCACGCTGTCGGCGTGCTGCGACTGATCTTTCCCCTCGCTGTCAAGCACCCCGACGGCTTCGGTCATCTGCTGCGAGCAGTCGACTTCTACCTCGCACCGGTGAAACAGGTCGTAATAGTCGGCCCCCCCAACGGACGCGCGGAGTTCCTGCGCGTAGTCCACAGCGAGTTCCGCCCCCACATCGTCCTCGCGGGCGACGCAACCAGAATCGCCATCACCCAGCAAGAAGGGAGCGCCAGCGAGCTTCTTGCCAAGCGAGGGGTGAGCGTCAGCGAACCCCTCGCCGTCGCCGCATATATATGTGAGCACTTCACCTGTAAGGCGCCCGTGACCGAGCCCGGGGAGCTGGCAGCGCTGCTCGCCTAGCGGTGATGCGCGCCAAAGGTCCAGTGCACGTTCAGTCCACCTGCGGTCCCGGCGCCCCCTGCCCGCAGGTCGGGAAGGATTTCACCGAGCATCAGTTCGCGGATCACCGCCTCGCGGATCTGAGTGTCGGCGATCTCCGGGAGGTACTCACCCTGGTTCGATGGCACCAGGAGCGTGTCGACGATGTCCTTGACGAGCAGCTCGTGCGTCTCGGTCCGCAGCTCGTTGGGACCCTCGAACGCGTTCGCGAGCGCGCCGAATACGTCGGCCGCGATGTTCGGATCGGGTAGGACGCGGCGATTCGCCCGCGTCCGCGCATCTCTTTTGGCAGCGTCGTTCAGGCTGTCGCGGATCCCTCGTGTCGCATCCCGCAGCGGCCCGTCGGCGAACAGATCCTCGCCCGATGCCCCAGCATCGAGGAACTCGAGCCAGCGCCGCCTCAGTGCCCTGTTCGCATCGTGGAACAGGACGGCGTAAGTCCCCGCCGGCCCGATGTCAGGTGCGCTCCAGATCAGGGTGCCGCCGCGGCCGGTGACACTGGCCAGCTCCGTGGCCATCGATTCGAGCGCGCGTGGGCGCACGAGGTGAAAGACCATGTTCGCCATCACGACGTCCATCGCCCGGCCGCCGGTTACCTCGAGCAACGGACGAAACCTGCGCTCAGCACTCGAAAGCGAATGAAAGCTGGTCCAGCCACATCCGCCGAGCAACTGAAATCCGAACGCAAACCAGCTCGACGGCAGGTCGACGAGATGCACCTCCAGCGTCACGTCCAGCTCCTCGAGCTGCTGGTCGATTCGGCGCTCACGGCAGCCCTTGAGGAACTCGATCGTCGCTAACCCGGTACCGGCTCCGTAGTCGAGCACGCGGATGATGTCCCCCGCGTGAGCGTCTGCCAATCGGGCTTGGACCGCGGTGAGCGCTCGCGACACAACGTAACCGGTGGGTGCCGAGCACCAGGACCGGGGATGATCGAGGTCTCCGGCGGTGTACAGCAGCTCGTGAAGCGCGACCCCGTCGGCAAGATCGGTCCGCGGAGACGGCTGCCAGGTGTCGGTGCGTTCATGGCTGCCGCCGACCGCCGGCAGCGACATCCCGGAGGTGACGGTCAACATCCGGTTTAGCGTGACCGCGACGAACGGTCTACTGACGGGGTAGCGGCGCTCCCATTCGCTCACGAACCGCAATCCGGCCAGGCGGCAGCAGTCCTGGAACGCCGCGTGTTCGACCGGGTACTGGTGCGAGTAGCCGTGGTAGGCATCGAACGCCACGCTATGCGTCGCGCCGAGGTGCTTCTGTGCGACGGCCGGGTCAACGCAATGCGCCTCGAGCACGACGAGCCCATGTTTGGCGACATGGGGCGTCCACCGCCGCATGTGCGCCACCAGATCGCGTTCGACTGCCACGGCGTCGAGCGACCGGCCATTGGCACCCACGTACGCGCCGCTGGAGACCCCGGCGACACCGATGTCCGCCTCAGCGCCTCGATAAGCACGGTTGTGGTCGATGAACGCGCGGATGTGTAATCCGTCCTGCATCGAGAGCCCATGCTCGGCCAGCGTGACACTCACCTCGTCAGGGTTGCCAACGTCACCCCTGATCAGCAGAGCGGGGATCCCCGCGGCGTCGAGCAGCGGGCGTGCCTCGGCGAGGGCCGCCGCGTTGAAATCGATTCCCACCATCAGCAGTGGGCATTCCGCGGCCAGTTGCCCGCGGAGCGTGCGCCCCATGATCACCTCATACAGATGCACGAGCCAGCTGCCGTCCCCACACCCCATGTCGGCAATGAACCGCGGCTGGTCATGCACGGGCTCGCGATCGAATATCTCTATGAACAGATCGTCGGCGTCGGCGAAGTAGCGTCTGTGTGCTGTGGCGCTGGCGCGAACGTTCAGTGGTCGATGGACGTGCCACTCGCCGTTCGGCGAGCTGCTGGTGACGGTCGCCTTCCCGTGGAAGAGCTCGGGGAGCCGTGCGAGCATCGGCAGGTACGACGCAGCCATCCCGAAGTGCACGGCGAGCTCGGCAGCTTCTCGCCCGCGCGTGGTCCATTCGCCGCGTTCGCTCTCGACCCAGCCGAGAATGCCCAACAGCCGGCCGACCGCCTCGCCGAGCATGTCGTCGGTCAGCATCGGCCGATCCGCCGCGAGCCGGTCGGTCTCCAGCAGCCACATCATCGCGGGAACCACCAGCGCGGCGTCCAGGTGGCCGGAACAGAGTGCCCTCAGCTGCGGCGGTAGCTCCGGCCCAAGCCGCCACCGGTCACCGGCCAGCTCCAGCAGGTCGACGAACGAGTCGATTTGCGCGGCATCCCACGGACGGGACCAGGCGTCATCGTCACTGCGGTCAAAGCTGACGAGGAACCGTCCCGCCGCGACGTAACGGTCGAGGTAGGGGAGCATCAGGCGGCCGTTCTCGGTCCAGCGAATCAGCGTGCCGTCGGGATCGGCTGCAGGCGAGGGCGCAAGCCAACCCTGGCTTGCCAGACACCGCAGGCCAACGCGCAGATAGCCGAAGCCCTCCGCCGCGACGTCGGGATAAAGGTCGCCGAGCGAGCCCTGCTCGCCGATCGCGGTTTCCAGGACCCCGATCTCGGCGAGCGCCCAAACGGTCGCGCACAGGATGATGCCGTCCTGGTGCACGAACACCGTCCACCGTCGCGACAACCCACCGCCGGCTGCTGCTCCCGACCCGTTCACTGCCGACTCGGCACCCGCCCCGGGCCACTCCACCGCCTCGACGGAGGTACTGCTCGGAATGTTCGACGAAGCCATACTTGCTACAGCACAGGCAGGTACCGCGCGATCTCCCACGGGGTTACCTGCACCCGGTAGTCGTCCCACTCCTGCCGCTTGATCTCGATGTACCGATTGAACATGTGCTCGCCAAGCGTACGGAGAACCAGCTCGGATTCAGCCGTCAGCTCGATCGCCTCGCCGAGCGTCTCCGGGAGCTGCTCGATCCCGAGCCGCTTTCGCTCATCGGGCGAGAGGTGGTACAGGTTCTTCTCCATCGCGTCGGGTAGCTCGTAGCCGTGCTCGATCCCCTCCAGGCCGGCCTGAAGCAGCACGGCGAAGGTCAGGTACGGGTTGCACGCGGGATCGGGGCAGCGGAGCTCCATCCGCGTCGCCTTCTCGCTCCCCGGGTGGTACATCGGCACGCGCACGAGCGCCGATCGGTTGCGACGCGACCAGGCGACGTAGACGGGAGCCTCGTAGCCGGGCACGAGCCGCTTGTACGAGTTGACCCACTGGGCGAAGATCGAGGAGATCTCGCGCGCATGACGCAGCTGGCCGGCGATGAACGCCTTGCCGACATCGGACAGGAAGTAGGTGTCGTCGGCGTCGAAGAAGGCGTTGCGCCCGCCCGTGAACAGCGACTGGTGTGTATGCATCCCTGAGCCGTTCTCGCCGAACAGCGGCTTGGGCATGAACGTCGCATGATGGCCGTACTTGAGCGCGAACTCCTTGACGGTGATCCGATATGTCATGCAGTCGTCGGCCATCTTCAGCGCGTCCGCGTAACGCATATCGATCTCGTGCTGGCTCGGACCGACTTCGTGATGCGTGTACTCGGTGTGGATCCCGAACTGCTCGAGCGCGATCACGGTCTCGCGACGGAGATCCGACCCCGCATCGAGCGTGGTCAGGTCGAAATACCCGCCCTCGTCGAGAACCTCGGTGGACTTGGAATCGCGAAAGTAGAAGTACTCGAGCTCAGGCCCGACGTAGTAGTGGTCGAATCCCATCGCCGAGGCACGTTCGACGGCGCGCCGGAGCACGTGACGCGGATCGCCTTCGTACGGCGTGCGCTCGGGGGTGAGGATGTCACAGAACATCCGCGCGACGCCGGATTCGGATGGGCTCCACGGAAGCCGTGAGAACGTGCTCGCGTCGGGCATCGCGATCATGTCCGACTCCTCGATCGCATTGAATCCGGTGATCGAGGAGCCATCGAAGCCCATTCCGCCCTCGAACGCGTCCGCCAACTCGGTGGCGTTGATGGAGAAGGACTTCAGCTGGCCGAGGATGTCCGTGAACCAGAGCCGGATGAAGCGGATCTCGTGCTCCTTCGCAAGTTCCATCACGTCGTCGGGGGTGAGCGGGGCGTCTGCCATCCTGATCGGCTCCTGATCGGTTTCAGCTGCGGGTAGCGAGCGCGAACCTTACCGGCGCCGACCTGCGCGCAGCCGGCGAGCTTCCGCTGAGGTACGGTAACGACGGGCATGCGGTGCGCTACACGGGTCATATCCGAGTCCTTCGCTGTGGTCGCTGCGGCACTGACGCTCGCCGTCTGCGCAGCGGCCGCCCCGTCCGTCGCGACTGGCCAGGACCGCTGCGAAGCGCCGGTCTCGCACACGCTGGCGGCGGATGCCGTGGCCCGGGTTTTCGCTTCAAGCGGCGCCGTCTACGGCTGCATCGATGCCACCGGCGTGCGACGGAACCTCGGTGGCAGCGGCGTCTGCAACCTTCCCGCCGGGCGTGTGGGACCGGCCAGGCTGGTCGGGGTGACCGTCGCCTACGGGCTGAAGAGCTGCGGCGTGGACACCGCGTCCTCGAAGGTTCTCGTCCGCGACCTGGCGCGCTCGAGGCCGCTCACGGATGTGCCGGCGACCACGCTGCCCCTGCGAGCTGAATCATTTGTCACGGTTGCGACGCTGGTTCTGAGAGGCGGGGGCGAGATCGGCTGGATCGCCGCCGTCGCCTCGATCGGCACCCCGCACGAGACCTACGAGGTACACCGCGTGGTCGACGGCACGCCCACGCTGCTCGACTCCGGCACGACGATCCACCCCTCATCGCTACGGCTGGTGCGTTCGCGGATGACCTGGAGAGATGGGAGCGTCACGCGCTCGGCGCGCCTCTAAGCGCTCAGCGCTAAGAAGCGCGCCCTGCCCCCACGCGACGGCGGGGCGAGAGCCACCGGCGCGCCCAGCGCTCGAGCTCTGAGAGCGCGGGCTCGAGCTCCCTGCCCATCACCGAGAGCTCGTACTCGACGCGCAACGGTGGACCGGGCTTGACGGTGCGGGCGACGATCCCGCGCGACTCGAGCTCCTTCATGCGCTCGGACAGGAGCCGGTCCGACAGCTCGGGGACGGCCTGAGCGACCTCGGAGAAACGCAGGGGCCCGTCCATCAGCACCCGCAGGATCGCTCCCGTCCAGCGGCGCCCGACCAGCTCAACCGCTTCGTGATAGAGGGGGCAGCAGCCCGCGGCCCCTGCCTCACGATCCTCGTGAGCCGAATGGCCGCAGGCGCTCATCTGCCCAGCTTACGCTGCTTGGAGGGCCCGCGACGCCTCATTCGAGCCGTCGACCGGCACCTCACCCGCGACATTGACCATCGCGGTGAACGCCTCGAGCGCCACCGCGGCGATTGCCTCGAGGATCTGCTCGTCGTCCCATCCTGCCTCCCGCGCCTCCTCGTGGAGGTGCATCGGCGGCTTGCCGTCGTTCTGGACGAGCGCCTGAAGGTAGCTCAGGAGCGCCTGCTGGCTTTGGTCCTTGGAACTGAACTGGCGCGCGAGCGCCACCTCGTCCAGACCGAGACCCGCTGCGCGCGCGGTCCGCGAGTGCATCGCGATCCCGGGCTCGGAGTGGTAGTGCTCGGCCACGGCGAGTGCGATCCGCTCGAGCGTGGCAAGGTTCAGCTTGCCATGACGAAGCTCGGACCGGAACCGGGCGTATGCACGGAGCGCGGCCGGCGAGCCTGCGAGAACGCCGAGAAAGTTCGGCAGCTGACCGCCGGTGGCCAGGGCGCCGCGCAACACGGGCACCGAGCCTTCTGGCGCCGTCAGGTCGTCGTGAATTTGGAATCTGCTCATCTGGATCTTCATCATTGACCACCGGGGGTGGATGCGGGTAGTCAGCTCGCAGAGCTGACGGATTCCTATACTTTCGTCACTAGCTTACGGTTCATAAGTATATCTGGCGCCGAGCGATCGCACAAGCGGTCCGAGCGCCAAGGCGGCCATCTTTACGAGTCATCGCCCTCGCAGCTACGAAGCGGCGGCGGTCAGCGCGATATTCCTCTTCTTTCCTTATACGGCGGGCGATAAACGCAGGATCAGTACAAGGTGGGATAGGCCTAAGTCGCGCGGATACAAGCTCCCGCCCCGCGTCGGTCGCGGACTCCCGCCGCCGAGCGTCGTCCACCGCCCGCGCTGCGCCGCGCGGCCCCGCCTCAGCTCGGGGTCAGCCGTGCGTCAGCGATTGGTGCTGCAGGCGTTGGCGCGTCCGGCGAAGGCTCAGGCGCAGAAGCCAGCGTGTTCCCAGACCAGCGCCGTCTCCGTGAGAGCCCTCGGCGCTCGATCTGCCAGTACGAGAGCGCCCCGATCGCGACCGAGACCGGAAAGCCGATTCCGAGCAGCTGCGTGAGGCCTCGGCCGACCACCAGATGCGTAGTGGTGAGGCTTCGGTTCGAGATCGCGACCAGCACGGGGATGTGCCAGAGATAGATGCTGTACGAGATCACCCCAAGCAGCGCCATCCAGCGCCAGCGGAACGGCCAGATTGCACGGCCGTGGCGTAACGGAAGCACTAGCGCGCCGACGATCAGCGCGCTGGCGAGCGCGCCGAGGATCTCCCAAGTGTCGCGATAGCAGGCGATCGCCCACAGCACCACCGCCCCCGCGAGCCACACGCTCGAGTGGCCCAGGGGGCCATCCAGCCATTTCTGCCTGCGCTGCAGGATCGCGACCCTCCACAACGCCAGGCCCATCCCTAGCGCGAAATAGCAGAACAGCTCCAACACCGTGAAGTTGAACCAGAACAAGTGAAACCGGGTCGTCGGCGTGAGCAGCCCAAGGAGGCCCCAATCGATCAACTCGCGCGCGATCAAGCTCGCGCCGGCGAGCAAGCCGAGCGCGATCGCCGCATTGCGGATCGAGCCCCGAGACACGCGCGCGAGGCCCCATGCTACGAGCGGGAGCACGATGTAGAACTCCATCTCGGTCGCGAGGGACCACATCGGCGAGTCGACCTGGCTCTCCGTGTGGATCGAGAAGTCCTGGGTGAAGGTCGTGAACGCCAGCCACAATCGACCCGCGTGCTCGTGCGGCTGGACCAGCATCAGGACGACCAGGCAGACGTAGTAGGCGGGCAGCACGCGCCAAGCCCGGTTGATCGCGTACTTGCGTACGCTGACTGGCTTGCGGTTCCCCCAGGCGGCCTGCGCGAACGGCCAGAACAGCAGGTAGCCGGACATCACAAAGAACACATAGATCGCGTAGATCGTGCCGTCCGTCAGGCGTTGCGTGTACGTCCGCTCGACGAAGTCGCGCGACAGCACCCAGGCGTGGGTCCAGATCACCCCGATCGCCGCCATCCCCCGTAGGCTCTCCAGCCCGGCTAGCCTGGTCTCGCCCGCCTGTCTGATCCTGGCGCCCTCGGCGCTTGGCGTCTCAGCGCGGGAAGCGCCCGCCGTACGGGAAGCCACGTCCGAAAGCTATCACCCACCGCCCGCGCCGGAGACGGCCAAGATCAGCTGAGCATCTGATGCCGGCGGGGCAGCCCGCTTCGCGGAGGCCCCCCAGCCAGGGGTCTCGGGTGAGGCGCTCACCGCGTTCGCCTACCCCAGGCGACGGTGAGCCAGGCTCCCGCGTTCCATCTGCCAGTCCGGATGCCGTTGCCGCGACCAACTGCGGAAGCCCCAGCACAAACGGTTTGGGTGAGCGCCACGTCACGTTGGGGTTGGTGAAGCTGCGGTTGAGATCCCGAGTCAGGATCGGGTAATGCCACAGGTAGACGCTGTAGGTAGGAGATGACGCCGAGCAGCGCCAGCGGCCGCCACTGGAACACGGCCATCGACCGTCATGGCGGAGCGGGAGCACCACCGCGCCGATCAGGATCACGCTTGCCAGGCCGCAACGCCTTCCCAGTTGAAGTCGTAGCAGGCAACCAGCCACAGCCCCACGGCGACTGCGGGCCAGATCGTCGAGCTACCGAGCGGTCCGTCGAGCCACCGCGGCCGGCGCTGCCCTCATCGACAGCCGCCACATCGCCAGCCCCATCCCAAGCGCGAAGTAGCAGATGGTCTCGAGCAGCGTGTTATCGAGGTACTGAATGTTGTCGTTGCGCGGGAGCCCGTAGCGGATCCACTCGCGTGCGATGAAGGTGGGGATGGCGAGCACGACGAGCGCGATGGCGCCCCGGCGCAGCGACCCGCCCGACACGCGCGCCAGCCCCCAGGCGATCAGTGGCAGCATGATGTAGAACTGCATCTCGGTCGCCGGGGACCACATCGGCGAGTCGAGCTCGCCGCGCGTGTGGACCGAGAAGTCCTGCGTGAACGTCCCGAACGCAACCCAGAAGCTGAGCGGCCCTCCGTGTCGTTGAACCAGCATCAGAACTACGACACATACGTAGTACGCAGGAAGCACCCGCCATGCCCGGTTGATCGCATAGCTGCGCACACTCACCGGCTTTCTGTTGCCCCAGGCCGCTTGTGCGAACGGCCAGAACAACAGATAGCCCGACATCACGAAGAACAGGTAGATCGCATAGATCGTGCCGTCCGTCAGTCGCTGCGCGTAGGTGCGCTCGACGAAGTCGCGTGACAGTACCCAGGCGTGCGTCCAGACTACGGCGATCGCGGCCATGCCACGCACGCTCTCGAGCCCGCCAGCCTGGTCTCGCCTGCCTGCTTGATCCTGCCCCCGACGGCGGCCCCCGACGGCGGCCCCCGGGGGCGCCGCCAGGGGCATCTGCTCCAGGGTGAGCCACGGTCTGAGCGCTTTTTGCTGGGCACCGGCGCAGATCAGCCGTGGGTCAGCGATGGAGCCGGCGGCACTGCCGCCTCCGTGACGGGTTCTGGTCCATCGGGTGCGGCGCTCAGTACGTTCGCCGACCAGGGGCGCCGGTGCGCGAGCCCGCGGCGCTCGATTTGCCAGTACGAGAGGGCCGCTACCGCCACCGACAGCGGAAGCCCGAGCACGAACATCTGGGTGAGGCCGCGCCCGATGATCTCGTTCGGATCGATCAGGCTGCGGTTCGCGATCCCGATCAGGATCGGAAAGTGCCACAGGTAGATGCTGTACGAAATCACACCGAGGAGGGCGAACGGGCGCCAGCTGAAGGGCACCATCGCCCGGCCGTGCCGGAGCGGAAGCACAACCGCACCGATCAGCAGCGCGCTCGCGAGCGCGCCGAGGACCTCCCAGTTGAAGTTCCAGCACGCGACCATCCACACGATCACGGCAGCGGCAAGCCAGACGGTCGAGTGACCCAGCGGTCCGTCGAGCCAGCGTGGCCTGCGCTGCTGGATTGAGAGCCTCCACATCGCTAAGCCCATCCCGAGCGCGAAGTAGCAGAAGGTCTCAAGCAGCGTGTTGTCGAGGTATTGCAGCGGGTTGTCGAGCGGGAGGCCGTAGCGAATCAACTCGCGCGCGATGAAGGTCGGCACGGCAAGTACGAACAGAGCGATCGCACCGGCGCGGAGCGATCCACGCGACACCCGCACGATTCCCCAGGCGATCACCGGCAGCAAGATGTAGAACTGCATCTCGGTCGCGATCGACCACATCGGCGTGTCCACCAAGCCGAGCGTCTTGCTCGAGAAGTTCTCTGTGAAGGTCGAGAACGCCACCCACAGACGGACCGTGCCGCCGTGGTACTGGAGCAGGAGCACTGTCGCGAGGCAGACGTAGTAGGCGGGCAATACCCGCCATGCCCGGTTGATCGCGTAGTTTCGGATGCTGACCGGACTGCGGTTTCCCCACGCCGCCTGGGCGAACGGCCAGAACAACAGATAGCCGGACAGCGCAAAGAAGACGAAGATGGAGTAGAGACCGCCGTCGGCCAGACGCTGACCGTAGGTGTGTTCGGCGAAGTCACGGGACATCGTCCACGCGTGCGTCCACACCACCACGACCGCCGCCATGCCCCGCACGCTCTCGAGGCCGACCAATCTGGGCTCCCCCGCCTGGTTGATCCTGCCCCGCGCGGAGCCTGCCGATGACGTGGCGCTAGCGCCATTGGCGCGAGTGCCGTCCACGCCAGGAGAAGCCACGAATCGAAAGCTATCACCCACCGCGGGCGAGAGCCGCCGCGTCAGACGGGCCTCAGCGATGGCGCGGCTGGGGGTGCATCGGCGGCGGAAATCGCAGGCTCGGGTGCCGAGCTGACGGTATTCGCCGACCACGGCCGGCGGTGAGCGAGCCCGCGGCGCTCGATCTGCCAGTACGACAGCGCCGCGACCGCAGCCGAAAGCGGCAGCCCGAGCACGAACAGCTGCGTCATGCCGCGACCGACCACCAGCTGCGGGGAGGTGAGGCTTCGGTTCGAGATCCCGATCAGGATCGGCCAGTGCCACAGGTAGATGCTGTACGAGATCACACCGAGGAGCGCGAGCGGCCGCCAGCGGAACGGCGCGATCGCGCGGCCGTGTCGGAGTGGCAGCACCACGGCACCCACTATCAGCACGCTGGCGAGCGCACCGGGGAGCTCCCAGCTGTAGTGGTAGCAAGCGAACATCCACAGCAGGACCCCGCCGACGATCCAGGTGGTCGAATGACCAAGGCGCCCATCCAGCCATTTGGGTCTGCGCTGGCGGATCGAGAGCCTCCACATCGCGAGGCCCATGCCGAGCGCGAAGTAGCAAAAGAACTCGAGCACGGTGTAGTCGAGGTAGTGCAGCGAGTTGCTGTACGGCAGGCCGTACCTGATCAGCTGGCGGGCGATGAAGCTGGCGACGGCAAGTGCGGCAAGCACGATCGCGCCGGTTCTGAGCGATCCGCGGGACACGCGCGCGAGCCCCCAAGCGATCAGGGGCAGGGCGACGTAGAACTGCATCTCGGTCGCGATCGACCACATCGGCGTATCGATCTGGCCGAACGTCTTGCTCGAGAAGTTCTCGGTGAACGTCGAGAACGCCACCCAGTCGCGAATCGAGCCGCCGTGGTACTGCACCACCAGGACCACCGCGAGGCAGACGTAGTAGGCCGGCATAACCCGCCAGGCACGATTGAGCGCGTAGTTACGGACGCTGACCGGGCTACGGTCCCCCCAAGCCGCCTGCGCGAACGGCCAGAACAGGAGAAAGCCCGACATCACGAAGAACAGGAAGATCGCGTAGATGCCGCCGTCGGTGAGGCGCTGGTTGTAGGTTCCTGAGGTGTAACCGCGCGAGAACTCCCAGGCGTGCGTCCACACCACCACGATCGCGGCCATCGCCCGAACACTCTCGAGCCCTACTAGTCGTTGCTCGCCCGCCTGGCTGATCCTGGCCCCGACGCCAGCGCTCACCGACTCGGCGCGAGAGCCGTCCACGCCACGAGATGCCACGCCGCGAACGCTATCACCCCTCCGTGCCGTCGGAGACCCGGGCCGGGCCCCCGCGCGGGCAGAACCCCGGGCCTCCGCGTGGGCGGAGCCGCCGGCCTCCGCGCGGGCGCAGGCCCGGCACGAGGACTGTCAATGAATCACAGCGGCGGCGAGCAGCAGCAGACAGAGCAGGAAGGCCCACATCGCGACGCGATCGGGCCGGCTCATTGCGCGGTCGCGCGGCCGACGTGGCGGACGGCGACGGTCGACCTCGACCATCCTGGTGCTGTGCCGATCGGCTACCTGCCCACGGATCGTCACTGTGCGTCGTGCCGGCGGGTCGGTCCTTGGTAGCTGGCCGTAGCTGTCGACTGAGCGCGGCTGTCCCTCTGCGTGTGGCATCTGGCCGTCCCTCTTTCTTGGGCTTACGGGGTTAGCTGACGGGCTCGCACCGAAAGAGCGGCGCTACGTGCGCTCACGCACGATTAGCCCCAACAACATGGGTCCCCCGCCTCCCGCCGGCTCGTGCTGTTGGCACCGGACCCGCGGGAACTCAGCGTTCGGATCGGGCATCCTACCAACGAGAACGGACGTCCCACGGACGATTCTCCGCTATTTGCCGGCGACCTTGCTGACGAAATCGGCGACGTCGACGGCCTGCTTGCCGACAACGAGGCCCTGCGGCATGGTCCCTGCGCCGATGCTGAGCCCGTTCTGGATCGTCGTCAGGACAAGCGACTCGGGTGGCTGCAGGATGTCGAGGTTCGGCCCCACCTTGCCGACGGCGCTGGCGGCGGACAGCGTGTGGCAGATGGCGCAATGCTGGCCGAACAGCACGCGTCCTTCCTTGTCTGCGGCGTTGAGCTTGATGCCTTCGAACTGACTGCTTGCATTCGCATGGTTCCCGACCAACAGCGTGATCGGCAACGCGAGCCCAAATCCTCCGTAGATGACCACGAAGAGGAAGGTGGGGAAGCGACTCGCGCGTCGCTTGGCCTGCGAGGCTTCGGCCGGACGCCGAATCCCGCCACGAAGGGCGATGACGAAGACCCCGATTCCCAGGGTCATCCAGAACGCGATGAACAGTGCGACGCCGAGCACGGTGGGCGGGCACCTTATCGCTCCGGAGCAGAAAATGGCTAGTTCGAGCCGCGCAGGCTTTGCTGGCGCAAAACTCCCGAAGTAGTGGCGGGTCGGCCGGCGCCGACGATCGCCGGATTTTGGGGCCGAGCATCTGGACGACTATCGCCGTGCTTTTGGGGCCAACGAGCGGCTATCGCCGGCGGCCGGAGGCGAAGCTCATGATGGGTGGCGCGACGGCACGGAAATCGTCTGCCTCTGCGGCGCCGGCCACGGTGGCAGCCTTGTCCTGGGCGATCCGCCGTCGCTCGAGCTCGTCGAGCGTCGAGAAGTCCTTCACCACGGCTAGCGGACGATCGGGAGTGGCGATCGCCGCGATTCGGTGTACGAGCACGTTGATAGCCCCGCCGGCAGCCGCGAATCGCTCGAGTTTCCCCTCGATGAACACGAGCGGCTCGGTCCTCACCGCAAGCCGGTGGCGCTCGTAGACGGGCGGCGGGACGATCAGATTGATCGTCCCGTACTCGTCCTCGAGTAGCACGAACACGATCCCGTTTGCGGTGCCAGGACGCTGTCGGGCGACGACAAGGCCGGCGGCTCTGACCATTTCACCATGGGTGCGACTCTCCAGGTCCCTGCTGCTCACGGCATCCGCCGGCAGCCGGCCACGCAGCAGCGCCAGTGGATGGTCGTGCGTCGTCAGCCCGGTGGTTCCATAGTCGGCGAGCATCGACTCCCACGCCGAGAGATCCCTGAGCGAGGGCGGCGGCGGCAAATCCAGCGGGAGCGCCAGCTGAGTCCCACCGGCAACGCTGCGACCTGGAGTCGCTACCCCGAGCTGCCAAAGCGCACTCCGCCTGGCTACCCCAGAAGCACGACGCTGGGCATCCCGCCGCTCCCCCGAGCCCACCACTTCCACCGATTCCACCGAGGCGGCCCGCCGCTCCTCCGGGAGTTTTGCGCCAGCAAAACTCCCAATGGAACTGGCGCCAGGCGACTCCACAGTGGCCCCGTGCGATTCCACCGCCAGTTCCACCGAGTCCACCGCCCCCGACCAGGCGAGCAGCTCGAGCGAGGACGCCCCCGAGCTGGCGAGCGAAGCGAGGCCGGACAGGCTGCGAAAGCGCCCGCCGGCCCGGCGGGCGGCGACGATCTCCTCCACCTCCTGCCTGCGCACGCCGCGGACATAGCCGAGGCCGATCCGGACATGCCCGCCGGAATCGATCTCGCACTCGACCTCGCTCTCGTTCACGTCGGGCGGCAGAACCGCGATCCCTCGTCGTTGCGCCTCGTGGACGAGCGCGTCCGGCGGATAGAAGCCCATCGGCTGTTCGTTCAGAAGCGAACACAAGAGCTCGGGGCCATAGTGAACGCGCAGCCATGTCGACTGGTAGGCAAGCAAGCCGAATGCCGCCCCATGAGCTTTCGGGAAGCCGAAGCCAGAGAACCCCCTGATCATCGAGAACACCCGTTCCGCGGTCGCCTCGTCCACCTCGTGCATGCGCTGCGCGCCGGCGATGAACCGGTCGTGGTGAGAGCGGATGGCGGCGTCCGAGCGCTTGCGACTCATCGCCCGCCGCAGTCCCTCCGCCTCGCCTGGCGTGAAGCCAGCGAACGCGATTGCGACCTCCAGCACCTGATCCTGAAAGATGATCGTCCCGAGCGTCTCGCTCAGCGCCGGCTCGAGCGACGGATGGTCGTAGGGGATCTGGAAGTCTGGGTCCACCCGCAAGCGCTGACGGCGCTCGATATATGGGTTGACCGCTCCCCCCTGGATCGGGCCTGGGCGGACGATCGCGACCTGAATCGTGATGTCCTCGAGACTCTCCGGACGGGTACGTCGCAGAGACTGCATCTGTGCGCGGCTCTCGATCTGGAAGACCCCGGTCGTCTCGGCGTTCTGGATGCACTCGTATGTCGCCGGATCGTCGTATGGAATCCTCGAAAGATCGATCCGCTCGCCCCGGGTGCGTGCGATCATCTCGACCGCCCGCTCGACCGCCGACAGCATCCCCAGCCCGAGCAGATCGATCTTGAGAAAGCCGGCATCGGCGCAGGAATCCTTGTCCCATTGGACGATCTGGCGACCCTCCATCGCTGCAGGCACGATCGGGCAGCAGTCGACGAGCGGGCGGGTGGCGACGATCATCCCGCCGGAATGTTGGGAGAGGTGGCGTGGAAGTCCCTGCGCCTCGGCCGCCAAACGCGCAAGCCAGTCCCAGCGGCCACCCTTTCGACGACCGCCGGAGTCAGCGCGGAGCTCAGGCCCGAGCTCGAAGCCATCGCTCTCCCGCGCCGCCCGCTCGATCTCCCCAGGCGGTAGCCCCAGCACCTTCCCCAGCTCGCGGATCGCGCCGCGTGCTCGGTAGGTCGGAAACGCCGCCACCAGCGCCGACCTGTCACGCCCGTAGCGTTCATGCACGCGTGGGATCAGCCTCTCCCGCACGTCTCGCGGAAAGTCGAGATCAATGTCAGGAAGAGCGGTCAGCTCCTCGTTCAGGAAGCGACCGATCAGCAGCTCGTTCGCGATCGGATCGACGTGGGAGAGACCGGTCAGATAGCAGACGATCGATGAGACGCTCGAGCCCCGACCCCGTCCCGGGGGCAAAAGCGCGCGGGCGGTGTCCGGCCCCCTCACCTCCATCGCCACCTCCCGCGCGAGCTCGAGCAGATCGTGATGCAGCAGGAAGAAACCGGGCAATGCAAGCGCTTCGATCAGGCGCAGTTCCTCGTTCAAGCGCGCGGCGGCACGATCCCGTATGGCCGTGTCGGCGTCCGCGTAGCGATCCTGGAACTGTGCGCCGCACAGCTCAGATAGCTTGCGCATCGCTTCCGCATCCTCCGATCCCGGGTAGCGATAGCCGAGATCAGCCCCAAGATCGAAACGCAGGCGATCCGCCAGCAGAGCCGTCTCCGCCACCGCCTCGGGATACTCGGAGAAACGTGCCGCCATCGCCGACGGGGACGCGAGGACGTGGCTGAAGTTCCCCCGGCGCTCCGGCTCGGAGCCGTCAAGCGTCGCGTGCACCCGCACCGCCACCAGGGCATCCTGAAGAGACGCGCGAGAACGAGCGTGCGCATGCACGTTTCCTGTCGCAACACATGGCACGCGGAGCCGCTCCCCCACCCTTGCAAGCCGGCGGTTACGAGCGCGGTCATCGCGCAGAAACGGACGCTGGAGCTCGATCCGTAGCCGATCGCTCCCGAACGCCTCACGCAGGCGCAGCAGCGTCGGCTCGTCATGCACGCCACGTAGCGAACATCCGCTCAGGCAGACCAAGCCGGCGGAATGCTCGAGCACCTCGGTGAGCGGCACGCATGCCTGCGACGGCGCTCCAGGGCTTCCTCGCGTGTGCTCGTGCGCGCGAACGAGGATCCGGCAAAGGCTGCTCCAGCCGATCGCGTCCTGAACCAGCAGGGTGAGATGGCGACCATCATCGAGGTCTACCTCCGCCCCATGAATCGCACGCAGGCCAAGTCCACCGGCCGCGACCGCGAACTCCATCGACCCAGAGACAGAGTTGTGGTCGGTCAGCGCCAGCGCCTCATAGCCCAGCTCAAGCGCAGCCGGAACGAGCTCATCGGGAAGCGAGGCACCGTCCAGGAAGGAGAACGCGGAGTGGCAGTGGAGCTCGACATATCCCATACGAACACATGTTCGCATACCGTGCGGACGGCGGATTCCCCTCGTCCATCGGCAGGCGGCATGGTCCTCCCGGGCGCCAGGGCCTGCCCGGCGGCGGCTCCAGGGTGGTGGACATGGCGGGTGGGGGCGTCCGCCACCGGCCAATTGCGTAGCGCCCAGCACGACACCCGAGCCCACCATTAGAACGCCCGGGCCGGGGGGGACGCCCCCACCCGCCCCCCAAAGCACGAGCCCTGCGCCGGCGCTCCCGCCGGCAGCAGGGCTCGAAACGCGCGCCGCCTACAGAGCAGCCGCGAAGACCTTTGCGATCTCCTTATAGCCATCAACGTTGGCGTGGATGTTCGGACCGACCGGAGCAGCAGCGCACATCCATGTCAGCTCACAGGTGTCGGCGACGGCGACGGGTACCGTACCCAGGCCTGGCGCCGACACCGTGGTCGTGAACGGCGTGTAGACGTTGAATGCAGTGGCGACGTCCGCCACCCGGAACTTCTGCGCCGCGAAGTCCGAGGTCAGTGTGCCATTGATCTCTTTGTCGAGCGACACCGACAGCTCCGCCTCGGTCTGCCCCGTGGCGCCCTCCAGGTAGGCGGACAGGAATGGGTCATAGTAGGTCATCCCGGCGATCTTGACCTTTGATCCTGCCGCGTTCCGCAGATCCTTGGCGATCACCGGGACGTTCTTGTCAATCGCGGCGACGCCGGTAGCGATGCACGTGGTGTCGATGCCCGTGGTGGGCGACACGCAGCCGTCGATGTCGTTGGCGCCGATATCGAGCGTGACGAACGAGATCTTGTGCTTGGCGATGAACTTGAGTGCGGCTTTCAGCTGGCTCCCTGCCGAGTAGCTGCAGAACTTGCCACCGCTGAGCATCGAGGTGGTGGTCTCCCCGAGGCACCCGAGCTGTTCGAGCTTCAGGCCCTTTATCTTCCGCTTCTCGGCCGCGTAGAGGAAGTTCGCGTAGCCCTGGCTCGTGGGCACAGTGGTGCCCTGGGCGTTTGGCTGCGCGCCGCGGGAGAGCGAGTCACCGAGCGCTAGGTAGTAGGTGGTCTGGGTCTTCTTGGACGTCTGCTTTGCAAGCGCGGCTCCGGGCAAGAGACAGGCGAGGGAACACAGCACAACACAGACGGATAGCTTCGATCGCATGGACCTCTCCTTGAGTGGACAAGTGAGTCCCTCCCGCGACTCGTTTCACAATCTAGCTCAGGCAGTCAGCCACAGGATGCTGCTCAACGTTGCGTCCACCACGCCCCACGCTCGAGGTCGTGGAAGACGACGACGTTTCGTCCACAGGTCGTAACGACCTCCCAGTAGCGTCGGCGGAGCGGTCGGTCCGTCCACCATCTGTCCTCGATCAGCCACGACTCGCGTACTGACTCGACCGAGCGTCCGTCGACCTCGAGCGGATGTCCGTCGGGAGCAGCTTCGACCGAAGAGCTGGTGGGGACCGCAAGGCGGCGTGGCCCCGCCACAGCTTCTAACTCATCCCTCGAACGGCGCCAGCACCGCACGGCGCTCGGGAACCCGGGAGTCCGGGTCGATCTCGAGCACTCGCATCGCCGCGTCGGGGCCGGCGGCGGCTCGTGCCTGGCGAATCGCCTCGCGCAGGCGCGCTGTGCGCGCGGCGGCGGACTCATCCAGCAAGCTTCGCTGGCCACTCGCCGGTGGCCCGAACTGCTCCACCGCGAGCCTCAGCACCTCCGCGGGTGCCGGCACCAGCGCCAGCCGCGGGGCGAGGGCGAGTCGCATCCGGATCGGGTCAGCGAGCGCCTCACGAAACACGACGCGCTCGCGCCACGTCCCCCGCTCGACCAGGATCGCGGAGAGGACAACCGCGCGCAGTGTCCTGCCCTGCCGCTCACGGCGCGCGAGCAGGCGATCGATCAACAGCCCGAGCCCACGTTCGAGCTGCATCCCCGATGCCGCGTCCGGCAGCTGGAGCGACTCGCGCAGGACCTCCGTCGGCTGACGCGGGCACAGCTCCCCATCCCCCCCGCTCGCCAACTCGTATGCAAGCAGCCCCATCGTCCCGAAGCGATCGGCCAGCGCGGCGGGCGGTAGCGCCGCAAGCTCTCCGAGCGTCTGCACTCCGAGGCGCTCGAGAGTTTCATGCAACCCGGCCTCGGCCAGCGCAGCACGGGCCCGAAGCAGCGCGACCGGCAGCGGCGCAAGAAAGGTCCGTGCCTGGGCCCGCCCACCCGGCACGATCACAGGACGGCGCACCCGGGCGCGTGTCGACGCTGCCACCGCGGCGAACCTCGACGGCGCAACTCCGAACCGTGCCGGCACCCGCAGAGCGCGCCGAGCAGCTACCAGCACCCCGTCGATGCCGCCCTGGAGCCGCAGCAACCCCTGAGCGTCGAAGCAAGCAAGGCCCGGCCGTTCAGGCTCTACAGCCGCCCCGATCGACTCGAGTCGCACCAGCAGCCGCTCCCACAGGTCCGCGACGCCCGCCGGGTCGGGCGGCACCAACACCAGCCTGGGACAGCGCGCAAGCGATTCGCCCAGCTGCATGCCGGGATGGATGCCGAACGCCTCGGCGGTAAGTGATACCTCCCCCACCCGCTGTACACCCCCCGCCTCCGGCGCGAGCGCCGCCGGGGATTGCAGAAGCTCGGTTCGATCGCCCACGGCGACGGTGAGCTGGAAGCGGGGCAGAAGGACACAGACGATCACGAACATATGTTCGCATCCCGGTCGGACGGGAGTCAAACCAAAGCAGACCCGAGGTCTATGATCGCCTCAAATGCGCAAGGTGAAAGCTGCAGTTGGCAGCCTGCTGTTCTTCGCGCTGAATCCAGGCATGATGGGCGGCATCGTGCCGTGGCTGCTCACCCACTGGCACTCCTCCGATCCACCACGCGCACTGGAGGTGCTCGGTGGCGCCCTGATCGTTGCGGGCACCGGCATGCTGCTCGCGACGATCGCCCGCTTCGTGCTTGAAGGCAGTGGCACCCCCGCTCCGGTCGCGCCGACCGAGGACCTCGTCATCGGCGGGCCCTACCGCTACATCCGTAACCCGATGTACCTCGCTGTGCTTGCGGCGATCATCGGCCAGGCGCTCCTGCTCGGACGCCTCGTCTTGGTGATCTACGCAGGTTTGTTCTGGCTTGTCGTCGCGAGCTTCGTGTGGCTCTACGAGGAGCCGACGCTGAGCGCCCGCTACGGTGAGCAGTACGCCGCATACCAGCGTGCCGTCCCCGGCTGGTGGCCGCGACTCCGGCCATGGTCTCCAGGGCCGCCTCAGACGCCCACAGCCGCCGCGCGGTTGCGCGACACCGACTGAGCCACGCGCCGCGCCGCGCCCGTCGAGCGCAGCCGTGGTGCCAACCCGCGAGCCCGTTGGTAACAGCAGCACCGATAACCCCTGAGCGGATCACGGGTGGGGAGCGCACGGCAGCAGGGTGTGCACTTTTGCGAACCAGCGGTGCGTTAAGGAACACCCCCCCTGAGCACTGCAAGACGCCAAGACCGGCGCGCATCACGGACGATTCTCGCGCCGACAGCGACGCCCACAGATGCGGACCCCCTCGACACCCCGACCCCCCAGGACCTTGGGGTCCATCCGTATCAAGACGCGACAACGCATGACGCGCGACACGGGCTATCCGAGCACGCCCCGCCACCGCGCGCATATCCTCGACACGCACATCCGATATAAGGAGAGGAGGCTGGATGGCTGAGGACGGGATCGTCGTCGGAGATGATCAGATTGCACGCTGCTGGTGGGCAGACTCCGCCCGGGAGTACCGCACCTACCACGACACCGAATGGGGCTTCCCGGTCTCAGATGACGTGCGTCTGTTCGAAAAGCTCAGCCTGGAGGGGTTCCAGGCCGGCCTTTCCTGGCTGACGATCCTGCGCAAGCGGGAAGCGTTCAGACGCGCGTTCGCATCCTTCGAGTTCGAACAGGTCGCACGGTTCGGCGATGGTGACGTCACTCGTCTGCTCGCGGACGCCGGGATCGTCCGCCACCGCGGGAAGATCGAGGCGGTCATCAACAATGCCGGCCGGGCAGTAGAGCTCGTCCAAAGCGAGGGCTCCCTCGCTCACTACCTGTGGCGCTTCGAGCCTGAGGCGCGAACCGGGCGGCTGGACCGCGGCCGCCTAGCCGAGCTTGCGACCACCGCCGAGTCGAAGGCGCTCGCCAAGGACTTGAAACGCCGTGGGTGGCGCTTCGTCGGCCCCACCACCGCATACGCGTTCATGCAGGCGATGGGACTCGTCAACGATCACCTCGACGGCTGCGACGCGAGGGCGAACGTCGACTCCGCCCGGGAGCGCTTCACCCGCCCCTAAGCCCTAATGCAGCGCTGGTGGTCAGTCTCACCAACGCCACGCCTAAGGCGCGAACGTGATCTCGACCTCGAGCCCGCCCTCCGGCCTGGCGGCGGCGCGCATCACCGCCCCGTGCGCGGCGACGATCGCCGCCACGATCGAGAGCCCGAGTCCGTGCCCGTCGCGATGCCGAGCCCGGTCGTCACCCGCCCGCCGGAACGGCTCGAGCAGCGCGTCGACCTGGGTGGGCGCGATCACCGGGCCACTGTTGGTCACGTTGAGCGTCGGGCGCCCGCCGCGAACGCCTGTCCAGACGCGGACCCAGCCCCCGGCCACGTTGTGACGGATCGCGTTGTCGACGAGGTTGGACACCAGCCGCTCGAGCAGCCGTTCGTCGCCAGAGGTCGCCGCCGCGGCCAGCTCGGACTCGACCTTCAGCCCGTCGCCGTTGCGGCTGACCTCGAACGCGTCGAGCACGTTCATCGAGACGTCACGAAGGTCCAGAGGCTCGTTCTCCTCGAGTCCCTGCTGGCCGCGGGCGAGCGTGAGCAGTCCTTCGATCAACCGCTCCTGCTGCTCACCTGCCGCAAGCACGCGCCGGCAGGTCAGCCGCAGCGAGTCCGCGTCCGCATCTGGGTCGGCGAGCGCGACCTCCACCATCGCGCGCTCGAGCGTCAGCGGCGTGCGCAGCTCATGCGACGCGTTGGCGACGAACCGCCGCTGAGCGTCGAACGCGCCCTCGAGCCGCCCGAGTACCGCGTCGAACGCGTCACCGAGCTCCTTGAGCTCGTCCTCGGGGCCGTCGACGCCAAGCCGCTCGTGGAGGTTCTGATCCGAGATCCGGCGCGCACGAGCCGTCATCGTTCGCAGCGGCGCCAGCACGCGGCCGGCCATCAGCCATCCGAGCACCGCGGACGCGAGCGCCATGATCGCCAGCGCGATCAGCGACCAGAGCAGGAGCTGGTGCAGGCCGTTCGAACGCTCGCCCGTGATCGCCCGCTGGATCGTACGGCGAAGAAACTGCGGCGCGGGCCCTCGCTTGGCGACGACGACCGCGTGCCGGTTAGGAGCAACCACGCCCACTCCAACGAAGGACGGGGGCACCGGAAGCTGACCCACAGGACCTGCGCTGATCGTAAGCTGTCCGTTGCGGGACACGAACGTGGCGCTACCACCGTCGACGTTGTTGGCGACAAGCACATAGGTGACCGTCAGCAGCACCGCACCGGCGAGCAGGAACAGGCCTCCGTATAGCAGCGTCAGGCGTAGCCGCACGGTCCGCCGCGGCGCCCTGCGCACGAGCCACGACGGCACCAGCACCAGCACCGGCACCGAGCGCATCCGCGGCGACATCTCTAGATCCTGTACCCCGAAGTGGGAACCGTCTCGATCAGCGGCGGGTCACCGAGCTTGCGGCGCAGACGGCTGATCGTCACCTTGACGACGTTCGAGAACGGGTCGGCAACCTCGTCCCAGGCACGCGCGAGGAGATCCTCGGGCGAGACGGCGGCGCCATCCGCGGCAAGCAGGATCTCGAGCACGGCCAGTTCCTTGGGCGAGAGATCGAGCCGCCCGCTCGCCCGCGTCGCGATCCGCCTCGCCGGATCGAGGGTGAGGTCGTCCTTGGTCAGGATCGGGGGGAGCGGGGGCTGAGCACGGCGGGCGAGAGCGCGAATCCGCGCGACGAGCTCGGCGAAGGCGAACGGCTTTGCAAGGTAATCGTCGGCGCCGAGGCTGAGCCCCTGCACACGATCCCCGATCGTCCCCGCAGCGGTCAGCATCAGGACCCGCGCCTGGGTTGCGCATGCAACGAGGTTCCTGCAGACATCATCGCCGTGCATGGCGGGCAGGTCCCGGTCGAGCACGATCACGTCGTAGTTGACTACCGACGACTTGCGCAGCGCGGTGGCACCGTCGAGCGTGATGTCGACTGCCATCCCCTCGCGCCGTAGTCCGAGCGCGACCGTGTCCGCCAGTTCCTCGTGATCCTCGACGATTAGGACGCGCATTTGCTTGGACTCCACGGCCGCTGCGCCCAGGGGGACACGGCGTCGCGCGCAGCGTGGCTCGCCCGAGGTTACAACGCGGTAACAGCAGCCGTTGCAGCCCGTCCAACCGCGATCCGATCAGGACCCGAGTAGCCTCCGGGCCGTGCAGCAGATCGCCCCGGGCCTGTGGCATTGGACCGCCGCCCACGAGCACATCCGTTCCAGCGTGAGTTCCTATTACCTCTCCGCCGAGCGCGTGCTGATCGACCCGATGACGCCGGCGGATGGACTCGGTTGGTTTGAACAGCACGGTCCGCCGCGGCACGTCCTGCTGACCAATCGCCACCACGACCGTCACTCCTGGCGGATACGAGAGGCGTTCGGCTGCACCGTGCACTGCGCTCGTAGCGGCCTTCACGAGCTCGATGGGCGCGGCCCGGTGCAGGCGTTCGATTTCGGGGATGAGCTTCCTGGCGCCGTCGTCGCCTACGAGGTGGATGCGATCTGTCCCGATGAGACGGCGCTGTTCATCCCGGCGCACCGTGCCCTGGCATGCGCCGACGGTGTCGTGAGGTGGCCTGGCCCGCAGGGCGACCTCGCATTTGTCCCCGAGGGGCTCATGGACGACCCCGAGCGAACGAAGGCGGGGCTCCGCGACGCGTACCGGAAGCTGCTGGAGCTCGACTTCGAGCTGCTGCTGCTCGCACACGGGGACCCCGTGATCGGCGATGCCAAGCAGGCCTTGCGGACGTTCCTCGGCTGAGCTCGCGGTGCTACCGTCGGCGGCGTCGATGGCTCCGAACTTGACCGAGATCGCGTACAGGAGCACGCGCGCGTCGCTCGCGACGTTGCGGGCGTTCGGGCAGCGCATCCCGGGTGCGGGCGAGGTGCTCGCGCACTCGCTCGAAGACGCGGTGAACGGCCGTACCGTGATGATCACCGGAGCCTCCTCCGGGATCGGGAAGGCGGCGGCGGTGAAGATCGGGACGGCACGCGGGACGGTCCTGCTCGTCGCGCGAACCCGGGAGAAGCTCGAAGAGGTCGGGCGCGTGATCGAGCAGCTCGGTGGCACCGCGTTCATCCACACGTGCGACCTCACCGACGCCGACGACATCGACAGGATGGCCGCCGAGGTGCTCGAGCAGCACGGGGCGCCGGACGTTCTCGTCAATAACGCGGGCCGATCGATCAGGCGCTCGGTGGCGCGCTCCTACGATCGCTTCCACGACTACCAGCGCACGATGCAGCTGAACTACTTCGGCCCCGTCAAGCTGATCCTCGACTTCCTCCCTGGCATGCGCGAGCGCGAGTCGGGTCACATCATCAATATCTCGACGATGGGGCTGCAGGTGAACACGCCACGATTTGCCGCCTACCTCGCCTCCAAGGCCGCCCTTGACGCATTCTCGCGTTCGATCGGCGCGGAGATCATCGGCGACGGCGTCCACATCACGACCGTCTACATGCCTCTGGTGCGCACGCCGATGATCGCGCCGACGAGGATGTACGACCACTTCCCCACGCTCAGCTCGGAGGAGGCGGCAGGGATGATCTGCGACGCGATCCGCCGGCGACCGAAACGGGTCGCGACGGCGCTCGGCAACCTCGGGCAGCTGACCTATGCGATCGCACCTGGCGCCCAGGACCTGGTCGTGCACCGCGCGTTCAAGCTGTTCCCCGAGTCCGACGCCCCCGAGCGCGACGGGGACGGCAAACAGGACCCCGAGACCGCCGAGCAGCGCGCGTTCCGGCGCGCGACGCGCGGCGTGCACTGGTAGTGCAGCTCGCCCGCCTCGGATAGTTGACTCCACAAGCATCGTTTGCTAGGCTTAGTGCCGACCTCACCAGAAGGAGCCGCCATGAAGCTTGAGGGCATCCACCACATCACCGCGATCACAGCCGACGCCCAGCGGAACGTCGACTTCTACGCAGGCGTGCTCGGCCTCCGGCTGGTGAAGAAGACCGTCAACCAGGACGCGACGTCCGTCTACCACCTGTTCTACGCCGATGAGCGCGGCGACCCGGGCTCGGACATCACCTTCTTCGAGTATCCCGGAGCTCAGCGCGGCCGGCCCGGCGCCGGCATGGTCCACCGGGTCGTCTGGCGCGTCGCCTCGGCGGACGCGCTCGACTTCTGGAGCCGGCGCCTCAGCGAGGCCGGATACGACTCGGAGCGCGACGGGGAATCGCTCCGCTTCGCGGACTTCGAAGGGCTCGACCACGAGCTCCTGGTGGTACGCACCGACGATGAGCCCCTGATCGCAAGCCATCCGGAGATCCCGTCCGAGCTCGCTCTCCAGGGATTCCACGCGGTTCGTGCTTACGCCGAGGACCCGCACCGCAGCCGAGCGCTGCTCGAGGACGCACTCGGCTTCACCCCTGCGGACGGGGGCTGGGAGGCGCGCGGCGCCGTGCGCGGCGGGCTCTACATCTACGACCCCGCGCCCGCGCCACCGGGTCTACAGAGCGCCGGCACCGTGCACCACGTGGCCTGGGCCTCCACTCCAGCCGAGCACGAGTCCTGGCGTCAGCGCGTGATCTCCGGGGGAGCTCATCCGACGCAGGTGATCGACCGCTTCTACTTCCGTTCGATCTATTTCCGCGAGCCCTCCGGGGTCCTGTTCGAGATCGCCACGATCGGCCCCGGCTTCGCGGTCGACGAACCGCTCGAGCACCTAGGCGAGAAGCTCTCACTGCCGCCGGCGTTCGAGCATCTCCGCGATCAGGTGGAGCCGAGCCTGACTCCGATCCATAATCCGAGGGAGAGCTGGACCAGGCGGTAACGCCGACGCTACGCCGCCGAGCTCCCGACGAGTGCGCCCCGCACAGCATCGGTCAGCGGACGATAGACGTCATCGGTGCGGTCCCGGTACCACACCTGGCGGCCCTTCCCGGTTTGCGGAATCCCGGCAGCTCGTAGCGGTCCCGTCACCGGCCGGTACCAGGTCGTGACCGGGATCGCGTCCACGACACACACGATTGCCGGGCGCTCGGCCGGGTCTATACCCATCAGCGTTTCGGTGATGTCACGATCGGTCAACTCGCCTCCGGCTCTCAGCGTCACCGCCGCGACCGCGATCTCAAAGCGCGCCGCCTGCCCGCCGTCGCCGGCAGCCCGCGCCGCGCCGGCTCCATAGGCGACGGCCAGATCGACCGACGGCAGATCACCGAGAGCGTCTCGGATCGGGGCCGTGAAGACGATTCCGTCCGTCGTCCGGATCACGTCGGCCACCGCATCCACGCGCCAGTAGTCCCCGTCCGAATCGATCCGGAACAGGTCGCCGGTGCTGAGCCAGGCGTCGTCGCGCGCGAACACTCCACGCAGCGGGGTGATGCCGGTAGGCGCGCCCGGATCGATCCGGGCCAGGAGCATCCCGATCTCGCCGCGAGCACACTCGCTCGCGAAACCGTCTGGACCGAGCAGGAGCTGGCGCGACTCGACGTCGTAGGCGACGACCTTGACCTGTGCACTTCCGGGGAGCGGGCGCCCCAGCGAGCCGGGCTTGGTGCCGCGCAGGTTGACCAGGATCGCGCCGGCTTCTGTCGATGCATAGAACTCGAGTACTCGAGCGGGCTTGAACCGCTCCTGGACTCGCCGCCACAGGCCTCGCGGCATCCCCGACCCGATGAACAGGCGAACGGCATGGTGGCGCTCGCCAGGGTTCGGTGGAGCCTCGACGATGTCGTGCAGCAGCGTCCACGTGTACGACGCGACGGTGACGCCGTAGCGTCTCGCCTCGTCCCAGAACGTGGCCGGATCGAAGCTCGTCGCCATCGCGATCCGGGCGCCACCGGCGATCGCCCCGCCGATGCTCATCATCAGACCTGAGGGGTGGTAGATCGGCGTGACGCTGTAGACGGTGTCGGCGGAGGACAACGCCGCCGAGGAGGCGGTGCCGAATGCCGACATCGCCCAGCGGCGGTTCGTGATGCGGCTCATCCGCGTGTTCGTCCCGCTCCCGGTGAAGACCATGAACGCGACGTCGCTCGCCCGGCCCGCGTTCGGCCGATACCACTTCGGCAGCTGCACGGCGTCCGGATCGATCTGCTCCATATCGGTACTGAGGGGCACGCCGAGGTCGCGCGGCTCGCCACCGCCGCCAAGCACGAACGTGTGCACCGTGCCGAGCCCGGCCGCGAGCTCGGCACGCTCAGGGTCGGCGATGATCCGCTCCACCTGCCCTAGCTCGAACTCGCGCTCCAGGTTTCCGTCAGGTCGCAGCAGCACCGAGACCGCACCGAGCCGGTTGAGGGCGACCGCGAGCGCGAGCGAGCTCGGGCGCGTCCCCATCAGCACGCCTACGTGCTCGCCCTGGCGCACACCGATCGAGATCAGCCCGCGGACGATGTTGTCGATCCGCTCGTTGACCTGTGCGGAGGTGTAGGCGCGCCCTTCCCAGAGGAAGAAGACGCCGCTCGGCGCCTTGCGCGCCGACTCCTCCACCAGCAGGCCGATCGAGATACGGGTGCTCGGCTGGATTTGCTCCAGGCGCGCGAGCCGCGGCAGCTGACCGGCCGCCTCCCGCGTCAGCTCCCGCATGCTGCGCAGCGTTCGCGTCGCGGTGCCGGCTACCGAGCGGGCGATCCCGGAACCAACCGCGCCGACGAGCTCGATTCCGTATCCAGCTCTGCTGCTGACGGCCGGGCCGAGCTCGTGCGCGCCGTCGTCGGGGACGAGCTCGACATCGGCGGGCAGTTCCCCCTCGCCGGAGCGCCAGTGTGCCCATGCCGCGACCGTCGGCCAGGTGGTCCGGGTCGACGTCGAGCCGACCACAAGGCCGAAATGCCCCGCGCGCAGGGCGACCTCGTAGATCTCGGCACGGGGAGCTGCCTGGCGGATCGCGCGCACGCCTGCCGCGGGCGCGATCTCATCCACCGTGCCCACGAAGGAGAGGATCGGAATCTCGATGTCGGCCAAGGTCACGAGCCGGTCCTCGATCACGAACCCGCCCTCGAGCATTCGGTTGTGGGCGACGAACTGGCGCATGAAATCCGCCAGCGCCGGGCCCGGCCAGGCCACGAATCCCTCCCCGCCGAGGAACCGCCGTTGGCGCTCGCGTGGTAGCAGCGCCTCGCGATCATGCAGCTGGCGGATGAAGTCGATCCGCGCGCGCAGCGACTTGACCGGATCGAGCAGCCGGAAGCCCGCGCTACTGGCCCATGCCGGGAGCGCCATTCCGCCCAGGCCGTCGGCGAGGACTCCCGCGGCGCCCTCGACCACAGCCACGGGGATGCCGAACGGCACACCCGCGCTGATGTCGACCGGGCTGCCGAACGTGATCAGCGAACCGAGGCCCTCGTTGCGCCGGTACGCAGCTGTCTGGTAGACGAACATCCCGCCCTGCGAGTAACCGGCGAGGTGGACGTCCCGGCCGGTGGCCGCGCGGACGCGGTCGACCGCGTCCGAGACCGCGAGCACATGGTCGGTCAGATTCCGTTCGAGCCCACCGGGCTCGTGCTCAGGAGCCCCGAAGTCGACCACCCACGGGTCGACGCCGCCCTGGCGCAGTACCGCGACGCCGCTCGTCGCCGGCGAGACGTCGTAGACCTCTGCCGCCAGCATCAATGGTGGCACCAGCAGCACCGGCGGTCCGTCGCCGCCATCGAAGTACCGCCGCAACCGGTACACGCGTTGCTCGCTGACGACCTCGTAAGGCGACTCCTCCTCGTCGGTCTCGAGCCCGCCGAAGCGCGCCACCTCGAGCGCGTTCTGGGCAACCGCGCCAAGTCGCGTGACTGGTCTCGTGAGGCTCTTCGGCAGCAGGTCCATCCCGGGTCGCGATACATCATCGCTGAAACGGCGCCCACCGCGCCAGCGACGAGCCGACGCGGCACAGCAGCTATTGTCCATCCGCCAATGAGCCTCGCGATGGAGACGGTCCAGCTCAAGATCACCGGCGGCGTCGCACACATCACGCTGAACCGGCCTGAGGCGCTGAACGCCTGGACGCGCGAGATGGGCGAGGATCTGCACTCAGCGCTCGAGCACGCGGCGCAGGCTCCGGAGGCCAGGGCGATCCTCCTGACCGGCGCGGGACGCGCGTTCTCGTCCGGCGCCGATCTGAAAGCCGGCGCCGAGTTCGGCGAGGACGGCAAGCCCGACGTGCTGACGCGCCTGCGCCAGACGTACAACCCGCTGATCCTGCTCGTCCGCACGATCCCGAAGCCGGTCGTGGCCGCAGTCAACGGCGCGGCGGTCGGGATCGGCTGCTCGCTCGCACTCGCGGCCGACCTGATCGTCGCCGCTGAATCGGCCTACTTCCTGCTCGCCTTCGTGAACATCGGTCTCGGGCTCGACGGCGGCGCATCGGCTTTCCTAGCGGCCCGTGTGGGCCACGCGCGAGCATTCGAGCTTGCCTATCTCGGCGAGCGCCTCCCGGCGGCGCGAGCGGCGGAGTGGGGCCTCGTGAACCGTGTGGTTCCCGACGCCGAGCTCGAGACCGAGGCCGGCGCACTTCTCGCGCGGCTCGCGTCCGGGCCGCCGGGCTCCTACGCCGCAATCAAGCGAACGATCAACGAGCAGCTCTATCCACGGATCGAGCAGCAGATGGACAGCGAGGCAGTCCTCCAGCAGGAGCGCGCCGCCTCGGACGACTTCGCCGAGGGCATCGTCGCTTTCATGCAGCGCCGCCCGCCGTCGTTCACGGGGAATTGATGGCGGCCGAGTTCCATGCCGGGGGCAGCGGCGAGCCGCTCGTTCTCCTGCACGGCTTCACCGACACTTGGCGGGCCTGGACGCCCGTCCTTCCGGTGCTCGAGCAATACCACTCGGTGTTCGCGCCGACGCTGCCGGGACATTACGGCGGGGAGACGTTCCCGAAAGGAACGCGGATATCGATCCCGACCACGCTCGACATGATCGAGCGTGAGCTCGACGCCCGGGGAATCGAGCGCGCGCACATCGCCGGCAGCTCGCTCGGCGGGTGGCTCAGCCTCGAGCTCGCGGCTCGCGGGCGGGCGCTGAGCGTCGTCTGCCTCTGCCCGGCGGGCTGCTGGGAATATGGCATCCCGGCGCCGCGCGCGATCCGCCTCTACTTCCACCGTAACTACCTGCTGCTGAACGCGGGGCGGCTCCTCGGCCTGCTCGAAACCGTCGCGCGGCGGCCACGCTCCCGCGCACTTGCGCTCCGCGAGGTGATCGCGCGCCCGCAAGGGGTGGACGCCGACGCGGCGTATGCGATGTTCATCGGCTCCCTTGGCTGCTCGGTGGTGAACGACGCGCTCCGGCTGGCCGCCTCCGGCGACATGTTCGGCGAGCTCGGCCCGATCGCGTGCCCGGTTCGGATCGCGTACGGAACCAGGGACCGAATCATCCGTTGGCCCGCGCACTACGTGGGGATCCAGCGCCGATTGCCCGACGCCGACTACCTCGCGCTCCAGGGCCTCGGCCACCTGGTGATGTGGGACGACCCAGAGCTGACCGCGCGCACGATCCTCGAGGTCACCGCGCCGGATCGAGCCCCGCAGATGGTCGCCGCCGCATAGCGGACGCGCCTATTTCACCTTGGCGGTGAATGGCTCCGTCTGTGTGCAGTTCGGCAGACTCTTTATCTTGGCCAGGTCGGTCACCTTGCCGCTCGCGTCGCGGCCGCTGAAGGAGCCGCTGATGTGGAGCCTGTCCGAGACCGTCTTGCCGAACTGGTCGGTGGACGTGCCCGAGAACTTTCCGCCCGTGATCGCGAGCGTGCCGTAGTGGAACTTCGGCGCCACGCTGCCGGCCCCGGGACTGCAAGTCTCCTCGAACGCCACCACGAGGTCGTCCACGGTCTTACCGCTTGCCGAGACCTTGAACGTCATCGGATACCCGGGGCCGACGCTCCCCGAGTATTTGGCGTTCTTGACAGGACCACCGCCCGCGGCAAGGGCTCCTGCCGGTACGAGCAGGGCCACGGCCAGAGCGGTCGATCGCGTGAGCCTCATCGGTTACTTCCTCCGTATCAGTTCGTCGGCAGCGCTACGCCCGCGAGCCTCACCACGCGCAGCTCGGTCTTCTCGATCTCCCGGACCGCCATCGCCATCGCGCGGGCGAGCGTGGGAGCCTTGCGGTAGAACTGGGCGAACGGCTCTCCGTCCTCGGAGACGCGGAAGATCGCGTCGCCGCAACCGGCCGCTTCCAGTTCTTCGAGGAACGGCTCGGGATCCTGGTCCAGGATCAGCGTGAACCTGTGGCGCACCATCTCAGGCGGCGCCTTCTGAGTCGAGTTCGTGTGACATGGCCGGGATTCTCTCAGGACTGCGTATGCGCCGTGCAACTACCAACCGAGGGTGCCGGGGGGCCCCTTGAACGGACCAACGAGGTCAGCGGTGACCCAGCCGCCGTAGAAGTCGCCTTCCTGGGCGGTGACGAGCTCGTCGCCCATCCATGCGCGGTCGACTCGTCCCGGATAGAAGGCGAAGTGGTCGCGCAGCTGCTCGTAACCGGGCGAAGGCATCAGGTAGACCCAGGCGACAGCGCGAATCCGAGAGCCGCCGACGGCGGCGTCGAGATAATCCGCGGCACCCTTGAACTCGCACCAGGTCGACCTCGCCTCGCTCGCCACAAGCAGGTCCGTCCGCACGTCGACAGACGGCACGTAGATGGTCGGCGGGTGACTCGTCTCAAGCACCCGTAGCGCTCTGACCGAGTCAGCGAGGGCCTCTCCTGCGACCTCGACGCGGACGCGCCTCTCGCACGGAGCGACGGCAGGCGGGCGTGGATAGTCCCAGACGTTCTCGATGCGATCAATACGCCGATTCGCGGCGGGCGGGTCATCGCGAGGCGCCCTGGGACGGCTCGTCGTCGCGATCTGAAAGCCTGTAAGCCATGAGACGGTGGTCGCTTGAGCCTCTGGCCTGATGTCCTTGACACGGTGCGCCCGCCACGGGGGAGCCGCGACGGGCCGCTGCCGCCGCTGCTGCTCGCGCTCACGGTCGTAACCGGGCTCGTCGACGCGACAAGCTACCTGCGGCTCGGCCACGTATTCGTCGCGAACATGACGGGTAACTTCGTCTTCCTTGGCTTCGCACTCGCGGGCGCGAAGGGCCTCTCGGTCGCGGCGTCGCTCGTGGCGATCGGCGCATTTCTGCTTGGCGGCCTGATCGGCGGCCGTCTCGGGATTCGGCGCAAGCGCCATCGCGGACTCCATCTGCGCGCCGCCCTGATGGTCCAGTTCGCCTTCGTAGCAGCGGCGGTCGCGATCGCGGCCGCCACCGGAGCGGGACTGCACTCCGGGTCCGCGACCCGCTACAGCCTGATCGTCCTGCTCGGGACCGGGATGGGAATCCAGAACGCGACGGTGCGCGGGCTGAACGTCCGCGATCTGATGACCACCGTGCTGACCATGACGCTGACCGGGGTCGCCGCCGATTCATCGCTGATCGGCGGCCAGGGATCCCAGCTCGCGCGGCGAACGCTGTCGATCGCAACGATGGTGCTCGGGGCGCTCATCGGGGCGCTCCTCGTCCTCAACGTCAGCGACGCTGCTCCGCTCGGCGCAGCGGCCGTCGTGATCGCACTCGCGGCCGTCACGGCCCACCGCGTTTCACGTACGCCCGGGCCGTGGACGGAGCCTTGACGTAGCGCGCCGCAGCCGCGGCGCGTCGCGACTAACGGCGCCGGCGGCGCGCCCGCCAGCCGGCGAGAACCGCGACGGCGAGCACGACGGCGCCGATCGCGGGCCGGTTACGGGACAAGGTGCCCTTCAGCCCGGTGACGATCTGGGTGCTCCCGCCATTGGTGTCTATGCCGGCGGGCTCCTCAGCCGGCACCGCGGCGGGTTCTGGCTCGGCCGGCGCAGCCGGCTCGTCGGTGATCGGCGGCTCGTCAACCGCCGTGGCCGGCGGTTCATCGGCCTCGCTGGCCGGCGGTTCAACCTCGGTCGGCGATGCGCTCAGCGCTGCCAGGTCGCCGACCTCGTCAACGTCGGTCGGGATCGCTATGTCGTCGCACGGCACGAAGTGCGTGTCCGCGGACTCGAACAGGCCGCGCGCGCCTTCGTCGCCACTCAGGTCGTGCACGGCGTCGAACAGCTCGCCTTCGAGCAGCGTCGGATGACCGGGTACGCCGCCGTAGGTCGCGCGGATCGCCCCGCTCGTCCCATCCGGGCCGCCGCGGGCCGCGAGGATTCGCGCGATCGCCTCGGGGCCAACCCGCGGCTGGTCGCCGAGCGTGATCAGGATCGCGTCGGCGCCCTCCGCTTGGGCTGCCGTCACTCCGGCCCGCAGCGACGCCGCAAGCCCCTCCCGCCAGCCGACGCAGAGGACGACCTCGTGGCCATGGAGTTCGATCGCGTTGATGATCTGCTCCGCGTTCGCGCCGAGCACCAGGAGCCTCGGCTCGAGACCGGCTGCTTCCGCCGCCTCGAGCGCATGCTCGACCAGCGGCCGGCCCTCGAGGGGCGCGAGCTGCTTCCCGCCGCCGAATCTCCGGCCTTCGCCGGCCGCAAGGACCACGCCCGCGATCATCGCCTCACCTCGCTCATAGGTCATCCAGCTCGAGCAGACTCGCCAGCGCTCCCAGCGACCGCAGGCTGTTTCCGGGCAAAATCTGGTCGAGGTGCGGCGATGCCGCAACCATCCCTCGCGTCAGCGGCTCCCATCGAGGATCGGCAGCGAGCGGGTTGAGCCAGATCAGAGCCTTCGCGCAGCGACGCAGCCGCGCCAGCTCGTCGGCCAACAGCAGAGGATCGCCGCGGTCCCACCCGTCGGACAGCAGGATCACGACGCTGCCGCGGCCGATCAGGCGTCCGTACTCACGATTGAGTGCGCCGACAGCCTCACCGATGCGGGTTCCACCGCGCGCATCACGTAACGCCGCATCGGCGCGGCGGAGCGCCGCTTCGGGGTCGCGGCCACGCAGCTCGTGCGTGATCCGGGTCAAGCGTGTGGCGAACGCGAACGCCTCGACCCGGCGTCGAGCAGTTACCACCGCCTGCATGTAGGCGAGCAGCATCAGCGCGTACGGCGCCATCGACCCGGACACGTCGGCGACGAGCACGAGCGGGCGTGGCTCCAGCTTGTGCGTCGAGCGGCGCAGCTCGAACGGCTCGCCGCCAGTCCGGCATGACGCCCGCACCGTCGCCCGGACGTCGATCCGGTGGCCGCGCCGCGAAGGCACGACGCGGCGCGTGCGCCGCTGCGGTCCGCGTGTAGCGCCCCGGCGCAGCAGCGCGAGGGCGGCGGCACGATCGCGCTCGTCGTAGGCGGCGAAGTCCCGGTCGAGTAGGAGCTCGTCATCGCTCCAGGCCGCCACGGCCGGCGCGGATACCCCGCCATCCGGCGCCGACGCCGACGCCGTGCAGGGCAGGAGCGTGGCTTCGTCCACCGCCGGGGGGGCTGCGGCGTCCGGGTCGGCGCCGTGCTGCCACTGCATCCACGCATCGTCGAACGCCGCCAAGTGCTCGCGCGCCGAGCAAAGCGTCGACCGCAACGCCAGCCTCGCCAGGATCACGTCCCCTGGGTCGGGGAGCACCTGCAGCGCCCGATGAGCCGCGAGCAGCTCACCCGTGCCGACCCGTACCTCCCGCGCGCGCAGCAGCTCGCAGAGGGCGCCCAGCCGCTCGGTCAGCGCCGACCCCGTACCCGGCCGCGAGCCGCGCTCAGACACCGTTGAGCATCCCGTGCTCGCGAACGCGCTCGATGTCCTCACGAACTTTCAGGGCTGAGCCGATCGTCTCCTCGAGCGCGTGCGGGCCGAGCGCCCGCAGCGCACGTGCCCAGGTGACCGTCTCGCCGACGCCGGGCACCTTGTACAGGCCGGCCTCGCGCAGCCGGCCGACGGCGGCCACCACGCGACGGGCGATCTCGTCGCTGACACCGGGAAGCCGGGCGAGGACGATGTCTCGCTCGCGATCCGGGTCCGGGTAGTCGATCCAGTGGTACAGGCAGCGTCGCTTGAGAGCGTCGTGGAGCTCGCGCGTACGGTTGGACGTGAGCACGACCAGCGGTCGGCCGACCGCCGCGATCGTCCCGATCTCGGGGATCGTGACCTGGAAGTCAGACAGCAGCTCCAGGAGAAATGCCTCGAACGCATCGTCGGCACGATCGACTTCGTCGATCAGCAGCACGACGGGACCGTCGTGCTCGAGTGCCTCGAGGAGCGGCCTACGTACCAGAAACTCGCGTGAATACAGCTCCGGTGTGCCCGCGCCCACCTCGGAGGCGCGGAGCGACAGCAGCTGCCGCGCGTGATCCCAGTCGTAGAGCGCCTGATGCACATCGATTCCTTCGTGGCACTGCAGGCGGACGAGGCGGGCGCCCGTCGCCGACGCCCAGGCGCGTGCCAGCTCGGTCTTGCCCACCCCTGCCTCCCCCTCCAACAGCAGCGGCTGCTCGAGCGCCGTCGCCAGGTACAGGATCGTCGCGACCTCGCTCCCGGCGAGATAACCCTGCCCCGCAAGCGCGGCGGCCACGGCATCGACTTCGCGGGCGCCGTGCACTGCGCCCTGGTGGGCCGGCCCAACGTAGTCGAAGCTCTCAAAGACCATGGCCCCTATCTCCAGGATCGCCGTCCACACCTACCTGCCGGTGCCGAAGCGACGATGTAAGCACCGCGAGCTACCCGGCGCAAGCAGACGAGACGAACAGGCGAAGGTATAGTGAACGATCAGCCGCGTCAGGAAACCCGTCGACCGGAAAACGTCGTGACCGACCGGATTCAGAGCAGCTCCACGAACGGCGCCCGCAGCGACATCGACGCGCTCGAGACAGGTGAGTGGCTGGAAGCACTCGACGCGGTTCTCACCCATGACGGCCCGGCGCGCGCGCGCGAGCTGCTCACCCGTGTGGTCGAGCGGGCACACGGCGCGGGCGCGGGCCCGACCGCGGACCTGAACACCCCGTATGTGAACACGATCCCGGCCGAGCGCGAGCCGCCGTTCCCCGGCGATCCCGCGGTCGAGCGACGGCTACGTTCGCTGGTGCGGTGGAACGCGATCGCGATCGTCGTGCGCGCAAATAAGCTCACCTCCGAGCTTGGCGGCCACATCGCCAGCTACCAATCGGCGGCCACCCTGTACGAGGTCGGCTTCAACCATTTCTGGCACGCCGCCACAGCCGATCTCGGTGGCGACCTCGTCTACTTCCAGGGCCACTCCTCCCCCGGCATCTACGCGCGGTCCTACCTCGAGGGCAGACTCAGCGAAGAGCAGCTGGCCCTCTTCCGCCAGGACGTCGGCGGGGGCCTCTCGAGCTACCCCCACCCTTGGTTGATGCCCGACTTCTGGCAGTTCCCCACGGTCTCGCTCGGCATCGGTCCGATCACCTCGATCTACCAGGCGCGGTTCATGAAGTACCTGCACGCGAGGGGGATCGCGAACACCGACGGGCGCAAGGTCTGGGCGTTCCTCGGCGATGGCGAGATGGACGAACCGGAGTCGATGGGGTCGATCGGTCTCGCCGGACGCGAGCACCTCGACAACCTGATCTTCGTGATCAACTGCAATCTGCAGCGACTCGACGGTCCCGTCCGCGGCAACGGCAAGATCATCCAGGAGCTCGAGTCCGACTTCCGCGGCGCCGGCTGGAACGTGATCAAGGTGATCTGGGGCGGCCGCTGGGACCCGCTCCTCGCCGCCGATCCCGACGGCGCGCTCGTGCGAGTGATGGACGAGTGCGTCGACGGCGACTATCAGACCTTCAAGTCGCGGGACGGCGCTTACGTCCGCGAGCACTTCTTCGGGCGCGACCCGCGACTGCTCGAACTGGTCAAGGACATGAGCGACGAGGAGGTCTGGCTGCTCAACCGCGGCGGCCACGACCAGCAGAAGGTCCACGCCGCATATAAAGCGGCGGTCGAGCACACCGGCCAGCCGACGGTGATTCTCGCGAAGACGGTCAAGGGATACGGGATGGGCGTCTCCGGCGAGGGCCAGATGATCACCCACCAGGCGAAGAAGATGACCGAGGACGCATTGCTCGCGTTCCGCGACCGGTTCGAGATCCCGATGACCGACGCGCAGGTGCGCGCGGCCGAGTTCTACAAACCCCCGCCGGATAGTCCGGAGATGGAGTTCCTGCGCGAGCGCCGCGCGGCGCTGGGCGGCCATCTGCCGGCGCGACGGCGGCGCGCGGAGCCGCTCGAGGTCCCGGGCCTCGAGATCTTCAAGGGACAGCTCGAAGGCACGGGCGAGCGTGAGGTCTCGACCACGATGGCGTTCGTGCGCATCCTGGCGGCGCTGCTGCGCGAGAAGACGATCGCGCGCCGGATCGTCCCGATCATCCCGGACGAGTCGAGGACCTTCGGGATGGAGGGGATGTTCCGCCAGATCGGCATCTACGCCCCCGGCGGGCAGCTATACCAGCCACAGGACTCCGAGCAGCTGATGTTCTACAAGGAGGATGCGCAGGGGCAGATCCTCGAAGAGGGGATCACAGAGGCGGGGTCGGTCTCGTCGTGGATCGCCGCCGGAACCTCCTACAGCGCCCACGGCGAGCAGATGATCCCGTTCTACATCTATTACTCGATGTTCGGCTATCAGCGCGTCGGCGACCTGATCTGGGCCGCCGGCGACAGCCGCACGCGCGGATTCCTGCTCGGCGGCACTGCCGGCCGCACGACGCTGAACGGCGAGGGCCTGCAGCACGCCGACGGCCATAGCCACGTGCTGTTCTCGGTCGTTCCCAACTGCCGCTCGTACGACCCGGCCTTCGGCTACGAGGTCGCCGTGATCATCCAAGCGGGGCTGCGCGAGATGGTCGCCGAGCAGCGGGACGTCTTCTACTACCTGACCCTGATGAACGAGAACTACCCCCACCCGGCGATGCAGACCGGCGTCGAGGACGGGGTCCTGCGCGGGATGTATCTGCTGCGCCGGGGGGGATCACCGCGGTCGCGGCGCCCCCGCGTTCAGCTGCTCGGCTCGGGCACGATCCTGCGCGAGGTCCTCGCGGCGGCCGACCTGCTCGAGGCCGACTTCGGGGTCGCCGGCGACGTTTGGAGCGTGACCTCGTTCACCGAGCTGCGCCGCGACGGGATCGAGGTCGAGCGGTGGAACACGCTCCATCCGACCGCGAAGCCACGCCGCAGCCATGTCGAGAAGTGCCTCGGGCCTCACCGCGGCCCAGTGATCGCCTCGACCGACTACATCCGCACGTTCGCCGATCAGATCCGCCAGTGGGTGCCTCGCGACTACCGCGTGCTCGGCACCGACGGCTACGGCCGCAGCGACTACCGGCGGAACCTCCGCAGCTTCTTCGAGGTCGACCGCCGCTACATCGCCGTCGCCGCGCTGAAGTCGCTCGCCGACGCCGGCGAGCTCGAGCCCGCACGCGTGCAGGAGGCAATCGACCGCTACGAGATCGACCCCGAAGCTCCGATCCCCACCTCGACATGACCGCCACCGGGCTGATCGATGTCGCGGTGCCAGACATCGGTGACTTCATCGACGTACCCGTGATCGAGATCCTCGTCGCCCCGGGCGACACGGTTGCGGTCGACGACCCACTGCTCACGCTCGAATCCGACAAGGCCACGATGGACGTCCCGGCCCCCACGGCCGGCAAGGTGAAGCAGCTGCTGGTCAAGATCGGCGACCGAGTCTCCGAGGGCGCCATCGTCCTCACGCTCGAGCCCGCGGAGACACCACCGATCGAGCCAGAGGAGCGGGCGGGAGCGTCCGCCACCGGCCACTTGCGTGAACCCACCCCCCCGCCCGAGCCCACCCCCCAACGCGAGCCCTGGCCGGGGGCGGACGCCCCGACCGCCCCACCTTACGCATCACCATCGGTGCGCCGGCTCGCCCGAGAGCGCGGAGTCGAGCTCCAAAACGTGTCCGGAACAGGCCGTAAGGGTCGCATCCTGAAGGAGGACGTCGAGCGCGTTCTCGCGCAGCCGCCGCAGGCACCCTCGGTCGGCCTCGACCTGGCGCCATGGCCCACGATCGACTTCGAGAAGTACGGGCCGGTGGAGCGCCGGCCACTGTCGCGGATCCAGAAGATCTCGGCCCGGAACCTCGCTCGCAACTGGGTGATGATCCCCCACGTCACCCAGCACGATGACGCCGACGTGACCGACCTCGAGGCGTTCCGTAAGCAGCTGAACGATGAGCAGTCCGGCGCCGGGGTGAAGCTGACGATGGTCGGTTTCCTCGTCGTCGCCTGCGTCGCGACGCTGAAGGCGTTCCCCGACTTCAACGCCTCGCTCGACGGCGAGGAGCTGGTGCTGAAGCGCTACTACAACATCGGCTTCGCGGCGGACACTCCGCAGGGTCTGGTCGTGCCGGTGATCAAGGACGCCGACGAGAAGGGCATCCTCGACATCGCGCGCGAGCTCACTGGGCTGTCAGGCAAGGCCCGGGACGGCAAGCTCGGCCCGGCCGAGATGACCGGCGCGACGTTCACGATTTCGAGCCTGGGCGGCATCGGCGGCACCGGCTTCACGCCGATCATCAACGCGCCGGAGCTCGCGATTCTCGGCGTCAGCCGGGCCGCGATGAAGCCGGTGTGGAACGGAAAGGAGTTCGTTCCCCGCCTGATCCTGCCGCTCTCGCTCTCCTATGATCACCGCGTGATTGACGGCGCCGCCGCCGCGCGCTTCACCGCCCACCTCGGCAAGGTTCTGAGCGATCTGAGACGGGCGCTCCTGTGAGCGGCGCCACCGAGGTCAGGGTCCCCGACATCGGGGATTTCACCGATGTGCCCGTGATCGAGATCCTCGTCGCCCCAGGGGACACCGTCGGCGTCGACGATCCGCTCGTCGCACTCGAATCCGACAAGGCGACGATGGAGATCCCCTCGCCGTCCGCCGGCATCATCACGCAGCTGCGCGTCGCGATCGGGGACCGCGTCTCCGAGGGAAGCGTGCTGCTGCTGATCGAGGCTGACGGCGCCGGCGCGCCAGCCGGGACGGAACCGCCCGCCGCGGTGAGCGCGGCGGCACCCGCCGAGCCGGCGCGCGCGTCAAGCGCGTCAACCCCCGCGGCCGCCGCCTCGCCGCCCCCCGCCACGGCCCGGACGGACGCCGACCACCACGCCGACGTCGTCGTCCTCGGCGCCGGGCCCGGCGGCTACACCGCCGCCTTCCGCGCCGCCGATCTGGGCCTGAACGTCATCCTGATCGAGCGCTATCCCACCCTGGGCGGCGTCTGCCTGAACGTCGGCTGCATCCCCTCGAAGACGCTCCTGCACGCCGCGCGCGTGGTCGCCGAAGCCGAGGAAATGGCCGCGCACGGCATCTCGTTCGGTAAGCCGGCGGTCGACATCGGTGCCCTCCAATCGTGGAAGGAGTCGGTCGTCGCAAAGCTGACCGGCGGGCTCTCGGCGCTCGCCCGCCAGCGCAAGGTGGAGGTACTGACGGGCGTTGGCCGCTTCACCGGCCCGAACCTGCTCACCGTCGGGGAGGAGACGGTCTCCTTCGATCACTGCATCATCGCCGCGGGCTCCCAGGCAGCGACGATCCCGGGCCTTCCCGAGGACCCGCGAATCGTCGACTCGACCGGCGCGCTCTCGCTGCCGGAGGTTCCGAAGCGGTTGCTCGTCATCGGCGGCGGCATCATCGGGCTCGAGATGGCGACGGTGTATGACGCTCTCGGCTCGAGGGTCACCGTCGTCGAGCTGCTCGACTCGCTCATCCCCGGCTGCGACCCCGACCTCGTGCGACCGCTGCAGAAACGAATCACGGCCCGCTACGAGGCGATCATGCTGGGGACGAAGGTCACCGGCGTCGCCGCGCAGAAGAAAGCGCTGAAGGTCGAATTCGAAGGGGCAGACAGCGCCAGCTTCGATCGCGTCCTCGTCGCGATCGGCCGGCGCCCGAACGGCGGCCGGATCGGCGCCGATGCCGCAGGCGTGCACGTCGACGAGCGTGGCTTCATCCCGGTCGACGCTCAGATGCGCACGAACGTGCCGCACATCCATGCGATCGGCGACATCGTCGGCGACCCGATGCTCGCACACAAGGCCAGCCACGAAGGTAAGGTCGCCGCGGAGGTGATCGCCGGCGTGCCCGGCGCCGCGTTCGACCCGCGCGCGATCCCCTCGGTCGCCTACACGGACCCCGAGGTAGCCTGGATGGGGCTGACCGAGACCGAAGCTCGGGCCCAGGGAGTGAAGGTGGAGAAGGCGGTCTTTCCTTGGGCGGCGTCGGGCAGGGCGCTCTCGCTCGGCCGCGATGAAGGCCTGACGAAGCTGCTGTTCGAACCGGGTTCACGGCGTCTTCTCGGCGCCGGGATGGTTGGCGTGAATGCCGGCGAGCTGATCGCCGAAACCGTCCATGCGATCGAGCTCGGCTCCGACGCCGAGGACCTCGGCCTGACGATCCACCCCCACCCGACGCTGTCGGAGACGGTCGGCTTCGCCGCCGAGCTCGCCGAGGGCACGATCACCGACCTGCTCGCGCCGCGCAAGCACTGAGGGCCGCTTCGACGTCGCCTGCCACAGCGGCCGGTGCTTGCTCGATCTCCGTATCCAGCACCCTCAGCACCTCGACGCCGGCCTTACGAAGCACCCGCTGCTTGTGCCGGTCCGCCGCCCGGTCTGCCGGCGTGTGGTGGTAAAGGTAGCTGTCGACCTCGACCACGAGCTGCTGCTGCGGCCAATAGAAGTCGACCACAATCCCAGCAACAACCACATTCACGGATGGCTCCGGCAGTCCGGCCCCGCGAATCAGCTCGAGGAACCGCCGCTCGTTGCGGGAGCGCGTGTCGGCCGCGCCACGGTAGCCCGCGATCAACGCCACCAGCGGCTTGATCCCGCGGCGCCCACGGCCCCGCTCGATCACGGCATCGAGCTTGCGCATGTCGAGCAGGTCCCGCCGGTCATACGCCTCGAACGCCCAGCGGAGCTGCTGCGGCCGCGCCGTCTCGGCGTAGTCGAGGAGCGTACGGTGCACCGAGGTGACCGGGATCCCATCGACCACTGTGCGGTCATCGGCGTGGAGGCGGCGGACGCTGTGGACGATGATGCCCTTCTGACCGTGCCGGGTCCGGCCGGGTACGGTGACGTGCACGGCGGCGCGGCTCCCGGCGCGTCGTAGCTCGTGCAGTGCCGCGGCGTCATGGTGACTCAGGACGGCGTCGGGCCCACACGCCAGCACCGCCGCCATCCACCGCCCGCGCACCGTCAGCCTGCGCCGCCCGACCGCGTAGACGCCGCGGTGCACCACATGAAGGCGACCGGCCTCGATGCGTAACTGGATCGCGCGGCGCGTGAAACCGAGGGCTATCAGCTGCCGGTGAGCCACCACGCCCTGTTGCCGATCCGCCAGCACTGCCATCACCAAGTCACGTGGACGCTCCAGAGCACGTATAACGTGCACAGGAGCGGCCACGTCCGCCC
>Ga0302325_10002580_pt1 | contig 43757 bp, 40 predicted proteins | sample Palsa_T0_2_FD_201948 | JGI IMG/M metagenome (GOLD analysis project Ga0302325, IMG submission 201948) | Peat permafrost microbial communities from Stordalen Mire near Abisko, Sweden - Palsa_T0_2 | ecosystem: Environmental > Terrestrial > Soil > Palsa > Peat permafrost | place: Sweden: Abisko... | reverse complement strand
TCTCGAGCGCGAAACGGTAGTAAAGATCGGCCTGCACCGGCAGTCCCTCCACGGTTCGCGCCAATTCCAACCCGTAGCCCAAATCATCGAGCAGATGCTTTTCGAAGCGGCGCAGCGCGGGCTCCTCGATGTCGCCGCCGCACAGCGCCCGCACGCAGGTCGCATACGAGGAAAATATTTCAGGATGAGGATCCCAGCGCTCGGTCAATTTGAGCAGCAGCTCATTCAGATAGAACCCGCTCATGAGGCGTGCGGGCGCGAGACTGGTGACCTGGCCGTCGATCTCGGCGCTGACCAGCTGACAGGCTTCAGATCTGCCCGACCACGACACCAGCAAGCGCTGAAACGGCCGCAGCACACCCTTGAGCGATGATTTTGCCGAATTCGCGCCGCGCGCAAACAGCGTCAAGCGCCCGTGTTCGCCGGTGAATACCTCGACGATCCGGCTGGTATCCCGGTAGGCGTACTGGTGCAGCACATATGCCGGTGCCAGCCACACGCGTCGTCCGGCAGCCCGGCCCTCGCTCCTCACAAGCTTTCGTACCCAAATTGACGCAGCGCCATTTCGCTGTCGGCCCAATTCTCCTTGACCTTGACCCAGAGTTCCAGATGCACCGCGCGCTGCCACAAATCGTTCAGCTCGATGCGCGCCAGCCTGCCTATTTCCTTCAAGCGCTCGCCGCCCTGTCCGATGACGATGGCTTTCTGGCCCGCGCGCTCCACCCAGATCACGGCATTGATCATGATCCTGCCGTCCTCGTCCGCATAGCGCTCGATCTGCACGTTGATGCCGTAGGGCAGCTCCTCGCGAAGCTTCAAGGTAAGCTTCTCGCGCACCACCTCGGCCGCATGAAACGGTTCGTTGCGGTCGGTCACCACGTCCGCGGCGAACAGCGGCGGTGATACCGGCAACCGCGATCCCACCAGTTCGACCAAGGGTTCGAGGTTGTCGGATTCGAGTGCCGAAATTGGGATGATTCCCGATGCCGGCACTCGTTGCGCCATTTCATCGAGAAAGGGCAGCAGACGATCCTTGGGGTGAACCCGGTCGACCTTGTTGATGACCAGGAAGAGCGGCTGCTTCAGTCCGCGCACCCTCTCCCACACCCATGCATCTTCTTCCGTGAAACGCATGGCCTCGATCACGAAGACGATGATGTCGGCGTCCTGAGAGGAGGAGATGGCGACACGGTTCATGTATTGGTTCATGACGCGCCGGGTCGATTCGTGCAGCCCCGGCGTATCCACCAGCACCAATTGCGCATTGGAGCGGTTGACCACGCCCAGGATGCGGTGCCGGGTGGTCTGGGGTTTGGCCGTGACGATGCTCACCTTGCGCCCCACCAGCGCGTTGACGAGCGTGGACTTCCCTACGTTGGGACGCCCGACGATGGCGACGTGGCCGGCGTGGAACTCGGGGGAACTCATGGCTGGGAGCCTGGCTCCTTTTGCATCTCCGGCGGCAACATTTCCAACAGTTTGGCCGCCGCCAGCTGCTCGGCGCGCCGGCGGCTGCCCGACTCGCCCACCGCTGCGAGGCCGAACGGCAGTACCTCGCAGCATACGACAAAGACTTGCGCATGCGGCTCGCCCGACACGGAGGTCAGAGTATAGGTCGGCAGGGCCAGCCCTCGCCCCTGCAGCTTCTCCTGCAAGCGGGTCTTCGGATCCTTGAGCGTGTCCGCCGAGGGCAGCGCGTCGAGCCGCGGCCCCATGATGCGCACCACCGCCGCCATGACGGCATCGAATCCTGAGTCGAGGAAAATCGCGCCCAGCATCGCTTCGAAGGCGTCGGCGAGCGTGGATGCGCGGCGGAATCCGCCGGTTTTCAGCTCGCCGGCACCCAGTCGCAGGTGATCGCCCAGACCTAGATCGGCGCTGATCTCGGCCAGCGTGGCGCCGCTCACCATGGTGGCGCGCAAGCGCGACAAGGCGCCTTCATCGACGTGGGGGTGTGCATCGTAGAGCAGCCGAGCGACGCAACAATTGAGCACCGCATCGCCGAGGAACTCCAGGCGCTCATTATGCAGGGTGGCGGCGCTGCGATGAGTGAGCGCGGCATGGCACAACGCAGGCGCCGCGAATCGATGACCGAACGAATGCTCGACCCAAGCCGACAACTCGTCGGACTTGCATGGCGAATTCACTGCACCTTCACGGTCTTGTCGAAATGAGCCGACAGCGAGACATTGGCGATGTAGGGAACCGGGTCGTCGTAGACGACGTGCATCAGAACGCCGCTCTCTTCCTTGGTGATCAGGATGTCCTTGACGTCGACCCCCGTCGGATCCTCGATGGCCCAATGCCGCTCCAGAATCCGGCGGATGTTGCCCGGATCGGGATTATCCTTGGCCTCGGAGCCGGTCATCTCCATGGTGCGTGCGATCTTCATGTAGTTGAGATAGACCGGTACCAGGCGGATCACGGCGTAGCCGATGGCGCCGACCAGCGCGAGAATGCACAGCAACCCGATGAATGTCATGCCTCGTTGATGCAGCCGCATAAAGTCCTCCCTAAAACCCTATTCAATCGCATTCCCGATCCGCCGCCATTGAGGTCCGTCACGAGTATCAAGATTAAGCCAAATTCTCACCGCTTTACCGACTAGATTCTGCTCGGGTACGAAGCCGGGGGCGTCGGGCTCATCCAGATAGCGGCTGTCCTTGCTGTTATTGCGGTTATCGCCCATGAAAAAGTAGTGTTTCGGGGGCACCACCCACTCGCCCTCCTTGACCGAACCGTTGGCGAACATGACGCGGTGGCGCTTCTTGTCCAGCTGCTCGAAGGCGGTCGGCGCGCCGGTATAGTTCCAGAGGTTCTGTTTGGGGCCCGTGTACGCCGGTCCCGGCTCCTGTGGCATGGGAATGCCGTTCACGTACAGCTGATTCTTCTCATCGACGCGGATGCGGTCGCCGGGCAGGCCGACCAGGCGTTTGATGTAGTTGATCTTGGGGTTGGGGGGCAGCCGGAATACGATCACATCCCCCCGCTCGGGCGAGCCCGTGGGCAGCAGCAACGTGTTGGACACGGGCAGCCGCAGCCCGTAGGAGTACTTGCTGACGAAGATGAAATCGCCGTCGTACAAGGTCGGCATCATCGAGTCGGACGGAATCCGAAAGGGCTCGAATAGAAACGAGCGGATGACCAATACCAAGAGGATGACCGGGAAGAACGAGCGGGCATATTCGACCGCGATCGGTTCGCGCACCCATTCCACGGGCGTGCCGGCGCGCGCCGCGGCTTCTCGCCGGCGGCGCGCAAAGAAGGCTCGATCCAGCGCCCAGATGAGGCCGGACACCGCGCCGACCACCACCAGCATCAGGCTGAAATCCACCGCCTCGTAGCGCAGCAGACGCCAGAGCATTGCCACGGACAAGGCCACCAGCGCATACCCCGCGAGCTTCGGCGCCAGGGGTTCCTCGGCATTCGTGGCGCCGGGATCCCGATGCGGCCGCAAGAACCAGCCGTCGATCAAAATCACCAGCACACAGACCGCGGCCGCGCACAGCAGCACTATGAAAAGACGATCGCCGTCATTCACGCAATACCCCCAATGTTAAACGTCAATTGGCCTTCTTGCCCACGCGCAGGACGGCGAGAAACGCTTCCTGCGGAATCTCAACCTGTCCCACCTGCTTCATGCGCTTTTTGCCGGCTTTTTGTTTCTCGAGCAGTTTGCGCTTGCGCGTGATGTCGCCGCCATAACACTTGGCCAACACGTTCTTGCGCATCGCCTTGACGCTGGCGCGTGCGATGATATGGCTGCCGATCGCCGCCTGCACGGCGATGTCGAACATCTGGCGCGGGATCAGCTCCTGCATCTTGTCGACCAGCTCGCGGCCGCGGTTGTACGAATTGTCTCGATGCACGATCAGGGACAGCGCATCGACGGGCTCGCCGTTGATCAGCACGTCGAGCTTCACCAGGGGCGCGGTCTGGAAATGGCTGAACTCGTAGTCGAACGAGGCGTAGCCGCGGCTCGAGGACTTCAGCCGGTCGAAGAAATCGAGCACCACTTCGGCCAGCGGCAGTTCGTACTGCAGCGAAACCTGGCTGCCGAGGAACAGCATCTTTTTCTGCACGCCGCGCTTCTCGCTGCACAGGGTCAGCACGGCGCCGACGTGATCCGGCGGCACCAGGATGTTGGCGGTGATGATCGGCTCGCGCAGTTCCGAGACCCGGTCCTGCGGCGGCAGCTTGGCCGGATTGTCGACGCTGATGACCGAGCCGTCGGTGAGCAGCACCTCGTAGATCACGGTCGGCGCGCTGGTGATCAGGTTCAGGCCATACTCGCGTTCCAGACGCTCCTGCACGATATCCATGTGCAGCAACCCCAAGAAGCCGCAGCGAAAACCGAACCCCAGTGCGGTGGAAACCTCCGGTTCGTAATGCAGCGCCGAATCGTTGAGCTTGAGCTTCTTGAGCGCGTCGCGAAATTGCTCGTAATCGTCGGAACTGACGGGAAACAAGCCGGCGAACACACGCGGCTGCACCTGCTTGAAGCCGGCCAGCGGCTGTTTGGCAGGATCGTTTTCCGAGGTGATGGTGTCGCCGACGGGTGCGCCGTCTATTTCCTTGATGCCGGCGATGACGAATCCCACCTCGCCGGTCTCCAAGGACTCGCGTGTCACCGGCTTCGGCGAGAAACGCCCCAACCGGTCGATGTTGTGGCTGCGGCCCGTGGACATGACACGGATCTTCTCCCCGGTGCGCAGCGCGCCGTTCATGACGCGCACCAACGATACGACGCCGACGTAGTTGTCGAACCAGGAATCGATGATCAGCGCCTGCAAGGGAGCGTCGGGATCGCCGCTCGGCGCTGGAATGCGCTTTACCAGCTGTTCCAGCAATTCAGGGACGCCCTGGCCGGTCTTGGCGCTGACCAGTGCGGCGTCCTCGGCCGGAATGCCGATGATCTCCTCGATTTCATGAATGACCTTGGCCGGATCGGCCGAAGGCAGATCGATCTTGTTGATGACCGGCAGCACTTCCAAGCCCTGCTCGAGGGCCGTGTAGCAATTGGCGACGCTTTGCGCCTCGACACCCTGGGCCGCGTCGACGACCAGCAGCGCACCCTCGCAAGCCGCCAGGGAGCGCGACACCTCATAGGAGAAATCCACGTGTCCCGGCGTATCGATGAAGTTCAGCTGATACAGCTCGCCGCTGGCCGACGTGAAGCCGAGCGTCACGCTTTGCGCCTTGATGGTGATGCCTCGTTCGCGCTCCAAATCCATCGAGTCGAGCACCTGCGCCTGCATCTCGCGCGCATCCAGGCCGCCGCATTCCTGGATGAAACGATCGGCCAACGTGGATTTCCCGTGATCCACATGGGCAATGATCGAGAAATTGCGGATATTCTTCATCTAGGACCGGCTCGAGGCAAACCATCGATTATACCGGTCAACGGTGGTAAGCGAGGGCCTTGTGTACTTCCTCGGGATCCAGGCGGCCGTGGCAGACCAGTTCCCCGGCCAGCAGCAGCACCGGGATTTTATGACCGTAGCGCTCGCGCAATACCGGATCGCGATCCACGTCGGCGACTTGCACCGCGATTCCCTGGGCCGCCGGCAGCGCGGCGAGCTCGTCGAGCATCTCCTCGCACAAGCTGCAGCCCGGGCGGGAGTACATCGTGAAGCAGAGCGCTCGGTGCATTCCTCGCTCGGGGCATTCCTCAATGACGAGCGGGATCGGTGCCGCCCTTGACCGAATGGGCGATGGTCTCGACGGTCAGCGCAGGGACTTCACCGACGGCGGTGACTTGGTGGCCCTGTACGACGGTCGAGAAGGCGTACCCAGAGCCAACCCGCGCCAGCCCCTCCATGGGCGCCTCGGCAGGCATGGAGGACCCGGCATCGGCGCCCGGCGCATCGGGCGCAGGCCGAGCCTCGATGAACACGGACACTGTCGCCAAGCCGTCCGAGTAGACCAGATGACTGGCCGGGGCGGTCGCGCCGCCGATGGTTTGCGCTCCCTCGACGGTCAGCTTGAATCCCGGAGGCAGCTCGCTGGCACGAAACCCGGACAATCCGGTTGCGGGCATTTCATGCGCCGGACCCTGGCGCACCCAGCGCATACCGTCGGTCTTCACCGCGGGCGCCAGCTCGCTGTCGGCGATGTTCTCGGGCATGTCCAAGCGCGCGAACAGGATCTGTTCGAGGATTTCGCCATGCGAATCGCATAGCTGGGTCTTCAGGGGCATCGCCGTCTTCTCATCGAGCCACAACCGATAGCCGAATCTGAACTGATCCTTCGGATTGACGGCGATGACGTGGGCGGTGCGACCCAGGATGCGCGCATCGGGCAACGCCTCCAGCCGATAGTACTCATTGGTGTCGGCGCCGAATCGAGGCAGTGAACCCAAGAATGGTCCGCGATCCTGGCGCGGCTCGACCAGCACCGTGTGCTGATCGGGCAAATAGCAGGTGAGCTCATCGTTGTTGCGTACGAATTCGCGTCCTGGCCCATCCAGAGACTGCAAGCGCTCCATGACCCGCCCGGCGCGCACGCGGTGCACGATGCGCATGGTCTCGACCCGGCCGCCGCTCACGTGAAAGAAAGTGCCGTCGTAGTTGCGGGTGGCCAGCGCCTGATTCATCTTCTCGAGCCAGATGCTCGGATCGTCGGCCGCCTTGAGGGGCGCGGGCGTACCCGTCAGGATCGCGCCTGCCATGGCGCATGGCACGAGCCAGCCTGTGCAGGCGCGGAGCCGCCGCGATTGGATCATGGAGCGACGCGTACCGGTACCTGCTTGGCAGGCTCCCGCGCGGCGCCCGCCGGCGCATCGTCCTCGATCAACAAGTCGGCCAGCACCCCGCGCTGCCCGAGGCCGTAGGAATACTTGCTGTGCGCGAACATGTAATTGGTCAGGCGCCCGTTCGGCGCCCCAGCCGGCGCTTCGGCCGGGGTCGCGGGCACCGTATAGGAAATCGCTTCGCGATTTGCAGCGAGCACCGCCGAGGCTGCGCCCGGCAGAACCGTCGAGGTGGCGACCGTGGTGCTCGGCGCCATCAAGGATCGCTGCTGCACTGCGACGATGGCGACGACAGCAACCCCGGCGACCAAGGCGGCACCGGTCAGCGGGCGCCACCAGCGCGCGGCATGTGCTGCCGTAACGGTGCTCGCTGCGGTCACCGGCTCCCCGTCGATGGCCAGATTCACGCGCGATGCGAATCCTCTGGTCAGCAGCGTATGCTTGCTGCCGCGCAGCGCCTCGCCGATCAGCGCATAGCGCCCAAAGCTCTCGCGCAGCTCACCGTCCCGCGTGAGGCGCTTCAGCAGCAGTTCGGCTTCCGAACTCGGCAATTCCCCGTCGAGAAACGCCGAGACTTGTTCACGAATTTGTTCGCTCATGTGTCCTCAGGCCGACCAAGGCCGCCGTCAAAAATGGGTCTAAGCTTCTTGTCAATCGCCTCGCGCGCGCGAAATATCCGCGAGCGCACCGTGCCAACCGGGCAATCCATCGTTTGCGCGATATCCTCGTAACTTAATCCTTCGAGCTCCCGAAGAACGATCGCGGTGCGTAGATCCTCGGGGAGATTTTCAATGGCCCGGTTGACCGTCTCGCGAATCTCATCCGTGAGCAGCAGGCCTTCCGGGGTCTCCGATTCCGCGAGCCGTGCGTGTAGGTCGTACTGCTCGGGGTCTTGAAGGTCCAGGTCGTAATCCATGGGGCGCCGCTTGGTCGCAACCAGAGCGTTCTTGGCGGTGTTGATGGCGATTCGATATAGCCACGTGTAAAAAGCGCTGTCGCCGCGAAACGAGTGCAGCGCCCGGAACGCTTTGACGAACGCCTCCTGGGCGATATCTTCAGCCTCCGTCGCATCGTGCACGTACCGCATGATTAGCTTCAGCACCTTGTGCTGGTATCGCAGGACCAACAAATCGAACGCCGCGCGTTCACCGCGCTGGACCCGCTCCACCAGTTTCAGATCACTCTCTTCGACACTCATGGGTGATCCCGAACCGGCGAGCTCACAACCCAGCCTGTCGCGATAGACCGACCCGCCGCGGAAAAGTTCGACCAATCCGGAGCCGAGACGACTATAAACGTGACATCGTGCACAGGAGCGGATTCTAACAGCGCCGCCCGCCACTTAAGTCAGCGATCGGCGCCGCCGGCGGTAATCCGGCGGATCAAGCTCTCGAGGTGCGCAGGCACGGGAATCTGGCCCAGACAGTAGGCGTAGATGACGGGATCCTGGGCGCCCAGCAAGCGCTCGAATTCCTGTTGCTCGGCCGCGGGCGCCGCCGCGAAGCGCTGATCGACATAACGCGTGAGCAGCACGTCCAGTTCCTTCATGCCGCGGCGGCATCGCCAGCGCAGCCTGCCCAGATCCGTCACGCGCGGCCCGCTCAACCGCGACGATGCGCCATCAACTGCTTGATTTCCGCGATGGCCTTCGCCGGGTTCAAGTCCTTCGGGCACGCCTCGGTGCAGTTCATGATGGTGTGGCATCGGTACAGGCGAAACGGATCCTCGAGATTGTCGAGCCGCTCGCCGACCGCCTCGTCGCGGCTGTCGACGATCCAACGATACGCCGCCAGCAATGCCGCCGGCCCCAAGTAGCGGTCGCTGTTCCACCAATAGCTGGGGCAACTGGTCGAACAGCAGGCGCACAGGATGCAGGCGGACGGGCGGTCGACCTTTTCCTGGTCCTCCTTGGATTGCAGGCGCTCGCCGTCGGGGGGCGCCGGGGTTCGCGTTTGCAGCCAGGGTTTGATGGATGCGTACTGTGCGTAGAAATTGGTGAGGTCGGGCACCAGATCCTTGATGACCGGCATGTGGGGCAATGGATAGATCTTGATGTCGGCCTTGACGTCCGAGCACGCGCTGATGCACGCCAGACCATTCTTGCCGTCGATATTCATGGCGCAGGAGCCGCAAATACCCTCCCGGCAGGAGCGCCTGAAGCTCAAGGTAGGATCGACTTCATTCTTGATCTTGATCAGCGCGTCCAATACCATCGGTCCGCAGCCGTCCATGTCGATCTCGTAGCTATCGAGCCGCGGGTTTTCACCGGAATCCGGGTCGAAGCGGTAGATCTTGAACACGCGGGTGTTCTTCGCTTCGGGCGGCGCCTTGAAAACGCGCCCCTCCTTGCGGAGCTTCGAATTGGGCGGAAGAAAGAATTCCATCGCAGCTCCTTAGTACGTGCGCGCTTTCGGCGGGATCGACTCGACCTCGTCGGTCAGCGTGTTCAAGTGAACCGCGCGGTAATCGAACCGGGTGGCCCCCTGCGGCGAGACCCAGCACAGTGTGTGCTTCATCCAATTCTGATCGTCGCGATTGGGGAAATCCTCACGCGCCTGAGCGCCGCGGCTCTCCTTGCGGTTCTCGGCGGAATGCAGCGTCGCAACCGCCTGCCCCAGCAGGTTGTCCAGTTCCAGCGTCTCGATCAAATCGGTGTTCCAGATCAGCGAGCGGTCCGAGACTTGCACGTCGGCGAACGAGGCGAACACCTCGCCCAGCTTGCGCTTGCCGTCGTTCAAGGTCGCGCCCGTGCGGAACACCGCCGCGTCGCTCTGCATGACGCGCTGCATGTTCAAGCGAATGTCGGCGGTGCGCAGCGAGCCCTTGGCATGGCGCAGCTTGTCCAGCCGCTCCAGTGCCGGCGCCGAAAATTCGGCCTTCAAGGCGCGGTGCGGCGTGCCCGGTTTCAGCACGCGGGCGCAGTGTTGGGCAGCTTCGCGCCCGAATACCACGAGATCCAGCAACGAGTTCGAGCCGAGCCGGTTCGCGCCGTGCACCGACACGCAGGCTGCTTCGCCGATCGCCATCAGCCCGGGCACCACGCTCTCTCCCTGCGCGGTGCGCGTCACGGCCTCGCCGTGCACGTTGCAGGGAATGCCGCCCATGTTGTAGTGCACGGTCGGCAGCACCGGGATGGGCTCCTTGTTCACGTCCACCCCGGCGAAGATGCGCGCGGTTTCCGCGATGCCCGGCAGGCGCTCCTTGATGACCGCGGGTCCCAAGTGCTCCAAGTGCAGGTGAATGTGGTCCTTGAGCTTGCCGACTCCGCGTCCCTCGCGAATCTCGATGGTCATCGAGCGGCTGACGACGTCGCGCGAGGCCAAGTCCTTGGCATTCGGTGCATAGCGCTCCATGAAGCGTTCACCGTTCGAATTGGTCAGATATCCGCCCTCGCCGCGCGAGCCTTCCGTGATCAAGCAGCCGGCGCCGTAGATGCCCGTGGGATGGAACTGTACGAACTCCATGTCCTGCAGAGGCAGTCCGGCCCGCAGCGCCATTCCCCCGCCGTCGCCCGTGCAAGTGTGCGCGGAGGTGCAGGAGAACCAGGCGCGCCCGTAGCCGCCGGTGGCGAGAATGATCTGGTGCGCCCGAAACCGGTGCAGCGTGCCCTCGGACATGTCCAGGGCGATCACGCCGCGGCATTCGCCGTGTTCCATGATCAAGTCGAGCGCGAAGTATTCGATGAAGAACGTGGCCTCGTGCTTCAGCGATTGCTGGTAAAGCGTGTGCAGCATGGCATGACCGGTGCGATCGGCCGCCGCGCAGGTGCGCTGCGCGATGCCCTTGCCGAAATGCGTCGTCATGCCGCCGAACGGCCGCTGATAAATTCGCCCATCGTCGGTGCGCGAGAACGGCACGCCGTAGTGCTCGAGTTCGATGACGGCAGCCGGCGCCTCCTTGCACATGAATTCGATGGCGTCCTGGTCGCCCAGCCAGTCCGAGCCTTTGACCGTGTCATACATATGCCAGCGCCAATCGTCCGCGCCCATGTTGCCGAGCGCCGCGGATATGCCGCCCTGCGCCGCGACGGTATGGCTGCGGGTGGGGAATACCTTGGTCAGACAGGCGGTCGAGAGGCCCGCTTGCGCCAGTCCGAAAGTCGCGCGCAAGCCCGCGCCGCCGGCGCCGACCACGACCACGTCATAGGTGTGATCGATGAATTTGTATTCGCTCATCTTTCCTCGCGAGAGACGCCGGCCTTCAGGCCGGCGAGGGATAGCGCCACGCATTTCTGTGTATTCAGCGCAGTTTTCCCCGTGTTTTGTAGGCTCAAAATCGCTATGCTGTGATTATGTACAGGTCTCCTCAATCGACCGCTATTCGGGTCTTGCGCCTGCGGGTCAAGGACAAGCACGCGGCTTGGCTTTCCTCTCTCGCCCGTGAGGTCAACACGGTCTTTAACTACTGTAACGAACTGTCGATCAAGGTGTTCGAGCGGGAACGGCGCTTTTTGTCCGGCTACGATTTTTGGCCGTTTTTGAAAGGCGCGACCCGCGGGGAGTGCGCCTTGAATCTGCCCGTGCAAGCGGTCCAGGAGATCGCCGAACAATACGCGCGAAGCCGCCGGCAGCATCGGAAAGTCAGGCTCGCTTGGCGCAAAAGCTTCGGCGTGCGCCGCTCGTTGGGTTGGATTCCCTTCAAGGTCAGAACCATTCGATACAACGCGGGCCAGGTTTACTTCGCGGGACGCTGACTCTCGCTCTGGGACAGCTACGGATTGAACGACTTTGAACTGCGTGCCGGCAACTTCAGCGAAGATGCCCGAGGACGCTGGTACCTGAATGTCTGCGTGCCCGCTGCTCAAAGAGCGGGAGGGGAGAGAAATAAGCCGTCCGTGGAATCGATTCTGGATCGATCGATTCCGAGCATCGGCATTGACCTCGGCTTGCGAGAGTTCGCGGCCTTTAGCGATGTGAGCATGCCAGCGATCGAGGCGAAGCGCTTCTACCGCGACCTGGAGCCTAAACTTAGCAAAGCGCAAAGAGCGCGAAAGAAACAAGGTACGCGGGCGATTCACGCCAAGATCGCGAACCGGAGGAAGGATTCTTTGCACAAACTCAGCACCCGCTTGGTGAAAGCCAACGGTGCGAGCCGCACCGGCCCGAAAGGCCGGGAAGGTCTCGGAATAGGGGGATGGCAGTGCAGTATCTGCGGAGCGATCCATGATCGTAACGTCAATGCAGCTCAAATCATCCTCGCGGCGGGACATCGCCGTCTTGCAGAAGGAATCTCCGTCCTTTAGGCGGAGAGGATGTCAAGATCTGGAAAATCCGAACGCCATGCGCAGAATGGCAAAGATGCAGGCGCCGCCGCTCAACACATAGGCGAAGCGCAGCAACAGCAGGGTAACGATCTTGGGTGCAGTCGAGGTGACATAGTCCTCGACGATCACGATGGTGCCGAGGTAGGAGTGATAGGCGAGCACCGCCACCAGCAAGCTGGCCAGAAAACCGCTGCTCGGCAGCGATGCCCAGGCATGCACGGTGTCATAGTCCAGTCCCGGCAGGGCCAGCAGCGAAATCACGAACCAAAGCGTCAAGGGCACCAGGGCCACCGCGGTGACGCGCTGCGCCCACCAATGCTCGGTACCGTCCTTGGCGGACCCCATGCCGAGCACTCTGCCCATTGGACTGCGCAGGCTCATGATAGGTGGTACCAGATCCAAATCCACACGCTCAAGGTCAGCGCCGCTGCTCCCAGCACCGCGAACCAGCCGCCGGCGTGCCGTCCGGTGCGCTCGAAACCGTGCCCCGCATCCCAGAACAGATGCCGCACGCCGTTGAGCAGGTGAAACAGGAAGGCGAACGTCCAACCCACCAGCACCAGGAGGCCCAAGGGGTTGCCGAACACGCTCGATGCGGTCGAATAGGCATCCGGGCCGCTCGCCAAAGCAATGAACCAATAGCTCAGCGCGATGAGCCCCAACGCCAGCACAGCGCCGGTTACCCGGTGCAAGATCGACAGGCTGTTGCCCATCTGCCAGCGGTAAATCTGCCAATGGGGAGAGGTAGGACGGGCGCGCGCGGGCATGATCGCTCCTTCAGCTAGTGGTGGATGACGACGTTGCGTTGCGCCACAGAGCTCGGTTGGAAATCCGCACAGGTCGGTCAGAAATCAATGCAGCGGCCCCGTAGTTCCCAGTCCCCAAAGCGAGTCGGTTCGGGTCCGTCGCGGCCCCCGAGTTCGCGCGGCGCACTTTTAGGGGCGTTCTGCTCTGCCATAGAGGGCGGCTCTGGCGGTTCTATTTGATTTTGCTCATTCAACATCGGCGTCACAGGTGGAATTTTGCCAGAAAAAGGGGGCTCATAACCACGCCTTCGGCGAATGAAATTCATCCGATTGCCGTGCCTTGGGGTTGACATCCTGCCCGGCGCACCCAAGTTGTTGGACGATGGAAGCTAGCGGGCCGCGATCTGGGCGTTTGACTCATTTGGGAATCTTGCGATTCACGGGTCCCGATGCCTCGAATTTCCTGCAGGGGCAGGTCACCAACGACTTGAAGCGCCTCACCGCGAACAACACCATGCTGGCCGCCTACCTCACTCCTCAAGGCCGGGTGCTCGCGCTCATGCATCTTTTGCCGCATTCGAGCGGCACGCTGGCCATTTTGCCGCGCGAGCTCATGCAGCCCACCGCCGAACGGCTGCGCAAGTTCGTGCTGCGCGCCAAGGTCAAAATCGACGACCCCGGCGCATCTTTAGCGGTGGCGGGCTGTCATGGCAGCGCAGCGTTGGGGCAGGCTGGGCTGCCAGTGCCCGGTGAGGCCGGCGGGTACGCGGAATTAAACGGGGTCGGCGTGGCCAGAATAGGCCGTGAAACCCGTTACTGGGTTGTCGCACCGCCGACCGCACCGCTCGACGCGCCGGACTCCGGGGGCTGCACCGCGGCTATGATCGAGAGGGACTGGCGTCTTGCAGACATCCAAGCCGGACTGCCGCAGGTATACGCCGCGACGAGCGAGGTCTTCGTGGCGCAAATGCTGAATCTCGACCGGCTGGATGGCATCAGTTTCAGCAAGGGGTGCTACACCGGCCAGGAGATCGTTGCGCGCACCCAGAATTTGGGACGCATCAAGCGACGCCTGTTTCACTTGCAGCTGCCGCACGGCGAGCTACCCCGCCACGATTGGCGTATCGGGGAGGCCTTGTCTTTGAGCGATGGCCGCCAGGGGCGCATCACCGAAGTCATCGAGACCGAGGCTGCGATCGATGCTCTGGCGGTCTTAAGTCTCGGTGCGTTGCCCGCATCCGAGATTCCCGAAGCGGAGGGCCCGGAGAAAGCTGCGATCCGGGTGCCCGCCGTGCAAGTACCGCTGCCCTACCCTCTCGATTGACGTAGTGCGCGGGCCATCAGAACCCGTTCACGATTGAGCGGGCTTATGAGCAAATAGCGTTCGACGCCCGCCCGCTCTTCGACGGTCAGGCGCTTATGCGCATAGTCGTCGAGGAGGTCGATTTCAGCCTCCTGCAGTTCTTCAGCGAAACCCTCCTCGAGCAGGATTCGCCCGCTAAGGGCTTCCATCTCTTTCTCGGCTAGAGAATGGAGAAGTAATGCACGTAATTGGGCGTTCGCGACCATCGTGATTCATGAGGCGGCAGTCATCATCAGTCGCCATCAAAGAAGTGTCAATTGGCGATGTTCTATCACGCCGTGGGAATGTTGATGAGGCGAGGCTGCGCTCGAGCATGCCGCGCAATCGCAGTGCACGATTGCGCAGTGCATTGAGAGACAGTCCGAGCTCGGCTGCCAGGCGCTGGCGTCGGGAGATACGCTCACTGCCATCCGAATCGTAATAAGTCAGAATCACGTGCGTTGCATGCTCACCGAGCTTCGCAAGGCACTCGCGCAATGCGCGCACGCGTTCTTGGAGCCGAGCCTCTTCCTCCTCGAACTCGCCGATATCCGGCGGCGTGGCAGGCTGCTCGATCATGCCCGCATAACCTTCCTGTGCACGCTGCTCACGGGATCGTTGTGACTGGCATTCCACCAGGATCATGCGCGAAACCCCGAGCGTGAACTGCAGCAGATTCTCGATCTCGGTGCCTTCCATCAGCTTCCGCGCAACACGGTCCAGGGCGCGGTCGGCCAGTGCCTCCGCCTCGGCCGGAACATGAAGGCGAAAAAAAACGATCAACCGACGGCGCAGCGACTCGTAGCGCTCCTCGGCACTTCCACCCTCTTGAGCCATTCTGTTCAACAAGATCTGTAAGGCGCTTGTAGACGAAGCCTCGGACGGTACACGCGGGGATACGAGGGCCTCCGGGCACTTGAAGGTCTGCGACTCGGGCCAAAAGTTGCGCTTCCGGGTAATATATGGTGCATCGGCGCAACAACATCCGAGTTTTCTCATACTGTATCCCTTCGGGCATTGTGGCTTGGCGTGGATTTTGGCCACCAGGATCGCCCTTAATTGCTCCTCTGTTGGATAAGGCGGGAAATGAGGCCCAAAACCGTAACCGAACAGAAAAAAAATTCGAGAAATCGAGACCGTTCCTTTAACAGGGGCTGCCAGGCGTGCTCCCGTGGGTCGAGAGTGGATATCTACGGATGGCGCTGACTTCTACCCACGAATTCACCCAGCTCCTCAAGGCCTGGACTACCGGAGACGAGAGCGCCTTGGGAAAGCTCACCCCCCTTGCGTATGAGCAATTGCGTCAGGTGGCGCAAAGCTACATGAGTCGTGAACGACCCGGTCACAGCCTGCAAACCACCGCTCTGGTCAACGAAGTCTATTTACGCCTGGTGGACTGCGGACAAGTCCAATGGCAGGACCGCGCGCATTTTTTTGCCGTGTCGGCACAGCTGATGCGGCGCATCTTGATCGATTTCGCGCGCTCTCGCGGATATCAGAGACGAGGGGGACGAGTAAGCCACGTATCGCTCGACGAGGCGCCGACCATCTGCGATGAACCCGATGAAAACTTGGTTGCCCTGGATGATGCGTTGCAAGCCCTGGCCAGCGTCGATGGAAGGAAGAGCAAGGTGGTGGAGCTGCGGTTTTTCGGCGGGTTGAGCATTGAAGAGACGGCCGAAGTGTTGAAAGTTTCTCTCGAGACCGTCCAGCGTGATTGGAGATTGGCGAAGGTTTGGCTCCTGCGGGAAATGAGCGAGGGGCATTGATGTGGATCCGGAACTGTGGCGTCAAGTCGAGGATTTGTATCACCGCGCCTCGGAGTTAAACGAAACCGACCGGGCCGAATTCCTCGACCATTTTTGCCAGGACAACGAAATCCTGCGACGCGAGGTGGAATCGCTCCTCGTTCACGACGCAGCAGCCAAGAATTTCATCGAGTCGCCCGCTCTTGAGGTCATGGGCAAACTTGTGGCGAAGGAGCGCGTGCTCGAGCGGAGTGAAACTAACCTGATCGGCAGCACACTTTCTCATTATCGGATCCTGGAGAAACTGGGGAGCGGTAGCATGGGGGTGGTCTATAAAGCGGAGGATGTGAAGCTGCGCCGCTTCGTGGCCTTGAAGTTCCTGCCTGAAGAGGTTGCCGAGGATCCCCAAGCTCTGTCGCGTTTCCAACGCGAAGCGCAGACCGCCTCCGCTCTGAATCATCCAAATATTTGCACGATCCATGAAATCGACCACCAGCACGGAAAGGCGTTCATCGTCATGGAGTTTCTGGATGGAGTGACGCTCAAGCATCGGATCGCGGCTAAAGCACTGGAGACCGATGTGCTGCTGGCATTGGCGACCGAAATTGCGGATGCATTGGATGCCGCTCACGTCAGCGGTATCGTTCACCGTGACATCAAACCGGCCAACATCTTCGTTACCGCGCGCGGGCATGCGAAGATCCTGGATTTCGGGCTGGCAAAGATCGCGCTCAGCTCCAACTCCTTGAAGCTCTCTGCGGCAGAAGCTCAGCATTTAACCCTTCCCGGTTCTGCCTTCGGCACTGTGACCCACATGTCGCCTGAGCAGGCACGGGGACAAGAGCTGGATGCGCGCAGCGATCTGTTTTCATTTGGCATCGTTCTCTACGAGATGGCGACGGGCCAGCTGCCCTTTCGCGGCGAGACCATTGCAACCGTCTTCGAAGCAATCCTGAACCGACCGCCGGTTCCCCCCACACGGCTGAACCCCCGCGCATCGCCCGATCTCGAGCGGATCATCAGCAAGGCACTGGAGAAAGATCGGAACCTGCGCTATCAGAGTGCGGCCGACATGCGATCCGATCTGCAACGGCTCGCTCGGGACACTCAGAGCGGACGGGTCGCGAAACCTGGGTCAGGTAAGCTGTATTGGCAAGAAAACCTGGTGGCGCGAGTTGCCAAATGGGCACGGGATACTGGGTGGCGTAGGCTTGCGATTCTCCTCTTGCTGGTGGCCTTGTTCGCAGCGGGTGGTCTCTACTATGAGCATCGTTCGCAGCAAAACCTGCGCGTGACCGAAGGGGAACCTATCGTTCTCGCTGACTTCGTCAACAGCACGGGAGATGCCATATTCGACGACTCGCTCAAAACCGCGCTTGACAGCACCTTGCGGCAATCACCGTTCTTCAGAATTCTGTCCGACCGCGAGCTCGCCAAAACCTTGAAATTGATGAACCATCCGGCGGGAACCAGACTCTCCCCCGAGGCGGCCCGCGACCTGTGCCAGCGGGTGAGCGGCAGGGTGTACGTTGACGGTGCCATCGGTGGTTTGGGCACAAAGTACGTGCTCGAATTGAAGGCCGTGAATTGCCAGACCGGGGGCGAGCTGGCCGAGACTGAGGTGACGGCGACCTCGAAGGACAAAGTCGTGGAGGCGCTCGGCGAGGCGGCATCGAAGCTGCGCAGCGAGCTGGGCGAATCGCTGGCGACGTTGCAGAAGTTCGATACCCCGCTGGCCGAGATGAGCACCTCGTCGCTCGAAGCGCTGAAGGCTTATACGTTGGGCTTCCAGACCTTGAATGAGAAGGGCGAAGCAGCAGCGCTGCCCTTCCATTTACGTGCCATCGAACTCGATCCGAGCTTCGCCGTCGCCTATCGGGCCGTGGGCGCGGATTACTTCGCCTTGGGTGAGCATGCACGCGCGAATGAGTACTTTACCAAGGCGTTCGAGTTGAGGCAGCGCACCAGCGAGCGGGAAAAGATTGCAATTAGCACAGCCTACTACACCGATGTCACGGGAGAACTGGATAAGGCACTGCAGTCCTACCAACAGGGAGTTCAGAGCTACCGGCTGAGCGGGTTTTATATTGGTCTCGGCAATGTCTATTTCCAGTTGGGCCAATTCGAGAAAGCGGCGGACGCCTATCGCACAAGCCTGCGCCTTTCTGCGCAAACTAGCGGCATCGCTTACGATAATCTGGCCTTCAGTCTACTGGCCTTGCAGAATTTTGCGGAAGCCAAGCGAACCATTCAAGAGGCGCAAGCGGGCAAGCTCGACGATTTCGTGCTCCGCGAGGCTCTCTATGCCATCGCTTTTGTCGAGAACGACTCTGCCGTCATGGCGGAACAACAGCGCTGGTTCGCAAGCAAACCGGAGTCCGCGAGCTATGGCCTTGGGCTCGCATCCGAAACCGAAGCCTATGCGGGGCACACCGCGAAGGCTCGAGAACTGACCCTGCAAGCCGTGGACTCCGCGCTACAGGCGGATAATAAAGAACGTGCGGCGTTCTATCTGGCCAATGCCGCTCTCCAACAGTCAGCCTACGGCGATGTGCTGGAATCGCGCCAATCAGCGGCAAAAGCGCTGAAGCTCGCGCCCACGAGCGTGGGCATTGAGAGCGAGGCGGCACTGGTGCTGGCCATGGCGGGCGATGCGGCTCGAGCCAAGTCGTTGGCGCAGGATCTGGAGAAACGCTTTCCCTTGAACACCCAGCAGCGGTCAATCTGGCTGCCAGCGATTCGGGCGCAATTGGCGCTCAAGGAGAGCAATTCGGCCGACGCACTAAGCGACTTGGAAGCCGCTTTGCCAATCGAGCTTGCCTTGACTCCCGCCACCGCCAACATATCCTGCCTCTATCACGTGTACCTGCGAGGAGAAGCCTTCTTGGCGAGTGGACAGGGCCGTGCCGCCGCAGCCGAGTTTCAGAAGATCATCGATCACAGCGGGATCGTGTGGAACTGCTGGCCTGGCGCATTGGCGCATTTGGGAGTGGCTCGCGCCAATATTTTGGAGGCGAGGACCACCGAGGGGGCGGAGGCCGATGCCGCCCGCACGCGCGCGCTGTATGCGTATAAGGAATTCCTCACCCTTTGGAAGGATGCCGACCCCGATATCCCAATCCTGAAAGAAGCCAAAGCCGAGTACGCCCGGCTTCAATAGCTGATCGGCGGCTTTGCCAGTGTGTGTTATGCGAGCGCGTAGGGCGTAGGCACTTGGACAGCGGTGACGATCAGGTCCTTGGCAAACTCGTGGCGCAAGAGGGCATGCCAAGGCCGAGGACGTGAAGCTGCGTCGCTCCGTGGCCTTGAAGTTCCTGCCTGACGCACCTGCCGCAATTGCGACGGCAGCGGTGCACCGTTCTGGCCCCTGACAGAGAATAAACAACGTCGATGCCTGCACTGCCGGCATTTGCTCCGCCGTCACAGGCGGAGGCGAACGCCGCAAAGATTTTCTGGTCCACCTCGCACCAAGAAATCTCTCAAGGATGTGCGTGATGTTTTTGCGAAGACCGTCACTAGATATCAGGGCAGAGACGAGGTCCTCTTGAACCACGCCGGTGAAAGTGCTGTTTTGGTCAACGCGTCTTCAATTGCAGCATTTTGAGGAGTAGTGACTTGAACGACGACAAAGCCAGCAACGAACTTGCCCACCCGTTGGCGGATTCTCCCTCCGACCATCCGTCTCCTCGAAAGCGCGCGAAAGCGGGTCGCCTGGTACGACTCATGGTCATCCTGTCAGTCATCGGCGGGCTGCCGATCGCCGCCGCGCTGATGGTGCCCGTGATCGAGCCGCCGCAATCGGTGGATTTCGCCAAAGTCGCCGCCGTCGCGAAGTCCTATCCCAACTTCACGCTGCAGCAGCAGCAGGCAATCATGACCGAGATCCGGTCCGAACAGCATCCGTCATGGAGAACACTGACACCCGTTGACCGGATCAAGCGCGCTGCGACCCTGATGCAGCGAAAGATTCGGCGGCAACTCGCAGCAGCGGAGTTAGGCAGCGCTGTGAATGCGCCGTTCGTTGGCAATTCAACCTTCGTCACCAATCCCAACGGCAACCTGATGGCGCTGCAGCGTCAGAGCAATTGCTCCCTGTCGCTATTCGACGGTACCTATACGCTCGCCACGAGCACGACGGGACCGACAGTGCAGTTCACACAGACGACAGCCAACTTCGAGCAGACGCTGCATTCCGAGGCGCAACTGCCGACCACTCCCGATGTCTTCGCCAGCGGGTGCGTGGATCCGACGTCCGGGTTTAGCACACGCCGCGGCGCTTACCTTGGCAAGACTGCGCAGGGCGAGGATCTGGCGGCGGGGAGCGGTTACAACTCGTTCCAGAACGCCAATCTGCTTTATTCCGGCGCGGTCGATCCTGCGAGCCTGGCGGTGCAATCCTTCACTGCCGACACTTCGGTGGCAGTGGGGTACATTACAGCCGGCGACCTGAACGGCGACGGCATCGCCGATGTCGTGGGCATCGGACCTGCGGGATCGATCGACGTGTGGATCGCGAACGCGAATGGCACGCTGGGTGCGCCTACCGCTTACGCGGTGCCGGGTGACACCACGGAAGCGGCGGTGGTCGCCGATGTCAATGGCGATGGCAAGCTGGACGTGATCGTCGCCACGCTCGACTCGTCAACCAATCAGGAAATGATTTCGATACTGACCGGCAATGGCAACGGCACGTTGAACGCTGCACAGTCCATGGCAGTGACCACGCCCGGTGCCACGGGTAGCCTCTTTATCAAATATCTGGTCGCAGCCGACATCCGCAGCAACGGCAGCAACGACCTCATCGCCTCGAACGGGGTGGTACTGCTCAACAACGGGACTGGCGTTTTCACCCAGGGGACACCAGCATTTACTCCGCCGGCGGCCGGTCCAGTCCTGGGGTTTGGCGGCAATCTCGCGGTGGCTGACTTCAACAAGGACGGGAAGCCCGATCTGGCCGTGGACAATGGCCACGAAGTCACCATCTACCTCGGCCATGGCGATGGCACCTTCACGCTCCTCACGAGCTATGTCTCGGATACCGAGGTCGGTTACTTGACGGCGACCGATCTGGACGGTGACGGTAATGTCGATCTGTGGGTGGGCACAGCCAACAGCGGCGTATTTGGCGGAGATGAATTCGACGTCGGACAGGCGTATGCACTCATGGGCAATGGTGACGGCACCTTTCAGGGCGCTCCGGTGGCACCGTTCGTCTACACGGGCACCAATCTTGCGCCCCTGACCTCGGGCGGCGTCATCGATGCTGTCGGGCAGGATGCGAGTTCGTCCACGTTCACTTCTTATCTGGGTGACGGCAAGGGCAATTTCACTGCCAAAACTGCGCTGACATATTCCATGGAGCAGTACAACGCATTTGCGATTGGTGACGTCACCGGCGACGGCAAAGCCGATCTGGTCGGGGTGGGAATTGACAGTGAACCCCAGACGACGACCACCAACAGCGGCAACAGTGGCATCTTTGTCTCAACCGGCGACGGACAGGGTGATTTCGCCACGGCGGGCTTCACGCCAGTGACCATCGACGCGGCGAACCAATATGACACCCCTGGACTTACGAATCTGCAGCTTATCGACGTCAACCATGATGGCAAGCTGGATGCGGTGTATCAGTACACCGACGAGGATTCCACGACTGGCACCTACTACGTCGGCATCGGTGTGCAACTGAGCAACGGCGATGGAACCTTTCAGGCGCCCAAGACCCTAGTTCTCTACAGCGGGACTACCGCCGCCACCGATACCTACTATCTGCTGACCAGCGCCGATGTGAATGGCGATGGTTTTCCGGATCTGTTACTCGCAACCAGCACACCGGTCCCCAATGCCAACCCGACAATTGCATACAGCCTGGCGCTCGGCAACGGCGATGGTACCTTTCAGGCACCGACCAGCATTGTCACCAACGATATCAATGCCGTCGGGGCGGGGAGCATCACGACGCTGGCCGTCGCCGATATGAATGGCGATGGCATTCCCGACATCGTCACGATCGGGGGATCCACCCAAAACTATCTTCAGATAGCGATCGCACTGGGCAATGGCAACGGGACCTTCAAGGCCGCCAACAAGACCAATTTCAGCATGACTTGCTGCAGCGAATCGATTGCAGTGGCCGACTTCAACGGTGACGGCAAGATGGACGTCGCCCTCCTGGGCGTTTTCGGTTCCACCGACAGCGGCATCGTATTCGGCAACGGCGATGGCACGCTGGCACCGATTACCAGCACCAGCACGGGCAATGCGTTCAATCAGGTCCTGAATCTGGAAATGAGTTTGGGCCTCGCCGTGGTGGCGGATTTCAACGGCGATGGCAAGCCCGATATCCTGGCGGGCACCACCATTCTGCTGAATCAGCCCTCGGCCGCATCTACTTCCCCTCCTTCATTTGCGCTCTCATCGTCAAGCGCCGCGGCGAACGTTACTCCCGGGCAATCTGCGACGGCCACCTTGACGCTCACCCCTAGCGGTGGGTTCGATGCGAGCGTTGCGCTTAGTTGTTCGGGTCTGCCCAGTGGAGCTGCCTGCACATTTTCTCCAGCAAGCGCGACGGTCAATGGCAGTGCCGTCACCGACACGCTCACGATCAGTACGACTGCCGCGACAGCCAGCCTTTTCGCACCCTGGGCAAAAGGCGGAATGGTCTTGGCAGGCATTCTGCTGCCGTTCGCCGTGCAGCGCCGGGCGCGCTCGGTGCTGACAGAGCCATCTCGGGCGCCCATCGCGCGAATCACCATGCTGCTGCTCTGCGCCTTGATCCTGGGAAGCTGCGGTGGCAGCGGTGCTCCGACTAGCGCTTCCTCCGGTAGCACCGGGAGTGGCAGCTCGGGCGGCGGCGGAACGCCCGGCACAGCCGCAGGTACGTATCACGTGACGATCACCGCAACCGGCGGATCGATGACCCAAACGCTCGCCTACACCTTGACGGTGAGCTGACTGCTTGAAACGTGGTAACGCCGGGCGAGCGGAGACTTTCGTCCTGACGCGGCCAAGACGATTTCAGTCCGAGAACTCTGTCGCTTCGCTCAGGTAAGGTTCGCGCTCATCGCGATGCGCGACCCTACGCGCGTGATGTTCCCGCGAAAACTCTCACCGTCATTAATGCAGTTTACTCAGACGACAGTCAATTTCGAACAAACACCGCCATGAAACCCGGTTGCTGGGTTTTTACATCGCTCCTCGCCGGCGTGCTGCTGAACCTCTGTTTCCGGTGCGCCGCTGACACCCCATCGGACGAGGATCACGGCAGCTTGAGCTTTCATGCGGCGCTTGGCGGACAGAACCATATTCCCGGAGGAACCTACGCGCTTGGCCAGGAGACCTCAGCCATGAGTTTGATGTTCGAGCGGAGCAACCTATGGAACGGCTTTGGTTTGGCTTTCCGATATTTGAATGAAGGATATCTCGGTCCGCAGAATGAACCAGCTCCGATGCCTCTTATGAGCCCCTTGCATTACAGGGATGCCTTTGCACTGCTGCTGAGCCGCTGGTGGCCGATCAATGCACCTTGCCGTTTGGGAGCGCACGCCGGCGTGGAGACTTTCTTCGACACCACCGCGACGGATTTTCGTGCCACGTATGAAGATCGCCACGGTCTGGGCGCGCAAATCGATCTTGAAGCACAATGCAACATCACCCGTAGTGTTTCCGTCGAACTCACTGCGACGCGATCCTTCGATGTGGCGAGCTTTGACTCGTCGGCGCTGTTGATCGGATTCGTGTTCACGCCGCAGGATTGTAGGCAGGGCAACTCATATGAGGGAACCACTCGACGAGGATACTTCGAGATCACCGTGGGCCGCGTTGATGTGGACGACTTCGATGTGTCCCATGACGATGGCACGATCACCTGGGCAACCTACGGCCGCCAAGTCACGGGACCGTTTGGGTTCGATTTCTCGCTACTTCGCGAAAGGGTCGATGATGTGGTTGATCGACGAGGCGGGGCGCTACAATTCACAGCGGAACACGCTTTCTGGAGCGACTGGCTGCATGTATTCGCCGGCGTCGGTCCCTATTTGGCGCACTCCATTGATTACGAAAGAAACACCAACAACACGCAGGTGAACCTACTCATCAGCTATGGGCTTCGAATCATGGTTGGAAAGGGCTTCTCGATATTGGCCAAACTCGGGCGGGTGGCCTCGGGCGCCGGAAGGGACGATTCGGATTTGGCTACCTTCGGCTTTTCGCTGGCCGTGCCGTGAAAATTGTAACCGGGTAGCTGTCTCTCGCCGGGAGTTCAAGATTTACAACCAGTTACCCATGAGTATGAATGGCGCCCAATAAAAAGGGTGCGCAAAAAAGGGACGGCAGCCGCCTGTCGCTTGCCGACATCGATCGACTTCCTCCAAGGCGCTGTCGGACGAGCCCGATGTCAACGGCGATGGCTGCATCGATGTGGTGGGCTTGAAGTCTCTGGCATCACTCATTTTCCGGCCGCATGTGCGGAAACAGCAGTACATCGCGGATCGACGCAGAGTTCGTATAGAGCATGACGAGTCGATCCACTCCTAGGCCTAAGCCCGCCGTGGGCGGCATGCCGTATTCCAACGCCCGCACATAGTCCGCGTCGTAATACATCGCCTCTTCGTCGCCCGCATCTTTGCGCGCGACCTGGTCCTTGAAGCGCTGCGCCTGGTCCTCAGGATCATTGAGCTCCGAAAAGCCGTTGGCCAGCTCACGGCCGCCCATGAAGAACTCCCAGCGGTCCGTGATGAAGGGATCGTGGTCGTTGCGCCGCGACAGCGGCGAGACTTCGGCAGGATAGGCGTAGGCGAAGGTCGGCTGGATGAGGGTGTGTTCGCCCGTCTTCTCGAAGATCTCGATCTGCAGTTTGCCCGCGCCGTCGCCCGCCTTGTACGGAATCTTCATCTGATCGCAGACGCGGCGCAGATAGGATGTGTCGCGCAGCGACATCGCGTCCAATTCAGCGTTATTCGCCAGAATGATGTCCTCGATGCTCATACGCGCGAAACTCTTCGACAGATCGAACTCCGTACCCTGGTAGATGAGCTTGCGCGATCCGAGCAACGAATCGGCGAGACCTTGGAACAGGTCCTCGATCATCGTCATGAGATCGCTGTAGTCGGCGTAGGCCTGATACAGCTCGAGCATGGTGAATTCGGGGTTGTGCTGGGTCGAGACACCCTCGTTGCGGAAGTTCCTGTTGATTTCGTAGACCCGTTCGAAGCCCCCGACGGTCAGGCGCTTCAGATATAGCTCAGGGGCGATGCGCAGGTACATATCGGCGTCGAGCGCGTTGTGATGCGTCTTGAAGGGACGGGCCGCCGCGCCGCCGGGAATCGGGTGCAGCATCGGCGTTTCGACTTCCAGGAATCCGCGTGCATCGAGAAAGGCGCGCAGGTAGCGCACGATGCGCGAACGCGTCTCGAACACGCGGCGGCTCTCCTCATTGACGATCAAGTCGACATAGCGGCGTCGATAGCGCAGCTCGGTATCGGCAATGCCGTGCCATTTGTCGGGCAGCGGCCGCAGCGACTTGGCGAGCAGCACGATGCGGTCGGCCTTGATGGACAACTCGCCGGTCTTGGTCTTGAACAAGGTCCCGTGGGCGCCGATGACATCGCCGATGTCCCATGCCTTGAACTCATCGTAGCTCTCGCCCAGCGTTTGCTGCTGCAGGAACAGCTGGATGGCGCCGCTCGAATCCTCGATCTTGGCGAAACTCGCCCTGCCCATGATGCGCTTGACGCGCAGCCGGCCCGCCACCTTGACGCCGACCGGCGCGGCATCGAGCGCCTCGCTGCTCTTCTCGCCGTAGGCGCATATGAGATCCGCCGCCAATGCATCGCGACGAAAATCGTTCGGAAACGCCGCGCCGCGCTCGCGCAGTCTGGCGAGCTTCGCCCGGCGTTCCGCGATCAAATGATTTTCGTCATCGCTCATGTCGACCCGCTATAGACCTTGTTTGAGGCTGGCTTGCATGAAATCATCGAGTGCGCCGTCGAGTACCGCCGTGGTATTGCCGATCTCCACGCCGGTGCGCAGGTCCTTGATGCGCGATTGATCGAGCACGTAGCTGCGGATCTGATTGCCCCAGCTTACATCCGACTTCGAATCCTCGAGCACCTTGGCGGCGGCATTGCGCTTGTTGAACTCCAATTCGTACAGCTTGGCCTTGAGCATTTTCATGGCTGTGGAGCGATTCTTGTGCTGGCTGCGCTCACCCTGGCAGGCGACCACGATGCCGCTGGGCACGTGGGTGATGCGCACGGCGGATTCGGTCTTGTTGACGTGCTGGCCGCCGGCGCCGCTGGAGCGATACACATCGGTGCGCAGGTCCGCGGGATTGATCTCGATGTCGATGTCGTCGTCGACCTCGGGCGATACGAACACGGAGGCGAACGAGGTATGGCGCCGATTGCCGGAATCGAAAGGTGATTTGCGCACGAGGCGATGCACGCCGGTTTCCGTGCGCAGCCAGCCGTACGCGTGGTCGCCGGTCATGCTCACGGTCGCTCCCTTGATGCCCGCCACTTCCCCGTCGCTTTGATCGATGATCTCGGTCTTGATGCCGTGCGCATCGGCCCACTTGAGATACATGCGCAGCAGCATCGCCGCCCAGTCCTGGGCTTCGGTCCCGCCGGCGCCCGCCTGGATGTCGAGAAACGCGTTGTGCGAGTCCATCTCGCCGGGAAACATGCGCTGGAATTCCAGCCGCTCGACTTCCTTGGCCAGCCGCATGGCATCGGCCTCGACCTCCGCGGCCGTGCCGCTGTCGGCTTCCGCTTCCGCCAATTCGAGCAATTCCGTGGCATCGCGCAGGCCGCGGGTGACTTGATCCAGCGTGCCGACGATCTGTTCGAGTTTGGCGCGCTCCTTGCCCAATTCCTGCGCCCGCTCGGGTTTGTCCCAAACTTGAGGCTGCTCGAGTTCGCGGGCTACTTCCTGAAGACGTTCGTGCTTGTTGTCGTAATCAAAGATACCTCCTCAAGGAATCGGTGCGCTCCTCGAGATCTTTGATGAATCGTTTGATTTGATTGAGTTCCATGGCGGGAATCCTAGCACATCGCCGCGCGATCAAAGCCGCCGCAGGTGCTGGCAATTGAGCTGCATGCTTTCATTGCCGCGGTATTCGTTGATTTCCAGCCGATACGCAAGCTGCAGCGCCGCGCCGGATGTGAGTTGCGCATCCTCCGCACCGCCGCCGATGTAGCCGAAGGCGATCGCATCGATGGCGCGCGCTCCCTGCACCCCCGCGCCGCCGTCCATGTCCTTGAGCTGCATCTTCAGATGCCGATCGCCGACGATGCGCATCTCCGCAAGACGGAATTGACCGTCGAACACGGGCTCCGGAAATCCCTGTCCCCAGGGTCCTGCGCCGCGCAGCGCTCGGGCCGTGTCGATGCACATCTCCTCGCCGGACAGCGCGCCGTCCGAGTAGATGACACCGCTCAAGGACTCGGTATCGACGCGCGCGGCGATCTCGAGCGCGAACGCGCTGCGAAATTCCGCCAGATTCTCCGCCTTGAGACTCATGCCCGCCGCCATGGCATGGCCGCCGAATTTGTCGATGAGTCCGGGGCGGCGCGTCGCGACGGCATCGAGCGCGTCGCGGATGTTGACGCCCGGGATGGAGCGCGCCGAGCCGCGCAGCGAACCATCCTCGGCGCGCGCGAAGGCGATCACCGGACGATGCAGCCGATCCTTGATTCGACCCGCCACCAATCCGACCACGCCCTGATGCCAGGTTTCATCGAACAGGCAGACGCCCAGCGCATCGCCCTGTTCCGCCAGGCGCTCCGCCGATGCCAACTCCACTGCCTCGGCCTGCATGCGTTGCTCGATCTCGCGGCGTTCCGTGTTGAGCTGCGCCAGGGAGTCGGCGAGCCGCGCAACCTCGGCGCGGTCGTCGCTGAGCAGGCACGAGATCCCGACCGACATGTCGGTGAGCCTGCCGGCCGCGTTGAGGCGCGGGCCGACCGCATAGCCCAAATCCGCCGCAGTGACCTGCTCGAGGTTGCGGCCCGCGGACTCGAGCAGCGCGCGGATACCCGGCACGCAGCGTCCGGCGCGAATGCGCTTCAGCCCCTGCGCCACCAGAACCCGGTTGTTGTGATCCAGCGGCACCACATCGGCGACCGTCCCCACGGCGACCAGGTCGAGAAGGTCCGCGACGCGAAAATCCGTGCGCTTAAGGTAGCGGGTCAATGCAACCATGACATAGAACGCGACGCCGACGCCGGCCAGCGCCGTGCTGGCGAAGCGGCTGCCGGCCAGATTCGGATTGACGATGACCTCGACGCGCGGCAGTTCCGCGCCGGGCAGGTGATGATCCGTGATCAGTACCGGAATTCCCAGCGCGCGCGCCGTTTCGACGCCGCTCACGCTGGACACGCCGTTGTCGACCGTGACGATCAAGGAGGGCTTGCGCTCGGCGGCGAGTATGACGATCTCGGGGGTAAGGCCATAGCCGAAGCGAAAGCGATTGGGAACCAGAAAGTCGACATGTGCGAAACGCAGCGCACGCAATGCGCGCAGCACCAGCGCGGTGCTGGTGGCGCCGTCGGCGTCGAAGTCGCCGATCACCAGCACGCGCCCCGCCTCGCGGTGCGCGGCGAGCAGCCGCGCCGCCGCCTCGACGCCCTGCAGCGAGCCGACCGGCACGAGACGATCCAGCGACAGATCCAGTTCCGCGTCGCTGCCGATGCCGCGTCCCGCGTAAACACGCCGCAACACCGGATGCAATTGCGGCGCGAGGACCTCGACCATGCCGGGGCTTCTACGCTTGATCTTGAAGTTGATCACTCGAAATACTCCCACCAGGGTTTCGCTCTGCGCCAAAATCTTCGGCGCCAGCGAGCGCTTATGGCGAAACGCCGCTCCCCGGCCGACAGGTTGAGCCGCTCGAGCCGGCCTCTTGCCAAGTCGGCGAGGGCCGCGGCAAGCCAGCCCGCCTCCATGACAACCCAAGCGGCCGTGCCCGGCATCGCATCGACAACCATAACATCCGCACCTCGGCCGCCGTGCGGCGGGAATGCATCGAAAAGCACATCCTCGCCGGCGGCACCACCTTGAACCTGTGGCAATGATGCCAGCGGCGCTCCGCCGCCCCACAACCAAAGACCGCTGATCGGCAACTGCGCCTGCTGGCGACGGCCGCGATTCACGGGGTGATCGAACAGCCACATCTCGACCTCGCTCATGAGCCGGCGCAGGCGCGGCGCGTCGGGCCCCGTGGGGAGAAAGCTCTCGAGGTGCCGCCCGCGCGCCAATTCCGGATCCTGCGTCGTCACTTCAAGCGGCGCATCGAAACCGCAGAACAGGCGATTGGAACCTGCCCAAAGGTCCACTCCGGCATCGTTCCACACCCGGTTGAAATCGAGCGCCAGCGCCGCAGCCTCCGCCGCGTCGAGCGACAGTATGCCCTCGCCCGCCAAACGCACATTGCTGAGTTCGGCCAGATAGTGCACCGGGGTCGCCAGGAACACCCAGCCGTCCCGGCGAGGACCCGCGGCGGAGCGATGCGCCACCGCGGCAACGGCGGGTATGGGAACCTTCGGCGCGATCACGTTGAACGCCTCTTCGCGCCAGTCGTGCACCTCGGCCATGAAATCGGCGCGCGCCAAAAGACGCTCCAGCAGCACCGCGCGAGGCTCTGCGCTGTCCTGCTCCGCGCGGTGCGGCTCCGCGCTGTCGGCTCCGCCAGGCTCCGCGCTGTCCGGCTCGGGTGATCCGCGCAATTGAAATCGAAGGTATCGAGCCGCCACGAACGCTCCGCGTTTTGAGTATTCTTCCTGCATGCGATTTACCCGAGACGTCAGTGCCGGCATCAACCTCGTTCGCGCCTATGGCGGCGGCGAGCTGCGCATCAACGACACTGTATATCGCGGCGCCGTCGTCTTGAGCGCCGCCGTAGTGCTGCACGAAGCGCAGATCTTCGATCTCGAGGGTCTGCTTGCGATCGACACCGCGCGCATCATGGCGCTGGATCCGGAGGTGTTGCTGCTAGGAAGCGGAACCCGACAAACGTTCCCGCCGGCCTCATTCAGCGCGCGTTATCTGAGCAAGGGCATAGGGTTCGAGGCCATGGACACCGGCGCTGCCTGCCGCACCTATAACGTGCTGGTAGGAGAACAACGGCGAGTGGTGGCCATGCTGTTGGCATGAGCAAAAAAATCCGCAAGAAAATGGCAGGGCAACTACCGAATACGTCAACAGTAAAAACTGAGAAATCTTGTACTTCTTGTTGATTTTCTTACTGTTCTCTTCCCTTCTGCTGCGTCCTTGGCAGCGCCCCGCAAATGGACTTTTCCCAATCGCGAGCAGTTAAACACAGGCGTTACCGGGCCGCAAGCTCTGCGCGCCGCCGTCCACCATCCATAAGTCGTTATCAATCAACACTGTAGCAAAATTACCCAGAAACTTTATTCAGCGCTGCAGACCGGACAGCATCGGCACGAAGCTCACCGCACCCAGCGAGCGTTTGTCGATGCGCGTCTCTCCCTTGTTCGTTTCTGTCTTGGTGTAGCAAAAGAGTTCCTGCCGACCGTCGGGACCCACCGGTGCAATGAGCCGCCCGCCAATGGCCAATTGATCGAACAGCGCAGGCGGCACGGCGTGCGGTGCCGCCGTCAATAGAATGCCGTCGAACGGCGCTCGAGCCGCCCATCCCACATTGCCGTCGTCGTGCCGGAAATGAATATTGCGCAAGCGCAACTCGCGCAAGCTTCGGCGCGCGCGCGCGAGCAAACTGGCGATGCGCTCGATGGTATAGATCTCCTTGACCAAGGGTGCGAGCACCGCGCTCTGATAGCCGCATCCCGTCCCGATCTCGAGGACTTTGTCGGCGGGTCCCGCGGACAGCAGCGCTTCCGTCATCTTTGCCACGACGAAAGGCTGCGAGATGGTCTGCCCAAAACCGATCGGCAGAGCAGTGTCTTCGTAGGCACGGCTGGCGAGCGCCTCGTCCATGAAAAGGTGCCGCGGTACATTGCGAATGCGGTCCAGCACACGATTGTCGACGATACCCTGGTCCAACAGGCGCTGCACCAAGCGCTCGCGCGTGCGCGCCGAGGTCATGCCGATGCCGGTGAGACGGGGTCCTTCCAGAAAGTTGCTCAAAGTTCGAGCCACCGCTTGAGGTCGGCGAGCGCTGCGTGGCGCGTCAGGTCGATCTGCAGGGGCGTGACCGAGGCGTAGCCCTCCGCGACGGCGTGAAAATCGGTGCCGGGACCCGCGTCCTGACCACTGCCGGCATTTCCCACCCAGTACACCTCGCGTCCGCGCGGGTCGCTCGCCCTGACGATGGGTTTGCTGCGATGCCGGTTGCCGAGGCGCGTGACCTTGATGCCGCGCAATTGGCCCTCGGGCAGATCGGGCACGTTCACGTTCAGGATGATCGGGCCTCCCTCGGGTCCATGCCAGCGTTCCTGGCGCATTCGCTCCACCAATCGCGCCGCAACCTGGGCCGCGCTCGCGAAATTTCCCGGGCTGTCCGGCGTCACGCACAGCGACACGGCGATGGCGGGCAGTCCGAGAAAGCGCCCCTCCACGGCCGCGGCGACCGTGCCCGAGTACAGCGTGTCGTCGCCGAGATTGGCGCCGTCGTTGACGCCCGAGACGACGATGTCATGTTCGTAGTCGAACAGACCCGAGATCGCCAGGTGCACGCAATCGGTGGGCGTGCCGTTCACGTAATACGCATCTTCGTCGTAGCGGGCAACGCGCACCGGCGCATCCAGAGTCAGCGAATTGCTGGCGCCGCTGCGGTTTCGGTCCGGAGCGACGATGGTGACGGCGCCCAAGGGTTTGATGGCCTGCGCAAGCGCAGCCAATCCCTCGGCACGATAGCCGTCGTCATTGGAGAGAAGGATTTTCACCGATAGTTAAAGCCTACCCGTGATGGCGGGTGTTGCCGTGCCGACTATACTAGACCCGTGAAGAAACGACGACCTACCCAACCTACGAGCGCCGAGGCCGCGGACGTGCAGGCGTTTCGCGCCGCCGTCGCCGACGTCAAGCCCTTGGAGCATGCGCCGCGCGTCGATCACGCGCCCAAGCCCAAGGCCCGCCCGCGCCGCCGCGCTTCAGGCGCGCGTGCCCAAGACCTCGACGCCGCCATGCCGCTGATCGCCGTCGCGCAAGACGGCTCGCCTGGTTCGCCCGTCGCGGGCGAGGCCATGCTGAGCTTTCAGCGCGGCGGCGTTCGAATTCAGGAGATGCGCAAGCTGCGCCGCGGCCTGTATCCCCCGCAGGACGAGTTGGACCTGCATGGGCTGAACCAAACGGCGGCCAGGGACCGACTGGCCGACTTCATCCTCGCCAGCCGCGATGCCGGACTTCGCTGCGTGCGGATCATTCACGGCAAGGGCTACCGGTCCGGGCCGCGTGGTGCCGTGCTCAAGACGGCTGTGGACTCATGGTTACGCCGCCATCTGGATGTTCTGGCCTTTGCTTCGGCGAAGGCGATCGATGGGGGCGCGGGCGCGCTGTATGTCTTGCTGCGCGCGTGAACTGGTTTAGGTGATACTCGAACCACTCGGAGGCACGCATGAATCCACCACTGACGCGCTTCAGTATGCTCGCCCTGCTGGCCGCCCTGTTGACACCCTGCTTGGCGGCGCCTCCCGGAACGGCGCCGACGGGCGCGACTTTCGATCTGTTCACGGCGGCGGAGGTCGATGCCTGGAATACCAAAGGGCCCGACCAACCACGCGGCCTGAACTACCCGCAGCGCGCCCTCCCAAGGCCCGGCGAGCCTGGCTGTCACGCCATACCGGCCAAGGCGCAGTTGGGGGACAGCGACCCGAAAATCAATATTCTCGCGCCCGCGCTCGGCAAACCCTTGAGCGCGCCCATCGACATCGACCTGCAGTTCGTTCCCGCGGAGCATGCCGCCATTCAGCCGGAAACATTTCGCGTCTGCTATGTGGGCTTGCTGACCATCGATATCACGCAACGCATCACCGAGCGTGTTTCGGTGTCGCCGACGGGGATCAAGGTGACGGGCGCGCAGCTGCCGCATGGCCACCACCACCTGGTCGTGATGGTCGCCGACAGCCAAGGGCATTTCGGACTCCAAGAAGCGGTCTTCGACATCCAGTGATACACCGCGCGCTCGCGCCATGACAGCCATTGCACTGCCGCTCGGCGACTGGCGCGGTTTCTATGGAATCATCGGTTCCTCCGCGGCCGCCCTCACCGGCCTGACCTTCGTGGTCATCGCCTTGGCGTCCGAATCCCGTCCCATCCTATTAAGCGGCCTGCGGATCTTCCTGACGCCGACGGTCATCCATTTCGGCTCGGCGTTGGGCATTGCGGCGCTGCTCAGCATGCCGGGACACACGCCTCTGAGCATCGCGGCATGCGCCGGGATCGGCGGACTGCTGGGCGTGATCTACAGCCTCGCGACCACCTTTCGCATGTTTCGCGGCAGGGGCAGTTACACGCCTGCCGCCTCCGATTGGATCTGGAACGCTGTGCTGCCGTGTCTTTGCTATCTGGCCCTGCTCGATTCGGCAGCCCTCATCGTGTCGCACCCGGCCGAGGCGTTGTACGTGATCGGCATCACCGCGCTGCTGCTGGTGTTCGTCGGCATCCATAATATTTGGGACATGGCCGTGTGGCTCACCACCGAACGGCCGGGGCGCGACCGCAGCGCCACCCGGCCGCGCGAACCGGAGTGAGCTCGAACGAACCGTCACCGCAGGAGCGGCGATTCACCCCAGCAGCAGCGATTCACGCCAGGAGCACGGTCGCCATCGCCGCCAATCCTTCCTTGCGGCCGATGAACCCCAACTTTTCCGTGGTCGTTGCCTTGATGTTGATGAGCTTGGGTTCGACGCCCAGATCCGCGGCCAGGTTCGCCGCCATCGCGGCGCGGTGCGCATTGACGCGCGGGGCCTCGGCGAGCACCGTCACGTCGGCATTCACCAGGCCGAGCCCGGCGCTGTGCATGCGCTCCGCCACTTCGCGCAGAAACAACCGGCTGTCGGCGCCGCGGTAACGGGGGTCGGTATCGGGAAAATGCTGGCCTATGTCGCCCTCGCCCAGGGCACCCAGCAACGCATCGCACAGCGCGTGAATGATGACATCGCCATCCGAGTGCGCGACCACGCCTTGGGTGTGGGAGATGCGCACGCCCGCCAGCACGACGTGATCGCCCGCGCCGAAAGTATGCACGTCCATGCCCTGACCGACGCGCATTTGTTTGCTCTGTTTCATGCCGAGTATCCCTGCCGCCAATTCCAAATCCGCGGCGCGCGTCACCTTGATGTTGAACGGCGATCCCGGCACCAACGCCGCGCGCACGCCCATGCGCTCCAGGGCTTGTGCCTCGTCGGTGACCGTGATGCCGGCGCTCGCCGCTTTTTGCAGCGCCTCGCGCAACTGTGAGAACTTGAAGACCTGCGGCGTGAGCGCCCGCCACAGTCCCTGCCGATCCACGGTCTCCACGCCCGCGGCGCTTTCCCGTTTCACGGTATCGACGATGGGCGCCGCCAACACGGCGCCGGCGCATTCGGCATCGCGCGACAATGCGTCCAGCAGACCGCGCAGGTCATCGGCGCTCAAGCAGGGCCGCGCGGCATCGTGAACGAGAATCCAATCATCCGCAGCGGCGCGCGATGCAAGGAACTCGAGGCCGTTCATCACCGAATCCTGCCGATGCGTTCCGCCGACGGCGGTCAGCAGCTTCGAGGAATTCAGCGCAGCGGCAACTTGAGGCCAATGAGCATCGCCGGCTGACAGTACGATGACGATGGCATGCACGCGCTTCTCCGCCAGCAGCGCACGCAGCGTCCATTCGAGCAGGGTCTTGCCCAATAAATCGCTGTATTGCTTTGGTGCCTGCGCGCGAGCCGCGGCGGCGAATCGTTGTCCGCTGCCGGCCGCGGGAACGATGGCCCAAACGCGGCGCGCAGTGCCGGTACCGGTCATTCCGCGCGAGCGGTAATGGGAGTCGCGGAGGCGGCGGGTGCGGGAGTGGTCGCGGTCACGATCTGGTAGAAGGTTTCGCTGTTGCCGACCATTCCCAGTTCGCTGCGTGCCCGCTCTTCCAAGGCAGTCATGCCGCCTTTGAGATCGGCTACTTCCGCGGCCAATTGTCGATTGCGCTCACCTTGTTCGCGATTGGCGGCCTTTTGCGCGTCCACGGCGACTTGCAGGCGCGCCACTTCGCGCATCCCCTGGTCCGAAAGCCATAAGCGGTATTGCAGCAGGACCAGAGCTGCGGCAAGTACTACGGCGAAAATCCTCATAGGGACATGAGCTTAGCACGAACTCTTAAGGAACTGGTACCGATAAAGCGCGGAAGCCCGCATAGCCTGCCTTCGAACCCAGCTCCAACTCGATGCGTAACAGCTGATTGTATTTGGCCATGCGGTCGGAACGCGACATGGAACCGGTCTTGATTTGCGTCGCGGTGGTGGCCGCGGCGATATCGGCGATCGTCGAGTCCTCGGTCTCGCCGGAGCGATGCGACACCACCGCTGCATATTTAGCCTTATAGGCCATGTCGATGGCTGCCAAGGTCTCCGTCAGCGTACCGATCTGATTCGGCTTGATGAGGATGGCATTGGCGATCTTCTTGGCAATGCCTTCCGCCAATATCTTGGTGTTGGTCACGAACAAATCATCGCCCACCAGTTGAACCTTGCTGCCGAGTTTGCGCGTGAGCGTGGCCCAACCGGCCCAATCGCCCTCGCTCATGCCGTCCTCGATGGTCACGATCGGATACTTGGCGACGAGGCCCGCCAGATAATCGGCGAACTCGGTGGAGTCGAACTTGCGCCCTTCCGATTCCAGATCGTAGACGCCATCCTTGAAGAATTCCGTGCTGGCCACATCCAGCCCCAGATAAATGTCCTTGCCGGCGCGGTACCCAGCCTTTTCGATCGCTTCCAATATCGTCACGAGCGCCGCTTCGTTCGACGGCAGGTCGGGCGCGAAGCCGCCCTCATCACCGACCGCCGTATTCAACCCTTGCGCGTGCAGCACTTTCTTCAGCGTGTGGAACACTTCCGCGCCGTAGCGCACCGCTTCCGAAAATGACGGCGCGCCGATGGGCAATATCATGAATTCCTGGATGTCGACGCTGTTGTCGGCATGGGCGCCGCCGTTGATGATGTTCATCATGGGCACCGGCAGGGTCAGGTCGCCAGCGCCGCCGAGATGGCGGTACAAGGGCAGGCCGCGATCTTTCGCGGCGGCATGTGCCGCCGCCAGCGACACCGCAAGAATCGCATTGGCGCCGAGATTCGCTTTGTTGTCGCTGCCGTCCAGCTTCAGCATCTTGTCGTCGATGCCCGCCTGGTCCTCACCATCGAGTCCGAGCACCGCGTCGCGGATCTTGCCGTTCACGGTGCCCACGGCCTTGGTCACGCCCTTGCCGCCGTACTTCTTCGGGTCCCCGTCGCGCAGTTCCATCGCCTCGCGCGAACCGGTTGAGGCGCCGGAAGGAACGGCGGCGCGTCCGACCGCGCCCGATTGCAGCACGACGTCCGCCTCCACGGTTGGATTGCCTCGCGAATCGATGATTTGGCGTGCGCGGACATCGACGATACGGCTCATAGCAATGATTCCTCGAATGGTTTTTTCTTGACTGCCCTATCCAACTCGACCAGCGTGCCCAGCAGCGAGGCCATGCGGTCGAGCGGCCACGCGTTCGGGCCGTCCGAGAGGGCCTTGGCGGGATTGGGATGGGTTTCCATGAAAATGCCTGCGACTCCGGCCGCCACTGCGGCACGCGCCAGCACCGGCACGAACTCGCGCTGGCCTCCGGAAGAATCGCCGCGGCCTCCGGGCAACTGCACCGAATGCGTCGCATCGAACACCACCGGACAGCCGGTGGCGCGCATCACCGCCAAGGAGCGCATGTCGGACACCAGATTGTTGTAGCCGAAGGAGAAACCGCGCTCGCACACCATGATCTGGGTGTTGCCGGTGGAGCGGGCCTTGTCGACCACATTCTGCATCTCCCAGGGCGAGAGGAACTGGCCCTTCTTGACGTTCACCGGCCTGCCCTGCGATGCGGCGGCGACGATGAAATTGGTCTGACGGCACAGAAACGCCGGCGTTTGCAGCACATCGACGACCGCGGCCACCTCGCCGAGCGGCGTGTCTTCGTGCACATCGGTGAGCACGGGCACGCCGATCTTGTCCTTGACCTGCTGCAATGCCTTCAGGCCCGATGCGATGCCCGGCCCGCGAAAGCTGGCGCGCGAGGAGCGGTTCGCCTTGTCGAAGGAAGCCTTGAACACGAAAGGTATGCCCAGCGACCCGGTCAGCTCCTTGAGCCGCCCGGCGACGTCCATCACGAGAGCCTCGCTCTCGATGACGCAAGGTCCCGCGATCAAAAAGAAGGGAAGATCCTGACCGACCTCGAATGACGCCAGCTTCATGGACGCGGGCAGCTTGTCGGTTACGCCGTCGCGCGGCCCGGCTGCAGCGAAGCGCGGTATTCGCGCGCGGCGCGCACGAAGCCCGCAAACAGCGGATGACCGTCGCGCGGGGTCGAGGTGAATTCAGGATGGAACTGGCTGGCCACGAACCAAGGGTGGCTGCGCAACTCGATGAACTCGACCAATCCGTCCGCCGAGAAGCCGGAAAAGGTGAGCCCTGCCGCGGTCAGTTCCTCGAGATAGTGGTTGTTGAATTCGTAGCGATGCCGATGCCGTTCGAAGATCGAGTCCTTGCCGTAAATCGAATGGGCCAGCGAGCCGGGACTCAGCCTGGCTTCCTGCGCGCCGAGCCGCATGCTGCCGCCGAGATCCGATCTCTCGTCGCGCACCTGCTGGCCGCGTTCCAAGTCCTGCCACTCGGTGATCAATGCGATCACCGGATGATGCGTGGCGCGGTCGAATTCGGTGCTGTTGGCTCCCTTCAGTGCCAGCACGGTGCGCGCATACTCGATGATCGCAAGCTGCATCCCGAGACAAATGCCGAGATAAGGAATGCCGTTCTCGCGGGCGAAGCGAATCGCCTGAATTTTGCCCTCGATGCCGCGGTCGCCGAAGCCTCCCGGTACCAGGATGGCGTCCATCTTGAGCAGTTCCGAGGCGCCGGAGCGCTCGATGTCCTGCGACTCGAAATAATGAATGTTGACGCGCGTCCGCGTCTTGATGCCGCCGTGCATCAGCGCCTCGTTGAGCGAGATGTACGAGTCGCGGATCTGCACGTACTTGCCGACCATGCCGATGTCGACCACGGCCTCCGGATTCTGCTTGGCGGCCACCACGGCGCGCCACTCGCCGAGTTCGGTGGGCGGTGCGTGCAGGTTCAGCTTGTCGATGACGATATCGTCCAGGTCCTGTTCGTGCAGCAGCATCGGAATCTTGTAGATGTCGTCGGATTCGACCGCCGAAATCACGGCACGCTCCTCGACGTTGGTGAACAGCGCGATCTTGCGGCGCTGCTCGTCGGGCAGCGACTGCAGGCAGCGGCACAGCAAAATGTCGGGCTGGATGCCGATGCCGCGCAGTTCCTTCACCGAATGCTGCGTCGGTTTGGTCTTGATTTCCCCCGACCCGCCGACGATCGGCACCAAGGTCAGATGCATGTACAGCACGTGATTGCGGCCGAGTTCCACGCCCATCTGGCGAATCGCCTCGAGGAAGGGCAGGGATTCGATGTCGCCGACGGTGCCGCCGATCTCCACCATGCACACATCGGATTCGCCGGCACCGAGACGAATACGATGCTTGATCTCATCCGTGATGTGCGGAATGACCTGCACCGTCGCGCCCAGATAGTCGCCGCGCCGCTCCTTGGCGATGACGCGCTCGTAAATGCGCCCGGTGGTGAAATTACTGTTGCGCCCGGTGGTCGTGCGCACGAAACGCTCGTAATGCCCAAGATCGAGGTCGGTTTCGGTACCGTCCGCGGTGACGAATACTTCGCCATGCTGGAAAGGACTCATGGTTCCGGGATCCACGTTGATGTAGGGATCCAACTTCACCATGCTGACTTTCAGACCCCGTGCTTCCAGAATTGCGCCCAAGGAAGCGGACGCGATGCCTTTACCGAGCGATGAAACCACACCGCCGGTGACGAATACGAATCGAGTCATGATGGGTCACCGCCGATTGAGAAGGGTCAATGGGAATTCGACGGGAATTCAGGTTAGCAGATCGAGCCGCCTGCGACAATGCACTTAGGTGATTATCGGCGCCCCTTCCCAAACGGGGACGAACCCGAACGTGTCGGGGGCGGCGCACCAACGCGTCTCGAGCCATAAATCAGCCACGGCAACCAGCTCGCCTCCCGTAAACAACAGAGGCAGCGCATCGCGCATCCACGGCAGGACGCCCAAGTCCTGACACAGATGTTGCACGGTGTGCGTCTTCGCCCCTGCCGCAATCTTCAGGGTTTCACCGCCGCCGCGGCTGCGCACCTGCAATGCGAGGTCCTTGAACTTCGCGTCGATTCCGCCCTTGTGCGCCGTCCACGCAAGACAGCCTAAGCCGCTGCCCAAACTCAAGGGGGAGTCGCAGCCGATTCGCCAGGCGAGCACCTCTTGCAGGCGCACGCTGCTCGTGGGTGTGAGAAAAAGTCTTCGTCGGTATCGGCGCAATGTGTACTCGCCCCATGCGATCGCCGGCATGTGATCCTCTTTGGCGTCGAGCGCCTGGCGCACCGCCTCCTCGAGGCGCGCGGTCGAGGGCGCCTTGGCGCCTGACTCCCTGAGCCACAGCCGCACGGCATTGAAGCGTCGCAGAGGCGGCAACGCGCGCAAAGCCGGCACCGACAATGCCTCGCCGTCGCGCAGCCGCACCAGATCCACGGATGCCGTGTCGTCCGAGAGCTCCTGAGCTTCGGCGGCATGTCGGGCCGCGCGCGACAACGCGATGTGCGCGCCGGGCCAGCGTTCCTCGATGCCCGGCCACACGCGGCGGCGCAGATAAGTGCGGTCGAATCGCAGGTCTTCATTCATCGGATCCTCGCGATGATCCGCGGCGAAGGCCGCGCCGAACGCCAGGAGATCCCGGCGCGGCACATCGAGCAGCGGACGCACATGCCAGCCGGCGCCGAACTCGCGGCAGGCCGGCATGGCGGACAGACCCTTCGGGCCCGCGCCGCGCAGCGCCTGGAGCAGCAGGGTCTCGGCTTGATCCAGCGCATGGTGGGCGGTCAGCAAACACTCGCCCGGAGCGAGCTGCGCCTCGAGCGCGGCATAGCGCGCATCGCGGGCGGCCTCCTCCAATGAGCTGCCGGCGGTGAGGCGAATCTCGACGGCAATCACGGTCAGGGGCACTCGCAGCCGCTCGCACACCGCGATACAGGTGTCGCGGAATGACGCGGCGGCCGGCTGCAGACCATGGTCGATGTGCACGGCGCGCAGCGGCAAATCGGCGCGCTCGTCGCGCAGCAGCGCGGCGGCGGCCAGCAAGGCGCAGGAGTCCGCACCGCCGGAGAGCGCCACCAGCAATCCGGTGGCGCCGGCCGGCAGGCACGCGATCAGCACGTCAGGCGTCGTGGAAGGATCCGAAGCGGCGCAGCCGCGCTTGGCGCGCATCCAAAATTTGCGTCACCGGCTGGTTGCGCAACTCGGTTATTTTCTTGACGATGCTCTGGCGCAAGGTTTCAGCCATGGTCTGCGGGTCGCGATGAGCGCCGCCGTGCGGCTCCTTGAGAATCTCGTCGACCAAGCCGAATCTCTTCAGCCGGTCGGCCGTGCCGCCCATGGCGTCCGCCGCCACTTCCTTCTTGTCGGTGCTCTTCCATAGAATCGAGGCGCAGCCCTCGGGGGAGACCACCGAGTAGACGCTGAATTGCAGCATGATCAGATAATCGCAGACGCCGATGGCGAGCGCGCCCCCCGAGCCGCCCTCGCCGATCACCACGGTCAATACGGGCGCCGCCAGGTGCGACATCTCGAACAGATTGCGTGCAATGGCTTCACTCTGTCCGCGCTCCTCCGAGCCGATGCCGGCATAAGCGCCCGGCGTGTCGATCAGCGTGATGACCGGCATGCGGAAGCGCTCCGCCATGCGCATCAGGCGCAGCGACTTTCGATAGCCTTCCGGTTTCGGCATGCCGTAGTTGCGCCGCACGCGCTCCTTGGTGTCCCGTCCCTTCTGATGGCCGATGACCATCACCGGCATGCCCTCGAGGCGCGCCAAGCCACCTACGATCGCCAGGTCATCGCCGTACATGCGATCGCCGTGCAGTTCCTGCCAATCGGTGAAGATCATCGAGACGTAGTCGAGCGTGTAGGGGCGCTGTGGATGGCGCGCCAGCTGGGTGATTTGCCAGGGCGAAAGATTGGAAAATATGCTGGTAGTAAGCGCTTTACTTTTCGTCTGCAAGCGATTGATTTCATCAGAAATATTAGCGCTGGCATCGTTGCCGAGGAAGCGCAGTTCTTCGATTTTTGCCTCCAGCTCAGCAATGGGTTGTTCAAATTCCAGAAAATTCATCGCCATGAAGAGGTTTCCTCGCCACGAACGTCATTGCGTGGACCATACACTAAATACCACCCTTCTCGCCCTACCATGGCGGAAAGCCGGGTCAAGAGCTCGCGGGTCGGACGCACCGACCAGGCGTCCGAGAGGTGCATCTTGCCGCTATATTCACCGCGAGTCAGCGCCACACTCACCCCGCAGGGGCCGCGCAGGTAGGGCTTCAACATTTGCTCGAAGCGGCTCAAGCCCTGGGGCTCGTCGAACTCCGCCGGCCATTTCAGCCACAGTCGACGCGCGTAGCGTTCACGCGCCCGATCGATGTCCATCAAGGTTTTGGCCTGCAGGCGCCATGCCTCGATGAAGTCATCGAAACGCAGCGTGCCCTCGACGATCAGGATGGCGTCCTTGACGATGATGTCGCGGTGTTGCTGGTAGGTTTCCTCGTACAACCCCACCTCGAGCCTCGCGCTGCGATCGTCGAGAATCAGGGTGACCCGATTCGGCCGGCGCCGGATCTCGACCACCAACCCCGCGACCGTCGCCGTCTTGCCCCCGGACCAGCTGCGGCCGCCACCCTCGGCAGCCACCGGCTTCGGGCCGCCGACATCGGCGAGCCGCGCGCTCACCAGAAACTTGAGGTCCGGCTCATACGGCGTGATCGGATGGCCGCTCAAGAACAGGCCCAGGGTCTCGCGCTCTCCCGCGAGCCGCTGCGCTTCGCTCCAATCGGCCACCGAGACGTTCTCAGCGGCGCTCAATCCGAATAAATCCACCTGGCCGACGCTCTTGGCCCGGGAGTTTTGTTCGCCCAACTGCATGGCGCGGTCCAACTCCGCCGTCAGCGTGGCTCGATTCGCTCCGAGCGCGTCCAGGCTTCCGGAGCGGATGAGCGCCTCGAGTACGCGCCGGTTCACGCGTTGCAAATCGACGCGGCGGCAGAGATCGGGCAGCGTGGTGAAGGGCCCGCGCGCGCTGCGCTCTTCCTGGATGGCCTCGACCGCCGATGCGCCCACGCCCTTGATCGCCCCCATCCCGTAGCGAATGCTGCGCTCGCCGGCGACGCGGAACGCGAATACCGATTCGTTCACATCGGGGGGCAGCACCGTCAGTTCCATGCTGGCGCACTCATCGATCAGCATCACGACCTTGTCCGTCTTATCCATGTCGGAAGACAGCACCGCGGCCATGAAAGCCGCCGGGTAATGCGCCTTGAGCCACGCCGTCTGATAGGAGAGCAGCGCATAAGCGGCGGAGTGCGACTTGTTGAAGCCGTAACCGGCGAATTTTTCCATCAAATCGAAAATCATCGTGGCCTGCGCTTCGCGTACGCCGCGTGCCACGGCACCCTCGACGAACACCGATCGTTGCTTGGCCATCTCCTCCGGTTTCTTCTTGCCCATCGCCCGGCGCAGAAGATCGGCGCTGCCCAGCGTGTATCCCGCCAGGATCTGCGCGATCTGCATCACCTGTTCCTGGTAGAGGATCACTCCATAGGTCGCCTCGAGCACCGGCTTCAAATGCGGATGCAGGTAATCGATGGTGGCGCCGCTGGTGTCGTGCTTGCGCGCGATGAAATCATCGACCATGCCCGACTGCAGCGGGCCCGGGCGGAATAGGGCCACCAACGCCACGATGTCGCCGAAGCGGTCGGGCTGCAGGCGCCTGATCAAATCCTTCATGCCGCGCGATTCGAGCTGAAATACCGCTGTGGTCTTCGTGCTCTTCAGTAAAGCGAAGGTGGCGGCGTCGTCCATCGGCAGCTCGGCCACGACCAACGCCGGCTCGCCGCGCACGCTGCGCGCGGCATTGATGTCGCGCACCGCCCAGTCGATGATGGTGAGCGTCCGCAATCCCAAAAAATCGAACTTGACCAGTCCCGCCGCCTCGACGTCGTCCTTGTCGAACTGGGTGACCGGCGTGCTGCTGCCTTCCTCGCAGTACAGCGGCGCAAAGTCGGTGAGCACCGAGGGCGCGATCACGACGCCGCCGGCGTGCGTGCCGGCGTTGCGCGCCAAGCCCTCGAGCGAGCGCGCCAAATCGATCAGTTCGCGCACCTCGGCGTCGCTCTCGTACAGACGCTTGAGCTCCTCCTCCTGCTGCAGCGCCTTGTCCAAGGTCATGCCGATCTCGAACGGAATCAGCTTGGCGATGCGATCCACGTAGCCGTAAGTGTGGCCGAGCACGCGGCCCACATCGCGCACCACGGCCTTCGCGGCAAGCGTGCCGTAAGTGATGATCTGCGAGACGCGGTCGCGTCCGAACTTCTTGGCCACATAGTCGATGACGCGGTCGCGGCCCTCCATGCAGAAGTCGACGTCGAAGTCCGGCATGGAGACGCGCTCGGGATTCAAAAAGCGTTCGAACAGCAGGTCATGCTCGATGGGATCAAGATCCGTGATGCCCAGCACATAGGCAACCAGGGAGCCGGCTCCGGATCCGCGTCCCGGACCCACCGGCACGCCGTTGTTGCGGGCCCAGCGGATGAAATCGGCGACGATCAAGAAGTAGCCGGCGAACCCCAT
>Ga0302325_10002579_pt1 | contig 43800 bp, 42 predicted proteins | sample Palsa_T0_2_FD_201948 | JGI IMG/M metagenome (GOLD analysis project Ga0302325, IMG submission 201948) | Peat permafrost microbial communities from Stordalen Mire near Abisko, Sweden - Palsa_T0_2 | ecosystem: Environmental > Terrestrial > Soil > Palsa > Peat permafrost | place: Sweden: Abisko... | reverse complement strand
CCCGGAGCTGCTTCGACCGGGATCAGCGTTCGCCACCGCGTGTGATACGGAACGAAAGACCGGTAGCCGTCGCCGCGATGGTGCGCCGCGGCCGAGTCCTCCGGCGGCACGGCCGGCGCGTCGTGAACCGGAACCGCGCGCAATCCGCCTTCTTCGAGCATCGACTGCAGCTCGCGGTCGCGGCGCACGCTCTTGGCGTCGTAGCCGCAGCTCCACCCGACCGCCGAGGCTCCGACGGCGCGCGCCAAGGCGCGCAACACCGGCCCCGGGTTTCCGCGCCGCACGATCAACGGCGTGCCGCGCGCCCGCAACGCCTCGTCGAGGGCGCGCACGGCCGCGCAGTAGTACGCCGCGCGGCGCGGCGAGCGACGCAGCCGGCCCGCCGAGTCGCCGTCGATCACGTGCACCGGCACGACCGCGCCGTAGCGCGCAGCCGCCGCCAAGCCGGCGTGATCGGTCAGCCGAAGGTCACGACCGAAGGCGAAGACGGCTCGCATGGCTGCGGCGCCGTCGCTGTTGCGATCTATAGGCTCTGAACGTAGGCGGCGACGTCTTGCACGTCTTTGTCGTTGAGCGGCGACGGCCACAGCTTCGGCATCGGCGGCGTGGGATTGTGGATCCACGCGATCGTCTGCGCGTAGTTCTTGCGGCTCTTCTCGTTCTTGAGCGACGGGCCGACGCCGCCTTCGGTGCCGGTCGCGCCGTGACAGGCCGAGCAGTTCGCCGAGAAGATCGTCTTGCCGCGCGCCGGATCGCCTTGCGGTGCCGCACCGCTCATCGCCGTGCTCGCCGCGGTGGTCGACATTGCCGCGGGCGCCGAGGTCGCCGTCGTGCTCGTGGTGGTGGTCGACTGATCGCTGCCCTTCGAGCAACCCGCCACGATCAGCACCGCGATCGCTCCGGTTGCCAGGAACGCTACTGGCTTGTAAGGCATGCGGTTCCTTTCTCGGGGTGCCGGCATCGTCCCCACCTCGGCGCCTCATCACTCCCCGACGGGAGAACGTTCTCCTCTGTTCGTACACACGACGCGTGAGCCGGGTCTTCATCCGTTATGCGTTGCCGCGTGACGCCGAGCGGCTCATCGCCGACGGCGTCGTCGGAGGCGGCCCGCGTCCGACCGGCGAGCCGTGGCCGGTGCGCGTCCAGAAGTGGCTCGCCGAACAGCAGGCCGGTCGGCGGCTCATCCTCGTCGCCGAAGACGTCTCGGGCCTGCTGGGCACCGTGCAGCTCGTGTTCCGCTTTCCGGTCGGCTACTCGGACCCCGAAGCCGCCAACGGCACCGATATCGCGATGGTCGAAGCGCTCAAGACGCGCACCGACGCGCCGCCCGGGGTGGCGAACCAGTTGATCGCGGACGTTCAGAACATCGCGCGCAAGAGAGGCGTGAAGACGCTGACGTTCTTGGTGCAGATGGGGGACAATCGGGGGATTGCGCAAGCGAAGTCTTGGGGGTTTTCGGAGTTTCGCATCATGCCTGAACAAGGACGGATGCTGGCGTTCTTTCGCAAGTCGATCGAATGACACCGGCGTCGTAGTCGCCGGATGCGGTGATGCGTGGTTGCGGGGACGCTCGCTCCACCGCATCCTGCGGTTCCGTGAGCTCGGTTCTCCGCTCGCTCCTCGCCCTCCGGGCGCCGCTCGCTACGAAACGCCCCGCAACCACGCATCACCGCATCCGGCGACATGGTGACGACACCACTCTCTCAATGACGTTCAACTGGTGGGGGTGGCAGGGTGGTGGCGGACACCATTTACGATGACCTCTGGCGAGTCATCCTCGATGTCATTCTGAGCTACGTCGAAGAATGAACGATCGTGCAATGGCAATCACCAGACGGGAGGAATCGAAATCGTGACGTCGTTCTGAGCTTCGGCGACGAACGACTGCGCGTGTGCCGGCGTGAAGAACGATCGCGATGTAATGCGGCGCGACGACGAATGAGCGGGCTACGATGCGCCGTTAGCCGCCGATTTCGGAGAAGGCTCGCATTTGGCTGGCGGTCTCGCCGAGTTGGAGGTGGTGGCGCTCGGGTTTGATGTGCATCGAGGAGCGGAGGATGGACTCGATGGCGGACTGGCCGCCGCCGGCGCGTAGCGGCGTGCGCAGGTCGATGAGGTTGTCGCCGAACAGGCAGAGCTTGAGCCGGCCGTCGGCGGACAGGCGGACGCGGTTGCACGTCTCGCAGTAGTCGTGCGCGAGCGGTGAGATCACGCCAACCGTACCGGGCGCGTCGCCGTAGGCGAAGGTGCGGGCCGGGCCGTTGCCGTGCGGGTTGGGGACGGGATGCAGCGCGCCGACGGTGGCGAGGCGCTCGAGGACTTCGTCGGACGAGATCCACGCGTCGCGCTGGAGATCGACGTTCTCCATGACCGGCATGACCTCGATGAAGCGGACGTGCACGGCGCGCGTGCGGGTGAGTTGCGCGAAGGCTTCGATCTCGTCGTCGTTCGTGCCGCGCATCAGGACGCAGTTGATCTTGACCGGTTGCAGTCCGGCCGACAGCGCGGCGTCGATGCCGGCCAAGGTGCGCGCGAGGCCGGGGCGGCGGGCGATCGCGGTGAAGCGGTCGTCGCGCAGCGTGTCGAGCGACACGTTGACCCGGGTGAGGCCGGCGGCGACGAGCGCCTCCGCTTGCTCGGCGAGCAGCAGGCCGTTGGTCGACAGCGCGATGTCGCCGATGCCAGGGATCGCGGCGAGCATCGCCACCAGCCGCTCGAGGTTGCGGCGGATCAGCGGCTCGCCGCCCGTGAGACGGATGCTGCGGACGCCGATGCGCGCCGCGGCCCGGACGATCTCGGCGATCTCTTCGTAGCTCAGGATGTCTGGGTTGGGAATCCAGGGCAGGCCCGCCTCGGGCATGCAGTAGACGCAGCGCAGGTTGCAGCGGTCGGTCACCGAGACGCGCAGGTACGTGATCGGACGCCGGAAGGCGTCGACCAGGGGCTCCGCCACGGTCTCGATCAGGTCGATCATCGCTTTCCAGCCTTTCCCCGATTGCGGTCCGGGTTCCGGCTCAGCTCTCCTCGAAGACCTTGTCGTCGAGCGGGACGTTGATCTTGTAGTTCGCGAACGTCGAGCTGACGTCGGCGTTGTAGTGCGGGATGTCGACCTTGCCGGTCTGCTGCTTGAGCACGAAGTTGCCGGCGATCTGGTCGTACACGTTGTCGAACTTGATCGTTCCGCCGTCGTCCTTGTAGAAGTACGTCATCTCGCTGACGGTCGCGGTCTTGTCGTCGACCTTCACGTCGACGTGGTCGATGCGGCCGTTCTTCTTGCGAACGAGCTTGAAGGTCGCTATGGAACCGTCGTCGCCGGTCGCGGTGACCTCGTACAGCTTCGGCCAGTCGGCCGGCGGCTCGATCTGGCCGACGACCTTCTTGAGCTGGCCGGCGAGGGCAGGGACCGCTTGGAACTGCAGCGCGCTCTTGTCGGGACGCTTGAAGAACGCTTTGCCTTCGAGCGTCGGGCTCAGGTACGGAAACGTGTTCAGCTTGATCGCGACGGTCACGTCGGCTTGATAGCTGTTGAGCCCGCTGTTCACGCGCTGCATCCGCGCGTACAGATCGTCCTGCGCGCCGGCGGCCGAGACCGGCGCGAGTCCCAGGAACGCGGCGCCCAAGAGCAATGCGAACGTTCGACGAATCATCATGATGCTTAGGCTCACAACGCCACGCCGGTCGCGATGGGTTCCAGCGCGGCGTCGACTTCCGCCCGCACGGTCGCATCGTGCTCGCTCGCTCGCGCGGCGCGCAGAGCGGCAAGCGCTCGCGGCGAGCCGATTCTTCCCAACGCCCATGCGGCGTGACCACGGACCAGTGCGGTGCCGTCGGTCGTCAACGCTTCGACGAGCGCGGGGACGTCGGCGCGGTCCAAGCCGTTTCCCAGCGCGATCGCAGCATTGCGGCGCAGCACCGGCGCACCGCGCCAGCCCATCGCGCTTTCGCGCACCCGCGCGAAGGCTGGCCCGCGCAGGCGCAGCATCGCCTGAAGATCCGGCTCGGCGAGGTCGTCGCCGAACGGTGCAAACGCGTCGTCGCCGGAACGCCCTGCGCGGATGCTGGGCGGACAGGCGTCGTTGCACAGATCGCAACCCCACACCCACGTGCCGATCAGCGGACGCAACGCGTGCGGAATGGCGTCGCGACGCTGGGTGGCGTCGCTGATACAGCGCGTCGCGTCGATCGTACTGTCGCCGCGCAGCGCGCCGGTCGGACAGGCGTCGACGCAGCGCGCGCACGTGCCGCACGACGTGCGCAGCGGCGGATCGGGATCGAGCTCGAGCGTCGTCACGATCTCGCCGAGAAAGACCGCCGATCCGAGGCCCTTGACGATGAGGCTCGTGTGCTTGCCGATCCAGCCCAACCCGGCGCGCGCCGCAAACGCGCGCTCGGCCAGCGGCGCGGTGTCGCACGCAACGCACGTCACCGGCGCGTCATCCTGAGCGTGTCGAAGGGCGGCGAGCGCGTCGATGCGCGCGGCGATCGCGCGCAGCAGCGCCTGCATCGCGCGATGGTAGTCGCGCGACCACGCGTAGGCCGACACGCGGCCGCGGCCACGCCGTTCGGCGGGCACGGCGGTCGCATACGGAACCGCAACGCATACGACGCTGCGCGCGCCGGGCAACAGCGTCGCCGGATCGCTGGCCGCGCCGGCATATGCGTCGCCGTAGCTCCACGTCGCGAGATCGCCGCGCGCGAACGCGGCGCGCATTCGGGCCCGCGTCTCGGCGTCGGCGCCGGCATCGGCGATTCGCACCGTCCGCGCACCGCACTCGAGCGCCGCGCGTTTGACCGCCGCCGTCAATTCGGCGGCGCTACAGGGTTGGAATGCTTCCACGCCGGCGCCGGACGGCGAAAGCCCGGTCGATCGCTTCGATCTCGGCAGCGCCGAGGCGCAGGTCGCCGGCGGCGGCGTTCTCCTCGACGTGGGCGACGGTCGCGGCTTTGGGGATGGCGAACACGATCGGGTCGCGGGTGAGAAAGGCCAGGATCACCTGGTGCGGCGTCGCGCCGTGCTTACGTGCGATCTCGCTGAGCGTTTGCGCGCCGGGGCCGTCGCTCCAATCGCCGCGGCCGAACGGCGTGTAGGCGACGATCGCGATGCGGTGCTCGCGGCAGAACGGCAGCTCGTGCGTTTCGATGGTGCGCTCGCCGAGATGGTACAGCACCTGGTTGCACGCGATCGGCTCGCGCTCGAGCGCCGCTTGCGCTTCTTCGAGATCGGCGACATCGAAGTTGCTCACGCCGAGCGCGCGAATCTTGCCGTCGGTCACCAGCCGCTCGAGCGCGCGCATCGTCTCGCCCAGCGGCACGCTGCCGCGCCAGTGCAGCAGGTAACAGTCGAGATAGCTCGTCCCGAGGCGCCGCAGCGACGCCTCGCAGGCGCGGATCGTGCCGTCGAAGCTCGCGTGCGACGGCAAGACCTTCGAGACGATGAACAGCTGCTCGCGCGGCAGACCGCGAATCGCCTCGCCGACCAGCTCCTCCGCGCCGCCGTCACCGTACATCTCTGCCGTGTCGACGTGCACCATCCCGAGCTCGATGCCGCGCCGCAGCGCGCGTTTGGCCTCGTCGGCGCCCTTCCCGCGCAGCGGCACGTTCCAGGTGCCCTGACCGATGATCGGAACGCTGCGTTCGAGCGGTCCGAACGCGCGGCCGATCACGGCAGATAGTCTTCGGGGATTGCGGCGTCCTTGGCCGACAGGTGCGGCTCGCGCTGCAGCGGCCAACGGATGCCGATGCGCGAATTGCGCCACGAGACGGCGCCTTCGGCGGCCGCGTCGTACGGTACGCTGTTCTTGTACGACACGACGACGCCGTCTTCGAGCGCCAGGAAACCGTGCGCGAAACCAGCCGGGACGAACAGCTGCTGGTGGTTGCTCTCGGTCAGCTCGAAGCCTTCCCAGTGCAGATAGGTCGGAGACTCGGAGCGCAGATCGACGATCGCATCCCAGATCCGACCGCGCAGGCATTGCACGAGCTTGGCCATCCGAAAGTCGTAATGCAGCCCGCGCAGCACGTGCAACCGCGACCACGACACGGAGTCCTGCGCGAAGCGCTGGTCGAGGCCGACGGCGGCGTACTTCGGATCGGACCAGGTCTCCTTGAAGTAACCGCGGTCGTCGGAATGCACGTCCGGGACGAAAATGCGCGCCTCCGCGAACGTCGTCGGAAAAACCTGGATCACGCGGGGTTCGCTCGCAGGATCAGTCCGACCAGGCGCAGCCCGAGCTGGTATTGCGCCGCCCAGTCGTTGCTGGGAATCTGCCGCATCGAGCGCTCGGCTTTCCAACCCGGAATGACGCCATCGAGCGCGGTGCCGGTTTCGAGCACGTGCAGCACGTTGCTGCTGAGGCGCTCGTCGCGGTACACGGCGGCATTGTAGGTCATCTGCGCGGCGGCCAGGCCCAGTACGATCGCAGGGCGCTGCGAAAGGTTGTTGTCCATCGCCGCGGACATCGCCGACGTGCTCTCCGCCAGCGCTGCATCGTGCGCGAACGCCTTGTCGCCGCGCAGCGCGGCGCGCAGCACGAGGATCTGCGAACCGTGATCCGGGACGAGGTACGCGAGGCGCGCCGTGTAGTCGTCGACGAACGCTTGGGCGTCGGCTTGCGCCAGCCACTCCGGCGAATCGACGAGCTCAGCCACGGTCGCGCCGGCGACACCGAGCGCGGCGAAGCCGGGCGCACCCTCGGCGTAGCCCAGCGGCGCCAGACGCGACGGCGGATCGGCGGCATCGACTGCGGTGACCAGCGCGTGCGCGAACGTCAGCGTCCCGGGCGGGATGTCGGTCGCGCCGGCGACCGGTGACTTCGACGCCTTCGGCGCGCTGCGAAGCGGCGCGGTATCGACCGGGAACGTCCCCGGCGGGATCTGCGCGACGTGCGTCGCCAAATCGAGGACCGCGCTCGAGCCCATGATCTCGAACGCCGGGTTGCCGCGTGCGGCCGGCAGCGTCACGTCTTCGATCCCCGCATCGAACAGCGCGGCGCCGCGCGGGTCGGCTGCCCACATCTCGGAGGTGCTCGAGCGGCTGTTGATCCAGCCGAGGGCCGTGTCGAAGCCGTCGCGGTCGCCGGCGGCGACGAACGCGCGGAGACCAGCGGCCGGGTGCGGTCCGATCTTCGGGATGGAACGAAAGTCGGCGTCGCTCTTGCCCGCCAAGAACGCTTCGACGTCGGCGACGCAACGGTCGTGCATCAAGGCGATCGCGCAGCCGCGCGGATCGCGGAACAGCAGCAGCCCGCGGCCGGCGCTGCGTCCGGCGTCGATCGGCGACGTGGCACCGGCGGCCGGCGCGCAGGGGGCGAGCAACGACGCCAGCGCAAGGGTCGCCGCCGCGCTAGAAAAGATCGAACGCATCGTCGCGAGCTGCCAGGGCGAGAAGGCCATCGCGCAGATGATAGACCTTGCCGAAGCCGGCTTCCTTGAGACGTTGCGCCGCCCAGCGCGACTTCGCTCCGACGCGGCAGGCGACGACGTAGGGCTTGGCCGTGTCGAGCTCGTGCAGGCGCGCTTCGAGCGCGGTCGCGGGGATCGCGATCGCGCCCGGCACCTCGCCCAGCGCGCGCTCGTGCGGTTCGCGCACGTCGAGCAGGATTGCGCCGGCCGCCAGCGCGCGATCGAGCTCGTCGAAGTCTAGCTCGGAAACGGTCGACGGCGGCGCAGCGCGCTCGGGTTCGGTGCCGACGTCGCGAATCGACGGCGCGTCGCCGCACAGCGGGCAGGCCGGATCGCGCGCCAGCGCGTACTCGCGCACCCGCGCGTCGAGCGCGTCGATGAGCAGCAGGCGACCGATCAGCGGCGAGCCGATTCCGAGCAGCAGCTTGATCGCTTCGTTGGCTTGAAACGAGCCGACCATTCCGGCCAGCACGCCCAGCACACCGCCTTCGCTGCAGGACGGCACGAGATGCTCGGGGGGCGCCTCGGGATACAGGCACCGGTAGCACGGTCCGCCTTGAACGCCAAAGACCGACACCTGACCGTCGAACCGGAAGATCGAACCGTACACGTCGGGCTTGCCTTCGAGCGTGCACGCGTCGTTGACGAGGTAGCGCGTGGCGAACGTGTCGCTGCCGTCGACGACGACGTCGACCAGCCGCACCAGCTCGCGCGCGTTCGACGGGTTGAAGCGCGTCGGCAGCGCGTCGACCGCGATCTGCGGGTTGAGCGCGCGCAGCCGTTCGGCGGCGCGCTGCGCCTTGAGCTCGCCGACGTCGGCTGTGTCGTAGAGGATCTGGCGCTGCAGGTTGGTGACGTCGACCGTGTCGTCGTCGATCACCAAGATGCGCCCGACGCCGGCGGCGGCCAGATACGCCAGCACCGGCGAACCGAGCCCGCCGGCGCCGACGACGAGGACGCGGCCGCGCGACAAGCGCTCTTGGCCGGCCAGCCCGACCTCGGGGATCAACAGGTGGCGGCTGTACCGCCGCAGGCTCGTTCGGCCCGCCATCGAGGCCGTCACAGCGGCGCGTCGATCAACGGCGTTTCGGCGGCGGCCGCGGCGGGCCGCGGATGCAGCGCGTTGAGCCAGCCGAGCACCGCGCTGCGGCTGTTGTCGCCGGCGAAGGTGTGATCGCTCGCGACGGTGGCCAACGTTTTGGGCTCGCTCGCGCGCTCGAAGAGCGCCTCGACCGACGCGCGTCCGACCATTCCGTCGCGGTCGGCCAAGACGAACAGCACCGGGCGGCCCGCCAACCGCGGCAGCGCCGCATCGAGGTGCGGCTGCCATTCGCGCGTCGCCTCTTGGAGCGTCAAGCCGTCGACGTACGACGAACGCAAGTCGACGACGCCGCGCGCGGTGAGCGCGTCGAGCGCCGCCGGCCGGCCGTAGCCGGTCGCGATCGACACGGCGCCGGCGATCGCCGGATCGCGTCCCGCGACGCACAACGCGGTGGCGGCGCCCATGCTGTGACCGACCGTATAGAGCGTCTCGGCGCCGTCGCGCCGCGCGAAGCCGACGACGGCTTCCATCGCGTCGAACAGATCCTCGACGGAACGCAGGCGCCCGCCGCTCGCGCCCAGCTTGTGACCGGGAAAGTCGAGCGAGTACACCGCGAAGCCGTGGCTGGCCAAGAACGCGCACAGCCCGTCGAGATTTTGTTTCGAGCTCGAATAGCCGTGACCGACGACCAGTGCGACGTCGCGCGCGCGCCGCGCTTCGTACTCGAGGAACGCGACCGGATTTGCCTGGGCGTCGATATGGTGCAGGGTGACGTTCACGTTCAACCGTTCGCAATCCAGGCGGCACCGCCGTCGGCATAGACCTCGCGCTTCCACACCGCGACGCGCGACTTGACCGCTTCGATCGCATAGCGGCACGCGTCGAAGGCACTGCCGCGGTGCGGCGCGCCGACGACGATCGCGATCGACGGCTCGGTCAGCGCGACACGACCGGTGCGGTGCACGATCGCGATCCGCAGCGGTCCGAAGCGCTCGCGAACCTCGCCGGCAATCGCCTCCATCTCGGCCACCGCCATCGCTTCGTACGCTTCGTACTCGAGCGCCGCGACCGGCCGCGGGTCGTCGGGCGACGTCTCACGCGTCGTACCCAGGAACGTCGCGACGGCGCCGTGCTCGGGCGACTGCACCGAACGCATCAGCGCGTCGACGTCCAGCGGCGCGGCCGACAGACCGATCGCGCCCATGCTAACCGCCGCCGACCGGCGGCAGCAGCGCGATCTCGTCGCCCTCGCACAGCGCCGTGCCGGCGCTCACCAACGCGCCGTTGCGCGCGAAGCGCGTCGACGCGCGCATGTCCTGCAGACCGGCGGAATCGCGGGCGAGTCGCTGCCACAGGTCGTCGAGCGACGACCCGGCGTCGAGATCGAGCTCGCGCGAGCCGAAGCCCAGCAGCTCGCGCAAGCGCGCGAAGGCGAGCACGCGCACGTGCATCACGTGCCGCCCAAATCGGTGGTGTAGCCGTGCTCTTTCAGCCACGCGCGCGACTCGTCGTGCAGGCCCAGCAGATCGATGCGGTTGCAGGTCAGCTTGTGCAGCAACACCTCCCAGAAGTGCCGGTCCTTCGCGTAGACGTCGTCGGGGATCTGGTTTTGCGCGCGGGTGAACTCGCGCAGCGCTTCCCAGTCGCGCCGCGCCAGCAGCGTGCGCAGCTCGTTCTCGTACTCGGGGCTCGGCGCCGCCGGCTGCATCGGTCAGGCCGACTTCTTCGACTGCGGCGGACAGAACCGCTCGATCGCCAGCGCGACGCCGTCGCGGTCGTTGGGCGCGGTCACGAAGCGCACCGACTGGCGCACCTCCGGCAGCGCGTTGCCCATCGCAACGCCGATCCCCGCCCAGCGCAGCATCGGCACGTCGTTGCGCGAGTCGCCGACCGCCATCACGCGCTCGGACGGGATGCCGAAATCGGCGCACAGCTTCGCCAGCGCGTTCTTCTTGCTGGCCTCGCGGCTGAGCACCGCGCACTCGACGAAGTCGAACCACGTCTCGTGCCGGAAGCTCAGCGGCAGGTCGCCGAACTCTCGGACGATTCGGGTGACCGACTCTTCGCCCAAGAAACGCAAGAAGGTCGGCGCCTCGCTGAGCATCTTGACCAGCGACGGCGCCTCGTACCAGCCCGGCCCGCGCATGTCGTCCATGTAGATGTGCGAGCCCTGCAGCCGGTAGAAGGCCTCGTCGACGTAGATCGCGGCCGCCAGCCCCTCGCGTTCCGCGAATTCGACCATCGGCACCGCATACCGCAGCGGGACGGGAACGTGCTCGAGCGTCTTGTTCGCTCCGAAATCCTTGGTCAGCGCCCCGTGGCAGCAGATCACGGGAAGGTTGAGGCCGAGCTCCTTGGAGACGCGGATCGGTACGTCGACGCCGCGGCCGGTCACCAGCACGACGCGGATGCCGGCGCCCAGGGCGTTCTTGATCGCGGCACGATTTCGCAGGCTGATCGTCTCGTCGGGCGCCAGCAGCGTTCCGTCGAGATCGAGCGCGATGAGGTCGATGGTGGGTATCGCAGGCATTCGCTGTTCCATATATACGGTTCGCCCCGGAGCTTTGTCTCCATGCGAACGGCGGCGCCGGGCGCGAAGGATGCGCAACGGCGGCCCCGTCGAATGCGTTGGGCGAACATGCGCACCTTGGTCGCGGTTGCCGTACTGCTCGCCGCGGGAATCGTCCCCGTTTCGGCGCAACCCGGGCAACCGGCGTCGCGTTGCACGCACGATACCTTTCCCGTCGGCGGCCAGAACGTGGCCGTCACCGCCTGTGCCGGCGCGCCCGACAGCGGACAGACCGTCGCGGTGGCGGAGACGCTCAAGGGCGCGGGCAGTTCGTTCACCCACACGATGTCGATCCAGGTGCTGCCCGGCGCGTCAGCCTCGCGGGGCGTCGACGACGTCGCGCTCGCTCCGCTCGGCTTGCAGTACACCCTTCACCTGACGCTTGCCTACCATGACGCAACCGTCGTGATCGAGCACGCGCTGCTGCTGCCGGGTGCCATCCCGCTCAAGTAGCCTGCGGTCCTGCGCAACCGACACCTCGGGTTGGTGGTTCCTAGGCACCGACATGCGGTGTCGACGCCCCTGATGCCCTGTACCAGCGTGGCCCCGGAGCTCGATGCAGCTGGACGAGCCCGGTACGTCACCGACCATCTTCCACGCGGACTCTTTCGCGTCGCCGACGGAACCGACTCCGGGGTCGCCTGGCGAGTCGGTCCCGACCCGTTTCCGCTCAAGCCGACGACCCTCGCCGCCATCGAGACGCTCGGCGACGACCTGCTCGCCTTCTACCGGGCGCTCAACACCCTCTACCTGCGCAGCGCCCGCGGCACCGCGCCGGCGTTCATCGCCGAAGAGCTCGATCGCGGCAAGCCCGAGCAGATCGTGAAGCTCGCGCGCCAGAACCGCTTCAAGCAGGACGTGCCGCGCGTCATCCGGCCCGATCTCATCCTCACCGACGACGGCTACGTGGCCAGCGAGCTCGACAGCGTTCCCGGCGGAATGGGCTTCACCGGCGCATTGGCGCGGACGTATTGCGACGTCGGCATCGACAGCGTCGGCGGCGCCGACGGGATGGCGGAGAGCTTCGCCCAGATGCTCGCCGCGGCAGCCGGCATCGAACACCCGACGGCCGCCGTCGTCGTGAGCGCCGAGTCGTCGGACTATCGTGCGGAGCTCGCCTGGCTGGGCGCGCGCGTCGCTGCGCTCGGCGTCGCCGACGTCATCGTGTGCGACCCGCAGGACATCGTCTTCACCGAAGAGGCGCTGTTCGTGCGCCGCGAGGACGGTCGCGAGACGAAGATCGACGTCCTCTACCGGAACTTCGAGCTGTTCGATCTGCTCAACGTTCCCAAGCAAGAGCTGATCCTGTACGCGGCGCGCCACAACCGCGTGCGCATGACGCCGCCGCCCAAAGCGCACTTCGAAGAGAAGTCGTCGTTCGCGCTGTTCCATCACCCGCTGTTGCGCAAGCTGTGGCGCGCCGAGCTGGGCGACGCCGTCGATGAACGTCTGCTCGGTATCTTCCCGCAGACCTGGATCGTCGATCCGCGGCCGCTTCCGCCGCAGGGCGCGATCATGGGACTGACCGCGAACGGGCTTCCGGTCCAGCAGTGGTCGCAGCTCGAAGAGCTCGGCAAGAGCGAGCGCGACTACGTCCTCAAGCCGTCTGGCTTCAGCGAGCTGGCGTGGGGATCGCGCGGCGTGAAAGTCGCCAACGACCTCGCGCGCGAAGCATGGCGCGATGCGCTGCACGCCGCCGAGGCCTCGTTCCCGACCACGCCGTACATCCTCCAGCGCTTCCACAAGGGCAAGCGCGTGCGCGTCCCGTTCCTGAGCGCATCGAGCGGTGAGATCAAGGAGATGGACGGGCGCGTGAGGCTCTGTCCGTACTACTTCGTCACCGGCGAGCGGACGCGGATGGGTGGGATCCTCGCCACCGTCGCGCCGGCCGACAAGCGGTTGATCCACGGAATGACCGACGCGATCATGGCTTCCTGCCGGCTCGCGGACGACGGGTTCTGACCAGCGTCGCGCAAGCCCGCGGCACCGCGTGGCTCAAGAAGCATCGCATCGTCGCCTTCGCCACGTCGGCGCTGGTCGCGGCGATCGTCTATTTCGTGGTGCCGACCTGGCTCGAGGGCGCGACGCGTTTCGTCGGCGCATACGATGCGGGTTCGCTGGTGCTACTGTGCTTCTTGTGGCTCGGCGGCCTGCACAGCGACCCGCAAATGACCCGTGCGCGCGCGGCGCTCAACGACCCCGGTCGCAACATCATCGCGGCGATCGTCCTGATCGCCGTCATCGTCGGTCTGGTGGCTGCGATCGCGATCCTCGGACACGGGCCCAAGGTGCACAACGCGGTCGAGCGCTGGGAAGCCTATCTGCTCGGCTTCGTCGCGATCTCCGTCGGCTGGTTCCTCGTCCACACGCTCTACACGTTCCGCTACGCGCACCTGTACTGGCACGACGAGGACGGGGACGGTACCGAGAACGGCGGGATCCGCTTCCCCGGAACCGACGAACCGTCGGACTGGGACTTCGCCTACTTCGCCTTCTGCTTGGGGACGTCGTTCGCCGTCTCCGACCCGCAAGTCACCGTGACGCGCATCCGCCGCGAAGTCATCATGCACTCGATCATCTCGTTCGCCTACAACTCGGTGATCATCGGCATGGTCATCAACCTCTTCGCCGGCATTTTCGCCGGCGGCGACTCCGGCAGCGGCGGCGCAAAATGATGGGTGCTGCGGGCCTCAAGTGCTCATCGGACTCGGACTAGCGAGCCTCGTGGTCAGCTCTCGTACGATCCTTCTCGGACGTGCGGTCAAGCAATGTGATTACATCCTGGGCCTGCTGTTTACTTGTTGGCCGGTCGACCGAGAGTGACTTCCCCGAAGAAAGGACTATCTTGTATTTTTCACTTTCCGCCAAGCTTGGACGACTGCGAAAGAGGGAGTCGACAATCGCCTTTGAGGCGCTAAGCAACGCTACGGAAAGCAATGCGACGCCGACGCTAGCCAGTTCCGTCAATGTGCACCTTGACTTCTGATAGGACGATCGCAACGATGTATATTGCGCATCCGATGGCGAATGCTAGAGTAATGGGGGGTGCGTGGACGATCTCAAACCGAAATGTCAAGAATATTGAGGCCATCCACGCCAGAAGCGACGCAAAGAAGATAAGCCAAACGAAGTCGCAAAAACCTGTTTCCTTAGTACTATAAGCCTTTGCTTTGAGCTCGGTCAACCGTGTTCGAAGAGCATTGTCCGCGACATCAATCGCCTTACCCTCAGTTAAAGGTAAGAGTATAACCATCCCGGCGCCAGCAAGTGTCGGGCCCGAAAAATTCTCGCCCCATACATTCGCGAGTGCCCGGACCAGAAGCTCGAGACCATAAAGGTACACCGGTAAGCCGTAAGCTAGGATCTTTCGCGCCATGCTAGACGTCTGAAACACGTGGCAGACTCAGGTTCTTCCACGCGTTTTGCTTGAGGCTCAACGTTAGCTCGTCCATATGCGTGTATTGCCACCCCCTCGTTCGAACGCGCCGGTAACCTAATATACCTCCCAATGGCGCTTTCGTCCTTGGAAGCACCGTGGCAATTTTGGCCCTGGGAAACCGTGCTCCCGCGTTGTTCAAGAACCCCCCGGGCCCTATTTGGCGCTGAGCGCGCCGAGCATGGCGTCGATGTCGTCGGTGGTGTTGTGGCCGTGGGGGGAGATGCGGATGCCGTTGCGGCGGTAGGTGACGCAGATGCCGGCGGCGCCGAGGCGTTTGCCGAGCGCGATCGGGTCGACATCGTCGCGGTGGAAGGTGACGATGCCGGACTTCACATCTTCGTGCGAACGGTCGCCGAGCAGCGCCCAGCCGCGTGACTGCATACCGTCGGCGAGGCGGTCGGTGAGGGCGACGACGTGCGCGGCGATGCGTTCGATGCCGGCGGCGGCGAGCACGTCGATCGACGTGGCGAGCGACAGCGCGCCGATGATGTTGACGGTGCCGCCTTCGTAGCGGCTGGCGTTGGGCGCGGGCGGTTGCGCGTAGTCGAGGAAGTTCCAGATGTCGGCGTAGGAGCGCCAGCCGGGCAGACGCAGCGCGACGCGGTCCAGCAGCGGAGCGCGCAGCCACAGGAAGCTGATCCCTTGCAGCGCCATCAGCCATTTGGCGCCGCCGGCGTAGATCGCGTCGACGCCGCTCGCGGTGACGTCGAGCGGAAACGCGCCCAAGCCCTGCATCACGTCGCTGACGAACAGTGCGCCGTGCGCGTGCGCGACCTCGGCCAGCGCGGCGAGATCGTGACGGTAGCCGTCGTCGAACGTCACCCACGAGACGGCGACGAGCCGGGTGCGCGACGAGAGGCGGCGGCGCAGCAGGTCGGGGGTCATGCGCTCGTGCGGCGCATCGATCAGCGTCACCGTGACGCCGCGGTCGCGCAGCGCGAGCCACGGGTAGGCGTTCGAGCCGAACTCGTTGGCGGCGATGATGACTTCGTCGTCGGGACCGAGATCGAGGCCCTGGGCCAGGATCGTCGCGCAGTCGCCGGTGTTGCGCAGCAGCGCGATCTCGTCGCCGCGGCCGCCGATGAACTCCGCGACGCGGCGGCGGTACGCCGGCAGCGACAGCTCGCGCGACGCGGTGCCGAGCACGCCGCGCGCGGCGTGGTCGTCGATCATGGCGTGCAGCGCGTCGCGCGTCGCGACCGGCAGCACGCCGCACGCGGCGTGGTTGGCGTAGACGAGGCCCGGCGCGAGCGCGAACGCTTCGCGCTCGAGTGGCGCGGTTGCCGAGCTCAGTCCGCCCTGAGGCTCTCGCAGGGTCAACTCAGCGGGTTGGAGTTGACGTAGATGTCGGCATGCGATCGCGATGCATCGACTCGCAGCTTGGCGTGCGCGACCTGGGTGATGAAGACTTCGAGCGGGACGTAGATGTCGCCGTTGTAGCTGAACGTCTGACCCGGCATCGTGACGGCGCCCTGGTCGATCATCACCGTGCGGCTGCCGATCGTGAAGCGCGCGACGGTCGTTCCGATCGAGACTTCGACCGCGTTGCCCTGAAACGTCAGCAGTCCGTCGAACGACTTCACCAGATCGACCAGGTCGGCGTAGACCACGCCGTTGCGCATGCGCGCGACGCCGCCGGCGCGATCGACAGGACGCCCGTCGAGCGTCAGCTTCACGATGCGGTCGCCGGCCAACGCAGGGCCGCTCGTGCCGGCGAAGGCAAGCGCGAGGACGAGGGCGGCAGCGAAGCGCGTCACGAGTCGCTTCATGAGTAGATGTCCTTGGTGTGCCACGCGATGTTCTGGGCCCGGTCGCCGACGCGCTCGATGATCGAGACCACGAACAGCAAGAGGGTACCTGCCGGTACCGTACCCGGATCCTGCTGCATCTCCGCCTGGAGCGCCTCGATCCCGTTGCGGTAGAGCACGTCGACGTCGTCGTCGCGCTCGATCACGTCGTCGGCCAGCGCCGCGTCACCCTCGCGGTAGGCCCGCATCACGTCCTGGAGCATCTCGTAGGCCATGTTGGCGATCCGCCCCACTTCGACGCTGGCCGGCCGCACCGCGACGTCGGCCAGCTTGATCGCGTTCTTGGCGATGTCGACGGCGTAGTCGCCGATCCGCTCTAGGTCGGTCACGATCTGCAGCATCCCGGCGATCTGGCGCAGCTCGCCGGCGACCGGCTGTTGCTTCCAGATCAGCTCGATGCACGACGTCTCGACCCGGCGCCGCGTGTCGTCGACCTCGTCGTCGCCGGCGACGACGCGTCCGGCCAGCACGACGTCACGCCGTTCGAGGGCCTGCGTCGCTGAGCGAATCGCGTCGGAGACGAGCGCGCCCAGTCGGACGACGTCCAGGCGTGTGTTCTCGAGCGCCTGGTGATAAGCGGTGCGCATGGCTCCCCCCACCATAGCAGAGGGGAGGGGTTCCGCAAACCCCGTGGTACCCGCGCTGGCGATGGAGACGATCGTTCTCGAGCGCGACGGAGCCGTTGCGACGGTCAGGTTGAACCGCCCGAACGTATTAAATGCCCTTAACCTGCAGATGCTCGACGAGCTGTCGGCTGCGTTCGCGCAGCTCGACGCCGACGAAGCGGTGCGCGCCATCATCCTGACCGGCACGGGACCCAAGGCGTTCGCTGCCGGCGCGGACATCGCCGAGCTCAACGCGCTGCCGAGCCCGCGCGCGGCGGAGGCCCAGGCGCGCAAGGGTCAATCTCTCACCCGCGCGCTCGAGCGCATGCACGTGCCGGTGATCGCCGCGGTGAACGGCTTCGCGCTGGGCGGCGGCTGCGAGCTGGCGATGGCGTGCGACATTCGCATCGCCAGCGACAATGCACGGTTCGGCCAGCCGGAGGTGAACCTCGGTCTCCTGCCCGGCTACGGCGGCACGCAGCGCGCGGCGCGGCTGGTCGGCGAAGGGATGGCGATGTATCTCTGCCTGACCGGCGAGATGATCGACGCGCAGGAAGCTTTGCGCGTCGGGTTGGTGCAGCGCGTCGTCGGCTTTGACGAACTCCCGGCAGAGGCGGCGCGCGTCGCCGGCCTGATCGCGTCGAAAGCGCCGCTCGCGGTCGCCGCCGCCAAGCGCGCCGTCGCCGCGGCCGGCTCGCTGTCGCTCGACGACGGGCTCGCGCTCGAAGCGCTGCTGTTCGGCCGCGCCGTGATGACCGACGATTTCCGCGAAGGCTCGAGCGCGTTTCTCGAAAAGCGCAAAGCCGACTTCAAAGGCCGTTAGTTCACAACGAAGCGGTCTTGCGCGGCGCGACGCGGGCGACGGTCGCGCTCATCTCGCGCTCGATGTCGGGATCGTAGCCGATCCAGCGCCCCACCACGCGACCGGTCCCGTCGATCGCGAACAGCGTCGGGTAGCCGGTGACGCCGAAGGCGCGCGACACCGTCATGTCGGGATCGAGCGCGACGTCGTTCATGCGGAAGTGCTCGGCGAACGGACGCACCAACGCGGCGACCTCCCCGGAGTCGACCGAAATGACGTCGACGCCGGGATGGGTGCGCGCAAAGTGCTGCACCAACGGGATCGACTGCCGGCACGGGTCGCACCACGACGCCCAGAAGTCGAGAAACACGAGCCGCCCGCGGCGCTGCTGCAGGTCGTACCGGCCGCCGTCGAGCGTGGCGAGCGAAACCGGCGGCGCCTGGACGACGTCGTGCCCGAGGCGCGGCAACACGACGAAGCGGGCGATCGCGACGAGCACGACCACGACGGCCAGGATGTCGAGCCAACGCGCAGCGCGCGAGGCCCAGCTGCGCAGCGAAGGCACCCGGAGCGGTTCTCCCCCGCAGGGAATGTGCCCCCCGCGCCGCATCCCCATCGGCGATGCCCACGACCCGCGTCGCGTCGGTCACGATCGACGCCCGCACGCTCCCCGCGGCGAATAGAAGCGCGCGCATTTTCGATGCGTTCGACAAGCTGCCCGTCGGCGGTTCTCTGGAGCTGAACGAGGAGAGCGACCCACGCTCGCTGCGCAATGAGTTTCAACAGTACCGCTCGGGACGCTTCTCGTGGGACGCGCGCAACCTCGGCAGCGGACGCTGGACGATCCGGCTCGAACGGATCGACGAACGCGCCGACACCGCCACCTTCCTGTCGCACTGCGCGCCGTTCGGCAACGCCAAGCAGACGACGATCAACGAGCTGGCGCAGGTCGCGACGGAGCGGGCGTACCGCACCGGCGAGACGGTCTTCGACGAAGGCGAGATGTGGCCGTACCTGGGCTTCGTCCGCAGCGGAAAAGTCGTCTACACGCTGCTCTCGCCCGACGGCAAGACCCACGCTCTGGGCGAGCGTCTGACCCACGATCCGCTCAACGAGTCGGGGACCTTCGACGGCGGCGGCGCGACCACGCGAGCCGAAGCGTTGACCGATTGCTCGGTCGTGCTGGTTCCGTCCGAGAGCATCCTCCACGCCGTGCGCAACGACAGCGAGCTGGCGCTGGGGTTTTTGGCCGAGGCGTCGCAGGCGCGTCGGCGATCGATCGATACGATCGCCGACCTGGCATTCGCGCACGTCCTCCAGCGCGTCGCCAAGTTCCTGATGTCCTACGCTGCGGCGACGACCGGCATGGCGCCGGGTCTGCCCGGCGTCGAGAACCTCTCGCAGGCCCAGATCGCCGCCGCCGCCGGGACCGTTCGCGACATGGCCGCTCGGGCGCTGATCAGGCTCAAGAACGCCCAGGCCGTGACGCTCGACCGTGGGCGCGTGCGCGCGATCGACCGCGTGCGGCTCGAGGCCTTCGCCCACGGGGTCCAAGCGCCGCCCGTTTGATTTCGCCAGCTCCGGACAGGCTGCCAGGAGGCGGCTCCGGTTTCCTTCGGAGAAGGAGGCTCGCCATGCGCCGCCTGTTCTTCCTCGTTGCCTCGACCTTGGTCGCCGTGTCGCTCACCCTTCCTGCGCTGGCCAAGTTCGCGTACCCCGACGCGCCGCGCGGTACGGTGACCGACAACTACTTCGGCACGGTGGTGGCCGACCCGTACCGCTGGATGGAAGACGTCGACTCGCCGCAGACGACGGCCTGGGTGAAGGCCGAAGGCGATCTGACCCGCGCGTACCTCGACGCGATCCCGCAGCGCGACGCGATCCGCAACGACTATCGCAAGCTGCTCGACTACGAGAAGCTCGGCGCACCGTTCCACCAAGGGCCGTGGTGGTTCTTCACCCGCAATTCAGGACTGCAGAACCAGAGCGTGCTCTACGTGCGGCGCGGCGAGAACGGCACGCCGCGCGTCCTGCTCGATCCCAACACGCTGGCCGCCGACGGCACCGTCGCGCTGGCCGGCTATGACTTCACCCACGACGGGAGGCTGATGGCGTACTCGACGCAGTCGTCGGGTGCGGACTGGCAGACGTGGCATGTCAAAGACGTCGCGACCGGCACCGATCTGCCCGACGTGCTGCAGTGGAGCAAGTTCTCGGGCGCGTCGTGGACCGGCGACAGCGGTTTCTACTACGAGGCCTACGACCAGCCAAAGATCGGCAACGCGACGCTCAGCGCGCTGGGCGCGCAAAAGATGTACTATCACCGGCTGGGCACGCCGCAGTCGGCCGACCGCCTCGTATACACTGCCGTGAACGATCAGTTCTTGAGCGTGAGCCGCACCGAAGACCAGCACTACGACTTCTTCTATCGCTTCAAAGGCGACGGCAACAGCCTGGCCTGGAAACCGGCCGGCGCATCCGACTCATCGTTCCGCGAGATCTTCGCGCTCGACCCGAACGTGCAGTACTCGCCGGTCGGCGACGACGGAACGCGCATCTACATCGAGACCAACCTGCGCGCCCCGCGCGGCCGGCTGACCTGGCTCGACCTCAAGGACCCTGCCCACACGCTGCACGACATCGTGCCGCAACGCAGCGACGCGATCGAGGGCGTCAACCTGCTCGGCGATCGTTTCTACGTCGCGTATTTGCACGACGCGCATTCGCTGGTCCGGGTGTACGGTTTGACGGGTCGCGCGGCCGGCGCGATCGTACTGCCGGGGATCGGCAGCGGCGGCCTCCCGGGTGGTCATCGCGACGACCGCGTCGCGTACTATTCGTTCACGTCGTTCACTTACCCGACGACGATCTACCGGTTCGACACCGTGACCGGGCAGAGCAGCGTGGCGATTCGGCCCAAGATCGCCTTCGACTCGGCGCCGTATGTCACCGAGCAGCTGTTCGCGACCTCCAAGGACGGCACGCGCATCCCGGTCTTCGTCGTCCACCGCAAGGACCTGCCGCTGGACGGTTCGACGCCGACGATCCTATACGGCTACGGCGGATTCGACATCTCGATCACGCCGTATTTCTCGACGGGCGTCGCGATGTGGCTGCAGATGGGCGGCGCGTACGCGGTCGCGACGCTGCGCGGCGGCGGCGAGTACGGCGACGCCTGGCACGACGCCGGACGGCTGGCCAACAAGCAGCACGTGTTCGACGACTTCATCGCCGCCGCGCAGATGCTGATCGACCGCAAGATCACCTCGACGCCCAGGCTGGCCGCGAACGGCGGCTCCAACGGCGGATTGCTGGTCGGCGCCGCGATCACCCAGCGGCCCGACCTGTGGGGCGCGGCGATCCCGGAAGTCGGCGTGCTCGACATGCTGCGCTTCCAAAAGTTCACCGTCGGCAAGGCGTGGGTGACCGACTACGGCTCGGCGGACGCGGCGGCCGATCAGTTCAAGTATCTCTACGCCTATTCACCGTACCAGAACGTCAAGGACGGCACGGTGTATCCGCCGACGCTGGTGATGACGTCCGATCACGACGACCGCGTCTTTCCGGCGCACTCGTTCAAGTTCACCGCGGCGCTCCAGCACGCGCAGGGCGGCGATGCGCCGATCCTGCTGCGGGTCGAATCCAAAGCCGGTCACGGCGCGGGCCGACCGACCGAGAAGATCATCGACGACGTCGCCGATCGCTACGCGTTCCTGGTGAAGAACCTGAACTTCAATCCCAACCTCTGATGCGGCGATCGTGACGGCGGCCTCTGAGCGCGAGGCCGCGCACGACGTCTTCATCAGCTATTCGTCGCGCGACCGCGCGCGCGCCGACGCCATCTGCGCGGCGCTCGAAGCCGACGGCGTGCGCTGCTGGATCGCGCCGCGCGACGGCACTCCCGGCGCGTCGTACGCGAAGTTCCTGGTCGACGCGATCGCCGCCAGCCGGCTCGTCGTGCTGGTCTTCTCGCGCAACGCGAACGCGTCCGAAGCGGTGCTCAACGAGTTGGAGATCGCGTTCAGCCGCGGCATCGCGGTGCTGCCCGTCCGGATCGAGGACGCGCAGCCGACCGATTCCGCCGAGTTCTACCTCAAGCGCCGCCATTGGTTCGACGCGTTCGCCGACTTCGACGCGCAATTGCCACGTCTCGCGCCGGCCGTCCGCGCCGCGCTCGCCGGGCCGCCGGCTGGCTCAGCCGGCGCGGCGGCACCGGCGGCGACCGCTGCGCGCGGCAACCTGCCGCACCTCGCGTCGAGCTTCGTCGGGCGCGCCGCCGAAGTCGACGACGTCGTTGCGCTCATGGGCGAGGCGCGGCTGGTGACGATCGTCGGCACCGGCGGCGTCGGCAAGACGCGCGTCGCGTTGCGCGCCGCCGAGCGGTCGGGGGACGTCCGCGACGGCCGGTGGTTCGTCGACCTCGCGCCGCTGGAGAGCGCGTCGTTGGTCGCCGGCACGATCTTGTCGTCGCTCGGCGTCACCGCGGGCGGCGACGCGCCGGCGCTCGACATGCTACTCGACCACCTGGCCGATCGCCGTGTGCTGCTGGTGCTCGACAACTGCGAGCGCCATGCGGGCGAGGTCGCCCGCATCGCGGCGGCGATCGTCGCGCGCGGCCCGCACGTGACGGTGCTGGCAACCAGCCGCGAGCCGCTGGGCGCGGCCGGCGAGCGCACGTACCGGCTCGCACCGCTCGACGCCGCGGCGGCGGTCGCGCTCTTCGCCGACCGCGCGGTGCTGGCCAACCCGCGCTTCGAGCTGACCCCCGCCACTGCTCGCACGGTCGAGGAGATCTGCGTCCGGCTCGACGGGATCGCGCTGGCGATCGAGCTGGCAGCCGCGCGGGTGCGGATGATCTCGGTCGACGAGCTGTCGCGCCGCCTGGCCGAACGGTTTCGCGTGCTGACCGGCGGGACGCGCACCGCGCTCCCGCACCAGCAAACGATGCGCGCGCTGATCGACTGGAGCCACGACGCCCTGTCCGGCGACGAGCAGGCGGTGTTCCGGCGCATCGCCACGTTCAGCGGCAGCTTCTCGCTCGAAGCCGCCGGCTCGGTCTGCGCGGGCGATGCGATCGACGAGTGGGCGGTGCTCGACCTGCTCTCGTCGCTGGTCGACAAGTCGCTGGTCGTGGCCGACGTCGACGAGGTCGCGCAGCGCTATCGGCTGCTGCAGACGATCGGCGAGTACGCGTCCGAACGGTTGAGCGCGAGCGGAGAGCGCGACGTGACCGCGCACGCGCACGCGCGTTTCTTCGCCGAGGCTGCCGCCGACGCGTACCGCGAGTGGGCCGAGGTCGCCCAGCCGGGCTGGCTCGCGCGCTTGCGTCCGGACTTGGAGAATTTCCGCGCCGCGCTGACCTGGTCGCTCGCGCAGCGCAACGACGTGACACTCGGCGTTGCGCTCGCCGCCGACGTCATGCCGCTGTTCCTGCGCTTGTCGCTCTTGGGCGAAGCCGTGGGCTGGTCGGAGGCCGCGCTCGCCGAGCCCGAGCTCGCGCCGGCGGTGGAAGGGCGGCTGCACGCCGGACTCGCGATGCTCTACAACAACCTCGGCTCGTCGGCGCAGGCCGGTGCCGCCGCCGAACGCGCCGTCGCCGCGTACGCGCGCACCGACGACGCGCGCGGCCATACGCGCGCGTTGTCGCGCCTCGCCGTGCACACCGCACGCCAAGGGCGCGCCGGCGAAGCCGGCGCGCACGCTGCAGCTGCGCTGGAGCGGGCGCGGGCGCTCGGCGACCGGCGGCTCCTCGCCGCGACGCTGCTGCATTCCGCGAGCGTTGTTCCCGTCGCGGAGATCGAACGCGCGCGCGCGCAGTTCGAAGAGGCGTCGGCGCTCTACCGCGCCCTCGGTGACGACGAGGGGACGGTACGCGCGCTCGAGTGGTTGGCGGTCGCCGAGGCGCGCGCGGGCGCGTTCGACCGCGCGATCGACGCGCTCTTCGATGCGCTGCCGTCGGCCGAAGGCGACGCGCGCATGTACGTTCTCAACAACCTCGCGTCCATTCTGGCCGCGCAGGGCGATGCGCGCGCGCGAGCGACCGCGCGCGAAGCGTTCGCGCTGGCGCGCGCGGCGCAGCATACGCTGCTGACCGCAGGCGCGATCGCCCACCTTGCGGCGGCCTCGATCGACGACGATCCCGGGCGCGCGGCGCGGCTGTTCGGCTACGCGCGAGCGCGGCTCGGCGCGCTGGGCTGGCAGCCGGACAACATCGACGTGCTGCTCGACGAGCGCGTCGATGCGGAGCTGAGCGCGCGCCTTGGTACGGCCGACCGTGATGCGCTAGCGACGCGCGGCGCCGCGCTCGGCGACGACGAAGCCGTCGCCGAAGCCGCCGCCGTCTGAGCTATCGCGCGTTCCGGCCTAACAGTGCGGCAACAGAAGTTCCGGACGCCGGCGCGCCGCCGACGGCGCGTCCATGCACTGCTGCGTCAGCGCGAACGTGCCGCCGGTCATCGTCGAACACGTGCCGACGGGCGCATACGAGCCGTTGTAGGTGTTGGCGTTGGGATCGTACGTCCCCGTGATGGTGAACGTGCAGGCAACGGTCGTCGTGTCCATCGTCCCCGAGCCGTCGAGCGCGTTGGACGTGTCGAGCGTGAGCGCCAGCGCGATGCTGGTCGCGCCGGTCGCGCCGAGCAGCAGCGCACCGCCGACCGCCGACCCGTGCTCGGAGAGCGTCAGCGTCGCGTTCTGAGCGCCGGCCGTCGCGTCGGTGACCGTGCCGGTGTAGTCGCCGGTGACGTTGCTCAGGGTCACCTTCGGCGTGACCGTTCCGTTCGAACCGCCGTGACAGCCCGTCAGCACGAGAACGAGCGCGAGCGTCGCAGGTACGGGACAACCGCGTACTTTCATGGGTCCGCAACGTTTGTCCGAGCCGATCCGATTCCTGGGCCGATTCGTACGGTTCGCGTCAGAGCTGGTCGCGCCGGGGGAAGATACTCCAGCGCGCCGCAGCGCGGGAGCCCTCGGGCGGGTTGTAGGTAGACGTGGACTATCCGTTCGTCGCGACCGCCTTCGCCACGGCCTTCACGATCATCGATCCGCTCGGCATGATCCCGCTGACGCTCATCTCGACGGCGGGCGCGGGGCAGCGCCGCCAGCGGATCATCAACGAGGCCGTGCTCGTCGCCGCAGGCGTCGTCCTGGTCATGGGCTTGATCGGCCACGCGCTGCTGGCATACCTCGGCATCACGCTGCCGGCGTTTACCATCGCCGGCGGAATCTTGCTGTTTCTCATCGCGATCGACATGCTCTTCGCTCGCCCGACCGGTGCGAAGCAAACGGCGGAGGAGACGCGCGCCGCGTCGGAGGCCAATAACCCGGCGGTGTTTCCGCTCGCCGTGCCGATGATCGCCGGACCCGGCACGATCGCGACGGTGCTGCTGCTGAGCAGCCTCACCCACGGCGACAAGATCCGCATTCTCGTCGTGACGCTGGCCTACGCGAGCGCGCTGGCCACCACGTGGCTGTGCATGACCTCCGCGCCGTACCTCGAGCGGCTGATCGGCCGGACCGGGATCCACGTCATCACGCGACTGCTGGGGATCATCCTCGCCGCGCTGGCGGTCCAGTTCGTGCTCAACGGCTTGGCCGCGACCGCGTTCTTCCACCACAGCTGAGCCGGGCAGTCGGATCGGTCCGAAGGACCGAACAGCCTGTCCTGAGCTAGCCTGTCCTGAGCTTGTCGAAGGGAACGGCGCTCGCAGCAGTCGCCACTAGTGCCGGGAGAGCGGATGTGACCCGTGCGACAAGCTGAGGACGTCCGCCGACGTCGCGATGCAGGTCGTGTCCTGCGGCAGGTTCGTGAACAGCGTCGCGGCCGGGAACGGGAACGTCGCCGAGAAGAAGATTCGGAAGCCGTTCCCGGTGGGGAAGCCGCCATTTTCGATGTTCCCGTCGACCTCGAAGGTTGCTGTCGAGGTGCCGTTGCCGTTGTCGACCACGGTGAAGGGCCCAGCCGTCTGGCCGGGCGGAATGTAGGTCGCGTTCAGCGTGTACTGCGATCCGGCGCCGTTGAAGGTAATGAACGGCACGATCGAGATCGCGACGCCGGTGCCTTCGTTGAGGCTCTGGATCTGGCCGGTCTCCCCAGTCGTGATGCCGAGCGACGAGAACTGGCCGAGGTTGGTGCCGATGGTGAGCTGGCCGTAGCCCGGCGCGGGCACGTACGTATTCGACGCGTTCTCGAAGTCGATGTAGTTGCTGCCGACCTGGCAGCCCACGGTGAAGAGATCCGGCGCGGCCGAGGTCGTCGGCGACGGTGTCGGCGTAGGCGTCCGGGTCGGGCTCGCGGTCGGAGTTGGTGTGGGGGTCGGCGTGTGAGTCGGGCTCGCCGTCGGCGTCGGGCTCGGCGTAGGCGAGTGCGTCGGCGTCGAGCTTGGGCTCGTCGAGGTGATCGGTGTCGGGCTGGGCGTCGGGGTCGGCGCGCTCGGGGCCGTGTTCGCGGTTCCGCCCGAGCCGCTGCACGCGGAAAACGCCGCGGCCAGCAACACGGCAGCCGGCACGAAGCGCACGACGACGCGAAGGTCCGACAATCCCCGGGTCCGGTGCCGCATCCGATCTCCTTTGTTCCAGCCTGACCCACCGTAATCGAACGCTCGACGCTACGGTATGGGGGCACCCCTACTTTTGCTCGCATTACCGGGGATGCCTACGAGCCCGCGATCGCGTCGGCCCGGCGCAGCGACGGGTTGCGCCATGCCCACAGCCCGACAACGGCCAGCGTCGCGACGCCGCCGGCGACGACTGCGGGGACCGCGCCGATGAACGCGGCGAGCGTGCCGGACTCGAATCCGCCGAGTTCGTTGCTGGCGATGATGAACACGCCTTCGACCGCGTTGACGCGGCCGCGCATCGCGTCGGGCGTGCCGAGCGCGATGAGCGCGTCGCGGATCGCGACGCTCACCATGTCGGCGGCGCCGGCGATTGCCAGCGCCGGAATCGCGACCCAGATCGAGGTCGACAGGCCGAACGCAACCGTCGCCGCGCCGAAGCACGCGACGGCGACGAGCAGACGCGGTCCGGCGTAGCGGTGGATCGGGCGGCGGGCGATCACCACCGCGCAGATCGCCGTGCCGACCGCATCGGCCGCGCGCAGCGCGCCGAAGCCGGCCGGCCCGACGTGAAAGATCTGCGCCGCGTAGATCGGCAAGAGCGCGGTCGCGCCGCCGAACAGCACCGCGAACAAATCGAGCGAGATGGCGCCGGCGAGCACCGGTTTGCGGCGCAGATAGGCGATGCCGGCGAAGACGTCGTTCCAAACGAACGCCGCGGTCGCGCGCACGCGCCGCGCCATCGGGATCGCGAGCACCGCGAGCGCGCCGACGGCGAACGCCGCGATCGCGCTGCCGTAGGCCGGCACCGGGCCTAACGCGACCAGCACGCCGCCCAGCGCCGGGCCGCCGATCGTCACGACCTCGCGCACCGCCGATGCGCTCGAGCTGGCGCGCACGTAGTTGCCGGCCGGAACGATTGCCGGCAACAGCGAGCCGACGGCCGGATAGCGAAACGCGCGCGCCGTGCCGGCGACCGCGAGCGCCGCCAGGATCAGCGCGAGACCGCGCGCACCGTGCACGCCCCCGAGCCGCATCAGCACGCCGCACACGGTAAGCTGCAGCAGCGACGCGCACGCGATGATCCCGCGCCGGTCGACGCGGTCGGCCGCCAACCCGGTGACGGGCGCCAGCAGCAGCGACGGCGTGAACAGCGCGAGCCCCACCAGCCCGAGGTCGAAGGCGCTGTTGCGCACCGAATACACCTGCCAGGCGATCGCGACGCTTTGGATCTGCGACGCGAGATCGAACGCCACGAACGCCGCCAGGTAGACGAAGAAGCCCGTTCGGGCCCGAGCCTCGCTCGGGTCCGACGGCGAAGCGCTCAGGCCCAGCCTCTACCCGCGGTCACACGGATTCGAGCTCCGCCGTCTCGTGTTCGTTCTGCGCGTCGAAGGCCGCGCGCTTCGATTTCGCCGCCGCATCGGCGAGCGACGGCGCCGTCGCGCTCACGCCTTTGACGGCGGCCAGCGATTCGATGCCCTTTTTCACCGAACCCAGCGCGCCGCTGAGCCGCAAGTCGAGATCGGTCAGCACCTGCGCCGCGTACGCGTCGGCACCTTCGCGCACGCGCGCCGCTTTCTGCTCGGCCTCGCGCAGCACGATCTCGGCCGTCGCGCGCGCCCGCCGCAGGATCTCGTTGTCGTCGACCAGTTGCGACTGCTGCGACGACGCCTCGACCACGATCGCCTGCGCCTTCTCTTGCGCTTCGCGAACGAGCCGGTCGCCGTTCTTGGCGATGGTGCGCGCGCGGCCGACCTCCTCGGGCAGCGACGCGCGGAGCTTCTCGATCAGCTCGAGGATGCGTTCCTGGCTGACGACGCGGTAGCCGAACGGCAGGACCGTGCCCTGCTTGACGGACGCTTCGAGCTTGTCGATCACACGGTAGACGGACATCGCAGGTCTCCTCGGCTAAGTGGGGCGGGGTTCGGTGCGCTTGGCGCGCATCACGTTCACGACGGCGGGCGGGACGTAGTCGGCGACGTCGGCGCCGAGATTGTAGACTTCCTTCACCAGGGTCGAGCTGACGAACGACCACTTCGGATCGCTGGGCAAGAACACCGTGTCGACACCGGACAGCGAACGGTTCATCAACGCGGTCGACATCTCGCTCTCGAAGTCGGAGACGACGCGCAACCCCTTCACGATCACCGCGGCGCCGCTGCGCCGAATGAAGTCGGCCAGCAGGCCGCGGAAGTGCGTGACCTGCACGTTGGGCAAGTGTGCGACCGATTCGCGGATCATCTGCTCGCGCTCGTCGAGCGTGAACAGCGTCTCGCGCTTCTGGGGATTCACGACCACCGCGACGACGACCGTGTCGAAGATCGCCGCGGCGCGCTCGACCACGTCGAGGTGCCCGCGGGTCATCGGATCGAACGAGCCGGGATAGATCGCCGCATTGCCGCCCGTCCGGATGCCGTTCACGCGGCGGCCTCGAGCGGTCGCAGAAAGGTCAGCGCCACCTCACCGTAGCGCTCGGAACGCTCGGCCTGCATCAGCGCGTCGGCCGGCGGCGCTTCGCGCGACGAGTGCTCGTACACGACGGTGGTGTGCGCGTCGATGGCGTTACGCTCGCGCAGCGCGCGCAGCGCGGCGGCCGGATACGGCTGCGCGTAGGGCGGATCGGCGAAGACGACGTCGTAGCGCCCGGCGACGCTGCGCACGGCGCGCTCGGCCGGCGCCGCGATCACCTCGACCTGCGCCTCGACGCCGAGCTCGAGCGCCGCGCCGCGGAGCGCGCCGGCCGTCGGCCGGTGGCGTTCGACGAACGTCACCTGCGCCGCGCCGCGCGACAGCGCTTCGAAACCGAGCGCACCGCTGCCGGCGAACAGGTCGAGGACGCGCGCACCGTCGATGCGCGCGCCGAGAATCGAGAACAACGCCTCCTTGACGCGCGAAGGCGTCGGTCGCGTGCCCCGTCCGGGCGGAATCGGAACACGCCGGCTGCGCAGCGTGCCGCCGGTGATCGTCAGCGTTCCCATACGAGTTATGGGGCGAACGTGTTCTCGCCCAGCGTCTCGAGCTCCCGCAACGCGCTGATGCGAACGGTCGGCGGCGGCAGGTCCTGTGGATAACTCAGTCCTTCCCAGTCGAACCACACGGCGCGCAGCCCGGCGGCGAGCGCGCCGGCCACGTCGCCGGCCGGGTTGTCGCCGACGTACCACGCGCGGTCGCGCGAAACGCCGAGCTTCGCGACGAGTGCGTCGAACGCCGCGGGCTGCGGCTTGATGGCGCCCAGCGCGTCGCTGACCAGCACCGGCAAACCGTGCGCCGCGTCACCCAAGGCGCGCGCGATCTTCTTCTGCTGCAGCGGCGTCCAACCGTTGGTGAGCACGGCCAGCGGGACGCCGCGCGCGCGCAGCCGCGCGAGCGTCTCGCGCGCGCCGTCGATCGGCTCGACCAGCTCGTCGACGAGCGCGTAGCACAGCTCGCGCCAGCGCTGCGGATCGGCGTCGCTCACGCCGAGCTGCTCGGCGAACACCAACACCAGCGAGTCGAGCGTCAGCAGCCCGATGCGAAAGTCCCGCAGCACCGCCGCGATGGCGGCGCGCAACTCCTCGTCATCCTCGTCGAGCGGCCGGCCGAGCTCATCAGCGTACGCGTACAACGCACGCAGCTCGAGGCCGTGGTCGACGCCGAGCGTGTGATCGAAGTCGAAGCCGATCCCGATCGGATTCTCGGTCACGCCGTCACCAGCAGCGCGCGGGCCGAGGCGTTGTCGTCGAGCAGCGCGAGCAGCGACCGGTGCTCGGGCTCGCGCAGCTCGGGATCGGCGGCGGCGATCGCGTCGGCGGCTTCCTTGGCGCGCATGTAGAGCGCGAAGTCGTCGACGATGTTGCCGATCGTGCCGGCGTCGCCGGCCTGCGCGGTGCCGGCCAGCTCGCCGGCGCGCCGCAGCCGCAGATCCTGCTCGGCGATCGCGAACCCGTCGGTCGTCTCCTCGAGTACGTGTAAACGCTCGACCTCGATGGCGTCGTCGGGCGCGACCAGCAAACAGAACGACTCAGCGACGCCGCGGCCGACCCGTCCGCGCAGCTGGTGCAATTGCGCGAGCCCGTAGCGCTGCGCGTCGAGCACGACCATCACCGACGCGTTGGGCACGTCGACGCCGACTTCGACCACGGTCGTGGCGGTCAGCACGTCGGTCTCGCCGCGCTTGAAGCGCTCCATCACGGCGTCCTTCTCGCGCGGCACCATCTTGCCGTGCAGCACGTCGACGCGCAGGTCAGGGAAGACCTTGGTGCGCAGGCGCTCCGCTTCGGCCAGCGCGCCGGTGAGGTCGCTCTCGGAGCCGTCGATCGCCGGCGCGACGACGTACGCCTGGCGGCCGAGAGCGACGTTCTTGCGCACGAACGCGTAGACTTCGTCCTTGCGGCTCGCGCGGATCACGAAGGTGCGAATCGCCGTCCGCCCCGGCGGCAGCTCGTCGATGATCGACAGGTCCATGTCGGCGTACTTGGTCTGCGCCAGCGTGCGCGGGATCGGCGTCGCGGTCATCGCCAGCGTGTGCGGCGCCGTGCTCTTCTCGCGCAGCGTCTTGCGCTGGTTCACGCCGAAGCGGTGCTGCTCGTCGATCACGACCAAGCCCAGCTCGGCGAAGGTCACGCTCTCGGTGAGCAGCGCGTGCGTTCCGACCGCCAGCGACGCCGCGCCCGATGCGATGCGCGCTTGCGCGCCGCGGCGCTGGCGCGCGCCTTGCGAGCCGAAGACGGCTTCGACCGTCACGCCGAAGGGCAGCAGCAGCGGCGCGAGCTTGGCGGCGTGCTGCGCCGCCAGGATCTCGGTCGGCGCCATCAGCGCCGACTGCACGCCGGCCTTGTGCGCAAGCACGATCGCAGCCGCCGCGACGAGCGTCTTGCCGCTGCCGACGTCGCCTTGCAGCAGCCGGTTCATGGGCGCGGTGCGGGTCATGTCGCGCCAGATCGCTTCGATCACGGTGCGCTGCGCGCGCGTCGGTACGAACGGCAGCTCCGCCGCGAACGCGTCCCAGAAGCCGCCCGGCAGGGTGAGCGCGCGCGCGCCGCCCGCCGCCTCGCGGCGCGCGCGCTTGAGGCCGGCCGCCAGCGCGATCGAGAAGAACTCGTCGAACACGATGCGCTCTTTGGCGCGTGCCGCAGCGTCGAGATCGCGCGGCGCGTGCACCTCGCGCCAGGCTTGCGCGAGCGGCGGAAAACCGAACCGCCGCACCAGCGCCGGCGGCAGCGCGTCCGGATGCGCGGCGATCAGCCGGTCGAGGTTCTTGGCGATCACCGCGCGGATCGTGCGCGACGGCAGCTCTTTGGTCGCGCCGTAGACGGGCACGATCTCGCCTTGCCATTGCTCGCCGTCGCGCAACACGCGGTGCGTCGCGACGTTGATCTCGGGGAGCAGCCCGGCGCGCGTCACCCGCCCGGCGACGAACAGCCGGTCGCCGGGCGACAGCCGGCCCGACAGATAACGCCGGCCGAACCACTTGGCCTCGAGGATGCCGGTCGCGTCCTGCAGCGCGGCGCTGACGAGCGGAAACCGGCCGCGGCGTTCCTTGACGCGCAGCACCTCGCCGACGACGATCGCTTCGCCTTCGCGCAGCGAGGCGATCGGCATCGGTTCGCGCCAGTCGCGATACGCGCGCGGGATGTAGGCCAGCAGATCGGCCGGCGTCTCGACGCCGATCTCGGCCAGCTTCGCCGCCGTCTCCGGCCCGATGCCGGCCAACGACGAGAGTTCCGCCGGGCGCCGAGCGGGCGCGTCTACTCTTTCGGCTTGGCGCGTCGCGATAGCTCGGCTCCCACTTGATCGAGCGAGACCCCGCGCTCCGCCAGCAGCACGAGCGCGTGGTACAGCAGATCGGCCGTCTCCCACACCAGCTCGCCGCTGTCGGCGTTCTTGGCGGCGATCACCACCTCGGTCGCCTCCTCGCCGATCTTCTTGCCGATGCGGTCGACGCCGCCGGCGAAGAGCTTCGCGGTGTACGAGCCTTCGACCGGATGCGTCTTGCGCGACTCGATCGTGCGCGCCAGCGCGGACAGCGCGGAGGCGAAGGTCGTTCCGCTCGCCACGTCGGCGCCGTTGAGCGGGATCGCCTCACCGAAGCACGAGGCGGCGCCGGTGTGGCAGGCCGGCCCGTTGGGGATCACGCGGTACAGCAGCGCGTCGGCGTCGCAGTCGACCGAGATCGAGACCACGCGCTGCGTGTTGCCCGACGTCGCGCCCTTGTTCCACAGCTCGGCGCGCGAACGGCTCCACAGCCAGGTCGAGCGCGTCTCGAGCGTGCGCTCCAGCGCTTCGCGATTCGTGTAGGCCAGCGTCAGCACGGCGCCGGTCGTCGCGTCGGCGATGACGACCGGCGCGAGCCCGTCGGCATTCCAGCGGATCGGCGGCAGCACGATCATACGGTCACCGTATCGCGCCGCACGACGATCCCCTGCGCGAGGAGGGCATCCTTGAGGTCGGCGATCGCGAGCTCGGCGTAGTGGAAGAGCGAGGCGGCGAGCGCGGCGTCGGCGTCGGCGACGAGAAAGACGTCGACGAAGTCGGCGATCGTCCCGGCGCCGCCCGACGCGATCAGCGGCAGGTCGCAGGCGTCCCGGATCGCCCGAGTGAGCGGCAGATCGAAGCCGTCGCGCGTGCCGTCGCGCTCGATCGACGTCACCAGCAGCTCGCCCGCGCCGCGCTGCTCGCAGGTGCGTGCCCATTCCACCGCGTCCAAGCCGGTCGCGGTTCGCCCGCCGTCGACGACGACCTCGAATCCGGACGCCACGGCCGGCGTCCGGCGCGCGTCGATAGCGACCACGACGCACTGCGATCCGAACCGGTGCGCCGCGGCGCGCACGAGCTGGGGGTCGCGCACTGCGGCGGAGTTGATGCTGACCTTGTCGCAGCCGGCGCGCAGCAGATCGTTGATGCCGTCGACGTCGCGCACGCCGCCGCCGACCGCGAACGGTATCGTCAGCTCGCGCGCGACGGCGCGCACGACCGCCAGCGTCGCGCGACGCCCCTCGACCGTGGCGGTGATGTCGAGGAAGACCAGCTCGTCGGCGCCTTCGGCCTCGTAGCGGCGGGCGAGCGCGACCGGATCGCCGGCGTCGCTGAGGTCGACGAAGCGCACGCCCTTGACGACGCGGCCGTCCTTGATGTCGAGACAGGGCACGATCCGGCGGGCCAACATACTGCCTCTTTGGATTCGGTCAGGACGAGCGCGTTCCGCCCAGCGTGCGAAACGCGGTTTCGACGCTCGCGTCCTCGTGCACGACGCGCAGGGCGAGGATCGCCAGGTCGTCTTGCACGCCGCCGCTGTAGGCGTCGGCCGACGCGACCAGCAGGTCGCACAGCGTTTGCGGATCGGTCGGCGCCTCGCGCAGGATCGCCGCGACGCGGTCGTCGCCCAGCAACTCGCCGTCCTCGCTGCGCGCCTCGCTCAAGCCGTCGGTGGCGAGCAGCACCAGGTCGCCCAGCGCGAGCGGCACGGTCTCGGTCTCGTACCTCGCATCGCGATCGATCCCGATGATCGAGCCGGTCGGCGGCAGCCACTCGATCAGCGAACCGCGGCGCACGTAGGCCGTGCCGTGGCCGGCGCTGGCGTAGCGCATCGTCTGCGTGCGCGCGTCGAACGTGCCCAAGAACACCACCACGAACACCGACGGATCGACGAACGTGTCGAGGAACAGCCGGTTGAAGCGCGCGACCACCTCGGCCGGATCGTCGGCGTCGGCGGCCAGCGCGCGGATCGCGTACTGGGTGAAAGCCGCGTGGCGCGCGGCTTCGATCCCCTTGCCGCTGGCGTCGGCGATCAGGAACCAGCCGTAGTCGGGTCCCGCGCGCCACGCGTCGAGCACGTCGCCGCCGACCAGCGCGCGGCGCGTCGCGGAGGCATACGCGGAGCCGATCTCGGTCGCCGCGAGCCGCTGCCCGCCGACGCGCAGCGTTTGCTGCAGCGCGTCGACCAGCACCTGACCTTCGGCCAAGCGCGCCACCGCCGACGCGCGGCCGAGTGCGTACCACAGGGCCACGATCGCGAACAGCGTCACGAGGCCCGCGCTGATCGCCAAGGTCGCGTTGATCCGGCGGCGGAGCGACTGCTCTACGCCGAGGCTCGCCGCGTCGATCACGTCGCGCAGCGCGTCCGAGTCGTGGCTCATCTGATCGGTGATGAGCTTGCCGTTCTGCTGTTGCGCGTACGCGTCGACCGAGTTGGGGCGGTTGAGCAGCGGCGTCGCGACGTCGCTCTCCCAGGTCGCGTGGCGCACCTGCATGTCCGTCACGGTCGCGATCCCGTCCCGCAGCCCGGCGGCCTGCAGGCGCGTCTCGAGGGCCTGCGCCTGCGTGTCGAACTCGGTCACCAGCGGCTTGTCGTCGAGAAACGCCGGATCGTGCGTCGACACGTAGCCGCGCAGCGACGCCTCTTCGTCGAGCTGGACGCGCAGCAGTGCGTCGAGATCTGAGCGCGCGTTGGCCAAACGCGTTTGGGCGCTCGAGGCGGCGTCGAGCTGGTGGACGCCGATCAGCGGGCCGGCGATCGCGGTCGCCAGAAATGCAGCGACCAACAGCACGATTGGAGGCGACGCCCAGAATCGAACTGGGGATGGAGCTTTTGCAGAGCTCTGCCTTACCACTTGGCTACGTCGCCCGGCGCGCTGGAGCGGGTGGCGGGAATCGAACCCGCGCGTCAACCTTGGGAAGGTCGCAGGCTGCCATTACATCACACCCGCGCCGGGACGGGTCGCGCTGTTCGCGCTCGGTGATATGAACCCTCGCTCTGACTCGACAACGTTTCGTTCCGGTACGACTTCCCGCCGACCGATTCCGTCGGTTCGCTGGAAAGCGTGATGCGCGCTTCGAGACCGCATAGCCCGCCAGATCAAGCGTTAACGCGGCGTTGCGCAGCGTACAGAAGGGCCCCGCCCGGGATGCGTGCAACCCCGGAACCGCGCGGGCTTCCTATTTCCTTCGGAGATCGTCGTGCATCCGTTCCGCTTCGCCGTGCGCGCCCTCGGGGCCGCGGCGCTCGTCGCGCTGGCCACGACCTGGCTGCCGTCGTCCGCGGCCGTCGACGCGGTGCCGACGCTCGATCCGGCCAACCTGGACCCGACCTGCAAGGCGTGCGACGACTTCTATCAATATGCGACCGGCGGCTGGATGAAGACGCACGCGATCCCGGCCGGCCACCCGAGCTGGGGCAGCTTCGACGAGCTCGCGCAGCGCAATCGCGACGCACTGCGCGAGATCCTCGAATCGGCCGCCAAAGCGACGGACGCGCCTCCCGGCAGCGACGAGCACAAGCTCGGAACCTTCTACCGCGCTTGCATGGACGAGGCGAAGATCGAGCAGGCCGGGACCGCGCCGGTCGACTCGCTGCTCGCGTCGGTGCGCGCCGTCAACGACGTGCCGTCGCTGGTCACCGAGATCGCGCGGCTGCAGAAGCAAGGCGTGAACGACGGCTTGCAGTTCTCGTCGGAACCGGACAGCCGGGACTCGTCGGTCACGATTGCCGCGATCGGGATGGGCGGCCTCGGGCTGCCCGACCGCGACTACTATCTCAAGGATGACGACCGCACCGCCAAGATTCGCAGCGCCTATCGCGACTACGTCGCCGCGCAGCTGCAGAATCTCGGTGACGACGCCGCGACGGCGGCGAACGGCGCCAACGCGATCGTGGCGCTCGAGACCGAGCTGGCCAAGGCGACGCCGACCAGGATCGAGCTGCGCGATCCCCAGGCGACCTACCATCCCACCGCGCTGGCCGGGCTGCCGGCGATCGGCCCGCACATCGCGTGGCCGAGCTTCTTCGCGCAGTTCGGCGCCCCCGCGTTCAGCACGATCGACATCAGCATCCCGCGCTACGTCATCGGGTACGACGCGCAGCTCGCCGCAACGCCGCTGCCGGTCTGGAAGACGTACCTGCGCTATCACGTCGCCGACTCGTACGCGTTCGCGCTGCCGAAGCGCTTCGCCGACGCCTCGTTCAACTTCCGCAGCGGGGTGCTGTACGGCGTCAAGGAACAGCTGCCGCCCTGGCAGCGCTGCAGCTCCGCCGCCGACGCGTCGCTGCGCACGCCGCTCGGCAAGGCCTACGTCGCGCAGGAGTTTCCACCGGCCGCCAAGGTGCGCGCCAAGGCGCTGGTCGACAACCTGCAATCGGTCCTCGCGGACGACATCGGCACGTTGAGCTGGATGGGACCGCAAACGAAGCGCCGCGCGGTCGAGAAGCTCGTCGCGTTCACCAAGAAGATCGGCTACCCCGACACGTGGGTCGACTACTCGACGCTCAGCCTCGCCGACGGCGTGCCATACGCGCAGCTCGTCGAGCAGATCCGCGAGTGGAACCACGCGCGCGACGTGGCGCGCATCGGGAAGCCGACCGACCGCACGTTGTGGGGGATGACGGTGGCGACGGTCAACGCATACTACAATCCGGGCAACAACGAGATCGTGTTTCCGGCCGGGATCCTGCAGCCGCCGTTCTTCAACCCGAACGCGGACGACGCGGTGAACTACGGCGCGATCGGCGCGGTGATCGGCCACGAGATGACGCACGGCTTCGACGACGAGGGGCGCAAGTACGACCTTCACGGCAACCTGGCCGATTGGTGGACCGCCAAGGACGCGGCCGCGTTCGACGGGCGCGCGCAGTGCATCGTCGACGAGTTCGATGCCCTCTCGCCGCTGCCGGGACTCCACGAGAACGGCAAGCTCGTGCAAGGCGAAGCGATCGCCGACCTGGGCGGCACGACGCTCGCGTTGCGGGCGTTCGAACGCACGCCGCAGTTCAAGGCGCATCGCAAGCTCGGCGGCTTCACGCCGGAGCAGCGCTTTTTCTTGGCCTACGCGCAGGTCTGGCGATCGCTCGAGAACGAGGCGTATACGCGCCAGCTGACCCTCGTCGACCCGCATCCGAACGACAAGCTGCGCGTGATCGGGACGCTGTCGAACATGCCGGAGTTTCGAGCGGCGTTCGCGTGCGCGGCGAACAGCGCCATGGTGCGGAAGGACCGCTGTCAAATCTGGTAGGAAGCTGGCAAGCGGCGTCCGAACGAGCGTGGAGCGGAGGGAGGTCCGCACTGATGCGACCCATACGAATGCGCGCGATCCTGTTGTTCATCGCGCTGATCTCGGTGGTTGCCGGCGCGGCGGGAACGCCGCACGCCGACGCGCAAGTTCCGGCCGCTCCCGCCGCCGCCCCCGCCGCGGCGCCCGTCAAGACCCCCGATCCCTCGATCCGCTTCGCGCACGACGTCGTGTTCGCGCTCGCGCTCGGCAGCGACCCGGCGACCGACGCCAGGATTGCGGTCGCACTGGCTGCGCGGCTCAAGGCGAAAGCTCGCACCGATCACGGGCTTCCGGTGAAGAACGCGTGGATCGTCCCCCAGGGCAACTGGACGCTGGGAGATTACCTGCAGCAGTGCGCTCAGGACGCGCACACGCGCGGCGCGTTCATCGTGCTGCCGCCGTCGAGCGGGGTCGCCACCGACAATTGGATCGTGCTGCTGCAGAATACGACGACCGTGACGTTCAGCGTCATGGTCGCGCAGTGCGATCACAGCGGCTCCCCGCCGGTGGCGGACGGCGTCGCCGGACCGCCCCCGTCGTCACCGACTCCTCGGCCGGGAGACAATGCGTCGGTCGTGTGGGCCTCCGAGCCCGCCACCGGAAAGTTCGGGCGTTCGCAGGTCGAGATCTTTCCGCTGGCCGTGCTCACCTCGATGTATCTCGCGTTCGCGCCCCAGCGCACGTACCAGACGACGACCAACGTCGCGTACCCCGTCCCGAACCCGCTTCCCTCGAACGGCGCGCGCAGCAGCGTTCAGACTCTGGACGGGACGGTGCTCAACGGCCAAAGCTCGGGGGTGGTCCAGAGCAACGTCCTCGGCGCGTTCTCCGGGAACGGGCTCGGCAGCACGATCGGCGCGGCGGCGAATCCCGACTTCCACACCGTCCACGCGGCGGACGACGCGATCGGGCACCTCCTCGCGGAGCAGCTCGACGTCTACTGCCTCGACCCCAAGGTTTCCGTGGCCCGCGCCTTCTGCTCTTGGTGACCTAGGGATGCTCTAGAAGAACCATCGCGTCACCGGGCGAAACCCGGCGTCATGGTCGTTCGTCCGCTCGTCTTCGTGGCGATGCCGTTCGGCACGAAGCCCGATTCGATGCACATCGGAACGATCGACTTCGACGCGATCTACGAGAACGGGATCAAGCCCGCGCTGAGCGGGCTCGAGGTGGACTTCATCCGCGCCGACGAGGAACGAACGGGCGGGATGATCCATGTGCCGATGTTCGCGCGCCTGCTGCTGGCCGAGGTCGCGATCGTCGACGTGACGATCGACAACGCCAACGTGTTCTACGAGCTCGGCGTGCGCCATTGCGCGAAGCCGCGCTCGACGATCATCGTCAGCGGGAAGAACGGCCCGCTACCGTTCGACATCGCCAACCTGCGCGCCATCCCGTACGAGCTCGAGGACGGCCGGCTCAGCGAGAGCGGAGCGGCGGCGTTCGTCACGGCGCTGCGGAACCGCGTCACCGACGCGATCGCCTTGGGCGCGAGCGACGAGGACAGCCCGCTGTTTCAGCTCTTCACCAACTTCCCGGGCGTGCCGGTCAATCCCGAGGACATCGACCCGGAGTTCAAACAACGCGCGCTCGAGCTGGAGACGGTGCGCGATCGCTTGACGTCGTCGCGCTCGTTGGGCCGTGATGCCGGCCTGGCCGCGGTCGCCGAGCTCGCCGCCGGAATCGTCTCGCCCAGCGGCGTGCAGGCGGCGCTGGTGATGGACGTGATCTTCGCGTACCGCGCGCTCCAGGCGTTCGACGAGCTGATCGCCTTCGCCGAGCGCGTCCCCGACGAGTTTCGCCGCAAGAGCGTCGCGCTGCGCGAACAGTACGCGCTCGCGCTCAACAAGCGCAACCGGCCGGGCGACCGCGAGGAAGCGGTCAAGCTGCTCAAGGCACTCAAAGCGGAGCGCAGCGACACGTCGTCGGAGACGGCGGGGCTGCTCGGCAGCGTCTACAAGGCGCAGTACTACGACGCGCTGGCGAACGGGCGCCGGGTTCTGGCGGCGAACTATCTCGAGAACGCGATCGACAGCTACCGCGACGGTTTCGAAGCCGATCCGCGCGATTACTATCCGGGGATCAACCTGCTCGAGCTGCTCCTGCTCGACGGCAGCGACGACGCGCTGGCCGAGTTCAAGCGCACGCTGCCGGCCGTCACCTTTGCGGTGACGCGCCTGGGCGGCCTGAAGTCCAATGACTACTGGGTCGTCGCGACCACGCTCGAGCTGGCGATCCTGGCCAACGACTGGAACACCGCCACGCGCGCCGTGCCGCGGATCATCGGGCTGACCGTGGACGACCAGGACACGTTCAAGATCACTTCGACGCTGAGCAATCTGAGCGCGATTCGCGCGCGCAATCCGGCCGGGATCGAACCCGCGGCGTTCGACGAGATCCTCGGTCTGCTGCGCGAGAACCAGCCCGCCTAGATGGCCGACCGCAAGGCCGTCGTACCGCTCGTGCTCGGGCTGGCGGCCGACGACGCGCCGGCTGAAGCATGCGAAGCCTACATTCGTGCCGCGCTGAGCGAGATCGTGACCGAGCTGCGCGCGGCGCACCCGCACACCCCGTTGCTGGCGTTGTGCACCCTCGCCTCGGCCGGTGAGCTCGTCGCGGCGCGCACCGCGCTCGCGTTGGGCATTCCGATCGCATGTTTGGCGCCGCCGGCAGGCGACACGATCTCCGCCCCGCCTGCGGACCTGCTCGACGCCTGCCAGGACCGGTGGAGTCCCGATCCGAGCTTCGAGGCGCACTATGCGCCGTACGCCGCCGAAGCGCACGTGGCGCATTACAGCGACCTGCTGGTCGCTTTCGGCGCACCGCCGCAAGACGGTTCCCGGCTGGCCGCCGTCGTCACGCTGCGCGACCGCGGACGGTTTCCCGGCCGGCGCGCGCGCGGTCGCATCTTGGACCCGCCCGACGTCGGACCGTACCGCCGCGTCGTTCCCGGACCCGACCAGACGTACGCGGTGGAGCGGTTCTTTCCGGCGCGCTACACCGGCGACGGTACCAGCGAGCGAGACGCCGCTTTCGCGCTGCGGCGGCTCGACGAGTTCAACGCCGACGTGCGCGCCGGCGCGCCGGACGACGACTCGCTGTTGTCGGAGTCGCTCGAACTCGCCGCCGACGCATACGCCAACGAACTCCAGGCGCACGTCGTGTTCTGGCAGCGCTTTTTGTACTGGGCCGCCTTCGTGGCCGCCACAGCGCAGTTCATCCTGCCCAAGACGAGAGCTGCTGCGCTGATCGACATCGGAACGGTCGCGGTGGCGTTCGCGGCCTATCTGATCGCGCAGCCGGCGAAGTATCAAGGACGCTACCAAGACTGTCGCGCCCTGAGCGAGGGGTTGCGCGTGCAGAGTGCCTGGTCGCGCGCCGGTGTGGCGGGATCGGTCGCCGAAGCATATCTTCGCATGCAGCAGACAGAGCTCCAGTGGATCCGCAGCGTGCTGCGCACCGTCGCGCTGCTGCAGCGACGCGCGATGGCGGATCCGGCGCGCGACCGCGAGGCCGTCGCTGCCTGGGTAACCGGACAGCGCACGTACTTTCGCAACGCGTCGCAGCGCGAGGCACGGCGCGAGCGCACCGTCACCCGCTGGGCGGCGCTGCTCACGCCGGTCAACGCCATCCTCGGCGTGGCGATCTTCGTGTTCGTCGCGATCACCGGGATCAATCCGGTCGTCCCCGGGTTGAGCACGCCCGACAACCGCTACACGCTCGAGATCCTGGTCGGAACGTTCGCCGGATGGGCGGCGCTGTCGGCGACGGCGCTGCACAGCTACGCGCGCACCCGCGGCTTCTCGGAGAACGCCAACCGCTACGAACGGATGTACCTCATGTTCGACGAAGCGTCACTGTGGCTGTCCGGCGAAGCCGGGCGTCCGCTGGTCGAAGTGCGCGAGCTGGCCGCCGAGCTCGGGCGCGAAGCGTTGGCCGAGCACGCCGAGTGGCTGCTGGCGCAGCGCGAGCGGCCGATCCGGGTCGTCCACGTGGGCGCCTGAAGATGATCGAGCTATCGGATCGCGGCTACCGGCGCCGCATCCGCGCGCCTGGGCCGAAGCGCATGCTGGCGCTCGACGGCGGCGGGATTCGCGGTCTGATCGCGATCGAGGTCCTCGCTAAGCTCGAGGAACTGCTGCGCGCGGCACTCGGCCGCGACGAGAGCTTCGTGCTGGCCGACTACTTCGACTACGTCGGCGGAACGAGCACCGGCGGCATCTTGGCGGCCGGAATCGCGCGCGGGATGCCGATGTCCCAGCTGCGCGACTTCTACGTCGACGGCACCAAGACGATGTTCCGGCGCGCCCCGTGGTTCCGCCAGTTCTACTACCGCAATCTGGCCGAGGACCTGTCGGCAAAGCTGCGCGACGTGTTCGGCGCCGACACGACGTTCGGCGACCCCGCGCTGCGCACGTTGCTGATGCTGGTGATGCGCAACGTCACCACCGACTCGCCCTGGCCGCTGTCGAACAACCCGAACGCGCTCTACAACGCGCCCGACGTGGACGGCTGCAATCTCGAGCTGCCGCTGTGGAAGCTGGTGCGCGCCAGCGCCGCCGCGCCGATCTACTTTCCGCCTGAAGACATTACGGTCGGCTCGCAGCGCTTCATCTTCGTCGACGGCGCGGTGACGCCGTACAACAACCCGGCGTTCTTGCTGTTCTTGATGGCGACGCTGCCGCAATACCGGCTGGGCTGGAACGTCGGCGAGGATCAGGTGCTCGTCGTCTCGGTCGGGACCGGCGCGGGCAGCAGCGCCAACGCGAAGCTGACGAGCAAACAGCTCAACCTCCTGTTCAACGTGGTCGCGATCCCGTCGGCGCTCATCGGCGGCGCGCTGGTCGAACAGGATCTGCTGTGCCGCATCGTAGGGCGCTGCCGATTCGGCGCGCCGATCGACAGCGAGATCGGTGACCTCGTCGACGCCGTCGGCGAGTGCGCGCACGGGCCGTTCGCGCCCAAGAAGTTCACCTACGTGCGCTACGATCCGCAGATCACGCGCGAGGGTCTGGTCGCGCTCGGGCTGCCGAACGTCGACCCGCTGCACGTCCAAATCTTGGATTCGGGCAAGTACGTGGACGAGCTCAGGGCAGTCGGGGACGCCTTCAGCAAGCGCCTCGACCTCGCCCAGCTCGGCCCGTTCGCCCCTTCGCCGCACGTCGCGGCGCTGGCGGGGCGCCGCAGCGACGCCGAGGGCGCCGCTGACGCGCGCTTTCCGGCGCGCTGCAACGCGGCCGTGCACGGTCGTCTCGTCGACGCGTTTCGCGCGGCCGAGATCAGCACGCTCGTCTGCGCCGCCGCCTGCGGCTCCGACCTGCTGGCGCTCTCCGCGGCCGCCGAACTGGGGATTCGCCGCTACGTGATCCTGCCGTACGCGCCCGACGAGTTTCGCCGGCGCTCCGTGGTCGATCGCGGCGCCGACTGGGGCGAGCTGTTCGACCGCACGATCGCGGAGGTCGCCGCGCGCGGCGACCTGCTGGTGCTCGATCTGTTGCCCGACGATCCGCGCGCGTTCGAGTGGACGAACGCCGCGATCATCGAGGAAGCCGAGACGCTGGCGCACGAGACGACGCACACGCCGCCGCTCGTCTATGCGGTGTGGGACGGCCCGCTGACCGGCCGCACCGACTACACCGAGGACTTCGTCAACGCCGCGCGGCGGCGCGGCTTCGCGCTCGAGACGATCCCGATCTTAGAATGAGGTTCAAAACGTCAGCGGGACCACCGGCGGCTTCATCATCTTCGTCATCCGGACGTACATCGCGTCGATCTTCAGCGTCACCGCGTTCCCGCCGTCGCTCGTCTCTTTGTCGAAGTCGCCGTTCGCTTTGTAGAGGACGTTGAGGGTTCCCACGCCGTCGACGACGACCTGAACGATCCGGGAGTTCCGGTCCCACACCAGCCGCATCGAGCCGGTCGTCTTCTCGGTCATCGACGAAACGTGGCCGTTGTCGTCGTAGGTCACCGTGACCACGTGGCCGTCGGGATCGGTCGCCTCGACGACGTTGCCCTTCGCGTCGTACGCAAAACTGACGACGGTCGTCTTCCCGTCCGCGATCGTCGTCGCGCTGGTCACCTTGCCGACCACCGGATCGTAGGCGAGTCTGATCGTCTGCGTCGCGCTCTGCTTGAGCGTGAGGCGTCCGAAATCGTCGTAGGTGAAGCGGGTCGTGACGCCGTTCTTGGTGATCGACAGCGGCTGATAGTCGGGATTGTAGGTCGTGTCGGTGACGTCGCCGTTGAGCGACTGGACCATGCGGGCGTTGTACGTGTCGCCCGACGGGGTATGTCCGTAGTAGTATTCGTATTTGTTGACGACGACCTTTCCGTCCGTGCTCTTGGTCGTGGCGGTCACCGCGTACCGGTCGTCGACCGAGCGATCGTACTGGTAGGACACGACCGTGCCGTCGCGCTCGGTGACGTCCTTGACGGTCGCGTCCTCCAGCAGCGGATAGTACGCGATCTTGAGATCGGTTCCGTCGGCGTAGTGGACACCCGTCAGGTAATACGGGTAGTCGGCATCGTAGTGATACTGGTAGGTGTGACCGTCG